>Ga0114983_1000184_pt1 | contig 25652 bp, 27 predicted proteins | sample Shrwel_input2_RT_FD_87182 | JGI IMG/M metagenome (GOLD analysis project Ga0114983, IMG submission 87182) | Subsurface microbial communities from deep shales in Ohio, USA - Utica-3 well 1 S input2 RT | ecosystem: Environmental > Aquatic > Deep subsurface > Shale gas/oil reservoir > Produced... | reverse complement strand
AACTGACAACAAATTATAAGAGTAGTCATCCGCTATTAAGGGGTACTACACAATTATATGGTACAAACCATTGAAATCGTAGCAGATCGGCTAGATTAAGACCTCTAAACCTTAAAGTCGAGTTAAAATGCCGCAACAAACAAAACGATTCTCCACCATTACCCTGGGCTGCAAGATAAACCAGTACGAAACCCAGGCCCTGATCGAGGCCCGGGAACTTGACGGCTGGGTATACCAAAATGAACCCGCCGATTGCCAAGCTATAATTATAAACAGCTGCGCGGTTACCTCCCGGGCGGTGCGGGACACCAGGAAAGCGGCCAGACAGGCCGCAGCAGCGAGTCCGGAGGCGGAAATAATCGTCACCGGATGCGCAGTGCAGGCGTTTGAAGCGGAGTTTTCCTCCATGCCCGAGGTCTCCCGGACCGTTCCCCAACAGGACAAATTCACCCTGTCTCGGGAGAGAAAAAATCTGGACCTCGGCATAAGCGACTATTTCCGGGCCCGGGCCCCGGTCCGGGTCCAGGACGGATGCACGCACCGCTGCACCTACTGCATAGTCCCCCTGACCAGGGGAAAGTCGGTCAGCCGCAGGCCTGAAGACTGCCTGCAGGAAATAAGCGAACTTTTTTCCTCGGGCATCCGGGAGATATCCCTTGGCGGAATAAACTTGAGCCAATACGGCCGGGATTTGGAGCCAAAGTTGGATTTCTGGGAACTGCTGAACTTTCTCCGGGACGGGATGCAAAAGGAGTGGTCCGGCCGGGCCAGATTTCGCCTGAGTTCGCTCGAGCCCTCTGAGCTCACCCCCAGGGCCTTGCACACCCTCAAAAGATGCTCGGACATGCTCTGCCCGCACCTGCACATCTCCCTTCAAAGCGGCAGCCCGCGGATTCTGAGGAAAATGAATCGAGGACACTATCACCCGGAGCAACTCTTTGATTTTCTTCGCGGACTTAAAGATATCTGGCCGGTTTTCGGCCTGGGGGCGGACATTCTCCTCGGGTTTCCCGGCGAGGACCGGGAACTTTATGCCCAGACCAGATCGGTGGTGGACAGGCTGCCTTTGACCTATGCGCATATTTTCCCCTTTTCCCCCAGGCCGGGGACCCCGGCGGCCAAATTCACCTCTCGGGTGGACCCGGGAGAAACAAGAGAGCGCTGTCGCGAACTCAAACAAATCACGGAAGAGAAACAAAAGGCCTTTCATCTGAGCCTGCTCACACTGCCGGCCGTGCACCCGGTCCTGGAAACCGGACAATCCGGGATGAACGAATACTTCGTCCCCACCGAGCTGAAAGAGCCGCTCCCCTCGGCCTGGATACGACGGATCATCCCCGTTCGACCATCTGCAATACATGAAAACAAATTGACAGCTGAGTATAAGCCATGAGCACGCCTCGCCGCCCTCTTCCGGCCAAGCTGATCCTCTCCGTTCTGGCCGCAAAATGGGATCGTTTCCGGCCGGAGATAAAATCCACGCTGGAGGAGAAATTCGGGGAGATCGACTACGAAAGCGAATACATCCCGTTCACGGAAACAACTTATTACGATTCGGAACTGGGAAAACCCATTTACCGAAAGATCCTGGCCTTTGCAGATCTCTTTAAACAAAACCGCCTGCCGCAAATAAAGCTGGCCACCAACGCCCTGGAAGAGGCATATTCCCGGGAGGGAAAAAGACTCTTCAATCTGGACCCGGGATTTATCACCCATGAGCGCCTGGTCCTGGCCACGGGAAAGAATTTCACCCACCGCGTGTATCTGGATCAGGGCATCTGGGCCGATTTAACCCTTATCTTCACCAAGGGGGACTGGCGGGATATGCCCTGGACTTTCCCGGACTATTCCGCGCAAAAGACCAAAACCCATCTGCGAAGCATTCGCGATATATACTCCGGCCAGATTAAGGACATGCCCGGAAACAAAGGCGAATAAAGGTGGTTTTCCGCCCTTGTCACCGCGGCCTTGTTTCCGTAAAATGAATTTCCCTATCCGGCAGGGACAGGGCTTTAAGCCATGCAATACGGTAGCTTGAATAAAAAACCCCTTGAATACGTTTTCTTAATCCGTATCCGACTTTTTTTACCTGGGAAATCCGACCATGATAAAAAGCATGACCGGCTACGGCCGGGCGAACATACACAAAGACGGCTGGAGCGCGGCCTGGGAAATAAAAAGCGTAAACTGCAAATTTTTGGACATAAAATGGCGCACCCCGCAAAGTCTTTTGTCCCAGCAGACAAAATGGGAAAAAATGATCCGTTCCCGGGCCGCACGCGGTCGGGTTGAGATCTGGCTCAGCCTGCGTATCCGGGACAGTGAGCTTGTGGGACTGAGCCTGGACAAGGCCATTGCCTCGCGCATGTTCCGGGAACTTAATTCCCTGGCGGAGCGGGAGAAAACCTCCTTTGAACCGGACATTAACCGGCTTTTGAATCTGTCCGCGGTGTGGAAGGAAGACAGCGAACTCCCGGAGGAGATTTCCGCTGGCCTGGCCAAGGCCCTTGAAGAAAGCCTCGGGGACTGGGATTCATCCAGGGAGAGCGAAGGGGGAAAAATGGCCGCGGACATTGCCTCCCGTCTGAATGATCTCCGGGGCATACTCGACCGCCTGGGGAATATGGCCGGGGAAAATGTGCCCGCCCGCTTTTCCGCCCTTAAGTCCCGGGTGGAAAAGACCATGCATCAGATCGGGCTGGGCGAGGCGGATGAGAACCGCCTGCACCAGGAGTTGGCCATAATGAGCGACCGCCTGGACGTCTCCGAGGAGCTTACCCGGCTGGACAGCCATCTCAAGGAAATGGAGAGTCTGCTCGAGGCCGACGGCGAAATCGGACGCAAACTGGATTTTCTGCTCCAGGAATGCTTCCGGGAAATAACCACCTGCGGGAACAAATGCCAGAACAGTTCCATGAGCCGGCTGGCGGTGGATTTCAAGGCCGAGCTGGAAAAATGCCGCGAACAGGCCCAAAACCTGGAGTAGGTCGCGGATGCCCAAGGACAAACAGACTCTTTTAAGCATCGGCTTCGGAAACAGCGTGGTCCGGGAACGAATCGTAAGTATCGCCAATCCGAACACTTCCCCCATGCGCAGGCTGCGCGAGGAAGCCCGGGAGGAAAAAAGGCTCATCGACGCCACGCACGGCCGCAAGACCCGGTCCATAATCGTTACCGATTCCAACCACGTCATCCTTTCCGCCATCCAGTATGAAACCCTAGCCCAGAGATTCGCCGCCCATGAAAAAGAAAACTCCTGAGGAAAAAGGCACCCTGCTGGTTTTGAGCGCGCCTTCGGGCACGGGCAAAAGCACCCTTATCCGCAGGCTGACCAGCGAGTACCCGGAGTTCGGATTCTCCACCTCGTATACCACCCGGGCCCCGCGCGAAGGGGAAGTAAACGGCCGGGAGTACAGGTTCTGCTCCCGGGAAGAATTCAAAAGTCTCATTGAACAGGAATTCTTCGCGGAATGGGCCCGGGTGCACGACAACTACTACGGAACTCCCAAAGAGCCGGTCTTAAAAGCGGTGCAAAGCGGGCAGAGCCTCGTCTTTGACATCGATGTGCAGGGGGCCAGGCAGCTAAAGGAGTCCCTCGGGTTCGGGTGCTTTGTCTTTCTTTTCCCCCCCTCCCTGCAGGAACTGCAAAAAAGACTCGTGAAGCGGGGCGCGGACGAAACGGACAAGATCCGAACCAGGCTTGAAAACGCGGTCGCGGAAATAAAACAAAGCGAGCATTTTGACTACTGGGTCCTAAACGACGACCTGGAGCAGGCGTACAAGCTTCTCAAATGCATAATAAGAGCCGAATTGTGCAGGCCGGAGTACCGGCCGGGACTGTTGCAAAAAGTCCTCTCCGGGGATAGTGATGCCTGAGGTCGTGGTCGCGCTGGACTTTGACCGTGAAGCCCCCGCCCTTGAGGCTGCACAGGAGCTTAAACACAGCATCCGGTGGTTCAAGGTGGGTCTGGAACTGTTTACCATTGCCGGCCCGGGAATCGTGCGCGGACTGAAGGAAATGGGCTGCTCGGTCTTTTTGGACCTCAAATTCATGGACATCCCCAATACCGTGCACGGCGCGGTTAAAAGCGCCTGCGAACTTGATGCGGACATGCTGACCGTGCATACCCTCGGCGGCGGGGAAATGCTCAGGGCGGCCCTTGCAGCCCGGGAGTCCTCCGGGAAAAAGACCCGGCTCATGGGAGTGACCCTGCTCACCAGCCTGGACCGGGACAGCCTGGCCTGGCCGGATTCGCGGCCGTGTTCGGAGATTGTCGCCGACCTGGCCGAGCTGGGCCGGGAAAGCGGGCTTGACGGTCTGGTCTGCTCCGGACGGGAGCTTTCCGGACTGCGCGGGTTGTTTCCAACCCGTTTTGAATTTGTTACCCCGGGAATACGCCTCCCGGAGGACGAAAAAGGCGACGACCAGAAGCGGGTGTTCACCCCGCAGGAGGCGACCCGGGACGGAGCGGACTACATAGTCGTCGGAAGGCCGATAACCAGGGCGGAAAAACCAGGTGCCGCGGCGCAATCTTTTCTAAAGGCGGTTGCCGCGGCCAAATCCGGAAAGAAAATATGACTGAACAAATCAACGAAGACAAACTCCCGAAAACCGAGGACAACCGCATAAAAGGGGTCTTTTCCACCCAGACGCTTATGAAGGTGGGCACCGGTTCCACTCAGAAAAAGACCATCCAGAAATCGTACTGGTTCGTCAATGAACTGGACGACGAGCAGATCGAAATCCAGCCTTTGAATGTCAATTACGTGCCGTCCGGCCCCAAAAAGATAATTACCAAGGACGCGCTTCTGGAGAAGTTCTCTCCGGAGCCGGAGTTTTACGCCTACACCGTGTATCCCAAGATGCGCGAACTGAATAAGACAATCGCCAGGGGGGACCGGCACCGCAAAAGAAATGAGTCCTACAGCGCGGAGTTTGAGTACAATAACGCCCTGAACGTGGACGAGGAAAATATCCGGGCCAATTTCGGCCTGGGGCTCACCTATCTGGAACGCGGGGACAAGGACAAGGCCAACGACATATTCGAGCGGCTGGTAAAGCTGGATGCGGCCTTTGAGTCCGAGCACAAGCACCTGTTCAACGACTTCGGGATCAACCTGCGCAAACAGGATATGTACGATCAGGCGGTGGACTATTACAGCCGGGCCCTGGAGTTGACAGATGACGACGAAAACCTGCACTACAATATCGCCCGGGCCTATTTCGGGCTGAAAAAATACGACAAGGCCTACGAACATTTGAAAAAAGCGGAGGAACTCGCCCCGGAGCAAAAGGAAACCCAAAAATTTCTGGCCTATCTGAAAAAAAACAATCTGGTCTAAAAACGGAAGGAAAAGATGTCCGATCAGAACCGGGGACGGGAGTTTCTGCACCACATCTCGGAAAAAAAGCTGGAGCTGCCCATCTCCCCGGAGCTCGTGCAAAAGCTGTTCTCCCTGGCCCGGGAGGACTCCCTGTCTTCCATGGAGGACATCTCCCGGATCATCAGCCGGGACCAGGGCCTGACCGCCCGGATATTGAAACGGGTCAACTCCGCTTATTACGGCCTGCAGGCCCAGGTTTCCACCGTGTCCCGGGCCGTGTCCATTCTAGGTCTTTCCCAGATCCGGGACATTATCCTGTCCATCGGCCTGAAAAGCATCTCCCGGCAAATCGACATCCGGCTGATGGACCTTGTGGGGTACTGGCACCATCAGAGTTCAACCGCGATCCTGGCCCGGGAGCTGGCCCGCGAAAACGGCTTCAGTGAACGGGACGATATGTTCACCATAGGCATCCTGCACGATCTGGGGAAACTGATAACCGCCATCTTCGACCGCACGGCCTGGGTGGATATAAACGCCCTGGCCCGGGAAAAAGATCTGCCCCTGCACCTCGCGGAACAGGAATACTGGGGTATTGACCACGCCCTTGTCGGAGGCCTGATCCTGCAGCAATGGAACCTTCCGGAATGGATAACCGAACCTGTAAACTGGCATCACGCCCCGGAGACATCCGCAAAAGATCATCGCCCCGCCTCCCGCCTCATGTACACGGCAAACAGCCTCACCCATCGCATGCGCGGCGAGCCCTTCCAGGAAGTCGACTCGCAGCTGCACAATCTGGATATGCCAAAAGAACGGGCCGAGGAAATAGCCGAGGGCGTGGTTCGGGACCCGGCGGTCAGCCAACTGCAAAAGCTTTTTCTATCTTAATATGAGATGGAGACTGATCGACTGTCCACAGGATCCCGGGCGCATCCAAAATCTTGCCCGATCCCTGGAGATATCTCCGCTTCTGGCCTCCTTGCTGCTGCAAAGGGGGTACGACACCCCGGAGCTGATTTCCTTTTTTCTGAACCCAGGCCTGCGCCATCTGCGCCCTCTTCAGGATTGGCCCGGAGTGGACCGAGCCGCGGACATCCTGGTTAAAAGCGTTTTAAGCAAACACAAAATCGCGGTGTGGGGCGACTACGACGTGGACGGAATAACCGCCACCGCCCTGCTCAAGGAATTTTTCCGCGCCCGCGGGCTGGATATGGACCACTATATCCCGGACCGTCTCACGCAGGGTTACGGCCTGAACCGGGAAGGCATCCGGGAACTGGCGGACCGGGGGGTGCGCACCCTTATCACCGTGGATTGCGGCATTTCCAACATAAACGAGGTGCGCCTGGCAGCCGAGCTGGGCATGCGGGTGATAGTAACCGACCACCATCTGCCCGGGGACGAACTCCCGGCCGCGGAGGCGATTATAAATCCCAAATGCGGGGACTGCCCCTGCCCGGAACTGGCCGGGGTGGGTGTGGCCTTTCTGCTCGCGGCCGCCCTGAACCGCAAACTGGACGGAGAGCGGGTGGACATCCGCGACTTCCTGGATCTCGTGGCCCTGGGCTCCATCGCGGACATGGTCGAGCTGACCGGGCAAAACCGGGTACTAGTCAAAAACGGGCTTTTGCTCCTGAACAGGCCCAAGCGCCTGGGAATCCAGGCCCTGAAGGAAATAAGCGGCCTGGACGGCGCGGACAATCTGGGCTCCGGCCATGTCGGATTCGCCCTGGCCCCGCGCATAAACGCGGCGGGCCGTCTCGGCCGGGCGCAGTCCGCCCTGGATCTGCTCCTGGCCGAGGACTGGTCCACGGCCCAAAAAAAGGCGGCCGAGTTGGACCGGTTGAACCAGGAGCGCAAAAAGCTGGAGAACAATATCCTGGAGGAAGCCAGGAAACTGGCCGAAACCCGGCAAAAGCGCATGGGGCTGGTCCTTTTTTCCCCGCAGTGGCATCACGGAGTAATAGGTATCGTGGCCTCGCGCATAGTGGAGGAATTCAACCGCCCCTGCCTCATACTCGCCCGCCGGGACGGACTTTTGAAAGGATCCGGGCGCAGCATTCCCGGCTTCGACCTCTTTTCCGGCCTGAAAGAAATAAGTCCGGTCCTGAACGACTTCGGCGGGCACAGGATGGCCGCCGGACTGAGCATCCAGGAACAAAAGCTGGAGGAACTGGAGGACGCCTTTGAGAGCGCCGTGCGCTGCCGCCTGGGAGATTCCCTCCCGGAGCCGGAAATAGTGGCCGACGCCCGGGTGGATTTCTCCCAGCTCACCCCGGAGCTTATCCGGGAACTGGAGATCATGCAGCCCTTCGGCCTGGGCAACTCCAATCCGGTCTTTGTCTCTCCGGCCCTTAAGGTGGAAAGCATGCATCTGTTCGGCCGGGGCAGGCATGTGGGCCTGGAACTGTGCGACCGGGAACACGGGCTGACCTTCAGGGGTAAAATCTGGCGCCGCGGGGAGGAATTCAAGGACCTCGGCCTGCAGGGCAAGGAAGCCGTGGTGGCCTACCGCCCCAAAATGGAAACCTTCCGGGGTCTTATGAGCATCAACCTGCATATAAACGAGATCCTGGAGGTGCGGTAGATTGTTTGCCCTGCTGGCCTCCCTGCTCGGTGGACTGGGCCTTTTTCTGCACGGCATGACCACCCTGACCAACGGGCTGAAAATGGCTGCGGGAAACAGCCTGCGCGGCATCCTCAAGAAATGGACCCATCCTTTGTACAAGGGGGTCATCTCCGGATTCTCCATAACCGCCCTGGTCCAGAGCTCCTCCGCAGTGACCGTGGCGGTCATCGGTTTCGTCAACGCCGGGATCATGGACATTTCCCGGTCCATAGGGGTAATTTACGGAGCCAACCTGGGGACCACGGTCACCGGCTGGCTGATAACCGCCATCGGATACAGCGTGCACATCAAGAGCATGGCCCTGCCCCTGATCGGGATCGGGGTGTTCATGCGCATAACCGGAAAAAACAGCCGCAAGGGATATCTAGGGGACGCCCTGACCGGCTTCGGGCTTTTTTTTCTGGGCATCGAGCTTTTGCAGGACGGATTCGGCTCCCTGGGCCAAAACCTGGACCTTACCGCCCTGGCCTCCGGACATTTCTGGACCGTGCCCGCGTTCGTGGGAGTGGGCTTTTTGCTCACGCTCGTCATGCAGAGTTCCAGCGGGGCCATAGCCGTGGTTCTGACCGCGGCCACCAGTCAGATGATCGGCATGGAAAGCGCGGCCGCCGCTGTTATCGGTTCAAACATCGGGACCACTTCCACGGCTGCGCTCTCGGTCATCGGGGCCACGTCCAACGCCAAAAAAGTGGCCCTGGGGCACATAATCTTCAATATTGTCACCGCGGCTGCCGCACTTTTGCTCCTTCCGGTTCTTTTGCGCATGGTGGGAATCATCCAGGCCAATGTGGCCTTTGCCTCCGGACCGGCCGGGACCCTGGCCCTTTTTCACACCGTATTCAACCTCTTGGGAATTCTCGTCATGTGGCCGTTTACCCCTCGATTGGTCAACTTTTTGGAAAACAGGATCTCCCATGCCGGGCCCTCGCACACCAAATATCTGGATAAGACGCTCATCGACACCCCCAATCTGGCCCTGGACGCCCTGGGCATGGAGTTGGAAAGGATCGGGCGCAAGCTGCGCAAGCTACTGAACAACCTTCTCTACCAGAGCCGGGAAAAACTCTCCTCGCAAACCAGACTGGAAACCCTGGAACTGATCAAGGCCTGCCAGGGATTCGCCATGACCATTCAGCAAAACGACGTACCTTTTAACCTCGGCTCCAAAATACCCACTGCCCTGCGCGTCTGTCAGTACTACCGGACAATCGAGGAAAGCATCCGGGAACTGCATGAAATGCAGGTCCTGCTTCCAGCTACCATCCCGGACAATATCCGGGAACGAATCGAGGAGTTCATGGATGAGTGCTGGTATGTGCTCAAGCTGGCGCAGAACCCTTGCGCCGAGGATTTTGAAAATACCGACTCCAAACTGGACCATCTGACCGGGGTCTATCACCGCCTGAAAGAGACCCTGCTTCGGGCCGGGGCGGAAAACGAACTGGATATTTCCCGGATGGTCCAACTTTTGGACTACTACAGCCTGGTGCACAAGACCATGGAGCGGGCGCTTAAATCCACGATGTACTGGCTGGAACTCCGGACCAGGGAAGAGACCTGCCCCACCGAATAACCCTCCCGCCTTCTTCTGAAAAAGTCCCTCGAACCCAACGGTCTTTGGGGATCCTTCGTTTAGTTTTTTAAATGCTTACGCGGACTCGGTCCCACAGTTCGCTTCGTCCTCCCCGTTGACACGGTCGTTCCCGGACATTAAAGGATAAAGTAGGTTGGAAAGGGAAAATAGGCATGTACTCCGGAAAAAAAAACAACTATTACGGCTGTTTTAGTGTTTGCAGCACTTCTTTTCGTCCCAAAGGAGGTAGTAGCCATGCAAATTAGCACACAAGCGTTTTCCGACAGGCGGGAAATACCTGTAAAATACTGCATGCCCGGCGCCGGAGGGGACAACATCTCCCTGCCGGTTAAATGGTCCCAACTCCCGGAGGGGACCGAATCCCTGGCCCTGACCGTGATCGATCCCCACCCGGTGGCCAACAACTGGATCCACTGGATAGTGATAAACATCCCCGCGGATACGGACACGCTCCCGGAGGGCGCATCCGGGAAAAGCATGCCCGCCGGGGCCAGGGAGCTTGCAAACTCGTTCGGAAAGTCCGGATACGGCGGTCCGCAACCGCCCAAGGGAAGCGGCGAGCACCCGTATGTGTTGACCGTGTACGCCCTGGACACAAAAGAATTGTCCCTGCCGGGCGACGCCGGGCTGGAGGATTTCAACCGGGCCATTGACGGCCATGTCCTGGACAAGGCTCAAGTAACCGGTATGTTTGAACAGAAATAAGAACCGGCCGCCAACACTGCGGATAAGTTTTGTCTTTAAACCTCAAACGGGAAAAGCTGTAGTAAAAATGCCGGTTTTACCCGAACCTGAATACAGCCCGTTGCTCCCGCTCAGAAACGGCCACGTGCATACCGTTTATCCCACCTTGTTCCGGCCGGAACCGAGTGCTTCGCCCGTGCGGGAGCGCATAGACACCCCGGACGGGGATTTTTTGGACATAGACTGGCATCCGGCAGCACAGTCCGGGAACAGGACCGCGGCCGTAATCAGCCACGGCCTGGAAGGGAATTCGCGCAAGAAATACCCCCTGGGCATGGCCAGGCGCATGAACCACATCGGGTTTGATGCGGTCTGCCTGAATATGAGGTGCTGCTCCGGCCGCCCCAACCGCCTTCCCCGTCTGTACCACAGCGGGACAACCGACGACCTGGACACAACCATCCGCCACGTTATCCGCCGGGGATACGAATGCGTGTTCCTCATCGGGTTCAGTATCGGAGGCAATCAGGTGCTCAAATACCTGGGCGAGGCTCCGGACCGGGTTCCGGAGCAGGTTCGGGCGGCAGTCGCGTTTTCCGTCCCCTGCGACCTGTCCGGCTCGGCCTGCAAACTGGACCAAAGCACCAACCGCTTTTACCTCCCCTATTTCATGAAGGGACTGCGGCAAAAAATACGCATAAAGGCGGAGATGTTTCCCTCCCAAATAGACTGCCGGGATGTGCATAAAATGCACACTTTTCACGAATTCGACAACCGGTTCACAGCCCCCATGTATGGATTCAGGGACGCCGAGGACTACTACTCCCGGGCCTCATGCAAGCAATTTTTGAAACACATCCGCATCCCCTCGCTTATTGTGCAGGCCGGGGACGATCCATTCCTGTCCCCTTCCTGCTACCCGTGCAACGAGGCAAAGGATAATCCGCACATCTTCCTGGAAACACCCCGCTACGGCGGCCACGTGGGGTTCCATCTCCCGGGAGGGGAAAACATATACTGGTCCGAATACCGGGCCGGGGAATTTCTGCTCTGTTATTCCTCCGAGGCGAACTAGGCGCAAAAATATTAACCTCTCCCCTAAAAACAAAAATCATTGACCGGTTAAGGCATTCCCGCCATTATTAAATTAAGAAAATAAAAAGGAGGGAAGACATGAAATGCCTGTACGTAATAAGCAAGGGCTTCGAGAAATCCGGCGGGGCCACCCGGGCCATGCAGTTCGCGGCCCTGACCGCGCAGGCGGGCAATCAGGTCCAGGTCGCGTTGATCGACGACGCCATACACTGGGCCCAGCTGGGCATGGCCGAGGGAATCCGCTCCACCACCGGCGAGGACATGAACGAGATGATCAAGAACCTGGTGGATAACGGGGGAGTTCTTCATGTGTGCAAGGCCTGCGCGGACAAGCGCTATGTGGGTCCGGATGATATAATAACCGGGTCCAGGATAAGCGGGGGCTCGGAAATAGTCGCCCTTATGACCGATCCGGAATATCGGGTGTTTATCTTTTAAACCACGGCCTTAAAACCGGCAAATACACTACCCGGCCCGGGACTTGTCCTCCGCCTGTTGAGGACATTCCCGGGTTTTGCTACACTTTGTATATGGATACATATACCGGGAGAAAATCCCTTTATTTTCAAAGTTCCTTTTTCGCTCTTTTTTTAATTTTCGTTTTGGGTGCGGGCTGCGCCACGGCCCCGCATACCCGGCGCTCCCAATTCATCATGATCCCCAAGTCCAGGGCCGTGGCCATGGGCCGGGAGGCGGCGCAAAAAATAAAAAAAGAAGAACCCCTGAGCGAGGACCCGGCCCTGGTTGACAGGGTGCAGCGCGTGGGCGGCCGCATTGCCGCGCACACGGACTCCGAATATGAATGGGAATTCAACGTGGTGGACAAGGATGTCTTAAACGCCTTTGCCCTGCCCGGGGGAAAAGTCTTTGTCTACCGCGGCCTTTTGGAAATAATGGATACCGACGCCCAACTGGCCACGGTCATCGCCCATGAAATCGCCCATGTCATCGCCAGGCACGGGGCGGAGCGCATGTCCATCCAGCTGGGAACCGCACTGGTCGGTCAGGCCGCGGGCATTGTCCTGGACATGAGCGATCCCACCGCGGCCCGAATCTTTCAGCAGGCCTACGGAATAGGCGCCCAACTGGGGGTGGTCCTGCCCTACAGCCGGACCCACGAATACGAGGCCGACTACATCGGACTTATCCTCATGGCCAAGGCCGGATACGACCCGGAAGCAGCGGTCGCCTTCTGGGAACGGATGATGCAGGAGAACAAGGATGAAAAAAAACCGCCGGAATGGCTTTCCACCCATCCCTTGAGCCGGGAGCGGCTACAAGAGATCAAACAGGAAATCCCCGGGATCAAGAAAAAATACTACCACGAATAGATTTGGTCTATAAAGTATTTTAGTAAAAAAGCCTCTTTTATCCGCCCCGCTCGGAAAGCGCCCGGCGTATTACCACGTATGCCCGCCAGTAATTAAAGACCCCGCCCAGAAAAAACAGGATGCTCCCCACCAGGTATTGCCAGGCCATGAACCTGTTCAGGGTCAGATAATCGGCCGCAGACTCGAAATCCCACAGATAAGGCACTGAAGCCAGGGTAAAAAGCACCGACCCTACCACAAAGGCCACCGCGGTCAGATTCATAAGATGCAGGGTAAGCATGGAATCCGCCCTGGCAATCTGCAAAACGTTTATGCACGCCCCGACCACGAAAAGAAAGCTGCCCCAAACGAAAAACCAGGCCCCGGCAAGATCCCTGGCCACAAAGGAGAGAAAAAAAACGCTGCCCACGGTAAAAAGGACCGTGCCCAGGACATAGCTCACAGCCGCAGCGTACTCCAGTTTGGCCCAGCGGTCGTGCGTACCCGAACTCTTCCAGTTGCGCCGCACCTCGGCCAGGTCATGCATTGTGACCACAAGGTAGAGCACGGAACCGGCGAAAAATATCCAGCAGCCCAGATCACGGTGCGCGTCCAGGGCGGGGAAGAAAAGGATGCTCCCGGCGATAAAGACCGCTCCCCCCAGCTTATAGATGACCGCGTTCACGGTCTCCCAGCGGAATTGCCTTTTAAGGTCCTCCCGATCCCCGGTCAGGTCGTGCAGCCGGGGGCGATTGGTGAAAATATGGGGCATGATTATTTTCCCCGGCCTATGTGGCCCGATCAGAGGTTAAATGCGGCACCCCCCTCAACCCGCTAGCCGAAAGGGAACGGGAGCGGTGCAAAAGCTGCCAATCATTCCAGTATGCGAACAATCGGCAAATATTTCAAGGGAAAAGACCACGGCTATGATGGGCTCTCAGACATAGCGTACGGATTTTTCATGTTTCATCCGCCTGATCCTTTCACATGCTTTTCGCTTTTAGCGGGAGGCCCGGCAGTCAAGGGCTATCTAAGGGGCTCGCGGCTCGTGTCCTTCATCCACACCAGCGCGGCCAGCCCGATGGCCGCCCAGAAAATCATGTACAAAGCCGGGGCGATGCGCACTCCCGTCTGCGAGATCAGCCAGGTAGCTGCCATTGGAGTGGAACCGCCGATCACTCCCATACCCAGATTAAAGGCGATGGAATAGCCGGACAGCCGGTCCCGGGTGGGAAAGAGCTCCACAAAAAGCGACGGACCCACCCCGCAAGGTATGGCCACAAGAAGTCCGAAGACGATCTGGGCGACAATAACCGCGGCCGGGCTGCCGGTGGCCATCCACAGGTGAAGGGGGACGGCTGCAATGATCTGGCCCCCGAAGACAAGCGCCAAAAGATGCGTGCGGCGCATCAACCGGTCGGACATCCATCCGGCGAAGGGTATAAGCAGGGTTACCAGAAATATGGTAATGGTATTGAAATCCATGGACATCCCCAAATCGGCCTGGACATATTCCTTAAGCCAAGTGGGTATGTAAATAAGCGAGAGATAAAAAAGCACTCCATACGCGGAAGCGAACAGACCGGCCTGCAAAGTCTCCTTTATGTTCGTGGTTACCGCCTCCTTGATGGGCGAGGAAGTGCCCCGTTCCTGGCCATGCTTTTTATACTGCTCCGAATCGGTAAGACTCCTGCGCATGAACACGGCCACGAAACCGAGCACACCGGAAAAAAGGAAAGGGAGCCTCCATCCCCAGACATGCAGCGCGGAATCGCTCATAACCGCCATGACCAAAGTGGCCATGCCCGAGCCCAGAAGCATTCCGCCCATGCTGCCCACATTGGCCCAGCTGCCGGAAAGACCTCTCCTGCCCTTTGGGGCGGTTTCCACCAGATAAGTAACCGAACTGGAGAACTCCCCGCCTACGGAAAGACCTTGAACAAAGCGAATAAGCACCAATCCAATGGGAGCCCAAAGCCCTATCAGATCGTATGGAGGCAAAAGCCCGAGCAGGAAAGTGGGCAGGGTCATAAGCATGACCGAAAGGAGCATGGTCCTGCTCCTTCCGATAACGTCCCCCATCCATCCGAAAAGGGCCGAGCCCAGGGGACGCATGATAAAACCAGCGGCGAATATTCCGTAAGTGGCCAAAAGCGATGCCGCCGGATCTCCCTTGGGAAAAAACAATTCGGAAATAATCGAAGCCATGAAACCGTACAAGGCAAAATCGTACCACTCCATCACGTTGCCTATGATGCCGGCCATCACGGCGGTTTTTCTCTGGTCCCGCGGCAAATGAAACGGCATATATATCCTCCTTTTCCAGACTCCGGCAATCAACCTTTGGAGTCGTTTTTTGATTTACAAACCGGCAAACAAATCCTAAAGCCTGTAGCTGCGCCATGGGCCGGTTTCGGATTTTCACCCGGAATACTGCTCATAACTCTCTGAAAAAACAAAATCAATTCAAATTAGCTGTTTATAATTTATAGCAGGAGTAATTTCAATTAGAAATGCACTCCAAGTGGTGTTATAAACAGGACTGAATGAATTTCAACCGATATGTAATCTTTATGATGTTTAAAAAATTCTTGCTTTTTACCTCCTGCATTCTGCTTTTACTACTTGCCGCCTCTCCTGCCGCCGCTGCTCCGGCGGAAGGCAAGGCGGCCCAGAGCGCCACGGAGGCTCCTTCCGGGAAAGTGCTGGATCTGACACGGGAGGAGCTTAAATTTCTGCGGGAAAACCCGGTCATCCGGGTGGGCAACGAGGAAGACTGGGCCCCGTTCGACTTCAACAGGCACGGCAAGCCCATGGGCTACGCCATCGATCATCTGGAGCTGCTGGGCCGCAAGCTGGGCATCTCCTTTAAATACATAAACGGCTACACCTGGGCCGAGCTTTTGCAGCTCTTCAAAAAAGGGGAGGTAGACCTTCTGCCCTCCCTGTGGATATCCGAAAGCCGCCAAAAGTACATGCTCTTTACCGAGCCCTACCTGGAACTGCCGTATATCCTGGTCACGAGGAAAAACAATGCAAAGATCCGCGACTTCCGAGACCTCCAGGGCAAAACCGTGGCCGTGCCCGAAAGCTACAAGCAGGAAAAGGTCCTGGAAAACAACTACCCGGAGATAAAACTGCACAAAGTCAAGGGGGTTTTGGACGGACTGAAGGCGGTGAACTACGGCCGCGCGGATGCCTATATCGGCTACCGGGGCACGGTGGACTACCTCATAGCCACCAGGTTTCTGACCAAGCTTAAGATCAAGAGCGAGATCATGGTCCCCCAGCTCGGACCGCAGGGGCTGTATATAGCGGTGCAAAAGGACATGGCCCCGCTTAAAAGCGCTTTGCAGAAGGCCATGGATCAGCTCTCGAGCCGGGAAAAAGTCCGCCTGGCCCGGAAATGGATCACCATAGACAGGTCCCCGGCCCCGGACTTGACCAAAAAGGAAAAAAAGTTTCTGGAGAAAAATCCGGTTTTGCGCGTGGACAGCATGAGCTGGTGGCCGCCGTTCAACTTCCGGAAAAACGGCAAGGCCAAGGGATTCAGCATCGACTATATGCGCCTTTTGGCCCAGAAACTGGATATCCGGCTGAAATTCGTCACCGCCGACTCCTGGGGCGACTATTTGCACATGCTTCAAAAGGGAGACCTGGACGTCCTCTGTGACGTGGTGGAGACAATGCGGCGCTCGGAGTATATTGATTTCACCCGACCCTATTTCTCGGTCTTTACCGGAATTGTCAGCAAAAAGGGAGACAATTCCTTCCGCGATCTGGACTCCTTACGCGATAAAAAGGTGGCCGTCCCGGAGAGTTTTTACCACGAGGAGATCATTAAAAGGGAATATCCGGAAATAGACGTGGTAACCCGCGAAAACACCCTTGAATGCCTGAAAAGCGTTTCCTCCGGACAAACAGCGGCCGCGCTCGCGGAAAAACCGGTCTTCGACTATCTCATAAACAAGCATTTCCTGATGGACCTGCAGACCGTGCCCATCATGGACAACCCGCATTTCGAGAACACCCCGGTGTCCATGGGGGTGAAAAAAGGCCGGGGCACCCTCAAAAACATCCTGCAAAAGACCATGAACACAATCACCGAAGAGGAGGTGGGCAAGCTCAAAGGCAAATGGCTGGGTCCGGAAGCAGAGCGGGACAGGGACTCGGAAATCGCCTTTACCGCCCGGGAAAGACAGTATCTGGCGGAAAACAAGGACATCCGGCTGTGCGTTCACCCCTCGCGGATGCCTCTGGAAGGCCTGGATGAAAACGGGCGCTACCGGGGAATCATAGCCGATGTCGTCTCTCTTTTGAGCCGGCGCAGCGGAATAGATTTCACCCCCATCCCCGCGGAGACCCGGGAGGAATGCAGGGAAAAAATCGCTTCCGGGAAATGCACCGCGCTCTCGAATCTGGCCAAGAACCCGGACAATTCCCGGGATTTTTTGTTCACCAAACCGTACATGCACACCACCCGGGTCATTATTGTCCCGGACAAGGAGAACTATATCCCGGACCTGGCCTCTTTGCAGGGCAAGAAGGTAGCCGTGGTCCGGGACGATCCGGTGATTGAATATATACAAAGCAATTACCCGGAAATTGAAATGGTTTTTACCTCCAACACCGAACAGATGCTGCGGGACATAGAGAATGGCCGGGTGGACGCGGGAATCGGCGGGCTGCAGACCACCGGATACAAAATCCATGAACTGGGGCTGTACAACCTGAAAATCGCCGGGCAGACTCCGTACAAGAGATTCTTCCGCATGGGCGTGGGCCGGAACAACCCCATGCTGCAATCCATTCTGAACAGGGCCATAGACTCCATGTCCGAGCGGGACATAAACCGCATCAAACAGGACTGGCTAAGCGTCAAATACGATCCCGGGTTCGACTATCAGTTGTTTTGGAAGATCGCGGCCGCCGTGGTGGTGGTTTTTGCCGGAATTTTACTCTGGAACCGCAAGCTGTCCAGACTGAACACGGAAATCGCCCTGGCCCACGAGGAACTGGCCGAGAAAAACAAGGAATTGGAAAGGCTTTCCACTACGGACAAACTGACCGGGACCCGCAACCGCCTGTGCCTGGAGGGGGTCATGGAAAACGAATGCGCCCGGAGCAGACGCTACGGGGAGACCCTGTCCATAATCCTGGCCGATATAGACGACTTCAAGGATGTAAACGACATGCACGGACACCAGCGCGGGGACCAGGTCCTGCGCGAAGTGGCCAATTGCTTGTGCTCCAACCTGCGCCAGACGGACACGGCCGGGCGCTGGGGCGGCGAGGAATTCTTGATCGTCTGTCCGGAAACCGGGTGTAAAGGTGCCTTCAGTCTTGCGGAGAAACTCCGGGAAAGAGTTCAGGATATGGATCTGCGGGAAGTAAGCGGTGTGACCTGCAGTTTCGGTGTAGTTGAAATACGGGAGAAGGAAAGCCCGGACAGCCTTATGAGCCGGGTGGACAGGCTTTTATACAAGGCCAAGGACCAGGGCAAAAACAAGGTGATCTGCGAAGAATAGATACGCCGGGCAAGGCTTTTGCCGGCGGAGGGGCCGGGGCCGCCGGATAAAAATTCCGGCCCCGGCCGGCGGGTGCGAAGACCCGCAGCAAATCCGCCATGCCTTTTAAGCAACCCGGCAGGTTATATAGTGGATCTTGATCTCGTCCGCATATTCCTCGTTCTCCGGGAGATAAGGCTGGGGATCGCTGACCTCCAGGACCTCCCATTTCCCGCTCAAAGCCAGTTCATCCAGGGTCGCGGAAAAGTCGCGCTCCGCAAAGATATCGTTTCTCTGGGTGAGGACTATGGTCCCGCCCGGACGGACCACGCGGCAGAACTCGTGCAGCACCTCCCGGCACTCCGGGAGATAGGTGAGCACCCCGATGCACTCCAGTCCGTCGTAGGCGTTGTCCTCTGCAGGCAGGGGCGGCTCCTTCATGTTCACCTGTTTAAGGGAGCGGTAAACCCCGTGCTCCCGGGCGCCTTGAAGCGATTTTCGGGACAGGTCCATGCCGTCGAAAACCTTGAACCCGGCATCGGCCAGGGCCTTGCCGGTCAATCCGGTGCCGCATCCCGCGTCCAGGATTACCGAATCCGGACCCAGATGGCGGGTCAATATATCCGCCGCCCTCTCCGGGGCCCGGTATTCCCATTCCTCCAGATTGCGGTCATACTCATCCGCCCATTCGTCGTAATACTTTTCAATCTCGCTGGTGTCCCCAGCGGCCAACCGGCTCAAACCCTGATGATCCGGCTGCTGCTGCGTACTCATACACACGCCTCCAGTTAAAAGTTGAACATATGCAGGCCAAAATTCCGGCCCGCACTCACCACTCACCGGGATGAACAAAATCCCGGGGCAAGAAAAACAAAACGTAGAGAACATCGCGCCGAAAAGCAAACCGCATACACGGATGGGTCTATGGTAAGGGTCAAGTTAATGTTTTTAGATTATGGGCGGGTCAAACGGCTCAAGAGGCAGAATTCAGCCAGAGTATTGAAATGCGGGATTCCAGGGCCTTGAACTCGGGATCGCCTGTGACAAGTACAGCGGAAAATTCCAAAGCGCTCGCCGCTGCAAATACATCGGCATAAGAAACCGGATAGAGTGCTTTTAAAGATGCAGCATGCAGTACCCGTTTTTTACCCGCTTCAAGTAAGTCCAGCGGCAATTTGGATATGTCCTCCATAGTGGACTTGGCTGTTGCTTCCCCTATTTTACGGGCGATTATATAGTAAATCTCACCGAGATTGATGACTGAAAGAAAAACCTCGGATTTACCGGCTAAAGCCTTTTTTAGTATTTCCCGAGTCTTTTCTCCCCCGGATTCGGCCTGAAAAAAGGCAAGCAAAGCATAGCTATCAAGAACAAATCTTTGTTTCTTCACTGTTTTTGTCCCTGCTTCTTTCTTCTATCAGTGCTCTGGTCAAAGATTCCCCGCCTGCCAGCTTACCATATAAAGAGAGTACGGGGTCCTCGGATTGAGGCGTGAGAACAATCTTCCCTCCCACTTCCTCGGCGTTCATTTTCATTCCCGGCTTTAGATTTATTTTTTTGCGCAGGGATGCAGGAATGACCACCCAACCCTTTGAAGAAACGGTCACTGTTTTTAAATGTGGACAAGACATATAAACTCCTGATGTTATACTTTTATAGAAGAAACGTATAACAAAAATGCAAAATGTCAAGTTGCTACCCTGACTCACTGCCCACAGTTTTTGGAGAAATTCCTCTTATGAAAGTTCGGCTTGGGATAAAAGCAGGCCAGCTCGGGCGGCCTCGGCAGGAGAGAGGTATTAGCGGAAAACCAGTTGCATATCCAGCCGATCACTGACCAGACCGGCAAGCTCATTGAGGCGGCTCACGATTTGCGCCCGTTTGGGAAGGAGATCTTCCTCGCGCATATATGCATAGGTGGCATTCTTGAACTGCGAGCGCAGTTCCGCCTTTTGATCGCGATCCATTGCCCAGTCGGTCAGGACCTGAAGACCGGAGCGCTTGGTCAAATAGCGCATGGAATCGATATCCACAGAAAAATCCAGCTCTTCGGGTTCTGGATCGATAATTTCCCCGACAGATGCCGCTTTTAAGTCCGTTTTCTCTTCATTCAAAATAAGCCTCTAACAAATACATACATATACGACCATAAATAAATCACAGCACCAATGTCCAGTTACCGGTCGTCCTACGAACGGAAAGAAAAACGGGACGGGCTAATTGCTTATTACAGACGCCGGAGTTAACGGGGGCAAAGCTTTCCAGGATACATTCGATCGCTTCAAGCATCTGCTTGATTCCAAGGAAGATAGGCGTTTTAACCGATTGGGCGGGGTTGATGGGGTTTATTCCATGGAGAGGCTTGGTCCTTGATCAGCAGGGCTTCGCAATGCGGGTGTCGGATCTAGTCAGGACTAATACACATAAGGGGATGGCTTATGCAGCCCATTCTTTGCAGAGGACTTCCGCCTGCTCCAGAACGGTCTGGGTTGCTTTTTCCTGCTTGTCCGGCGGATAGCCGTACTTGCGCAGAATCGCCTCCACTATTGCCCAGTAAAAAAGTGCGGACGCTGTCCGCACTTTTTTACTTCTCCAGATAAGGCGCCTACCCTGCAAACCATCAACTGGAATTCTCCCAAAAACCGGACAATGAGCTAAGGCGGATTCTGGCACCCTTAAAAAAGACAATGGCATATACCTTACTCCCCCCCCCTTTTTTGTCCAAACCGCTGGGAGGAAGCCCAGTCCTCTCAATAATCCCATTCCCCATACCCCAGCGGGGCCTGATTCAGTTCATCCTTGCGCAGTCGCCAGTCAGACATGAATTGATCCATAAGCTTGACAAATCGCTCACTATGCAGTCTCTCCAGAAAGTGGACCATTTCATGGACCAGGATATACTCCAGACACCCCGGCGGCTTCTTAGCCAGTTCCAGATTAAGCCAGATCCGTTGGGCCTCGATGTTACAGCTTCCCCACCGGGTCTTCATCTTCCTAATACGCCAATCTCTCACAGTGACTCCAAGCACAGGCTCCCATTTGGCCACCAGTTCCGGGAGCTGAGCTTTAAGTTGCCTCCGGTACCACTCATTCAAAACCTCATGGCGTTTTGCGCACTCCGTACCCGGCCGCACCCGGAGCTCTAGGGTGTTATTGTTCACAACGCGGACAGAGCTCTTTCCAGGCGCTTCGATTACATCCAGTCGATACCTGTGTCCCTGAAAATAATGGCTTTCCCCGGTGACCATTTGCCGGTGAGATTGGCGCTCCTGACTAGAAAATCCGGCTTGCTGGCGTCTGATCCAGCCCAGCCTGGAAACTACGGCTACACGGATGGCCTCATCATCCATATGCCTGGGCGCAGCAACCCTGACCCGCCCCGCCGGAGGATACACGCCCACATGCAAATTCTTGATATCCTTGCGCACAATCTCAACCGGCATTCCGCGTATCTCAATCTGACGTTGCTTAGTACTCATGCTGCTCTTTGACCAGTTCAAAAATCCCGTCGACATCATACCCGCCCGACTCCTGAACGCTGGTGAGCAAAACTCCTTCAATAGCTCTCTTCACCTCCCTTTCCTTGAATTTATTCCCCCGCCACTCGGCTTTTTTTACCTTGCGAATAGCCTCATCCAGATTCAGAGCCAATATGGAGTCCCGGCCAAGATTATCATACAGCGCTTGCAACGCGGGAGTATTGATCGTTTCCGGGTAGCCCGATCTGGATTCCCGGTCCACCAAGTCCCGGGTCAGGGCCACCACCTTCTCAAGATATTTTTTATACTCCATGGCCTGTTGCCTGCGTTCCCGGACCAAGGCATCCAATCGCTCGGACATTTTCTGGTAATACTTCGGATTGACCGGCATTTCATCGACAATCAACCGCCGGACATTATTCTCAATGGTCTCAGCCATGGCTTCCTGATTATTTTTTATCCCCTCAGGCAGCTCCTTTATTGCATCCTGACCCCGCCTGACAATAAGATCCACCAAAGTCATATCATCAAAAGCGGAAAGCCTCTGACTCTCTTCTGCCCGGATATAGGTATCCAGCAGGTGGCGCATGGCCGGTTCATATGCCTTCATATCCACATAGTCTCCGCTGGCGACCTTGACCTCCCCCCGAACCTTTTCAAAGTGCTCAACCTCGGCCTTGACCTCCAGGGCCTCGGGCGGGCCGTATCCGGCCTGGTGCATCTCATTAGCCACCTCGGCATACGCCCGGAGCAGGCTGCTGACCAGCTTATATAGCTCCACCCGCTTAGGCTCGTTGTCTTTCAGGCTCTGGGTATTTGTAGTGTCCTCGCCGCAAAAATAATGGATATAGGCCCGGGTATCCCGGGGCGGCTCCACCGGCTCGCATAAGGCCTTGATCGACTCCCGGGTCTCTTCCAGCTTCTCCTTGGCCTTACTCAAGCGGTCTTCAAGCAAGCCCTGCACATCCTCGGGGTCATACCCGTCAAAGGCTCCCCCGGTATAGTCCTGCATGGATTTTTCCAGGGACTTAAACAAGTCCTTGTAGTCGATAATGTATCCGAACTCTTTGTCTTCCCCGTCCAGGCGGTTAACCCGGCAGATGGCCTGAAACAGGCCGTGGTCCCGCATATGCTTGTCGATATACAAATAGGTCGCAGGTGGGGCGTCGAATCCGGTCAACAGCTTGTCCACCACAATGAGCAGCTTGAGCTGACCCGGTTCGTTAATGAACCGCTTTTTGATTTCCTGCTCAAAGCGCTGCACCTTATTCACTGCCGTGTCTTCCGACTCATTAAAGTGCTCGGCCAGCATGCGGCGGTAAACGTGATACTGCTGCAGCTTCTCGGTTTCCCCTTCCCCGGTGGTTTCTTTCTTGATGCTCTCGGTGGAAGGGACATAAGAAGTGACGATGGCGCACTTGCCCTTCAATTCGGTCTGCTCAAAAAACTCATAAAAACGGCAGGCGGAATAAATACTCCCGGCCACCAGCATGGCGTTGCCCCGCCCGCTTTTTAGCCGGTCTCGGAGGGCCATGTCCCAGAGGATGTCAGAGACAATCTTTTCCAAACGGTCCTTGGAACTGAGTACCTTTTGCAGACTCGCCCAGCGCTGCTTGATCTGGGCCTTGGCAAAGTCGCTCAACCCCTGGGTCTTGATCTCAAACCATTGGTCGATCTTGTCCTGAGCGGTAACATTTTGATCAATATCCCGGGCCTCATAACGCAAATCCAGGACAACCCCGTCCTGCACTGCCCGATCATATTTGTAGGTATGGATGTACGGGCCAAAGACTTCGATGCTTTTGCGTTTGTCTTTTTTTAGTAGCGGCGTCCCGGTGAAACCAAAGAGCACCGCCCCGGGCAGCATGGTTTTCATGGCCTCGTGCAACTTACCGGATTGGGTCCGGTGGCACTCGTCGACAAAAACGAAGATCTGACCCTTGGGATGAAAATTTTTGGGCAATTTGCTCTGAAGGTCTTGAAGGAAGGAATCCACATCCCCCTCCTCCGAGGCCCCGAATTTGTGTATAAGGGAGGTGATCAGCCACTCCTGGCGGTCATTTAAGACACTTATCAAATCCGCTCCGCTCTTGGTCCGGTAAATATGTTCATTGACGCCCTTGAACACTTTTTCCATCTGCTCATCCAGCTCACTCCGGTCGGTGATGATCAGCACCCGGGCGTCCTGAACGTGCTCCCGAATCCATTTAGCCAACCAGACCATGGTCAGAGACTTCCCGCTGCCCTGAGTATGCCAGATGATCCCGCCCTGACGGCGGTGAACAAAATCCTGTGCCGCCTTGCATCCGAAGTATTGATTGTGGCGGCAGGTCTTTTTGATCCCGGCGTCAAAAACCATATTGTCGTGGATTATCTCCAAAAACCGCTCCGGACGGCATAGCTGGGAAAGACCCCGCTCCAGGGGATCACTCAGCTCGGAATCCTCGCGCCATTCCAGCCAGTATTTTTCCGGAGTCTGGATCACCCCGTAGCGCAGGCCTTCGGTAGGGTTCCCGGCCATTATCAGTTGTACGGTGGCGAAAAAGGGCCGGATAAAATTCTTTTCCTGATTATCCAGATTCTGCCGAATCCCTTCGGTAACAGAAACCGTGGAACGCTTGAGTTCCAGAACCCCAAGGGCCAATCCGTTTACATAGAGAACAATATCCGGGCGCTTAGTGTGCTCCTCGGTTACGGTTACCTCCTCGGCCACGGCGAAGTCATTGTTTGCCGGGTTATGCCAGTCAATGAGCCAGACAGTGATATTCTGCTCTCCCAGCTCCGGCCTGACCTTCACCCCATAACGAAGAAGGCCATACACTTCCTGATTGGCCTGATACAGAGTTTTGCTCCCACTGATGGCCCTGGCTTGATCCAGTTCGCGAAGGACTTTGTTGATTACTTTATCGCTATGGCCCTGATTCTTAAGCCAGGCCCAAAGCAAATCCTCCTGCACGTTCTTGTTGGGCCGGTCCTTCCAGTTTCCCAGATAACGATAGCCCAGTTGCTTTTCAAAGAAGGCAAGAACCTGTTGCTGCGTATAGATTTCTCTCTGGCCGACAATGCTCATATAAGGGTACCCTGCTATTCGGGTAATTGTGTTGCCGGATCTCGACCTCCGGAGTCGTCTTCCGTCTTTGATATTGCTTCACTGCTGGCTGTCGCCGAAGAACCGGGAATAACCTGCTGCGGCCTGCCATCACGCCAAACCACCGCATACTGTCCTAACCGCCTTTTGCGTTCCAACGCCTCAGACACGGCTTTTCGCAAGCTTGCGAGGGCCATTGCTTCATATTCGCGTTCATTGTGCATACTTTGCCATCTCCTTCATTTGGGAGAAAAGATATTGCTCCAAACGCGCTGGAGACCAAATACGTTTAGACAGTTACGCCGCTCCTCCCAGTTGCCCTGGTAGCGAAAGTCCAGGTTATTTGCAAAAAAGCGGAGTAACTGGCGCTGGGTATGGATACCGCGCTGGCCGACCTTATTCATCAGGCTCCTCCAGGATCTTCCAATAGCCCTCTTTTGCCGGCCCGACCCGTACCACTTTGCCGGCTTTGCGCAGCCTGGCCAGATTCTTTTCTATTGTCCGGGAGCTTTTGCCAAGCATATCAGCCATTTCCGGTATCGTGGTCCGGGGCTCTTGCCGTATAATATCAAGCAATTCTCCCGAACTTTTCCCCGAACTTTTCCCCGAACTTTTCCCCGAACTTTTCCCCGAACTTTTCCCCGAACTTTTCCCCGAACTTTTCTGGGCTGTCTCCTGGGGAGGCACTCTGGTATCCGCTGGTGCCATGTGTTTCAGCAATGTTTTCATCGCAGGCGTCCTCTTGGAGGCCGGGAATAATCCGCCGGGGCCTGCCATCACGCCAGACCACCGCATACTGTCCCAGCCGCCGTTTGTGCTCCAGAGCTTTGGCCACTGCCTGCTTCAAAGCTGCCACAGACTGTGTCGGGTATTCGCTATCATCCTGCATGGCGTACTAATTTTTGTGCCTCATCCGTCTTTATGTGGCGGTCATATTT
>Ga0114983_1000183_pt1 | contig 25754 bp, 33 predicted proteins | sample Shrwel_input2_RT_FD_87182 | JGI IMG/M metagenome (GOLD analysis project Ga0114983, IMG submission 87182) | Subsurface microbial communities from deep shales in Ohio, USA - Utica-3 well 1 S input2 RT | ecosystem: Environmental > Aquatic > Deep subsurface > Shale gas/oil reservoir > Produced... | reverse complement strand
GTGATGTACACCGGGAGTGAGAGTGACAAGCAGAAAAATGAAGCCAAAGAGGCCTTCGTCTCGGGCAAGACCAATCTGTTCATCATGAGCTTGCGCTCCGGCGCTGGACTGGACGGGCTGCAGTATCGCTGTTCGACGATTATCTTCGGGGAGCTTGATTGGTCGCCGAAAATCCATGAGCAGGTAATCGGCCGCCTGGAGCGGGAAGGCCAAGAAGAGCAGGTCACAGCCATCTACCTCAATAGCGATGACGGGTCCGACCCGCCCATGGTCGAGCTGCTTGGTCTCAAGGCGTCTCAGTCCTCCGGCATCGTCGACCCGAACGCTCCTCTCACCCAACGGCATTCCGACAAGTCCCGGATCCAGGCGCTGGCCGAGCAATTCCTCAAGCGCAAGGCGGCGGCGTGAGGCCGGCCGTCTTGCTACGGCTCAGGCAGCGATGCTTGGCGCTGCTCTTCTTTGTCGATTTCGGCCTGAAAGGCCTCATCGAGCAGGCTGGGCCTCTTTCGCCAGGGCTTACGCTCTGGCGCTGGCTCTGCCGCATAAGTGGTAACCGAACCGCCGTAAACGTCTTCGAAAATTTTCGTGCGCTTCTCCAGAAGCTCACGCAATTCGTCTTTCCTCACGCTCTCTCCTGCAGATCCAGAGGGACCTCGATAAGCCTGTCACTACGGAGCGCTTCTGGCAAATGAGCACGATGCATCCCGAATCCGTCTGCTTCTTCGCGATCACTGGCACCGATCAGGTGGCCAAGGGCGCAAAGGAGCACTTCTTCCACCTGGACAGCGGCGGCTGCAGCGCCGAGGTCGCCTGTGTCGACCGGGGCTACATCGCGTTGCGCGAGTCGCTCGTCGACCCAGAGGAAGTGAAATTCGTCGCTATTGGCAGCCTGGCTGAGCTTCTGGGGCTGCATCGGCAGCTGAGCGCTGAGTTTCCGCGCGACGGTGTTTATGAGTACCCCTCTGGCCGTCGGCAATCCTATCTGGAAGAGGTCCTGCCCCATGACTGATCGACTGACCACCCTTATCGCCCTTGGCTGGCTTCCAGGCGTAGGCGCTGCAACGCTGCGCAAAGCTGCAGCCCATGACGGTATTGAGTCCATGGGAGCTGCTGACCTGGGCGCGATCGACCCGCGTATTTCCCGCGCGCTGGCCGAGGCCGGAGCGTGGGATGCAGCAATGCGTGCAGCTGAGTCCGATCGCGAGCAAGCCATCAAAGCAGGCGTTCAGCTGTTCACCCATGGCGGGCCAGGCTACCCAGCTTTGCTGGGGATGGCCGCAGACGCTCCGTTCTTTCTCTACGTGAAAGGCACGCTGCCCCTGCAGAACACCCTCGCTGTAATCGGGACACGCGCTCCAACCCCGCGGGGCTCTGTTGTGGCAAGCAAGATCGCGGGCCACTTCGCCTCCTCTGGCGTATCCATCGTGAGCGGCCTGGCCGTTGGTATCGATGCAGCGGCGCATGTCGCCGCGCTCGAAGCCGGTGGACACACCGTGGCGGTGCTCGGGCATGGGCTGCAAACCATCTACCCGCGCGAGCACGCGGCACTTGCTGAGCGGATCCTGGACCAGGGCGGCGCCCTGGTCAGCGAATACCCCTTTGGTACTCCGCTTGTGCCAAGACGCCTATTCGAAAGAGATCGAATCCAGGCTGGATTGAGCCAGGCGGTTGTCATGGTTCAGAGCAAGCCCGACGGTGGGAGCATGCACACTGCAAAAGCCGCACTGCGCTACGGCCGGCGCCTGTATGTGCCCGCGCCACTCGATGCCGATCTCGCCGGCGATAACCCTGCCGTCGAAGTGCCTCGCATGCTGTCCCAGGGTTCGCCTTCGGACATATGCGAGCTGTTCCGCTGTGAAGCGGAGCGCCTCGCGGAGATCCAGACCATCTTCGGTCGAGAGGACTACGTGAAGATTTCCCAATATCTGCAGGACAGCGCTCAGCTGCCTGCCGCCAACGTGTTGCCAACCCAAGGTCAGGAGACCGACGCCATGCGAAATGACCGCACCCCAGCGCAAGAGCCCGTCTGGATCAACCCGAATCCTACTACCCCGCTTCGGACCGGCCCTCAGTCGGCCGAGATCGAGGCGAAGGTCGCCGAATTGCAGGCACAGGCGACACAAGAACACGATGAGGATGATCTCGATGCCTTAAAGGAAATCGACCAGTTCAACGACTCCATCATCAAACTGGAGAAGATCAGCGACCAGATGCGCCGCGATAACAGTGCCTATGCGCTGGCCAAGAAGCACCTGGTTCAATACTACGGCTTCACCGGTTCACCGCTTGAGCAAGACATGCTGCAGGTCATCCTGGATGGCATGGATGCGAGTCCGGTCTACCGGCGCACCGTTGAGGAAGAGGCCCCGGACAATCTGGAGCTTGCTCTGCAGGCTGCAGCCGTGGTGCGCGATCGGGCGATCCTGGCGAAGGAAGAGCGCAAGGAGCTCGACCTGCAATCTGCTTCCCCATCCTACCCCTGAATCAGGAGCCAGCCATGCGTAACGGACGTCTGCCGTTCCCCAGCCAGTTCGCCGACATCACGATGGCTGAGTGCGACCAGCGCATCGCTGATCTGTCGCGTCAGCATGTCGAGGAGATCAATCGCTATTGGGCAACGCTAAGCGCTCGCAGTGACGATGGCCCGGCGGTTAACGCCCGTGGCATGCAGTATGACCTCTACCTGGCCAAGGCCAGGCGCGCGGCATTTCAAGCTTCGACGCTAACAGCTGGTCTGCAAGACGAATGGCGCGCCTGGGCCCAGGAAAACGGGCTGGACAACGACAGCGCTCCTCGTGAGGGCTCACTGGCCGCAGTGATCGCGCAAGAAAACGGCTACCTGGTTGTCCATCGTTTCGACTCCCCTACCTTCGCCGGTGCCTTGGTCGACGATATCCAAGGCGGGCAAGGCCCGTCCTGGTTCATCGAACCGATGTTTTGGCGCTATGAAGGTGGCCACGAGGAAACCCGAGGGGATTTCTACCTGGTCACCGAATACGACCTGGAGCTCGAAGCTATTCAGCCTGCAGAGCTCGATGCTGAAACGATGGACTATGTGCGCGAGACCGCGCTGTCCATGGAGGTACTGCTCGCCGGCCGCGACCTGACGTTCGATGGTTGCACGTTGCCGCTCCCGCAGTTTCCAAGCAGCGCTGCTGCCCTGCTGCTCGACCTTCAGGAGGAGCGCTCCCGCTTATTCAGTGCGGGCATGCCAAGCGAAGAGCACCTGGTCGAACGCAGGACCATTGCTGAGGCGTACAGAGCAAAGAAGGCGCCTATCCAAGAGCAGATCCGCAGCTTGGAGATCCAACTCAGAAACCTCCATGCTGAAGAGCAAGGGGCGCTGATCGCGCTGAAGGAGGTGCAACTCGGTGTCGCCCGAGGGCAGACCCTGCAGCATCGCTTCACAGGGGAATGCGGGATCATCGTTGCCGAGGGCGGCGATCTCTGCCTGCAAGTCGGCACCGGTCGATCGAAGCGCGCAGAGGACGAAATTTTTCGTGGGGAATGGGCCAGCATCTCGGAACCCGCGAGTGAATGTGAGGCGCCACTGCCGAGTTGATGCCGGTGGAGCGGTGGTGCGATAATAGGCACATGTGCCTATTATCGCACCACCGCACAGAGGAGTTCCCGTACATGAACCACCCCATCCAACCGTTGGCCGTTGACTCCCAAGGCACGCTGCGCTTCAAAGCGAATGCCATCGTGACTTACTTGCTCGACAATGGCGGCATCGACATGAACATGCTGGCCATCAAAGACTTCAGCGTTGAAGACCGCGAGCAGTTCGCTCAACTGACCGGCTACAGCCTCAATGGCTTCGGTGAACTGAGTTACGTCCGGATGGAAACCTATGCCGCCGCGGCGCTCATGGCCAAGACCGGGGTGTCGGAGGCCCAGGCTCGCATCGCGTACCTGGAAGAGGAATTGGCCAGCCTGCGTAATGCGCTCCGCGAGCCTGTAGCCAGGCTCTATGGGATCCATCCAGACGACATTCCGGAGCAGCCATGAGGCTCGCACTTCAATCCAGCGTAACCCTCTGCGCTGCTGATCTGTTCAACAACTGGGGATTCGCCGACGGCGGCATTCTGGATGACGTGCTGTATGACATCGAGGATCAGTGCCCTTCCCTGGTTTCTGATGCAGCACTGGGCAATGGCGATGGGCGCTCATTCTCGTTCGCCCATGCAGTGCTGATTCGTCTCGTCGAGGAGTGCCTGCTTCCATCACTACCTCGGAAAATCCAGACCTACCGCATCCCATCTACGCACAGTCCAATAAGGGCTGAAGAGCACGAGAGCCCTGAGGGGCTATTGGATACGGCAGTCACGATCCCTGCAGACAAGGTGATCGAGATCGCTCTTCAGATAGCCTTGGGGCAGGCTGCACTTTACGCCCCCCCAGCTCCTTCAGCTCCTGAATCCTTCGGGGGCGCACTCAAACTGCTGCTGCCTTCTGCTCCGGCCTGATCAGCCAGCGATCGCCATCATGATGAGCGATCAGCTTGCCGTCGGAATCGAAATACTTCACTCGCCACGTAGGGTGGCAGTTGTGCGCGTGCTTGCCGTACTTCAGCTTATTGGTGAACACAACATCCAGGTTTGCACTGTCGTTCATGCCCTGGATCGTGCCGATGGCCCCATCTACCTCGACCATCATCCCGATCTGAGCGAACTCAATACCCCGGTGGCGGATCATGTCCTTGATGAATTGCTGTGCCTTGCTCAGTTTTTTGGCGGTTGCGACCATTCTGGAATACCTTCAGAGATCAGACAGGCTGGAACTCTTCCCCATTGAGGAAGAGCGCTATGGTTTCGTCATGCTGGCCCCAGATGGCGATCGGAGTGCACGTCGCGGCTTTGGCCATGCGTCGGGCTTCCTCCCTGGCCAGGACGATCCCTTTGACCGCAGGATCGCCTGGCAGAGGCTGGAGGAGGTTTCCAATGCGGTACAGCGTTTCGTGGTCAGCAGTGGTCATTTTCAGCACCCTTTCTTGGCCACATAACGGACTGTTACGACGGCATGATGCATAGGGATCAACTCTTCTGGCGCTTGAGTTGGTCGACCAGCTGGGTCGGCAGCCCGCGGAGGAGGAGCGTGTTGCGCTCCTCGTCAAACTCGACCTTCGAGCCCAGCAGGTGGGCTTCGAAACTGATCGACTGGCCCTCGGCCCTTCCGGTGAAACGCCGGAATTGGTTGAGCGTGCGCTTATCCGCGGGGAATTCGGGGGACATCCCGTAATCCTTGTTGCGGATGTGGTCGTAGAACGCCCGAGGACGATCTTCATCGATCAGGCCGGACAGCTCATCCAGGGTGATCGGCGCGCCCATCTTGGCCTGCGAGGATGCATAGTCGACCAGGATGCCGGTCTTCTCGCGCGCAGCGTCTTCTGGGAGATCTTCGCTCTCCACGAAGTCGCTGAACGCTTTGAGCAGCGTACGGGTCTCGCTGGGGGCGTCAACGCCCTCCTGGCAGCCGATGAAGTCGCGGAAGTAGTCCGATACCTTCCTCCCGTTCTTGCCTTTGATAAACGAGATGTACTGCTTGGACTGCTTGTTATTCTGCCACTCGCTGAGGTTGATGCGCGCGGCCAGGTGCAGCTGGCCGAGATCCAAGTGTTTGGACGGAGTGAGTTCGAGCGTGTCGGTCACCACCACACCATCGCTGTGCAGTAGCAGGGCAATGGTCATGTAGTCGGTCATGCCCTGCTGATAGTGGGCGAAAAGAACGTGCCCGCCGGTAGACAGGTTGGACTCTTCCATCAGCTTCTGCAGCTGCTCCACAGATTGGCGGCTGAAGGTCGTGAAGTCCTGTTCGCCACTGAGGTAGGCCTTCAGCCAGCCACTGAACGGGTATGCGCCGGACTCCTCGTGGAAGAAGCCCCAGGCCTTGCCCTGCTTGGCGTTGTAGCTTTCGTTGAGGTCGGCCAGCAGATTCTCCATTGCGTCCGATGCGGCCAACTCGCTGTCGCGAGCATGCAGCACTGCAGGATTGCCGTCTGGCTTCTTGTCGATCAGGTGAACGATGCTGTGGCGGATGGGCATGCTGCCAACTCCTGTGGTGATAGTCAGGAGCAGACTAGAAGTATCTAAACGCAATTGCAATAGTATATAACAGCGCGTAACGCGCTTTTGATTCTGCAGGCATTCTATGCACCGTGCATAGGTGAGCAGGCGCGAGCACGCTGTCAGCGAACGACCGGGCCATCCTCCCAGGGATCAATGACCGGCGGGCAGGAAAGCCAAGGCCCCATCTGCTCGCGAAGCTCACTATCGCGCCTTTTTGGCTGACCCTTAGGTTTCTCCATCTTCTCGGTCGGCATCGGCTTTTGCTTTTTCATGCAATTCAACTCCTAGTGCGTGAGCAGGCGCAGCAGCGCAAAAGCTGCGAGGTGCGCGGGATAGAACAGGTAACCCCACCGCCCAACCGGGGGCGGGAGGAATTGGACGCGCTGTCGCAGTAACCACAAGCCGAAAACTGGGGCCACAAATGCCGCCCCCATCATCAGCAGAACAAACGGCTCGCCATCGGATGCCAGTGCGGGAACACCTGGTATCAGCAGATTGGCCGTTACACAGAGGGTTGCGGCGCAGCACGCCCAGAAAACTCGGATCCAGCCCTCAGCCGTGATGGCTCCCACCATAGCCGCGGGAATCAGCACCGCGCTCGCGTGGTAGCCAAGTCGGCTGCTGGCGGCGATCGTAAAGGCGAGACCAATGATTCCTAGCCAAACCGCGTGCCCCTGGTGGTGAATCGCCAGGGCAATGAGAAGCGCAGGAAGAAGCAGCCACATGATGTTCAGCCCGGGGCCGAACAGGGCCTGATACGGAGCCTGGCTGATCACTGCGAATACGATCAATGAGATGACATAGCGCCGGTTCTGCGCCCAGGGATTTTCCCCCTGGGCTTGCCGAGTGACATTCGCCGCCATCGCGAGACAGAAAAGAGGCAGCGCCATCCGGCCTGGAACCGTTAGCGGTTCAGCTGCAGGCCAGACGGCGCGCAAATGGTCGAGAACCATCAGGACGATGGCCATCCACTTGATGAGATCAAGCGATCGAATGCGCCCAGAGCTACCTGCGTCGACTGCTGCTTGAATCGGCAACTGAGCATTGAGCGTCTTCATGATCCACCGTCGCGCAAGGCGCCGAAGGCCCTGCAGCATTGCTTTATGATATTGCGATAGAATATCAAGCAATCTTTTCCAGCATAAGTCCAAGGCGCGACATGAACCCTTACCCTCTGATCACAAAGCTCGCCCGCGAGCTCAAGAGGTCGATCGTAGTCATCGACTGTGAGTCAACAGGCTTTCTTGATCCGGATGTCGCAATCGTCGAACTGGGCTACCTGGCCGTCTCGCCGAGTGGGGTGGTCAAGCGCGAGGCCACCCTGGTGAACCCGGGCGTCCCTATTCCTGCAAGCGCAACAGACGTACACCGGATCACGGACCAGATGGTTTCTGGGGCCCGTGACTATCCAAGCCTTCACTCCTGGGTTTCCACTGTATTCGAGAGGCATGTCGTTGCAGGCTTCAACAGCCGGGCGTTTGATGTAGGCGTGCTGCAGGCTTGCATGGCTCGGTACAGCCTCCCGATCTGTGAGCCTGAAATGCAGCTCGATGTCCGGGATATCTGGATTGAGGTCAGCGGGTCCCAGCGCGGCAAGCTCGCCGCGGTCGCCAAGGCCTATGAGGTGACACCAGGGACGGCGCACCGCGCTGACGGTGACGCCATCACGGCGGCGGGAATTCTTGAGGCAATGCTGTGGCAACACGGCGTCGAAAGAGTCATGTCCCAACTCGTTCAGCGCGCCCCAGCACCGGCCGATGATCTGGTAGCGACTCCGTGAGATGATGATGCGTTGTTTGGCCCAAGAAAGGAGTCACAATGCACTCATCGAGCAAAAAGCTTCCCCGTATTGTCATGTGGCATGGCGGCCGGCAGTGGGACGGCGCCGCCGACATTCACCCCGGCCGCAAAGGCCGCAACGAGCGAGCGCCGGGCATCTACTGCACAACCCACTTCCTCAGTGCGCAGAAAAACGCCAGGGGGGATGGTCAGGTTCGCAAGCTCGAACTGGAGCCGCGCTTGCTGCTTGAATCTGCAGCTATTCCCATTTCGGAAGTAGAGAGCTTCGTCCGCAAGCACATTCCCAAGCGCGCCCAGGCAGAACTCCTGACCAAGCTCCGCGCGGCATCCGGACGGCGGGACCTCGCCTCCAGGGTTCTGGTAGGAGAGGCTCCTCACTGCCTGGCCGAGTCGATATTAAACCTCTGCGTGGAAGCTGACCTGGCCCATGGGGCCCGGGGCCTCGCGCTAGCCGCGCTTTTCCTGGCAAACGGCATCGATGCCAGCTTTGAAAACGCCGAGGGCAATGAGGTGCTTGGTGTGATTTTTAACCCCGCCTGTATCAAGTCCAACGTGCCTGTGGAAGCCAGTGAGGTTCCTGCACACATGTACGAGCTCCCTGATCCTCGGTCATGCGAAGGTGACGACAGCGCACCCAGCTGATGCCGAAATATTGATTTTGTGCATTGCAAAAGCATATATTGGGATGACGTGAAAACTAGGATTCCCGATGACAGCCAGGCTCAAGCAATGCACCGCCATCTCGATAGAAGGCGGTGAACCATTCACCGCCTACATCGATCAGCCGGGGCCGAGCCTGTTACTGCTGACGATCGCTGATGGCGCGGCGTCCGATGCATGGACATGCCTGCACAGCGTCCCGGCCTCGCCTCTGGATTTCATTGCACAAGCCTCCCCAGAACACCTTGCTCAGCTGCTGACGCAGAGGAGCGGACCGTCTCCTGATCGAGCTGAGATCGCACGCCAGGCGAAGTCGATGATCATCCGCCGGCGGCGCCTGCGGAGCATTGATGTGCCTACCGCCCGCGTCTTCTACCGAGCCGCTGAAGCGATACCGCTGACCGAGCAAGTCGACGAGATGCCGGAAGCGATTCTGGAGATGCTCTATGGCGAGGACTGGCGGAACACCTACCCAAGGATGCAAGCACCCGACTTCGACGCAGTGTTGCGCAAGGTCATTCGGCTGCAGGCCGCCCTCACCCAAATGCAAGCGTCGCCGGCATCGTGCCAGCGAGGGAGTAACTGATGCGCAACAGGTACAGCCCTGAAACCTTCGAAGCTGTCATGTCGCTTCTGCGCGCCGGGGAAACCCCGGCATGGCGGCGCGTTCGCGAGATCACCGGAAAGGGGTCGAGCAACACGATCCTCGCGGAGGTCAAACAGATCCTCGCCGAGGTTGCGGAGCGCGCTTCAGCCGGCGACTACCCAAAGCCGGTACAGGATGCGTTCTGCACCCTCTGGCTGGAGCTGAAAGCGGCCGCCCGCGGCGAGCTCGACGAGTTGCGCGCCTTCCTCCATGAGGAGAACCGGCGCGCCCAGGAGACAGCCAGCCAGGCTGAGCAGCTGGCCGCGCAGACCAGGGAAAAGCTCGCGGAACGAGACCGGCAGGTCGAACTGCTGCAGCAACAGCTGGACATGGCCTCGCAGCGCGAGGAAGGCCTTACAGAGCAGCTGCGCCAACTGGGCGCGCGGCTCGTCCAGGAGCAGGAGAAACTCTCGACTGCACACTTAGCTCACCAGCAAGCCCTTGCGGATAAAGATCAAGAGATACGCCATTGGCAGGGCAAGCTGGATACAGAAACCCAGCATCGCCACCAGGTGGTGGCCGAGATGGCGACCGAGCATCAGGCCAAGGTCGCACGGCTTGAGTTGGAGATCAGAAACGAGCTGGAACGCTACGAGAAGGACACCGCCAAGTTCATGCGGCATCTCGACCAGGAGCGCACCGAACATCGCAAGGAACTGAAGGTGTTGAACGGAACGGTTTCCGGCTTGCAGACGCAACTCAGTGATGCGAAGCAGAAGACGGCCCAGGCCGAGGGAGAGAGCGCCGCTCTTCGCCGGCAAGTTGAGGACCTTTCAACTCAGCGATTGGCACTGGAACAGCGCAACCAGGTGCTCCAGTCTGACGCGCTCGCCTCGTCCGCTCGCCTGGCCGAGCTAACGGAAAGAATCGCAACGCTGCAGCGATCTGCAGCGCAGCTGGAGAAAGACCCTCAGGAAGCCCAGAGCAAAACCTGACAGGCCAGGCAGTACCTAGCCTTTCTACTCAGGCAAGTCGCAAATTCGCCCGAGCCCCAACCAGCTTCATCGGAGCGCCAGGCGCCATCGAGCCAATCAGATCGCGGATGCGCGCATCCATCCGATCGCTGAAGGCTGGCGAGTCAACGTCGAAGAAGTTGGCGACGCCGCGGGACGTTTGGTGCTCCCACCACGCCCCCTTCGTCAGATTCACGCTGGCCAGGTGCAATGGCGCCGTGGCGGGGTGGATCGCATGCACGATGGAGATCCGCTCGCCGAAAGCGAATGCGTCATGCGCCACGGGCAAAGAGACGAAAAACTCCTTCGACTCATCGTCGTGCAGCTTCAGTCCGATGCCGTGCTCATCTGGGCGAGACACCCACACAACGGTCCCGGAAGTCGACAGGAAGCGAATAGACGGCCAGGCATCATGCGCCGCCTCATCAGCAATCGGTGACTGCACCAGGACATTGCCCCAGCAGCTTCCCGATGCCTTCAGAGGGGGCTCTGCGGCAATCCAGTTGTCATTGGTGTGCGCGGTGAACCGTGCGGAAGAGCTTGTTTCGTTCGCAAAGCGCTGTTCAGCAGCTTCGCGCCAGGCCCTGGTACTGACCGGTAATACTTTATCCATAAAGAGGCGCTTCAAAACTGCTAGGAGCGGACAGTGATGGCTGTTTGCCATGTGCGAACTGTCTCACATTCTAACAAGCTTATAAATTCAAAAATTCGATTTGTTACAAATGTTTGGCGCTGTAAAACCGCCACATTCAAAGAAACCGATCCATGCCGCTCCGTCATTCCGACTTTAGTCGGAAATCATGACCGGGCGGTCGACCGGCTGCGCAGTGGAACTGCTCAACCTATCGACACCCTTGATGGAGCCGTATATCGGCAGGGTTTCCAGGATCGGGACATTGCTGTACTTGGTATCCGACCGGCGGCGCCGAGGTACGGCTGCCTGATCCGGCGGAGGGATGTCTATCGGCGGACCACACCAGAACAGCGGAAGCGATGTCTTCACCTTGCGGCGACTGCCGTCGCCCCAGGTGAAGTTGACATGGTGGATGATGTCTCCGCTGTAGATGTAGGCCAGGTCTGGCTGAACGGGAGCACGAAGCAGAGACGCCAATCGGGAAAGATCTCGCCTGGCCGCGTCCGCTCGTTCAGCGGACTCCAGCTGCTCTTCGAGTGCCCGTAGAACCTTTTCGGGATGCCGACGGCTAATGACCCGGTGCGGAGTGAGACTGAACGAGGCCTTGCGCGGAAGAATCGGCTGTGCGCCGGCGAGGAGAAGCGGCCGAACCGCATACCTGATCTGCAGGCGAGGAACACCGCATGTCGCAGTGACAGCGCGCCATATGCTCTGGTGCGGCTTGAGCTTGAGCCAGTGCTGCAGGTTGCCACCACCGATCTCCCCGCCTTGAGGAAGGCGGGCCAGCAAGCCAGCGCGCAATCGGCGCAGCGGCCTGCTGGCAACATCGAGGTCAACACGAGCCTGGTGCGCTTGCTGCACCAGGCTTGCCAGCTCACCACCGACAAAAACAGGGCCACTGGCGCGGAAGAAGCTTGGCTCATCTGATTCAAGGCCACATAGAGCGCGGCGCAGATCATCAGGAATCGCCTCGCTCGGCTGGAACGGCTGAAGGCCGCGGGCACCGGAAATCCAGCCACCCCGATGGCCGGCCTGGGCGCCGGCAAACAGAGCCTGGTGAGCTGTCTTCCACGCGCACAGCGCCGACTTGAAGCGCTCGATCTGCTCAAGCACCTCAATTATCGCCACCAGGTCTACACGGGCCGTATCCACCGCAGCCATCTGATCGAATCCGTTGATCTTTGTGTATTATTGCTACCCTGAGAGTACACGTTTATGGGCATCTAGGATATGAGGACGAGGGTGCGCTACCTGCTGTGCGTTGACCTGGAGGCTACTTGCGACAGCAGCCCAAGCTTCGAGCAGTTCATGGAAGCTATCGAGATCGGTGCCGTCATGCTTGACCTGGCCAAGGGCGAGCCTGTTGCTGAATTCAGCAGCTTCATACGGCCGACGATCAAGCCGCTACTCACCCCTTTCTGCATAGAACTCACCACGATCACTCAGCAGGATGTGGACTCGGCCCCTGGGTATTCGGATGTCCTGGCCGCCGTCAATGACTTCCTCCAGCCCTTCGGAGATGAGTGGCTTTGGTGCTCCTGGGGGAACTACGATCGAAACCAGCTGATCAAGGACGGGCAGCTTCATGGGCTTGCGCCGCTTCTACCGCCGGCGAGACACATCAACCTGAAGAGATGCTTCGCCAAGGAGCACAGGACCAAGATGGTTGGGTTGCGCCAGGCCGTCCGCCAGCTGCAGCTTGAATGGGTTGGCACTCATCATCGGGGCATCGACGATGCCCGCAATGTAGGCCGAGTGGCCATCCGCCTGCTTGAGGCTCAAGCAGGCCAGCTTCTTCAAGCGCTCGGCGACAGCGGATCTGCGACTGGCACAGCCTGAGCGCTCCCGCGGGGCCCCAGGCATTGCGATGCAATGCCTGGGCTGAAAAGAGCATTCCACTCCCTTGCGCTGGTCGGCGGCAAGTCGGGGCGCTATGCTTCCAAGGCCTGAATGCAAGCTGGGTTACGCTGATGCATCGGGGCGCAATCCAACTTGAAATTGAAGGAGAACCCTATGACACCAGACGAAATTGCTGACGAATTGTTTGATCGCTATGCGCTTGGACCGTCGAAAGCGGCCTTTGTGAAAGGCCTGGAGATCGGCAGACAGCAAGGCTTTTTCGAGGGGCATGCCGTTGGCCAGTACACTGGCTTTGTCGGCGCGGTGAACATGCTCAAGCCGGCACTCTCCGATGGCCTTCGCCATGGGTCCCCTGAGTGCGGCCGCGCAATGCAGGGCCTGCGCAACATGATCCCGGACTACGTGACCGACGACGAGCTCGCTGACGCGTTCGAGCAGGAACTGGCAAAGCAGTGACAACGGAAAAGGCCGGCATCAGCCGGCCTTTTTTCTTCACCCCTGGACGACCCGGATAATCCAGCACAGCGGATTCAGATCCCAGGGGGCCTTCGGGTAGCGCTGATTCCAGTGGAACGCGTACTCCGTCCAGTTCGCATAGCCTTCAGCGTGGATCTCGTCATCTGAAATGTCCTCCAGGCGTCCGAGGCTGACAGCCAAGATCCGCGCGTCCGCCAAAGGCGAGCCTTTGTTGTATCGATCGAGCCCCGTGACCGGGACCTGATCGCCCTCTCTGCCAACGGGGCAGCTGTCGATCAGCTGCTGAACCGTCAGGCACCGCCCGCTACCCGGCGGCCACTCATAACCCGCAACAGCATCCGCCGCCGGAGGATCAAATAGCGAACCCTGGCCAGCGGGCTGACCAGCGATAGTGCATGACTCAATGTTCACGCCGACAGGCATTCGCAAGGAAAGCTGGCGAAGATCCTGGTACACCTTAGAGCGCAACTCATCGAGCACGATGACATCCTCTGGAACACTCATCATTTACGCTCCAGACCGAGATAAACGCGCCATGGAATCAATTCACCACCACGGTTGAAGAACCACCCCTTCCCCGTCGGCTTACCATGAATGACAAGCGTGAGGACGCCGCCCGGAGAGATCGCACGGATCCGGTGAAACTCATCCGGGGTTTTGTATGCAGTCATCCCCGCGCGCAGCCGACGCTCACCAACAAGTTCGCCGTTGCGGTTGTAGATTTCTTCGATGTACCAGCCTTGCAGGATCAGCGTTCGAAACGGCCACGGATGCGAATGCCCGTGCCGACCTTGATCTGCTCGAAGAATGCGATGGAATCGCGCAGCCACCCCCAGCCGGTTAGCCAGCCGAGTCAGACGCGGCAACGCACCAGGATAGTCGTGCACTTCGTCCTCTTTCGGCGGAGCAGGCAATAGCCACCAGCGCTCCATGTATCCCGGCAGATGGAAGTACGGGTTCCGATAGGCGACCTGAAGCAGCCGATTGAGCAACCGGGGGTAGCGTGCCAATGCACACGCTACCCCACGCCAGAACAGGTCACTCATTTCAGGCCACCTGAGCTGCCGGCGGCGCCATCAGCACGCTGCGCCGGCCCTCAGCTGAAGCCGCACTAACAACGCCGGCGGCCTCCATCAACTCCAGCAAGCGCGCTGCACGGTTGTAACCGATGTTGAGGCTGCGCTGGACAGCTGAGACACCCGCGCGACGCGAAGTCAGGACATACGAAACAGCCTGGTCGTAGAGAGGATCGTCCGTTTCAACGTTTGCCGGCGCTTCGGTGCCCAGGCCCTGCGGAATTTCCTCGCCACCGAAGCCCTCCAGCAGCGCCGGCATCATCCCTTGCAGCGTGAGCATCATCAGATTGAAGCTCGCGTCGAGCTGGCCGGCAGCATCGTCGCCACCATCTTGCGCGGCCTGGTCCTGCAGGAGGTCTTCGAAGCGCAGGCGCTTGATCGTCAGCTTGCTGTCGAGCACGAAGGACAGCTTGTCGCTCCAGGCAATCGCCAGTTGAGTGACCTGCTTACCGGAGGAGAGGTGCAGCTGGATTTCTTCACTGGTGAGGTCCTGCCGCTTGCAGCGGACAACGCCGCCATCCTCGTGGGTGTCACGTAGTTCGCACTCGTCCAGGACGAAGAACCCCTCGCTGGCTTGGCCGGTCTTGAGCCAATCGGTAAGTGTCGCTGTCGGGGCGATTTTGACGCTGATCGGACGAACCGGCAGGGAGCCGATCGCCTCACGCATGGTGGACAGAATGTCTTCCGCCTTGTTGGAGCTGGAGGCATCGACGTAGATGAGGTTGGAGGCCACGTCGATTGCGGCATAGGTGACGCTCTTGCGGATGAACGCCCGCGGCAGGAAGGCCTGAACGATCTCGTCTTTCAGCTGGTCGCGCTCTTTTTTGTACACCTTGCGCATCTGCTCGGCCTCGATTTCCTCGACCTTCTCCTGCAGCGCATCACGCACCACGCTGCCCGGCAGAATTCGCTCTTCCTTACGGGCCGCGATCAGCAGGAATCCATTGGTCGAATGAACCAACGGGGCATCCGGCCCCTTCCCGACCGGAGCGACGAAGCCGTAGGTCACCAGCTCCTGGTTGGCACAGGCGCGCGCAGGCTTGGTGGCCAGCGCGGCTTCCAGCGCCTCGGCATTGAGGTTGATGTTCTGGGTCAGACGGTAGACGAGCAGGTTGCGGAACCACATGGTGTATCCCCTTCGGTGCGGGCTGATGGGCCCTGAATGTTTGCTAACGCAATATCAATAGCAAAACATTGGACTAAAGCGCAAGCGAAGCGTAAATTCTGCCCATCAAACATGCGCGGAGACCGCACCAATGAAGAAGCTCATCACCCCTGCCCTGATGCTCACGATCCTTACCGGCTGCTCCAGCATTCCGCAGGATTACCAGAACACCGCGAAGTTCGGCGGCATCGGCGCGCTTGCCGGGGCGGTCGCCGGTGCAGTCATCAACCACGACAACCGAGCCCAGGGGGCGCTTCTGGGTGGCGTACTGGGTGGAGCGGGCGGCGCCGGCTACGGACTGTATGTCGACAAGCAAGAAGCCGAGCTGCGCTCGAAGATGCTCGGGACAGGCATCACCGTTAAGCGCGACGGCGACAAGATCAACCTCGTGCTGCCCGACAGCATCACCTTCGAGACCGGCAGCTACCGCCTCACTCCCCAGGTGCAGCAAGCGCTCAACGAAGTGGCTGCTTCGCTGCAGCGCTACCCAGGCAGCAGCCTGATCATCACTGGTCACGCCGATGCAACCGGCACGCCTCAGTCCAACCTGCAGCTGAGCCAGCTGCGCGCGAATGCGGTTTCGGTGTACCTGCAGAGCCAAGGCGTGGAGCCTTCTCGCCTGACTGTCCTGGCCGCTGGCGACAGCGCACCGATCGCCGACAACAACAATGCCCAGGGGCGAGCGGCCAACCGTCGAGTCGAGATGACCGTGACACCTGGCGCCGCCGGCGCAGTGCAGCCGGTCTATCAACAGCAACCCCATACGCAGTACCAGCAGCCGCAGCAGTACCGGCCTTCCCAGACTCAACAGCGCTACCAGTACACGCCGGCACCTGTTTATCAGGCGCCCTACACCGCTAGTGCCTCCAAGAGGATCCTGAGCAACTCCCTGCTGCAGGGCATCTCGCAAGCCATCACTAACGGTCCGGCCGCAGGACTGCGTTCTGGCATGGCCACCGCTACACGAGGCGCAACCCAGGAGGCGACTCGCGAGGTCAACAGCACCATCCGCGACTACCAGTACGGCAGTTTCGGGCAGAGGTACTGACGTGGACTGTAGGCCCGAGGATGCAGACATGAGCAATCAAATCGACCATCCAGCGGCGCTTGCCGCCGCTCGCACACCCAACGTCACCGCGCTGACCGATTACCTGCTCGACGCCGAGTATGCGGACTTCAGATCCATGTGCCAGGCAAAGCCTGGCCTCAACGACGGTGTTCCACGTCCGTTACCAGGGCTGAGCGATACAGATCTGGCTCGCTGGGAAACCGCGTGGGAGTTGTTCGCCGAGGGTGAGGATGAGTCAATGCCCGAAGCTGAACGGGACTGGTTCGCCGCCAATGGCGCGGGTCATGTGTGGTGCGAAGTCATCCGCGCCCGCGGGGACGGCCGAGTCAACCTGCAGTTGCTCGCAAAAGCCGAAGGCATGAGTCCGGACGCGCCGGCCGACGAAATTTTTCGTGGCCGACGCATCGATCCAGCAGACTACGCCGAGGAGATGCACCAGTTCATCAGCAGCAGCGGCATGGGGGCCGCATTCGCAGACTTTCTCGCCGGACAGATCCTTCTACAGGAGCGGTCCATTGAACTCGTGGATTCGGCCGAGCCGTCACTCTGATGCATAACCGCGCATTGTTATGCCAAACGATGCGCCTTTATGCCTCGCTTTTGCGCCATACACCCTACGACATCGAATCCCGGGCGGGCGCCCGGGCCAGGAAAGGGATTACCACTAATCCAACTATGCTCGCTAATCCTCCCCCCCCCCCCACCTCTGTTTGCCTGGTTGGACAGAGGGGATCGGTGAGCGCGACAAGGCGTTTGTTGGATTAGTGGTAATTTCTGACCGTCCTTATGGTTTTGTTTATCTCAAACAACGCTGCTATATTACCGCAATCCTATTTGTAAACATGCGAGAAGCCCGCAGGAGCAGCAATGAGGCAACCCAACGCATACTTGCCAGGAAGCAACCAGCACCAAGCCGGCGCGCTCACCGAATTTGAAGAATTGGTCGTGCTGAATGACGACCAACCGGTGGGCGTCGCACTTGCGGACGAGGCGCTTGCGGCGGGCCACACGCCAGAGGGGCTGAGGGGACAAGTTGTTTATGTCGACTTCCAGAAGAACGTTGCCTACCCGGCAGATCTGGGTCCGCACGAAGATCTGATTCCTCATGCTGTTCTCGAAGTGAACTTCCACCTGTCTGGCCTGGGCAGCTACCCGAGCCGCGAAGCCCGCACAGCGGCGAAAGGTGTCCTGCAGCAAGCGCTCGCATCGACGCACCTCGCCGATCAGCTCAGCGCCTGCCTTCGCACCCGCCGCGGGGACCGCGCCCTGACAGTCGCCAGTGAAGTGATCGAGGATTCAGTTCCGGGCGCCGCTACGGCCGCGCAATCCCGACAAGTTCTGCTCCGCGCCCTGGAAGCATTCTGCGAGGAGCTGCAGCGGCACCCGCAAGCGGCCTTGCTTCATACCCCAATCCCTGAACCTGAGTGTCTGTTCAACGAAGAGTTGAGCCAGGCCTCACCACGCTGATACGGAGACGCCTCCCATGTCGACCCTCACCCGCGAAGCACTGCTCGCCATGCCGGCCGATCAGTACATGACGGAAACCCAACTGAAGTTCTTCGAGACCCTGCTGCAGTCCGAGTTGGAAGAAGCTCGCCAACGTCACCACGACGCGCGAGAGACTATGCAGGACCGCCCCAACATCGCGGACATCTCCGACTGGGCCAGTTCCGAAGAAGAGCGCACCAACGCGCTGCGTCAGGCAGAGCGCAATGAGCAGCTCTGCCGCAAGATCAGCAAGGCCCTGGAGCGCATCCACGACGGCAGCTACGGCTGGTGTGAGGAAACGGGCGAGCCGATCGGCCTGCAGCGCCTGCTGCTGCGCCCCACCGCCACGCTGTGCATCGAAGCCAAGCAACGTCAGGAGGCGCGCGAGCGCCATCATTACAAGATCCGCGGCGCGGCCTAACACAGCAAGGAGTCGCCATGCCTGACGTTCGCTACCGCGAAGCCTATGAGGCCGCGGCCGCACAGATTCCCGCCGATGAGCCCCTCCCCTCCTTTGAGGAGATGATCGAATCGCTTCAGGCTTTGCTCGATGCCGATGGCCATGACGAAGGTGTCCGCCAACTGCTCGCATTCCAGAATTTCGAGGCCTTCTTCACCTGGTTCGATACCGTCACCGCTTTCGACCAGATGGACACCGACCAATCCGCCGAGGAACACAAGCCGCTCCTCCAGATCGCCTTTGATGCCCTGGTCGAGCAGTACCAGGCAGAAGCGGATCAACCGTACCAACCCGATCCCGCTCCGACGTACGGCCTCTGATTGCCACAAGGTGCCCCATGAGCTTCTCCAAACCCTGGCTGTTGACCCCACTCCAATTCGCTGAGACGGCCCTGTTCCACGGCAGTTGCGAGCCCTGGCAAAACCCTGTGCCTCGCCCCGGCGGATACGACAAGGTGTTCTGGACAGCTGAGCAGCCGCTCATCGCGCAGATCTACATTCCAAACTGGTACTCCACCATCAGCTTCACCATCAGCAGCCACCAACTTGACTCTCCCGTTCCGCCTGATGAGCAGAGCTTCGCCTGGGACGTGGCGCAGCAGCTGGGCGCCACGGCGACGGTGCACAAGAAGGACCACATCGGCCGGGCCCAGAGTTGGAGCTCCGGCAAGAAGGTCACCTTTCAGGAGGTCCGTAGCTACCTTGAAGGCCTCGGCTACATCGGTGACGGCTACGACAACGAAAATTTTCGTGTGAAAACCTCATTCCAGCAGATGCCGGACGGCAGCAGGCGATATATCGCGGTCCCCGCAGCGGCCACACCGTATGGGCGCCTGGTGATGATCCCCCGCCCAGAGGAAGCGGCATCCCATGACTTCAGCACCGGCGAAGACCCCGATCTGACCAATCCGCAGTACCACCTGGTCGACGCGTTCCGAGAGGCCTTCCAGGCCGACAAGGAGGCCGTGCGCATCCATGACTTCTGCCAGTCGCCCATCATGGGCAACGTAGGCCACACCTCAATCGGATTCTCGGCGAGCACGATGAAGGCCCTGCATGAAGCAGGCGCTGTCCGGGTGATTCCGGCGAGGCATCGAGATTTTTCGTCGACTTGGCCGCGCACAGCTGAGCAGTACCTCACCGAGGATCTACTCCAGTGGCACTTCAGCGAGACCGTCCGGGCTCTCGCCCTCGGCCATGAAGTACCTGCGGAGGTCATCGCCGCCCACCAGGAGCGCTTCGATCAGGCGATCGCCGGCCGCCCTGGCGATGCACCGATCATGGTGGCCACCGCGCTGGATAGCCTCGCCCTGGGCGAGGTATCGGCGCCGGCGGAGACGCCGGATCCGGCGCGCGTCGATTCACTGACCTGGGGCCTGAAAGTCGGCAACCTGGAGCACGACTCGGCGTTCGTGCTCGATGCTGCCGGCCGCTTGCACTGCACACAGGGGATCGAGCTACTGGAAGCCGTTCGGCGGAAGGGCTACTGCATCCCTGTGCAAACACATCTCACCGACCAGGACGGCAGGGTTGTGACGTGCGAGGCGATCGCTGAAGTAATTTGCACTACTCAGATGCCTTATTCATACGAGCTATCTACCCCATAATGGCGGCATCAACCGCCGCCAAGTTTTTGCTCGAAACACAACGAAATCACAGAAAGGAGTTGAACAATGAAATCCCCCAACTCAGCACAAGATGAACACCAAGCCAACCTAAGCACCGTCGAGGAACAGGCCCGTACGCGAATCCAGGAAGAATTTGCACGCACACTGTTTGTCGTAACACTGGCAGACACAGCTGAAGAAGTAGGATATCCCGGAATATCCGGCGCAGATTGGTTCAACCTAGTTACGACTGAAACACCTGAACCCGCAATGCGTGCTGCCGACTACCTCATTCGAAAGCTGGAACACGAAAATCAATGCACTGTAGTTGATCTTCTCCGCCGTGCATTAGGAGCTAATCCTGATGATGATAAAACTGAGCTGCTGAAGAAGTTCGGGCATTACATCCCTATGGAAGCCATGGGCCATGGCGTTAGCTGGACCGATAGCCAAGAACCGTTTCAGATCACCTACCCCACTTATTTCTCGGCAGGTGACTTGATCCTTATCGGCCAGGACGCACTGAAGCAACTGCCTCTCTTCGATCAAACCGATATCGAAGTAGGTAAACTGGCAGAACAACCTGAAACAACCTGCTGGGGATTCAATAATGATTACGAGCCCCCAATAGCTGGCTATGACTACTCTGCAATCCAATCAAATCCCTGACATCCATAGAACGAAAATAAAAATGCCCGCAACCGCGGGCATTTTTATTGAATACGAACCTGCAGTTCAGTAACTGGATCAGCCTCAAGCATCCGATCCATGACCTCCACCACCTCTGGTGTCAGCTCGACGAACAGATCCCGGATCGACCGGTAGATCTCGCACAGCCATTCGCTGAAGCGCTCGAAAACGCCCTGCAAGTCATCATTCGGCGAGATACCCTCTCGCATGTACGCCTCCCAGCCACGGGCGAACTGCTCGTGAGCCTGTTCGGGAATGGGTTCGTCATCGCCAAGCGCTGCAATGCCGAGCCATTCCTTGACCGTCTGCCAGTCCCTTCGCAGCTGCGAATCAGCCGCGCGGGTACGCGCGGCCATATCGCGGAGGATCTCCAGATAGGCATGCGCTGATTCATGGATGAAGGTGCTCGCGTCGGCATGCTCGAACAACGCAATCTGGAAGGACAGGTCTCGACCGATGCGGATCTGGCCTCGCTCGACACCTCCACCAGCCACCTGGTGGAGGATGTGGGGATCGAAGCCGTTGAACTCGCCAGAGTTGCCGATCGCGCTTTTCACATTGCCGCTTGGGCGGTGCATCACCACCCACCGCTGCCCGCCTTCGCGCGTCATCACCATGCCGTCGTAACCGGCGGCCGGCAGGTTGTCCCAGCCGATCGCCTTGAACAGCGTGTGCGCTTGCTCACCGGTGCGGATCTCGACCTGGGCATCGAAGTCAGTGAACCGGACGATGAACTCATCACCGTCCTTGTCCACCTCGGGCCTGGCCCGCTCCATGCCATCGCCCAGGCGCTGCCAGCTATCTCGGCAGGACTGGAAGAAGGCCTTCGCTTCCTCCAGCTGCTCCTCGGTGAAGCGGCGCTCACGCCGGCCCACCGGGAAGCGGGCGCGATCGGCCGGCAGCAGCACCTCGTTGGCAAATGCGCTCAGACGGGCAACCTCCTCGGCCGGCAGCTCGGACGCCGCCAGATCCAGGAGGTCGCCGCGGATATAGACCGGAAATACCGCGCCGTCGGTCCCGTACGCGCTGGCCTCGCCCGCCTGCGTGCCGTGATACAACACCTGCAGGCTTCCATCGGCCGCGCGCAGCGCGGGGCGCTCCGTGCTCCAGCGCTGCAGGTTCATCTCGCGCAGCGTCGACGCGGGCAGGGCTGCAGACTGTGACAGCACACGAACGCCATCTGGGGCCTGGTCGGCCGCCAGGCGCGGGCGACGCCCGGGGATATCGACGGCCTGCAGGTCACGCGCAATGTCTTCGGTCTGCTCTGGCGGGGTCACCTGCCGTGTGGCCGCATCGAGCCGCCGGCGCGAAACTGTGTTGCGCGCCTCCACTTCTCCCGCCAGTCGCCGGTACTGCTCAACAGCGCTCAGCACCGGCCTGTCGCGCTCGATGCGGCTGCGCTGGTCTTCGAGATCCATGTACTCCCAGTATTGCTCGAAGGCCTGCAGCTGCTCGCCCAGGGCGAAGTAGGCCTCCCGCTCGGCATCCGGCACCTGATCCCAGTCCAGGGCGCGCCCCCGCGCTTGGTCGGTGCCGTAGGCGCCGATGATCGACGAAAAGGTTCGATGCTGCAGGCGCTTGAGCCTCCCGAATTCGGGATCGGAATCCAGCAACTCATGCAGGCGCTTGGTGATCGGCGCCGTCAGAGGCTCGACTAGGGAGATGTCCTTGAAATACTCGACCATCCCACCGTTGGCGAACCCCTCTATGTGCTGGATGGCGTGCTGCAGCTCGTGGATGATCACATCGAGCTGGTGATCGGCCGTGGCGCCGCTCACGCGAACGTGCAGCGTGCGGCCGTCGAAATAGCCCTGCGTCTCATCGAACGGATCCGCCTCGAAGCCACGGACCTCAAGCGCAGCCAGTTCGGGATAGGCTGCAAACAGCGCTGGATGGAAAAGCACCTCATCCAGGCGCCGCGTTGCGCCGACGGCCAGGCCGCGCATTGCACCTGGTGTGATCGCCAGCAACGGTTGCAGTCGATCCTGGAGCACGAGCACCGGTGCACGCGCCTCCTCATAGGCCTGTTCGGCAGCTTCCGGCGATAACTCGCCCGCACGCACCTGCGATCGCAGCTGATCGGCACGGCTGTTGAGCGCCGCCAGTGCGGTTTTCAGTTCGGCGGAGGCCTGCTGCTGACGCTGCAGCACCTGGGGCCCCAGGCAGGCCTCAGAATCGTCGAGTTCGAATCGCCAGACGCGATCGACACCTCGGTGCCAGCCGGTCTGCAGACGAATCTGCTCGGCCGGTACGCCAGAGGCCTCCGCCTCCTGCGCTAGCGATAGGCGAGCAAGGTCAGCGGTGCGAGCTCGCGCGCCGGCGAACTGGGACAGCGCCCGAGCGCCGGGCTGGGAGTCGGTGGAGCTTTCGCGGACAATCTCGATTGGGTAGCGCGCCGCCCAGGCCTCGATGGTGGTCGGGTTATCGGGATTCTCGCGGTTCCAGATGGCAACACCGGCCTCGGCTCGCGCCTGCCACAGCCGGATTGCAGCATCTGCATACTTCCCGGAGCCTTGAACTGTCAGGAGCTGATCACGCACCGCCTCGAAAGGACTCAGAAGCGGTAAGTATCGGGACGCCTTGCGCATGAAACTGCTCCATAGACGCATGTTGTGCTATCGAACAGTTTAAAGCATACCGGATACTCAAACGATCCCCAGCACTATGGATCTGGGCTTCAAGCTACGTGACATCACTCACACCCAGCGGCCCGGCGGGCCTATCAGCTAAAGATTCCGGGCAACCGCCCCACCCTGAGGAATCCCCGGCTGGCATCGGGGTAACTGCGCGCCTGCGGCGCTTCCAGGTAACGTGACATCACTCACGCCCAGCAGCCTGGGGGCTTATCAGCTAAAGATTCCGGACAAGCGCAGCCCTGAATGACGCCCTGCGGCGGTTGCCGTAATGGCTCAGCTGCCTATAATTGGAAGCAACACGACCCCTGTCGGTTGAAGCACTTCGGTGCCGAGATTGCTCAGGGGTTTTTTATTGCGTGACGTTTACCAATCCAGTGTCTGCACGCCTACGACTTCCAGGTAACGTGACATCACTCACGCCCAGGGCGGCCAAAGGTGCCTATCAGCTAAAGATTACGGGTAACCACGGCAACAGCCTTGCTGTTGAAACTTTGACAGGCCCTGCCCCTCCAAGTAGCCTGATCCATACACAAGCCTTTCGCTGGAGGCTCAGCATGCGCAAGCCGAACCGTAACGCCCCAGATCGCAGCCGGATTGAAGCCGTGCAGTATGCGCGGGCTACTTGCGCGCTTGAAGGCGTACGCCAGAGCCGTCTGGGCAACACGCTAGCCCAGAAGTTCATCGACGGCGATATTTCTATCGACGATGCCATCAAAGAGGCGCGGAGCTTCTATGGCCTCGCGCGATGAAGACGAACACGGCTACTACGGCACATCCGGCCCCCAGAACGACCCCCATGTCTATCCAAACGGCGTCCTGATCAACAACCTGGGCATCCAGAACACCCAGGATCTGAACGCCGCCGAAAATACCCTCACCGAACTCCGCATCACCCAGCTAGCGATCAGCCCCATTGAGGGCGAATACGACCTGGCGCATGCCAAGGCGATCCATCGCCACATCTTCGGCGACATCTACCCATGGGCCGGCGAGATCCGTCAGGTCGACATCTACAAAGGCGACACGCTTTTCCTGGAACAGGCCAAGATCGAGGCGTACTTCGAGCAGATTGACGAGCACCTGCAGGTAAGTGGTCTGCGCGGTGCCCCGATCGATGATCAGCAATCCTTCTGCAGCGCCGCGGGCATCTTCCTCGGCCTGCTCAACCACGCCCACCCCTTCCGTGAAGGCAACGGACGCACGCAGCGCGAGCTGCTGCGCCTCGTGGCCAGAGACCACGGCTATAGCATCGATTGGAGTGGGACTTCACCGCAGGCCATGAAAGCCGCGTGTATTGAGGCAGAGAGCGATCCGACTTGCAGAGCGCTCGGCCGGCTGATACTCCTCGCGTCATCCCGCGACGAAGACCAGCAGATCTCCCTGGATCAAGAACCCTGAGGAAGATCCCGGCTACCGGTTGCCGGCTCTATCGCTATCCAGCAAAATGCTGGCAATCGCGCCCGATCCTCTGGTGCTGGCATGTCCGGCATTATGTTCGGGCCTTCTTGTTTCTGGGGCCTCTTCAAGCACCGCGGCCCTCACGAGAACCAGCCAAGGGCCCTACCGGCTCCAGCTCCTCCCCCTTCTCTTTCGCCACACGAAGAAACCGCACCTGGTTCGCCGATGGCGCCCCGGCAAGCTCACGGGCCTCGGCTTCGAACTGAGCGATACGCTTCAACTTGGACTCGCGACTCTTGGTCTTCATAAAATCACCGAATTCTGACCGACTTGAAAGAGAGTTAAACACACATATAGTTCATCTCCGTTTACGCGGGGAACACTTACCAGGCACCCCAGTCGGCGCGGTGCGCGGCGGTTCATCCCCGCTTACGCGGGGAACACGCCGATTTCAGTGATTGCGTACTGCATCTGGTCGGTTCATCCCCGCTTACGCGGGGAACACTGCTTTATCAGCAACGAATGAACGGTCTGGGCCGGTTCATCCCCGCTTACGCGGGGAACACGCCGTTCAGAACAAGAAGTACGATCCTGCGATCGGTTCATCCCCGCTTACGCGGGGAACACGATGCAGCATTGAACATGCTTCGCCACATCGGCGGTTCATCCCCGCTTACGCGGGGAACACGAGAGAACGGCGGTCAGGTCGGTGCCTGAAAACGGTTCATCCCCGCTTACGCGGGGAACACAATTAGTGGAGGAAAACGGGCCCGCTCTTGAGCGGTTCATCCCCGCTTACGCGGGGAACACCGCCTTCCCTACATCCAGCTCTACCCCTCTGCCGGTTCATCCCCGCTTACGCGGGGAACACTGGCATTACGCCGCTGTTGAAACCCTGCGCGACGGTTCATCCCCGCTTACGCGGGGAACACACTTGCTGGGCAAGTTCAAAGAGGCTCAGCGCCGGTTCATCCCCGCTTACGCGGGGAACACGGCGGCGCGCTGAGTATCTACGGCGTTCTGAGCGGTTCATCCCCGCTTACGCGGGGAACACCGCCGCTGTCGATC
>Ga0114983_1000182_pt1 | contig 25755 bp, 26 predicted proteins | sample Shrwel_input2_RT_FD_87182 | JGI IMG/M metagenome (GOLD analysis project Ga0114983, IMG submission 87182) | Subsurface microbial communities from deep shales in Ohio, USA - Utica-3 well 1 S input2 RT | ecosystem: Environmental > Aquatic > Deep subsurface > Shale gas/oil reservoir > Produced... | reverse complement strand
GGAATTGGTGCCCGGGGCCGGACTTGAACCGGCACGCTGTTACCAGCGAGGGATTTTAAATCCCTTGTGTCTACCAATTCCACCACCCGGGCACTAAACGTAAACCAAGTCATGGAGGCGGGTCCCGGAGTCGAACCGAGATCCACGGATTTGCAATCCGCTGCATAGCCATTCTGCCAACCCGCCGATGGTTTGGAGCGGGAAACGAGACTCGAACTCGCGACCCCAACCTTGGCAAGGTTGTGCTCTACCAACTGAGCTATTCCCGCATCGCCATCTGCCGTCGCATTCTACTGTTTAAATGAAATACGTCAACGACTTTTTGTGATTTTTGTGACTGTTTGGCTATTTTTAGCGCAAACCTATCAATTTCTAGTCAATTGTGACCCTGCAGCGCGTAAATATTCCCACATCGACCATAATGTAAGAACAAATGCAGTAAAGAACAAAACGATTGAAATCCAGAATGTCCAGATATTTGCGTCCCACAAAAGACCGATTAACGCGACCATTTGTGCAATGGTTTTTAATTTGCCTAAATTAGATACCGCTACTTTATCTCGGTTGCCTCGTTGCGCCATCCATTCACGTAGTGCACTCACAATGAGCTCGCGACAGATCATGGTTAATGCCGGTACAGTGATATACCACGCGTTGTAATCTTCAACCAGTACGACTAATGCTGCGATAACCATTGCTTTATCGGCAACGGGATCGAGAAATGCACCAAACTCAGTAAACTGATTAAACTTACGAGCAATCCAGCCATCGAGCGCATCGGTAATTGCGGCGAGCCAAAAAATAAACGCCGACCAAAAACGAGCATCTTCAAACGGTAAATAAAACACAATCAAAAATACCGGGATTAATAAAATCCTAAAACTCGTCAAAATATTTGGGATATTCCACTTCATTATCCGCAATCCTTTTTTTAGCTCAGTGGCACGGTCGCCCTGCTCTCGCTATCGAAATGAGTAATATATTTTTTCAGCCAGTGCACGACTAATACCCGGGACATTGGCTAGTTGGTCAATACTAGCGTTTTTTACCTCTTGTAATCCACCAAGATTTTTTAAAATCTTTTGCCGACGCTTAGCGCCAATGCCCTCGATCTCTTCTAAACTCGACGTTCGCTTGACTTTATTACGCTTCTGGCGGTGCCCTGTTATGGCGAATCGGTGCGACTCATCGCGTATATGCTGGATTAAATGCAATGCGCTGGCATCCTTATTCAAAGGAATCGTTTCGTGGCTTCCTGCCATGATCAATGTCTCTAATCCGGGCTTACGCGACTCCCCTTTTGCGACACCTATCAGCATAGGCGCGTCTTTACCCCAATCGGCAAAGTAGTTCTCGGCTTGCGCCAGTTGTCCTTTACCACCGTCGATAAACAGAATATCAGGAATATTGCCGTTTTCTTTGGCGTTGTCATAACGCTTAGCCAGTGCCTTCGCCATGGCGGCGTAATCATCGCCGGGCGTGATACCGGTAATATTATAGCGCCTATAATCCGATTTCTTGGGTCCGTTTTGGTCAAACACCACGCAGGATGCGACCGTTTGCTGACCCATAGTATGACTGATATCAAAACATTCCATGCGCTGAATAGGGATCCCGAGTTCAAGCACTTGCTGAAGCGCCGAGGTTCGACGATTCATGGTGCTTTGTTGATTCAGTTTACCTTCCAACGCATTAACGGCATTTTTCTTAGCGAGCTGCTGATATTGCTTGCGCTCTCCGCGCACGTTGTGAAGTAAACGCACTTTACGGCCGACGGCTTCGCCGAGTACCTCACCTAGCACAGGATCGTGTTTGATCTCATCGGGTAGCACAATTTCGGCAGGAGTTTTACGCCCAGAGCTTTGATTTAGGTAGAACTGCAATAAGAAGGCTTGAAGGACTTCTTCATCCGATGTATCCGCCGGTACTTTAGGAAAATAACTGCGGCTACCTTGTAAGTGATTATCACGGATAAACAGCATTTGTACGGTGGTTACACCATTACCGCGTGCAAAGCCGATAACGTCAAGCTCTTCTTGCGCACCGGTCACTGAGTTACGTTCTTGGGTACGTCTTAACATGGCAATTTGATCGCGGTAGCGTGCCGCGCGCTCAAAGTCGAGCGACTCACTGGCGTTTTCCATGCGCGTTACAAGCTGATCAATGACCTGTTGGTTCTTGCCGTTGAGAAACTGCCGTGCCAGTTGCACTTGCTCATCGTACTCCTCATCTGTGCAGACGTTCACGCAAGGTGCTAAGCACCTTTTCAGCTGATACTGTAAACACGGACGGCTGCGGGCTCGGTAATAGGCATCCTCGCACTGACGAATAGGAAATAACTTTTGCATCAGTCGCAGACTCTCGCGCACCGCGGCTCCGTTAGGAAACGGACCAAAATACTCACCCTTTTGGCGCCGCGCACCGCGATGAAAACCTAATCGCGGATGCGTATGATCGGTCATAATAATGTAGGGATAGGACTTATCGTCGCGTAGTAAGACGTTATAACGCGGGCGATATTTTTTGATAAAGGTATTCTCGAGAATAAGCGCTTCGGCTTCGGTATTGGTGACCGTGACATCCATGTCGGCAATTTGCTTAACTAAGACTTGAGTCTTTACGCGATCGACTTTCTCGCGGAAATAGCTCGACACGCGTTTTCTTAAGTCTTTGGCTTTGCCGACATAGATGACATCGCCTGACTCATCATACATGCGATAAACGCCAGGCTGATGAGTCAGGTGTCTCAGAAAGTTTTCTGCATCAAATTGGTTGCTCATACACCTTCAAATTCTAATAGTTCAACGAGTCCCGCTCGTAATGCTAGATGGGACAATTGTACATCACTATTAATATTAAGCTTTGCAAAAATTCGATACCTAAATGTATTGATCGTTTTACTGCTGATGCACAAATGCTCCGCGATTTCACTTACGCGCACGCCACGACCGATCATTTGCATGACTTGAAGTTCTCGGTCACTCAGTTGCTCAACAATATTACGTCGTTTATCGCCATACGGGTTTTTGGCTAAGTATTCGGCAATCGGTGCCGCCACAAATACGGAGCCCTGACGCAAGGACGATATCGCGGTAACCAATTCTTGGCTACTGCCCGACTCGAGCAAGTAGCCGTCGACTTCTTGCACGCCGCATTGAAAATCTAACACGTCTTGATAGCATTTCCCCCACACAATGAGCTTGATGTCTTCGTGGCGGCGTTTTAGTCGACGCCAATTTTCTACTGTCGCATCACCTGCTAAGGAGCAGCCCAACACCACGATTGAATTGGGGTGTTCATTTACCGCTAAGCGCAACTGGGGCATGGATTCGACCGTTTCGACTTCATCAGAAAAGTTTTGTTCGACTACGGTGCGCATCCCTGCGCTAACAATAGGGTTGTTGATTGCTAAAATAATTTTCGCCATTTTTGCATAATTCCTCTCAACAATTGATTGAACATAGGTTTTGCTGATTAAAGCGAGATTAAATTTGAGCAAAAATGGCGATTTATCAAGTTAAAAATCGAACATTTTGTTAACTAAACTCAGTCGATTTTCTGTGAAGTCTCGATTTGAAGTTAAATCCGTTTCTGATCGAGTAATTGCCACAAATAGCAGGCTAGATAGGATCTATAAGGTGTCGCTCGATCGGGAATAATGATGACGTCGCGTTCTTTCAACAACGCAATAGCTTTTCGTAGTGAACTATCCTGAATAGGAAAAAGATCCTCATGAGCAAAATGAAACATCGCCAAGATCGATGCCGACCAAGGACCCACGCCTTTTATCTGCTGAACTTCGCGTAAGAGATCATCACAATCCAATAGCGGCCACTGCTGCATTTTTTCGCGCGATTGTTGCCAATAGGCTTCGATAGCCCCCACCGCTACCGCCTTATTACGACTTAACCCACATTCTAATAAGTCATCGTAACTTAATTGTGTAATTCGCACGCCCTGCTCAGCCGCGCGTGCTTCGACGCGTGAAATAATGGTTTTAGATGCCTGTAAGCTCAACATTTGCCGCATCACAATACGCGGCAATGCCTCGATCGGTGCCATGTCTGAAGGGGTTAACGGTTCAACATGGTCCTGCTCAAGCAGGACCAGTTCAAAACCTGGCTGGGTTGATAACAGGTGTTGCTTAACGTCGCTTGCTTTTTCACTCATGCAAACACCGTAAAGGTTTGTCGGCTAATCGCAAACAATTCGCCCTGCTCATCCCATAATCCGGCACGGCTATGCCCGTAGCCATCGGCGGCATATTCAATCGTCGCCAAGTAACGCCACCATGCGGTGGTTTGCTTTTCTGACAACCGCTTATCAGGAAACTCAATGGTCCAAGTGAGCGATGAAGCCGGTGCGGGCTTTTTCAAACGCGGCAGTACGGCCGGTGGCCACGCATCCACTAAACCTAGAACAGCCGCAATAGTCATTTCGTGCTGTTCGTTTCTAAACCTTACCCAACCGCCGAATTCACGCTCGACTTGACCGCTAAACGGCATACCGCCGCGTAAAATACGATAGTCGAAATGTTTAGCAAATTCAGGCGTTACGGGCGAATCGGGAATCCCCATACCTTGTTCGGGGGCAGCAAACTCAGGCGCAGGCTCTTGGTCTTCAAACACCTGCGACTGGCGTGCTTTACCTAAGCTTGCCAGTGCAAATAAGGTCACTTCGCCATTTTGAATAATTTGCGCACTGACCTGCACAACCGAGGATCCCTGACGTAATATATTCAGCGATAAATCCGCACTCCCGGGCGCCGTTGGTGCTACAAAAGACACGTTAAATGCGCGCATGTGATAAGCCGCATCAAACTGCTTAAGAATAAAATCAGCGGCAATACCGGCGCTAAACCCACCAAAAAATGCACGTCCTTGCGCCCACCCTTCAGGTAACTCAATACTTTGTTGATGTTTATCTTTTACAATCTGCGCTAACGTTTCAAAAAACATACAAACCTCGTTAGGTTAACTACTCAGCAAGCCCAGCACGACCAGTGCTAAGAAAGCGGCTGCTATTAAAAAGACATAAATAAAAGAGCAAATGAAAAACTTAAAAAGTGTCATGGGCCATGACTGCTGATAAAACAGTTTCTGAGTGAACAGCAGGTACGCCACCATCCACATCAGTAGAATGTTCTCGGCGTAACTAGCGAGCTCATCAACCCATGGATAGTCAAATTGTGTACTCAACCAAGCCGCACTGGAATCCGTTATTGTCAGCATCATAAACGACAACAACAAAAAGGCATGGGTGTGCAAGGCAACAGCCAAGTGCTCAATGTAATAATGCTTACTGAAGGGGTAACATAGCTTAAGCAATAGCGCCCAGAACGGGAGCATGAGCAACATCGCCTGAGGTGCGTTCCCCACTAGTCGCTCAATAAATGCGTCAGGATTCTGTTGCATTAACTTAAGTTTTTGCTCAAGCATCTTTTCATCTTCGGCATCTAATAGCGGAAAGTCTTTTAAATCGAGATTGAGCGTTGCCGGCTCTTCATCTGGTGGTGTTACTGTTACGTCCGAAGCCGGTTCGTTTTGTGTCGCCAAAAGTGCGTCAGCTTTATCAATCTGCTGTTGAATTTCCGCTTGTTGCTCTGGCGATAGGTCCTGATTGACTTGTGGTGTAAAGTCAATCAACGCTCGCATTACCATGAACGAAATAAGCGACATAAAGAAATACATACGCAACGGGGGTACGTACGACGCGTGCCGTCCTCGAACAAATTCAAGTGATAAAAAGCCTGGACGCATAAATAAGCCGCTGAGCGTTCGGTAAAACCGAGAGTCCCAATGACCCAATTCGCCCATTAAGTCACCGACAACGGCAAATATACTGCGTAAGTAGCGTTTATCCTGCTGACCACAACGATGGCAATACTCACCTTGAAGGGGGGTATCACAGTTTTTGCATAAAATGTGGGTCGCGGGTGGTTGGCTCGCTTCCATGAGGCGCACTCCATCTCTTATTATTGCCTCAGTATATTCAGCAACGCAGGTGAAGTACAATAGTAGGCTAAAACGAAAAAAGCCCGCTCGATGAGCGGGCTTTTCGAAATTTGGCGGAGAGGGAGGGATTCGAACCCCCGGTGGGTGTGAACCCACGCCTGATTTCAAGTCAGGTGCATTCAACCGAGCTCTGCCACCTCTCCGTTGTCTCTGGGCTTTCCCCTTAAGACGAGGCGAATATTAAAGACCTTCGCGGCGCTTGTAAAGTAAAAATTTAAATAAAGTCGTCAAATGTGGTTCGTTTGGCGATGATTTAATCAAAGCGATCACTTTTCGAGCTAACTCGCGGTAATAAACCGAATTTCCTACCTAAGAAACTACTTTAAAGGTAGTATCAGTACCCATATACTAAGGATATACAAGCATCATTTATAAAGAAACTTTTTAAAAAATTTTGAGTCTTAAAAACTAGCGTTAATCAACGGAGAAAACTATGAACGATCGTAGTCAGATGTATGTCGGTCAGCAGCAGGTTGCCGGCTCAGTGAATAAGGTGTTACGTAACACCTATGCACTGCTTGCCATGACACTTGCTTTTAGTGCTGTGACGGCAACAATTAGCACCATGATGAATTTGCCTTATCCAGGCTTTTTCATCACCTTGATTCTTTATGTTGGTTTGCTGTTTGGTATTCATAAAACCAAAGACAGCGCCATGGGCATCGTTTTGACCTTCGCCCTTACCGGGTTCTTGGGTTATACCTTAGGTCCACTACTTAATATGGCGTTGCAAATGCCAGGTGGTGGCGAGATGGTTGCAACCGCTTTAGGTGGCACCGCATTGACGTTCTTTGCGACATCAGGTTATGTACTGAGTACTAAGAAAGACATGTCTAAGCTCGGCGGTTTAATTACTGCGGGTATCATCATGGTGGTTGTAGCGATGCTCGCTAACTTCTTCTTCCAGATGCCTGCGTTGCAATTAGCACTATCGGCTATCATGATCCCATTGATGGCGATGTTGATTATGTATCAAACCAGTGAAATTATTCACGGCGGCGAGCGTAACTACATCTTAGCCACGGTGACTTTGTATGTTTCACTTTATAACTTGTTCGTTAACTTGCTAACATTATTGATGGCATTTAACGGCGACGATTAAACACACACAATAGCGTGTTTAATTGAGCCCCGCCTTTTGCGGGGCTTTTTTTTACCAATAGACTCATTGAGCATCATGAACCTGACACTCATTATCAAAGCAGGTATGCACGCCGATGCACGACATCGCGCGGCGCTGTGCTTTGCAGAACAAGCAATTAACGATGGCTATACGCTGACGGGCGTTTTCTTCTACGCCGATGCGGTGAGCCTTGCCAGCGCCGCTGCAGCCAACAACCCGTACAGCCAACACTGGTGTGAGCTGGCAGGACAGCATCACTTCGACTTGGTGGTCTGCCATACGGCTGCAGAACGTCAGGGTATTGAGCAATTTAACCCCGCCTTTGAACCTGCGGGACTCACTCAGTTGGTAAATTGGATGAATACGGCGGATAAAGTGGTGACCTTATCATGAGTAAGAACTATGCCATTGTTCAATTAAGCCCTGAACTTGAATGCGCCCGTTCAGCGCTCGATTTAGTCTTATCGCTCGCCAGCTTAGATCAGTCAGTACAACTCATCATGCTGGATAATGCGTGGATGTCGTTACAGTCTGAGCTTCATAAACGCTACGGTATGTTAGAACTACTCGATGCCGAGCCTATCTTGATAGCTAGCGATTTTGAGCCCCAACTGGACAACGATGATATTGAATTCGAGTGGACAGCCAAACGCGATTTAAACGCCTTACTGCTTAATTTTGCGGAGGTGATCACATGCAACTGAATTGCACTCATTGGCTTCAAACGCGCCCCCTCATCAGTTGGCTTGAGCAACAGCACGCATTACTCACTGAGCATACCGCGATCCTCCTGACCGCTGATTCTGCAAAGGACTTACCCGCGACGTGTCCCCAGGCTTTGCAATTGTGTAAAATAGTCATCCCAGCGCATGAGATGACCATAGCACCGGTCGATTGGGTCGAGGTGATTAGCGATGCTCAATGGGTGGAGCTTATAACGCATACGCAACATTGGATTTGGTAGTATGATTGAATTTAACGGTAAGCAGTACGAAACCGACAAACACAACTATTTAGCTCACCTTGACGATTGGAGCGAGCCGCTTGCTCTGCATTTTGCTGAGCTTGAGAATATCGAGATGACGCCTGCTCATTGGGAAGTAGTGCATTTTGTGCAGGATTTTTATCGCGAATATGACACCAGCCCGGCCATGCGTGTGCTGGTAAAAGCGATGAAGAAGAAACTCGGCGAAGAAAAAGCAAACAGCCGATATCTCTACCGACTGTTTCCTAAAGGGCCTGCTAAACAGGCAACACGCATTGCGGGCTTACCCAAACCCGCGAAGTGTATTTAACCGATTACGCCTCAATGCGCTCGATACCACCCATGTACGGGCGCAATACTTCTGGAATCACAATTGAACCATCGGCTTGTTGATAATTCTCGAGTAATGCCACCAAGGTACGTCCTACTGCCAGGCCTGAGCCATTTAACGTGTGCAATAACTCGGGTTTCTTCGCGCCTTTACGACGGAAACGTGCTTGCATACGACGCGCTTGGAAATCACCCATGTTTGAGCATGAGCTAATCTCACGATAGGTATTTTGCGCCGGTAACCAGACTTCGAGATCGTAGGTTTTAGTTGCACCAAAGCCCATGTCACCAGTACACAACAACACTTTACGATACGCTAAGCCAAGCTTTTGTAAGATGGTTTCAGCGTGCTGGGTGAGCTGCTCAAGCGCATCCATCGACTGCTCTGGGTGCGCGAGCCAAACCAACTCTACTTTATCAAACTGATGCTGACGAATCAGACCGCGCGTATCACGACCGTGTGAACCGGCTTCACTGCGGAAGCATGGTGTATGCGCAGTTAATTTTACTGGCAATTCAGCTTCATCGAAAATCTCATCACGCGCTAAATTAGTGAGTGGCACTTCAGCGGTCGGAATCAGTGACAGTGGGATCTGCTCTTCTGTCTCACCCTGAATATGGAAGAGGTCTTTACCAAATTTAGGTAACTGCCCCGTGCCATAAAGGCTGTCATGATTTACTAAATAAGGTACATAGGTTTCAGCGTAACCATGGGCTTCTGTATGCGTATCCAACATGAACTGGGTCAATGCACGATGCAGACGCGCAATCTTGCCACGCATCACGACAAAGCGCGCGCCGGTTAATTTAGCTGCGGCTTCAAAATCCATACCTTTTGCCAAGGCTTCAGCCAATTCAACATGATCTTTGGGTTCAAAATCCAGTTGCGGAGGCTCACCCCACACGCTGATTTCTTGATTTTCCGATTCATCTTTACCCTCAGGCACGCCCTCAGCTGGCAAATTCGGCACACCCATAATCAACGCGCCGAGTTTGTCTTGTACTTCACGCAGCTCTTCTTTTGCTGCATCAAGCTGTGAACCTAAATCACTCACCGCGTCTAATAACGGCTGGATATCCTCACCCGCCTGCTTTGCCTTACCAATCGCTTTCGAGCGACTGTTACGCTCAGCCTGCAACTGCTCTGTTTTTACTTGGATCGATTTACGCTGTTCTTCGAGTGCTTGGATCTCATCGATGTTCAGCTCAAAGCCGCGTGTTTTTAAACGCTCAGCGGTTTGTTGCAGTTCCTCGCGGAAATATTTTGCATCTAGCATGGATATCCTACTTCACTTAATTCGGTTTAATGATAAAGAAATTATACAACGCCATGGCTGCTGCGACACCTAGCACGCAGAGTCCCACGTTGAGTACGATATTTACTGAGGCTCGCCCCCACTCGCCTTGAGTCACCAACTGCACCACTTCAACTGAGAACGTGGAGAACGTTGTGAAGGCTCCGAGCAAGCCAACGCCGACAAATAACCGCACGGACTCTGAGAGTCCTTGATGTTGCACATGTGCGTATACAGCGCCTAATAAAAAAGAACCTATTATGTTAACGATCAACGTCGCAAAAGGGAACCGCCAACCGGTGCTTAACATCAATAAAGCCACGCCGTGCCGTGCACTTGCGCCAATCGCGCCACCCGCGGCGACCATTAACCATTGACTAAGGCTTGTCATCAGACTTTCCTCGTTGCCATTCGCTACGTTCGTCTTGTTGACGAAGCCAGAGCAATTTGTCTTTAATTTTTATTTCTAAACCACGCGGTTCAGGCTGATAGAAGTATGCGTCTGCGAGCGCATCCGGTAAGTAGCGCTCTCCTGCCACATAGGCATTAGGATAATTATGAGCATAACGGTAATCTTCACCGTAGCCTTGCTCTTTATGAATCTTGGTCGGTGCATTACGCAAATGGCTCGGCACCTCAGCCGTTGGGTGAGCTTTTGCGGCCGCGACGGCAGCTTTAAACGCATTGTAAACGGCGTTACTTTTCGCAGCACTGGCACAATACACTACCGCTTGTGCAATCGCCCGTTCACCTTCTGCGGGACCGACACGGTGAAACGTATCCCATGCATTTAAGGCAATCTGTAATGCACGCGGGTCGGCATTACCGATATCTTCCGATGCAATGGCGAGTAGTCTTCTTGCGACAATCAAAGGGTCACCGCCCCCGACAAGAATACGTGCATACCAATACAGTGCGCCGTCGGGTGATGACCCACGCACTGACTTATGAAATGCCGATAAGATGTCGTAGAAATGATCACCTTTATTATCAAAGGCCGCTTGCTGCTCGCCGACTGCGTGCAAGAGTAATTCAGTGTTAAGCTCAGCCTCGCCTTCGGATAAATAATCCGCTGCAACTTCAAGATAGTTGAGCATGCGGCGTGCATCACCGCCCGCTAAGTCCAGCAGCCTGTCTTCCGCTTCTGGGGTGAGCCTGATGTGACGCGCGCCTAGACCGCGCTCAGGATCTTGCAAGGTGCGCTGTAAAAGCGCTCGCAAATCTTCAGCCTTGATAGATTCAAGACGATACACGCGGGCGCGAGACAATAGTGCATTATTGAGCTCAAAACCGGGATTTTCAGTCGTTGCACCAACAAAGATTACCGTGCCATCTTCGATAAAAGGTAGGAAAGCATCTTGTTGGCTTTTATTAAACCGATGTACCTCATCGACAAACAGTAAGGTGCGGCGACCTTGTTGCTGAGCGCGCTGTTTTGCTTCATCAATGGCTTGGCGAATCTCTTTCACACCTGAGGTAATAGCACTTAAACGTGATACGGTCGCATCGGCGGAGGTCGCCATGAGTTCTGCCAGAGTGGTTTTGCCTGTTCCGGGCGGTCCCCACAAAATCATTGAGTGCAAACGTCCTTGCGCGACCGCTTGCCACAGGGGTTTACCTTCGGCAAGTAGATGTGTTTGACCTACATACTCGTCCAGCGACTGCGCACGCATTCGCGCAGCCAGTGGCCTAAAGTCATGTTCTTCTTCAAACGCCAGTTCACCGTTGGTCATCGACCTCGACACCTTCAGGGATAGCAAATTGGAATAGGTCGGTCGGCAAGCTTTCGTTCATTACCACATCAGTGAGTGCGATAGTGGTGGTATCCCCTTGCTTTTGTTTAAGCACGATACGAGTCAACTTATCTCCGGTGAAGCTCAAGTTTAGCTCGCTACCAGTATTCTCGTTCACCACTTCAAACGCGCCCTCTGCACTGTCATAAGTCACGTCAAACTGCTGCCAACGCTCTTTTGAGCCTTCCATCAACAATAACAATGGACTGTTTTCAACTGCATTACTCTGGGCATAAACAGTGACTTGCTCAACAAACGGGTTGTAGTACCAAACCGATTCACCATCTGCGATAAGCAAGGTGTCATCGGGTGGATTACTACGCCAACGCAACATCGCAGGTCGTTGCAGGGCCAGTTCACCGGTGAGGCTTTGTAATTCCTCACCACTACTGCCTGTGACCGTTTGCTCAAAGCTGGCTTGCACACTCTCGAGTTGCTGCATTTTATCTTGCAACTGCTGTTTGGCTTGTTCTGTTGCCCAACTTAAGGGGCTCATTACCACACTCGCGATAAGCGCCAGTGCGATTCCATACTGCTTCATATTAATCCCTCGGTGGTCTCGGTGCGAGTACATCACGCTGGCCATTATTGCCAGCACTACTTACGACACCCGACATTTCCATTTGTTCGACGATACGCGCCGCGCGGTTATAACCAATTCTGAATTTACGTTGTACACTCGACACAGAAACACGCTGGGTCTCGGTCACGAAGGCAACCGCCTCATCATATAAAGGATCCGATTCAGCCTCGTCCATTTCTTGTTGCTCACCCGGTAATAACGCGTCTTCGCCTTGATCACCCGAAAGGATTTCCTCGAGGTAATTCGGTTTACCGCGTTTCTTCCAATCGGCAACCACCGCGTGTACTTCGTGGTCATCAACAAAGGCGCCGTGCACACGTACGGGTGAACCGCTGCCCGGAGGCAAATACAACATATCACCCTGCCCTAATAGCTGCTCCGCGCCGGGCTGATCGAGAATGGTGCGTGAATCGACCTTTGACGATACTTGGAACGCAATACGCGTAGGAATATTGGCTTTAATCAAACCGGTAATAACATCCACCGATGGCCGCTGCGTTGCCAAAATTAAATGAATACCTGCCGCACGCGCTTTCTGCGCAATGCGCGCGATCAGTTCTTCGACTTTTTTACCGACAATCATCATCATATCGGCAAATTCATCGATGACTACGACGATATTCGGCAGTTTTTCGAGCTCAGGCGGCATTTCATCCATTGAGTCGCCCGGCTTCCAAATAGGGTCTTTGAGCGGTTCACCCGCTTCTTTAGCGGCCACGACTTTGGCGTTGTAGCCTTTAAGATTGCGCACACCTAAGGCCGACATGAGTTTATAACGGCGTTCCATTTCACCCACACACCAACGCAAGGCATTGGCGGCGTCTTTCATATCTGTGACCACTTCCGTCAGTAGGTGTGGAATCCCCTCATACACCGACAATTCGAGCATTTTCGGGTCAATCATAATCAGACGAACATCTTCCGGCGTGCTCTTGTAGAGCAAGCTTAAGATCATCACATTCACACCGACTGATTTACCCGAACCTGTTGTACCTGCCACCAATAAGTGAGGCATCTTCGCCAAGTCAACAACCACAGGCGAACCCGCAATATTTTTACCAAGAATCATGGTCAGCGGCGATTGGCTGTTTTGAAACGCGTCGCGATGAATAACTTCACTGAGCTGAACCACTTCACGGTGTTTATTAGGTAACTCCAAACCGACGTAGGATTTACCCGGAATGACTTCAACCACGCGCACGGCGACGGCTGATAGAGTACGAGCAATATCCTTCGCTAAGTTAGAAATCTTCGATACTTTAACACCGGGCGCAAGATCGAGCTCAAAGCGGGTGATCACAGGACCTGGCTGCACGTTGGCAACGGTAACATCAACGCCAAAGTCTTTGAGAACGGTTTCAACCGTGCGTGACACTTGGTCAAGTTCTTCTTGTGTAATGGGGTTCTCTTGCTTATTCGGTCTATCGAGCAACTCAATCGAAGGTAATGGTGGTAACGCTTCCGCCTCGTTACTTTGGGTATCGCCCTGCCCTGCTTGCTCGACTGGCGATTCAGGTTGTGCTTTGGTTTCCGTTGCGGCTTCAGGCTCACTGCGTTTACGTGCTTCCGCCGCCTGTTTAGAAAACCGAGGCGCATCGCTGTCGTCTAAGACAGGATCCGGTTCGAACGGCGGCTCGTCCTCTTTATCTATTTCGTGTTCATCTAATGCCGACAATGAAGGTAAGTTCAGTACAGGTTCTTGCTTGGCCTCCGCCTTTTGCTCTACTAGTGTGGATTCATCCCAATCCGAGGTATCGAGTGTATCATCGCCGTGTTCGTTGTCAGCTGCTGCCTTTTTAGTATCGCGATCGTGACCTTTAGTGCCATCCGACTGCCATACGCTGCGAATACGTTCATAACACCATAGTGCACCAGTAATGCATAATTCACCGAGCTTATCGGCGACCTGCAGCCAGCTAATTCCGGTCACCAAGGTGAGGCCCGTGGCTAAGAACGTCAGTAATAAGATGGTTGAGCCGACAAAATTCAAGTACGGCATCACCGAGGCTGCGATTACGTCACCAAATACGCCACCGGCTGAAAAGTAATAAATATCATCAAAGTTAATAGAAGAGAGTGCGGCCGCACCAATGAGCGTGAGCATGGCACCGACGAGGCGCAAACTAACAGCCAGATAGTCGAGTTCGAGTAGTTGATGGGTTTTACGAAATAGCATATAACCCAGCCCGGCAAACGCGAAAGGCACTAAATAAGCTACAAACCCAAACGAAAATAGCAGTACATCGGCGAGCCATGCACCAACGGCGCCACCGGCATTATTAATAGAGCCTTCAAAGCCCGTCTGTGACCAACTCGGATCGGCGGGGTTAAAACTCACTAAAGCGAGAAATAGAAAAATCGCGAGCGCGCCGCTGATCAGTAAGCCAGCTTCTAATAATCGTTGTACACCTGTCATTGCTCGTCTTATGCTTCCTGTCATTGGGATCTTATTATAGTGGAGGCTCTCTGCCCCCGATTGTAGCGAATCTCGCTATTAATGTTAGCCCTTTACTAGAACTTTATTCTCTTGTTTTACTTCTTCCATTACAACATAGGTGCGCGATTCGTCGACACCCGGCATCATCAGCAAGGTTTCACCGAGTAATTTGCGGTACGCGCGCATGTCAGGTACCCGCGCCTTAATGAGGAAATCAAAGTCTCCTGCCACTAAATGACATTCCAAAATCTCTTCGGTTTTACGCGCCGCGTCACTGAATTCAGCGAACGCATCCGCCGATGTACGCGACAAGGTAATTTCGACAAACACCATCAAGTTAGCGCCGAGCTTGGCTGGGTTGATACGGGCATGGTAACTCTCTATAACGCCCTCTCGCTCAAGCTTTTTTACTCTTTCTAAACAAGCCGTTGCGCTCAACCCCACTCGCTTCGCAAGCGCCACGTTGGCAATACGTCCATCGTCTTGCAGTATGCGTAAGATCTTACGGTCAATTCTGTCAATAGTGATTTCATCGGTGTTTTCTGGAAATCTCATGATTTTATCGCGTCATTTAATTAGTTAGCCCTAATATATCACTATAAACTAGGTTAAAAAAAGTGCGTAATCCAGTTTGTTTTCAGTCTATAATTGCGCCACGAAATTTACCAATCACATCAGCAGATAAAACGCACTCAATGCGTGTCAATTATAGAGGGTGAGTATGTTAATAGGTGTTCCTAAGGAAATTAAAAACCACGAGTATCGTATCGGTTTAACGCCTGCAGCTGTTCGCGAATATGTTGCGAATGGTCACGACGTTATCGTTGAAAACAACGGCGGTGCTGCGATTGGTTTTACTAACGAAGACTATCAAGCCGCAGGTGCTTCAATTGTTGAAACGCCAGAAGAGATCTTCGAGCGTGCTGATATGATTGTCAAAGTTAAGGAACCTCAGCCAAACGAATGTAAGATGTTACGTGAAGGCCAAATCCTTTACACCTTCTTGCACTTGGCACCTGATCCAACACAAACTAAATTATTGGCTGAATCAGGTTGTACTGCTATCGCATACGAGACAGTCACTGATAACCGCAATGGTCTTCCGCTTTTAGCACCTATGAGCGAAGTTGCGGGTCGCATGTCAATTCAAGCAGGCGCGCATTACCTTGAAAAAGCGCACGGCGGCAGCGGCACATTGCTAGGTGGCGTTCCTGGCGTTGCGCCGGGCAAAGTACTCATCATCGGTGGTGGTGTTGTCGGAACTAACGCTGCGAAAATGGCGTTGGGCTTAGGCGCTGACGTCACCATTCTTGACCGCTCATTGCCGCGTCTACGCGAGATCGATGATATCTTCAATGGTCAAGTCACCACGATCTATTCAACCGTAGATGCTATCGACAAGTATTCACGTGAAGCTGATTTAGTTGTTGGCGCAGTGCTGATTCCAGGCGCAGCGGCACCTAAACTCTTGACGCGCGAGCACATCAAAAACATGAAGCCAGGTTCAGTGTTGGTCGACGTTGCGATTGACCAAGGTGGTTGTTTCGAAACTTCATACGCAACAACGCACCAAGATCCGGTATACGTGATTGATGATGTTGTTCACTACTGTGTTGCGAACATGCCAGGCGGTGTTGCACGTACGTCAACTATCGCGCTTAACAACGCAACCTTGCCTTACGGTATCGCGTTGGCTAACAAAGGCAACCAAGCCATGTTAGAAAACGAACATCTGTTGCGTGGTTTGAACATGCACGGTGGTAAAATCACTTATAAAGCGGTCCACGATGACTTAGGCGAAGAATTAAGCCTCGACTACATCGATCCGCGTGAAGCGCTCTCTAAATAATTAGACAAGTAAGCGCAACTGAACAGAAAAGCTCACCTAAAATGGTGAGCTTTTTTTATGTTGTTCTTGTGCCTTTTCCTTGCAATCCATACAATCGACCCCATAGCTAAACATATAACTGAAACACATTCTGTAGTAGGAGCAACACCATGGCTGAAGCCAAGCATTGTAAACTTTTGATTTTGGGTTCTGGGCCTGCGGGCTATACCGCCGCAGTCTATGCTGCGCGCGCAAACCTTGACCCGGTATTGGTCACCGGTATGCAACAAGGTGGTCAGCTAACGACCACTACCGACGTTGAAAACTGGCCGGGCGATGCTGAAGGGTTAACCGGACCTGATTTAATGGTGCGCATGCAGCAGCACGCCGAGCGCTTTGATACAGAAATCGTGTTTGACCACATCAACAAAGTCGACTTCTCAGAGCGCCCTTTCCGCTTAAAAGGCGATGTAGGCGAATATACGGCTGACTCAGTGATTATCTCAACCGGCGCATCCGCCAAATATCTCGGTTTGGACTCAGAAGAGGCGTTTATGGGCAAAGGCGTTTCTGCTTGCGCGACCTGTGACGGCTTTTTCTACAAAAATCAGAAGGTCTGTGTTGTCGGTGGCGGTAATACTGCGGTCGAAGAAGCGCTTTATCTGTCTAATATTGCCAGTGAAGTGCATGTCATTCACCGCCGTGACTCATTCCGTTCTGAGAAGATCTTGTCGGATCGTCTGATGGAAAAAGCCGAGAACGGTAACGTGACCTTGCACTTGAATAAAACCTTAGACGAAGTCTTAGGTGATGACTCAGGCGTGACAGGTGTTCGCATCAAAGACACGAAAGACGGTAGTACGTCGGAGCTAGATGTTGCTGGTTGCTTTATTGCTATCGGTCACCAGCCCAACACAGGCTTATTCGACGGCCAACTCGAAATGAACAACGGCTATATCGTCGTTCAAAGCGGCCTTGAGGGTAACGCAACTGCAACCAGCATTCCGGGCGTATTTGCCGCCGGTGATGTTATGGACCACGTGTATCGCCAAGCCATTACCTCGGCAGGCACGGGTTGTATGGCGGCACTGGATGCTGAACGATATCTGGACGCATTAACTAAATAATCCGATTGTGAGTCGCCGCCTATGATAGTCGAGCTGAGTCCTAACTCAGTCAGCTTTCCGCCAGTGTCGATGGCACTGGCAGAACCTAACGGCTTACTCGCCGTGGGCGGCGACCTCTCAGAGGCACGCTTGGTGAGTGCCTATCGCTCAGGTATTTTCCCGTGGTTTGCGGCCGACGATCCGATTTTATGGTGGTCCCCCAATCCTCGCGCTGTTTTTGTACCTGGCGATATCCATTGCTCGCGTTCGTTAAAGAAAGCCATGCGACGCCAACCTTGGCGAGTCACACTGAACCGTGCCTTTGAAGAGGTAATTGATGAGTGTGCAACAATACGCGCCGAGCATGAAGGCACATGGATTACCGAACCTATGCGTGAGGCGTATATTGAACTGCATAGAAAAGGACATGCCCATTCGGTTGAAGTTTGGCTAGATAATTCGTTGGTCGGTGGCTTATATGGTGTCAGTGTCGGTCGTCTGTTTTGTGGCGAAAGTATGTTTCACCGTGCGACTAACGCATCTAAAGTGGCTTTGCACTGTTTTGCGAACGCCTTTGTTGAGCACGGGGGTCAATTAATTGATTGCCAAATGGAAAATCCCCATTTAACGTCACTCGGCGCGGTGCCAATGGCCCGCGAGCATTTTCTAGAGCAATTATTTGCGTTACGCGATCGCCCACTAACTGACGACTTTTGGTCGTTAGGAGATATTAGTCGTTATTTATGAGTGTTAAACTCGGTATTACAGGCACCCGCCCCTGTGGTTATCTCAAGGATCAGGAAGAGCGTTTAATCGTTACCGTTGCCGACGAAGAAACACCCATGAATGCTCATTTGTATGAGCACTTAATGGCACACGGGTTTCGTCGCAGCCATAACGATGTGTATCGTCCCCACTGTGAATCCTGCCAAGCCTGCGAATCGCTTCGTATACCGGTCAGCGATTTTAGTTTCAGCAAAAACCAAAAGCGAGTGTTAAATAAAAATCGCGATTTAGTACTTTCAGTTGTCGAAAAGCCTCAACCTGACTATACCTCACTCTTTTGTCGCTTTATTGAGGAACGTCACGCCGATGGCGCAATGTATCCGCCCGATCCAGAATCATTTTGGCTTTGGTGTGATGCTGATTGGATGAAGCCGCAGTTTTTTGAATGGCGCGATAGTGCGGGCGAGTTAATGATGGTGAGTATCGTTGATGTGCTCAGTTGTTCTAGCTCTGCCATGTACACATTTTTTGATCCGGATGAAGCTAAGCGTTCGCTAGGCACCTACTCTATTTTGAGTTTAATCGAGTGGACAGAGGCGCAAGGACTCGATTATCTCTACCTTGGATACCAAATTGATAACTGCGATAAGATGAACTACAAGGCCCGTTTTACACCAAATGAACGGCTTATTGGCAATCAATGGAAAAAAGCGGTAAAATCTAACACACAAAAATGAACCCTATGCGTACAATGTGCGCTCATTAGTTAAATTCTAGAGGATTTTAATGGCGAAAGAAGACAGCATTGAAATGCAAGGAACCGTATTGGATACCTTGCCAAATACTATGTTTCGAGTTGAACTAGAGAACGGTCACGTTGTGACTGCACACATCTCTGGCAAAATGCGTAAGCACTACATCCGTATTTTAACGGGTGATACTGTAACCGTTCAGCTTACCCCTTACGACTTGAGTAAAGGACGCATCGTCTTCCGCGCCCGTTAATCACGGTTCAAATAAAAAAGGGGCGAAACGCCCCTTTTTTATTATTCGAACTAACTCAGTCGATTAACTTTCGATAGTTTCATTAGTGCTGTCGTAATCAAATTTCAGCTCGTCGTTGTTATCTAAGGATACTTTGACCTGACCACCGCGGGTTAAATGACCAAACAAGATCTCGTTTGCCAATGGTTTTTTCAGGTGTTCCTGAATAATTCGACCCATCGGACGTGCGCCCATTTGCTTGTCGTAGCCTTTCTTCGCAAGCCAATCGATTGCTTTGGATTCAACCTCAAGAGACACCCCTTTACGGTCTAACTGTGCTTGCAACTCGGTGATAAACTTATCGACCACCTGCAAGATAACCTCTTCACTTAGATGGTTAAACCACACGATACCATCAAGACGGTTACGGAACTCCGGCGTAAAGGTACGGTTGATTTCTGCCATCGCATCGTGACTGTGGTCCTGTTGCTTAAAACCAATTGACTTACGAACTGTCTCACGCACACCCGCGTTAGTCGTCATTACAATAATGACATTACGGAAATCCGCCTTACGACCATTGTTATCCGTCAACGTGCCGTTATCCATCACCTGCAACAAGATGTTGTAAACATCCGGGTGGGCTTTCTCGATCTCATCAAGCAGCAATACCGAATGAGGCTGTTTAATCACTGCGTCAGTTAACAACCCGCCTTGATCAAAACCGACATAACCTGGAGGCGCACCAATCAAACGACTGACTGCGTGACGTTCCATATACTCCGACATATCGAAGCGAATGAGTTCAATGCCCATTGCTTTGGCAAGTTGCTGAGTCACCTCAGTTTTACCCACGCCTGTGGGACCTGCGAACAAGAACGACCCGATAGGGGTGTGTTCATTGCCAAGCCCCGACCGCGATAAACGAATCGCAGAACTCAGTTTGTCGATCGCTTCATCCTGACCAAACACCACCATCTTCAAGTTGCGATCGAGCTGCTTGAGAATGTCTTGGTCTGTGCGTGAAACCGACTGCTCTGGTATACGTGCGATCTTAGCGATAATCGCCTCGATATCTTGCACACCGACGGTCTTCTTACGCTTAGACGGAGGTAACAAACGTTGTTGCGCGCCCGCCTCGTCCATCACATCAATCGCCTTATCGGGCAAATGACGCTCATTAATGTATTTTGCCGCAAGCTCAGCCGCTGCTTTAATCGCGGGCTGGGTGTAACGAATACCGTGATGGTCTTCGTAGCGCTCTTTCAAGCCCATCAAAATTTTCGTGGTATCTTCCACGCTCGGTTCACTGACATCCACTTTTTGGAATCGACGCACTAACGCGCGATCTTTTTCAAAGATGTTTTTGAACTCGGTATAGGTGGTTGAGCCAATACACTTAAGCTGACCACTTGAAAGCAATGGTTTTAGCAAGTTAGAGGCATCTAGCACACCTCCACTGGCCGCGCCGGCACCGATAATCGTATGGATCTCATCGATAAAAAGAATAGCGTGCTCTTTCTCACCTAACTCTTTGAGAAGCTGTTTGAAGCGCTTTTCAAAGTCACCGCGGTACTTTGTACCCGCCAATAAGCCGCCCATATCCAGCGAGTAGATAACCGCTTCCTCAAGAATATCGGGTACCTGTTTATTTACGATACGATACGCAAGCCCCTCGGCGATAGCCGTTTTACCTACACCAGCCTCGCCGACCAATAATGCATTATTTTTACGACGACGGCATAAAATTTGTGCGCAGCGTTCCAACTCGTCATCACGACCAATAAGTGGATCGATCTTACCCTCTTGCGCCTGCACATTAAGGTTCGTACAAAAACGTTTAAGATGGGTTTGCTGCTCTTCACTTGCCGCAGCCATTTCCTCTTCATCGGCAATATGTTCGTCCATTGGCTCGTCTTGAGAGCGCGCGATGCCATGTGAGATATAATTAACGATATCTAAACGAGTGATATCATGCTTGTTTAACAAGTAAACAGCTTGTGACTCTTGTTCACTGAAAATCGCCACCAACACGTTCGCGCCACTCACTTCGGCATTACCAGAAGACTGAACGTGAAATACCGCACGCTGTAACACCCGCTGAAATCCGAGTGTCGGTTGTGTATCGGCGCCATCATCTTGCTCATCAAACGTCGGTGTGCTGCGGTCGATGTAACTGATAAGTTCTTCTTTCAGTTGTTCAAAATTGAGTCCGCACGCGCGCAAAACTTCGGCTGCGTCTGGATTATCGAGCAAAGCCACGAGCAAATGCTCAACCGTCATTAGTTCATGACGACGCTCACGCGCCAGTCTGAACGCATCGTTCAAGGTAAGTTCTAACGCCTTGTTTAACATACCACTCTCCTTACCGTACTACGGCTGTGCTCGAATCTTACTCATGCTCCATGGTACAGAGCAACGGGTGCTGGTTTTCACGAGCGTACTGATTGACCTGCACCACTTTTGTCTCAGCTATCTCTGCTGAGTAAACCCCACACACCGCTTTCCCTTTATAGTGCACCTGCAACATCGTGTCTGTGGCTCTTTCGTTATTCATACGAAAAAACCTTATCAGCACCTCTATTACAAAGTCCATCGGTGTATAGTCATCATTATTCAATATGACCTTATACATCGAGGGTGGTTTCAGTTCGTGTTTACTTTCTTCCTCAACATCATATACGTGTTGATGATCAAACTGGCTCATGAATTAACAACCTATTATCACTATAGCTGATTTGTCTAATCTCGCTGGACAATTTTTGTTTATTTTTTTAACAAAAATGTCGATTTTTTCATCACATCTACTTGACTATTATACTCTGTGTCCTAGAGTAAAACATGGTGTTGGATGATGAAATTTTCAACCACACTTACGACAACCAAGTCTAATAATAACAAAATTCTTTTCGATAGAAGAAGGAAGTAGATGTATGGCAACCGGAAAAGTCAAATGGTTCAATAACTCCAAAGGTTTTGGCTTTATTGAGAGTTAGGACCGCGAGGGTGACATTTTCGCTCATTACTCAACAATCGATATGGAAGGCTATCGCACATTAAAAGCCGGTCAAACCGTAGAGTTTGAACTCGAGGAAGGTCCAAAAGGACTGCATGCCTCAAACATTGTTCCTCACGCGGACAAACAATAAGAAGCCTACTTGCAAAACGCCGCAATGCGGCGTTTTGCAATTCTAGCCTCTTAAGAATCAATACCCCTTAAGAGTCAATACCAAAGTAACGACGCAATTGGTCGCGCAAATTAGGCGGCGTGCCATGAATCGTTAGTTTATCTGTCTCCGGATCATACTCTATACGCTCGCCCAGCTGCGTATGGTCAAATGCCACACTCACGCCACCACCTTGGCCTTGAAATTTAACCAATTTTCGTAGCGTAGACCGATCCGTAGGAAAGGACTCATCCAGTGCAGGTTTATCCTCGTGTGAGAGCGCTTGCGTAAACTCTTCAAAGCTACGTTCGGTCGGCTGTGCTTGAGAGAAATGCTCTGACAAGTCTTTAACCTTGACGTCTTCACCCTGCTTCCATTGTTGATCGCAATATTCATAAGCCACCGCATTAAGCGATTGACGTTGCTCCGGTGGCAGTTCTGCTTGCTTACCAAACTCTGTTACTGCATCCACCAAACGTTTAGTTTGCGACTTAGCATCGAGCCGTTCAGTACAGCCCAAGAAATCCAAGAAAAAGTCAGATACCTTGCGTCCAGCGCGACCCTTAATAAAAGAAATATAACGTTGGCTCTCGGGATCGGTTTGCCATTCAGTCAGATCAATCCGCGCTGCCAGTTGTACCTTACTAATGTCTAATTGTGATGACCGGTCAACAGCTAAGTTAGGGTTAATCGTCACGCCTACTTTTACTGGTAAAAACGCCACTAACAGATAATCAGTGCTTAGGTGTTGATACCGCGTCACTAATAAAAAGCCCGCTTCAAGCATTTGATAGTTCTGCAGTTGCTCTAACAAGAGCTTAGCCGCCTGCTGGCTCAACTCAACAAATTCTAGCTCTTGTGCTTGCCACTGTTTAAGTAGTACCGGGAAATCACTGACTTCTTCCGCCTCGTCGGCCTCTGTTAAGAAGCTAGCGTAGCCTTTAGCTGGTTTACTGGTATAAACCGTGGTCAGTTCCTCGAGTAACTCGTGCAGTTGCTCGTCATCAGACAAAGGTTCTGGCGCGAGACGCAAACCAATTTGGTCATCATGGCTGTAAAACTGGTGAATAATGCTATTTTCAATGGCCAGTTGCATAACTAGGACTATCCTTGCAAAATCGCTGTGTTAGACTATTTGCCAGATTGTAGCACGGGATAGACACAGAATGGGAAAGAACCAACGTCGCGATAAAATTGCACGACTGATTAGTTGGGGTCATTGGTTTACCTTCGCCAACATTATTTTGTGTCTCCTTATCGGCATTATCTATATTGATTCAACGCCGTCACCGACCACGTTCATCAGTACCGTTTATCTCATTGTGAACTGGATCGGGCACTTTGCATTTCTGCCGTTCGTGTTCTTTATCATACTGATATTTCCGTTCTGCTTGCTTATTCCCTACTCCAAGGTATTACGCAGTATTGCGGCACTCATTAGCTCCCTTGGCATCGTCGCACTTATCTTTGATGCACTGTTTTTCCGCCACTACGGCTACCATCTAAACGCCTATTCACTTGCACAAATGGCGAAAGATGCCGAGGCCGCATTTACCGGCGCAAGTTTTGTCATTATTTTAATGATCATGTTGGGCTTTCTTATTCTGTTAGGCTTTGAACTGCTGCTTGCTAACTACACGTGGAAGCACCTTTCTGAACTCCAACATCGTCGCCTCGGCGCACCGGCCACCACGGTATTTGTATTGTGCTTTTTTGCTAGCCACAGTATTCACGTTTGGGCGGATGCTGAGCTCTATGACCCGATAACACAGCAAGATGATACATTCCCGCTCTCGTACCCGACGACAGCGAAAACGCTGATGTCTAAGCATGGCTTTATCGAAGTGGAAAATTATCAAGCACAACAACAAAAGCTGATGTCGGCCGAAAATATCCGCTTACGCTATCCGCACAATACGTTGCTGTGCTCAAAAACGTCGCAAACCCAGGGCATTACACTGGTTGTATTTGATCGTTTGAATGCCGAACAGTCACAACGTGTCGGTGAAGCAGCCAACGACAACGGCCTGACTCAAGTGGATATTCAATTACTGGCACACCCGAGTCGTGAAGGCGGGTTGTTCCAACTGCTTTATGGTCTCCCCGACTTTTATCAAGAGACCATCGAGAATCAAAACATATCACCGGCTTACCTAAAACCATTAGCGGACTTTGGCATCGATGTGAGCTGGCATACATCGCCTAATTGGCCACAAGAACTCGGGCTTACTCAGTTTAAAACCGACTGGAACGCAGAGCCGTTAAGTAGTTTTTATCCACGCAACGAGAACCAGGTCAACGTTGTGCTGCTGAGCCATAACGATATCAACCGCTTACCCGCAATACTCGGAAGCTTAGGCCAACAACGTGTATTGCTCTCAAGCCTCGCACCCAGTAACACTGAGGGTCTGCTCGGACAGCAACAGTTTAAACCTGAAAATATGCGTGTCACCCTGTGGGAAAAAGATTTCGAACTACCACAACAAAGTATCGGCGGATTAATGGATCTCATGCCAACCGCCCTATCTCGTGTTATGTCATGTGCTGGTGGCACTCAGAGCTTCAGCAATGGTGAAGATCTGATGAATGGCGGTGAGCGCTGGCCTCTGGTAGAAACCTACAGTCCGTATATCGTTATTTATGACCAAGAATTGATTACCGTACTCGATAACAACGGCCAGTATAATATCTACCGTCGCGATGACTTCAGCCGCCTCGACGGCGCCGAACCGACGGTTCCTGTGTTAATTGATGCGCTCAAAGATCTCAAACGCTTCAGCGGCCGCGCTAGAGACTGATTAAAATAACAGCGAACAGACGCGCTAAGTGCATTTGTGCCTTGCACTTAGCTCATAAATCAGTAACATAGCTGCCCTCGGTCGGCGTGTAGCGCAGCCTGGTAGCGCACTGTCATGGGGTGTCAGGGGTCGGAGGTTCAAATCCTCTCACGCCGACCAATTCTTCTCTTTTCCCTGCTTAATTACTCTATCAATTCCACATCAGGTAATTCGACACGAAACCACACTGCTGCAAACTACTTTTTTTGATACAATTGCGGCAAAATTTTTGCTACTGGATGTTCAAATGTCTTCATGCTGCGGTGGCGGAGTCTCTAATACACAAGCGCAAATGGATAGCGCACAGAAACGCTTACTATGGACCGTATTGGTGCTCAATGGTGTGATGTTTTTCGTTGAGTTCACTGCCGGTTGGATAGCAGAGTCCAGCGGCTTAATTGCTGACTCATTGGATATGCTTGCCGATACGCTGGTTTATGCAGTGAGTTTGTATGCGGTGGGTAAGGCAATTAAATACAAAGCGAATGCGGCTATTTTTAATGGCATATTACAAACAGCTCTCGCGTTGTTGGTGCTCGGTGATGTC
>Ga0114983_1000181_pt1 | contig 25945 bp, 21 predicted proteins | sample Shrwel_input2_RT_FD_87182 | JGI IMG/M metagenome (GOLD analysis project Ga0114983, IMG submission 87182) | Subsurface microbial communities from deep shales in Ohio, USA - Utica-3 well 1 S input2 RT | ecosystem: Environmental > Aquatic > Deep subsurface > Shale gas/oil reservoir > Produced... | reverse complement strand
GCGCGTTGACCGGCTTCGGCGATCCGATGAGGTGGTCGTCGATGAGCGTCTGGTCGAGCGCGCGCGCTCGACCAGACGCTCATCGACGACCACCTCATCGGATCGCCGAAGCCGGTCAACGCGCGGAACCGACGCACTCGTGGAAGTCGCGATGTTCATACGGCCGCCGAGTCCTCCCGGAAACCTTCCAGGAGCAGACAGCACAACTCGAATTCCTCCTGCGTCATCGGCCGCTGCAACGCCGCAAGCGCGATCTCGTAGGCCGTCTGCCAAGTGCCAAGGCCCCATCGGGGATCGAGTTCCGCAGGCGACTGCCGATGCCGCCGCAGCTCGTCAGCGACCAGCGCCAGGCGCTCGCCGGCGGCGACGATCACTGCTTCGAGCTGGCCAGCCTCCGCCAGCAGCTCATCGACCGTAGGTCGAGGCCGAGGCCGTGCAGTCGATGCCAATGCGAACTTTCGCATGCGAAAGTTTCGCGGCCGGGAAACAGGCAGAAATGACATGGCTATCGCTCCAGGTCCAAGCCCCGCGACGGGGCCGGTCGTTTGATTTCAGGCGCAGCCGCACGAAGCTCGCGCGCAGCAGCAGCAGCTCGCTCCGCATCGCGCCGCGCATCGGACTCACGGAAGGCAGCCAAGATCGCGCGATCCGTCACATCTGAAACCGAGATTCGGCTGTCGATCGCCGACAACTTGTCGCCGGATCGCTCTGCCACCGAATCGCGCAGCTTCTCGGCCGAATCGGTGTAGAGCGTCAGCCCCTCGGTCTGGCGGCTCACCGCGACCAAGAAAGCCTTCTGTGACAGCAGGGACTTATCCGTGTTGGACGCATCGACCAGCACCTGAGCAGCCGTCTGGCCCTGCGACTTGTAGATCGTGGTCGCATAGCCGTGCTCCCAATGCCGGCCGGATTGCACGCCCCGATCAACCTCGACGCGCCGGCCGTCCTCGGTCAGCACGGCCATCCGTCTGGCATCCGTAGAAACCACTGTCAGCCGCTGGCCGTTGGTCAATCCCAGCGAAGGATCGTTCTTCGTCCAGGTAATGCGCTCACCCGCAGCAAGGGTCGTTTCGCGCTCGACGAAAATCGAAGGCGGCATCTTCGCGCCACCGGCTACCAGGCCGGGTGCCCACGGCACGCGGCGACCGCCGATATCCAGATAGACCAAGCCGTCACGCGCATTCACGGACTCAACGCGCGCATAGGTCCCGGCATCGACGCCGAGCGACTTCAGCGCACGCGGGAACTGCACGGTCTGCCCAGGCCGATACGTCGCAGCCAGTGCTGTATCAGCTCGCGACGCATACACAGACTGAAGCTGTCGCGCCGGCTGCTCGCCGACCAGCTTGCCTTCGTTCCGAAGAACATCGCGGGCCATTTCATTCAACTCAGTGCGCGTCTGATTGCGCGCCGACAACATGAGCGTCGAGTCACGCGCGTCGCCGGACGCAGACCACGCCGAGACCATCGCGCGAAGTCGATCCAAGCGGTCGGCAATCTCGCGCGTTTCCGGAGCCAGCTTCTCCATCGCTGCGCTGAAGTCCTTTGCCAGAACGTCCCGGATTGCTGACACATGACGAGGGTCCGCCTGCCGGCGGATCTCATCCATCTCACGATGCTGCATGCCGTTGGCCAGCATGCGAGCGAAGGGCTTGCCGGCCTGAATCGCGCCGAGCTGGTCAGGATCGCCGACGAGCACCAAGCGCGCGCCGAGCTTCTCGGCGAGCGTGGTAAGCCCGCGCATCTTCTGGTTGTTGACTTGGCTGGCCTCATCGACCACCCACACCTGTTTCGAGTAGGTAGCTCGAATCTCCGCCGCGCGCGCCGGATCGGCGCTGCGCAGCCGCGCAGCGTCGTCGCCAAGCGTCTTCATGTGTCGCGAGATCGTGTGTGACTCGATCCCTGCACTCGATGAAAGCTGGCGAGCAGCCTCGGCGTTCATCGCCATGCCGACCACTGAAAACCCACGCTCTGCGAGCAGCGCGCGCGCCTCGCCGAGCATGAAGGTCTTCCCGGTTCCCGGCCTGCCCAGGACTCCGACGATCCGGTCCGAACTGGAAAGGATCATCTGCACCGCCTGCGCCTGGCCGGAGTTCAGCACGCCGGAGCGGATCGCAGCGACCGCTTCTGCGGAGTCGCCGCGCCACAGCGCTTCATTCTTGGCCGCATCGGCTTCGCGCTGTCGGCGCTCGGGTAGGGAAGCCAGCAACCGGTTTGCCTCATCGGCGCCGTACGCGGCAGGAACCGCATCGCGGCCCGCCACAAGCGACGCCTGGATGCGTTCTTCCTGCTGCAAAGCCGATAGCGTGACGTAGCCGCGCTGTGGACCGAGCTGCGCATCGTGAAGACGGCCAGCGGCCTTCTCCGCAGCAATCAGCCGCTCCGCATCGGCCACTGACATTCGCCCGACAGCGCCGGCCAGCGTCCACGCCAGCAAGTTGCTGTGACTGAAGGCAGCTTCCTGGTCAGATAGCCTCGTAATCGCGGCCTGCAACGCCTTGCGGGCCTCGGCCGCACTCAGCGGATTGGTCTGATCGCCGCGCTCCCGCGCCGCATCCATGATCGACTGCGGATCAAAGCCAATGGCCGATGCGCGCACATCCCACTCCTTTGACAGCTCCGCGCGGTCCTCGACCGTCTTCGCGTGTCGCGTCATGAGCGCTGCCTGGTCAGACGCCTCCGGGCCAAGCCCGCGATCCTTCAGCGATGCCTTGATCTCCGCCCGACGCGTCGAGAACTCTGCGATGGCCTCCGCCGACACGCCGGCGATCTCGAAGCTGCCATCTCGACCTTCCGTTTCGAGCTGGTAGCCGAGACGTTGCAGTTCCAGCGCCAGAGCGGAACGGTAGACCGCAGTGCTCGCCGATTGCGACTCGAAGAACGCTTTGCCATCGAGCGACCGCCATTTGCCGTCGTCACGTTGAGTGGCATTGATGACCACGCTATGCGTGTGCAACTGCGGATCGTGGTTGCGATTCGTATCGTGCTGAAACGTCGCAATGACCAGGTTGCCGGTCGTCTCGCGATGGATCTCGCCGGAAGCCTTCACGCGCGTCGCCGCGACGTTCTGCTCGATCCAGCCCAGGGCGGTCCGAACCGCGCGCTGGTGCGCCTCGATGACCGCCTTGTCGCCCCCCAGCTCGGCGATCAGCGTCACAGATTTCGGGGCAGAAAAGGTCAGGTCATAGCCCGGCCGATGCTCAACCGGACCACCGGCCTCGCGAACCGTACCGAGCTGCTGGCCATCCGGAAGCGTCCCTTCGAGCAGCGCTTTGAACTCATCTCGATCCACGGCCCCAGCAAGGCCCAGCCGGGCCGCACCCTGGCCGTACCACTCACCCTGCGCATCCGGATCAGCACCGCCGGATGAGTAGTAGTCGTCCTTCTCGTAGTACGAGACCGCCACGCCGGCATCGGAAATCTTGCCGATGCTCATCATGCCGCGACCCTCGGCCGCAGCCCCGGCGACTTTCGCATGCGAAAGTCAGAGCTGATTGAAGGAACGCCCCCGTCGGCGTACTGTCCAAGTCGTAGAACTTTCGCATGCGAAAGTCGAGACATCCGAGACGGGAGAAAACCATGAACGACAGCAAGGCGGTTCGCATCACCAAGGGCCTGTTGGCCCTGGTGTTGTTCGTGCCCGTCGTGGTTGGTGTCGCTCTCGGCGTATCGATCAGCTCGCCCGTGGTGGCTCTTGTGGCGCTCGCGTTCGCGCTTTTCCCGGCGGCCGTGCTCTATGAAGCGGTTCGCAACCGACCGCTGTCTCGCGTGACCGCCGCCTTCGACGACGATTCGCTCATCGACGAGGCAGTGAAGAGGGATCGTGAGTTCTGGACCTATTACGATCCGAGCAATCCGGTTTCGCCGGCAGGGATTCATCGGCGAAATCAGGATGAGCTGGCGAGCCAGATGAACGACACCCTCCATCGTCAACACGGGATCGTGTAAGGCTTGCGCTGGGCTGGCGGCGAACGCTCGTTGCATGTCGGCGTCACTCGAACATGCGATCAACATATGAGTACGCCTTGTCGGCCCACGTGCCAGCCGTTGCTTCACGGGCTTTCTGGATGAACGTCTGTTCGTCAGCCTTGGCGGCGGGCATGTAGGTCTGGTTCTGGATGGCGTACTTCGCTTCTGCGAAGGAAACGTCATTCCTCCCGGCCCACTGCTCCGCAATCATGCGTTCGGCCTCAAGCGCCGTTTCGGGATTCCATGAATCCGGCCTGCCGTATTCCTGGTAGGCGATCTCTTGCGCACGGGCCAGGTTGGGCGCGAGCTGATCGACGAAGCCTGTAACGACGAGATCCTGCCGAGCGCTATTACCCTCGGACGACTGCGTTCTCACCGAAGCAGACACGTTGGCGCTGCCGCCAGTGCCTCGCCGAACGCCAGCGGCTCCCGCGAGCCCCGCGTCGGCGGCGGCGACCTCGCTCGCATCCGCCGAAGCGTTCGCTCCATAGCCTTCGAGCTGCAAGCGCCGGGAATAGGCGTCGGCCACCGCATAAATCTCACGATCATCAAGCTTGCCGGTCAGGTCATCGACAAGGTTGGTCAACGTCTCTGCTGCGCGCGGACCGCGCAGCGAGTTCGGGTCGCTGATCGACAGCGACTCACTGAGGATCTTGCGATCCCCGATGTCGGTCGAATCGCCCCTGCGCAGCTCGTCACCGAGGACGGTGACATCGCCGACGCGGGTTTCATTGCCTTCCCTGCGAACATCGCCAAAGTGCGTGTTGTCGCCGACGCGGGTAGTCCTGCCGTCCGTGTAACCCGTGGTATTGCCCGCCTGAGTGCTCGACACGAAGTCGGCTTGCGCCGCATCGGCTCGACCCGACTCACCGTCGAAGGTGAAGCGCACGAAGCCGCCGCCGCTGTTCTCGAAGTCCGCCAGCTCGCGTTCGTTCATCGCACCGCTGCGGCGGAAGTAATCGACGAGCTGACCGCGATTGCCATCGGTCACGGCAAGACCAATCTGCCCGTTCTGCATCATCGACAGGTCGATACGGTCGCGGACATCGGCACCGTTCATGCCGAGCTGCTGCGCCAGATCGTTGCCGATCATGGCGCGAGCAAAGTTCTCGGCGGCTGACGCTCTAGCCAGCTCGTCGGTTGTCTGGCCGAGATTCGGGCTGATGCCCTGGATGGCGAGGCCCTGCGCGACGTTCTGCTGCCGCGCGACTTCCTCCCCGGTGATGAGCGCGGGCAGGCCGCGATCTTCGAGCGTGCGCAGGGTGCCTTGCGACTGCGCATGGGTGAATGTGCCCTGCGCTCGACCGGCATCCGTTGGCGCATTCGGGGCGATGCTGCCCAGCGTGACGCCACCCTCGACGCGGTGGCGCGTCTCAGCAGCAGCGGACGCGAACAGATCCTTGGGCTTCTCGGCCGCGAGCGCCGCGTCGCCGGCAACGCCCTGCGTTGCCCTGGCTTCCGCGCCGCGCTGGAAGTCGCCGGGGAACGCGCCTTCCGCCTCGCGGCGTTGCGTGTTCAGCTCGGTGCCGCCCAGGCTCGCCCGTGTCTCTGCATTGCGCTCGCGGAACTCACCGAGGCCAAGGCCGGCGCGATCCGCGCCGAGCCTGGTGCCGCTGACATCGCCCATCTGTTCGCGAGCATCGAGTCGGCCGACATCGCCCAGCGTGCCGCCGGGCGCGCGGCCCGTGGTGATGGAGTCGTCGATGTAGGCACCCGCTCCGGCGGTCTGACGGATCGCGCCCATGCCGGAAGCCAGCGATCCCTGACGGAATCCACCGCCGGAATTGACCTGGCCCATCGTGCCGCCGACAGACATCAAGCTCTGCTGCGCAGCGGCGTTCTGTTCGGGATAAAGCGTCTGGCGTCCGGCCTGGTCGCCCGCGCCCTCGATGTTGTTCTGCCACTGCTGCCCGAGGCCGGTCAGCGCGTAGCCGCCGAACTTGAACAGACCGAACGCGAGCACGCTCGCCATCGCGAGCGCGGTGCTGCGCGACTTGCCGAAGACGCCAAGCGCCTGCACCGATCCTTCTGGCGACATCATGATCGCCTCGACGCCGAGCTGCTGGCGTCGAATCTGATCGAACGCATCGGATGCCGCGTCATACGCCATCTGAACCGCGATGCCGTCCCCAATCGACCACAGCGACAGCCAGGCGAACAGCCCGAAGTTGAGCATGAGCGCGGGCTTGATGAGCGGGGTGACGATGAACAGCAGCGTCAGCGGAACGACACCCAGCACCACGGCCAGCATGAATGCGCGGACCTTCGGAATCCATTGGTTCATCGCTTCGGCGTTGCCGAAGCCTTCGGCCATCACCTGACGACTCACCAGGGCGCGCGTGGACCGATCCACGTCGGCGGAATTCATCGCGTTGCTGACGGCTTCTGCCAGCAGGATCGAGCGCAAGAAAGGGATTTCGGAGCCGACGGAGACGTTGTAGAGCGCCGTCGAATCCTGCAACAGCGTCCGGCATTTTGCGGACTGCGCGCCGTCGGCGACGTTGAACCCGGCCTGCATGCAGATCGAGTCAGTCACGCCTGCGAACGTGGAAGCGTTGGTCAGACGAGAGTTCAGACCGCCCGTGCCTGACCAGGCATCGGTGCAGGTGCGCGCTTCTCCGGTGTCGTCCCCCGCTGGGTGATAGACCACCGACAACGCGCCGTTCGTCCATTCGCCGAATTCGTTCAGCAAATCCGTCGATCCGTGCATCAGGCGCTGCCGCGCACCCGTGTCCATGTTGGCGAGCGCTGGCATGCCGCAGGCCGTGTAGTAGTTCACCAGCGACTGCTTGAGATACCAGTCGTTGACGCTCGCGCTGACAGCAGCCTTGATGAGCGCGAAATTGATCGCGCCCGCGTTGTCGCTGTACGGGTTCGCCGACGCCGTGTCGGCGATTTCGATGATTCCGCGCTCCAGCTTGTTCAGCCCGCCGGCCACGGCAACGATGATGTCGGGCACACCACCGACCGGCTGGTAGGCGTTACGCACGGGATCGTAGATGTGCACGGTGCCCGTGCTCATCACGAACGCCTTGAACACAGCGAGGCCGAGGGCGATTGGAATGAGGAACCCGACAGGGTTCACCTGTTCGCCGCTGATTCCGCGATAGGCGGTGCTGAGTGCGCCGAGCGACGCACCGGCAATCGCGAAAATCGTCGCAAAAACGAGAAAGTGGTTGTCGCTGAGCATGAGCCCGAGGCGCGTGAATGCAGCCACGGTCTCATCGAAACCGTTGTAGGTGTAGAAATCGGATTCGAGTGCGAACGAAGCGCCGGGCGCGGCGAGCAGTGCTAGCAGAATCAGCAGGCGGGTCATGACCGTGGCTCCTTCAGCGTTTCGGGAAGCCAGGCGGTCCAACGATCCCACGCACGCCTATGCTGAGCAAAAGTCCTCAGTGCGATCAGCGCGGCAAGGAAGCAGGCGCTGCGAGCAGCGGCCAGCCAGTCCTGATCGACGAAGGACGCTGCGGCGAGAGCGCAGAAAAATAGGCAAGCCCAGGGCGTGTTGGAAACGACACAAGCACGCAGGTCGTAGCCCCGAAAAACAGGATTCGTGAACTTTCGCATGCGAAACTCCTAGCGCTGGCCGAGCGTCTGGCGGTTGAGCTGCCGGCGGTAGTCCTCGGCGTAGCCCTTCGTGACCTGCAAGGTCGTCTGGTACTCCGCCATCTTCCCGAGCCACGCGGATCGGGATGCGTTCGCAAACTCGCCGACTCGCGGCTCCAGGCGCTTGAAGTGCTGCACCGCGTCATCGACGAATGCCAAGTCACATCTGCCAGGACCGCCACTCGGTGGGCCGAACTGATTTGCGCTCACCTGGTTGGACTTGTGGATCACGAACCGCATGACCTCCCACAAGTCATTCAGCATGCGATAGGACGTAGCAAACGCGACCGGCTCAGAAAGAATCTCGACCATCGCCTCGCTGTTGCCTTGGGCTGCTGCATTGGACAGGAGCGTGAGCAGCGGGAACGAACTGCGATTCACAAACGCGCGTTCCTCCGGCGTCAACTGTGCAGCGCCGCCGGGCGTGCGCAGCTTCGTCGAAATGCTGACGAGCTGGTCATTGACCACTTCGATGACCGGAGCCATACCGGACGCGCTGCATGATCCGGTCGCGCTCATTTGGTCCACGGTGCCGGTCACAAATGAGTCTGGTTGTACGAGCGCATTCGACGGGCAGAACGAGAAGGTTTCGACTTGATACAACCGCTGCGCCGAGTTATAGGTCACGCGCGCGTCACCAATGAGTCCACGCATGACGGGCGCGAACGCTCCGAGGCCCGCTTCCGACGCCGCGTTCTGCATCACGCTGCCGTTCACGAAGATCCGCCGGAACAGATCGGGGCAATCCTGCAACGTCAACTGTGTGTCGTCGGGCGCAGCGCCGTTGTTCGCCCGAACCTTGTCCTGGAAGTCCTGCGGGTTCTTCTTGAGAGCTTCGCTGACCGAAAAATTTCCGGCCGCTTCCGCCCACATTTCGCGGGCGATGTTCTTGTCTTCCGCGACGGCCGTCACGAGCCGTTTGCTCATGCGGCAGTCGTTCAACTGGATGCTGTTGAGCTGATCCGTGATCGCCGTGAGCGTGTTCATGGAGTCTTTACACACTTGGCAGTACTGCGTCATCGCAAGGTCGAAGGCGAAGGCCGGAGCCGCTTGGATGATGCGCTCGAACTTTTCGACTAAATATTCAGGGTCCAAGTAGCTCACGCCGCCGCCAAAAATATCGATCCCGCCGCACCCGACCTCGAGCCTCGGGGGGCTCGCGGTCACGAGGTAATCGTTCGACATCCTGTACCGCCCGCTGAATCCGCCCGCGCTATAGAACCCGCGCTGCTGATTCTGGTAGCCGCCTGAGCTGACCGACGTGGATTGATCAAACCACTCCCCAACCCAATCGGCTTGCGCTCTGCTCGGCCACAGGGAGGCGGCGACGGCGAGCGCTGCGGCTGCGACCGCGATGAGCGCCAGTTTCACGCGGCGCTTTCGAGTGACTGGCGACGTTCGCTGTTCGATCCACGATTCGACGGTCTCGTCGCGCCAGCGCAGCGGGTTGGTCGAGCACGGCGTCGGGAGCGCTTGCGGGTCCCGCGCGCGAAGCTGGCTGATCGCCGCCTCGTGAAGTCCGAGGCGTTCGGACAACTGCTTTTGATTTATCGACTTCATGGCGCTGACCTCTGAGTGCTTGGGGCCTGGCTGCTCGCTGTGCACAGGCGGGATGCGGTTAACTGCTTTTGATGTGTTAGAGAGTTAAAAGACGCGCGCGCGTGTTACGGCCTCTTTGAGGCCCAAAAAGACTCGCATGATCAATAGGATGCGAATGGGGGGCGTTCCTGAAGGCCCGATGGTCGCGTTCCTCAAGGCCCGTGCATGCGTTCCTGAAGGCCCGTGTCCGGGCGTTCCCCAATGCCCGTGCTCACCCACAGCTTGTTCAGGGCGCTGGCAGGTCATGCCGATGCCTCCGCGACGGCCGTGGCTGAGGGCTTGGACACGGGCTTTGAGGAACGCAGAACCTTCATGGCGTCCCTCGCGCGAGCGGCGCGCCCGATGTCTGAGTTCTGGTAACCGAACACGACATCGCCGTTCATGCGCAGGAGCCATCCGCTGAACGCGTCGTGGACTTCCTCCAACCTATTTTTCTCGGCTCGATCGAGAATTCGTCGCACCTCGAATCGGAAGCGCCGCGCGGGGGACTGAGAGCCGCATTTGTTCTGGAGCTTCTCAAGCCCTATGTGCCACTCCGTCTGTCGCTCTCCGAGGTGCTTTCGGAAGATTTCGTAGACCCGCTTCTCTAGGCCCTGGAGCGTGAAATAAATCGGTTCCACCGTGAGCAGCTCGTTGTTCAGGATCGCGCGATACAACCAGTCACTCAGCTTGATCCGCAGCCTTGGTGAATGAAGGTTCGGCTGTTCGCTGAGCGACCAGGCGTCGATCAGGCCAAATCCGCTTTCCTGGCGGACGCCGCCGGTTTCAATGCGTGTTTCGATGCTCGTGCCTCGAAGCCGCCGTAGCGCAACGCGAAGACGTTTGTAGTCAGTTCCTCCGGCGCCGCGACCGATGGTTTGTAGCAAGTCGTACGCGCGCACCTGAACGGTCTGCGAGACCTTCAATCCGGCGTTCAGAGCGGCGCGGAGCTGCGACGCGAGATACACGAGGATGTCTTTGTCTTCGAGCGTGGGTGCGCCATCGGCGCTCGGCACGATTCGGATCTCGCAGTCGCGCCCGAGCGCGTAGCAGCGCGGAACCTTCAGTGGTTGCCTCCCAATCGAAAACAGGGGGTGTTCGAGGCTCGCCATATCCGACTTCACGCTCACGTCGCGAAGCACTGCATCGAACAGTTCGAGCTGTTCGTCGCCAGTTGCCTCGGATGACGGTCGCCGTGCCATCGAGCTTTATTCAGGCACGCGCGCGGACTTGGCGTGCGCGGGCTGATGGCTGGAACAATCGGCGAATGCGTTCCAATTCCTCGCGCTCCTGTTGTTCCATCCACCGCAGCACAGCTTCACGACGCCAGCGCAATGGCCTCGTCATGAAAGGGGTTGGCACCGCCAGCGGATTCCTGCTTCGATACGAACGGATTCCGTCGGGGCTGGTGCCCAGCAGATCCGCCACCTCGTCAATGTCGAGTACCAACTTGTCCTGTTGTAATGTGTCCATGCGCCACTCGCGGTTGCTGTCATACACCGTAGTACATTTGCGGACGCTAATTTAGCGCATGGAAAAAGTCAAGACCCTCAACGTCAGGCAGCTCATCGAGGAGGCATCGGTCAATGCCGGAGGTTTGCGCTCGCTTGCTCGCGCCCTCGACTGGCACGCGGGCGCTATCACGAAAATTAGGAGCGACGAGAAGCTGAGTCCTTACAGGGCAGCGCAAATCGCGGAAATCACTGGCCGTGACCCTGTAGCTGCCGTAATCGCATCTCTCGCTGACGGATCAAAGTCCGACGGCGAGGCGAAGTACTGGTCTGACATGCCGGCAGCGATGGCCTCAGCCGTAGGCGAGGTTGCGGCGGATGCGCTCATCCAGCTAACCGCGAGATGGGAAGAGATCGGCGAGATTCCGCCCCCGGAGATTCAGGCGGAGATGCTTCGGGAGTTTCTTGAAATCGAGCTGCCAAAGCGGTGGAACTTCGAGGCATCCACCCCATCGACAATCAAGAAGGCAAGGTGATGACTGAACGGAATGGCAACGGCGCTGTGCTCAGCACGCTCGACAAACTGATCCCCGCGCGTTCCACGAGGCTATGGGTTCAGGCGATCTCTAAGGAACGCGATCACCATAAGGAAGAGGCTGAACGTGCCAAAGATGATGCAGCAGAAGAACGGCGCGAAAAACAACAGATCAAGCGCGATGCCGCTGCATACAAAGCTCGATCGATAGAAACACTTCGGCTGGCCGCTCGTTCGCTGATGCGCGCCGTGCCTGGCATTGTGCTGTCCAGCCTCGGGTTCGCATTCGCTTCTGAGGCTGACGGCGACGACAGAGTTGCCCTGATGGGGCTGTTACTGTTCGTTGCAGGCACGGCGGCCTATGTCTGGGCTATCGGCCTCACTAGCGGCAGACTCAAGCTCGACAGCGCGGCCGGCGCACAAGATCGATCAACCTGAGCCGATTGGGAGGTCAAGTTGCAAGTTGGCGCGCCCGGAGGGACTCGAACCCCCGGCCGATCGCTTAGAAGGCGATTGCTCTATCCACCTGAGCTACGGGCGCGAACACGTAAGTTTAATCCAGTAACGTGGCGACATCCTCGGCTCTGAGGTGGGTATATCGCTGCAACATCGCCAGCGTCTTGTGGCCCGTCACCTTCGCCAGCGCGATGACGTTGCCGTTGAGCTTCTTCGCGACCCTGGACGCGCCCTCATGCCGTAGATCGTGCAGCCGCAGGTCTTGCAGGCCGAGTCGGTCAACCACCCGGTTGAACGCCTGCGTGTAGCTGCCTGGCTTCATGCCGAAGATCAGCTCGTCGTCGTCCCCGTCCTGCCTCGGCAGGGACTTCAGCACCGCGATGGCCCGCGCGGACAGGGGAGCGTCGCGAGGATCGCCGTTCTTCGTGACCAGGCATCGGGCGATCCGCCGCTCGAAGTTGATGTCCTTCCAGCGCAGCGCGCAAACCTCAGCACGTCGCATGGTCGTCTCGACTGAAAACTCGATGGCTGCGGCCAGCTTCGGTGACTTCGAGCTGCGAGCCTCGGCAAGGATGCGCTCGAACTCATCGCCCTCGGTCCGGCGCTCGCGTCCCTTGCTCTGAGAGGGCAAACGGACGTGTTGAACCGGGTCGCCGGCCGGGAGCACCAGACCCCATTCGCGCAGGGCATGCCGGATCGCAGCGCGGATCAGCGCCAGGTCATGGCGAACGGTCTGGCCGGAGATGCGCCGGGTGGTCTTACCCTTGGGGCCTCCTAACTGGACCGTGCTCTTGAGCCGCATGTCGCGGAACTGCGCCAGTTGCTCAGGCGTGAGTGCGATAAGGGGTAGGCGGACGATGCTGTGCTTCATCACCCGCCGGACGCGCGCCTGAAGGTCAGCCCCGGAACGCTTGGAGGGCAGGACCTCTTCCGAGTAGCGTTCCAGGAGCTGCCCGAGCGTCATTTCCTCGGCCATCGCGGTGCCGCGCCACGCGCCGCGCTCGATGTCTCGCTCGGTCTCCCGCGCCCAGGCGATAGCCAGGGCCTTAGTCGAGCGTGAGGCGTAGAGACGAGGCGCCCCTCGCTTGGTTACGGTAATGTCATACCTCACCGTGCCGTCTTCGAGGACCCGCCTTCTTATCGATGCCATAGAACTCTCAGTGCGGATATGCTGCGTATACGCGAGCACCATGATCCAGAAAGTTCAATGGTATCAAATAGGAAGGTGGCTTAGAACACTGAACTTCTAAGCCGAGGGTCGCAGGTTCGATTCCTGCCGGGCGCGCCACTTCCGACCCTCCGCGGTCGTGAAAACGAACCCCGAGTAGCGCCCTTGTTCACACGGCGAATTCCGGACGAGACACGGCCCGCTTTCGGGCGGACACCACTGGCAACAGCCTTCCCCGGGTTGGCCACCGTGCTGCTCGCGCCTCGCGTGCTGTCGTGCGCCGCGCCACGCTGCCGAAGATCGGGCCCGCCGGCTTGGCCGCGCCGATCATGCCGCCATGGCTGCGTCAGCCGCGCTGCAAGGCATGCCAGTGACGCAGCCTGGCGACGGTGACGCGCTCTGCGGCGTCGTCCGCACCAAGGTCCGGCAGCACGGCGGCGGCACCCTCGAGGTTGTGCGTCAGCGTGTAGTCGTTGGTGGTGACGATGGTGGTGAGGCCGGCGCCGCGTGCGGCACGCAGGCCGTTGTCGGAGTCCTCGAAGGCCAGACAGGCCGAGGCCGGAAGGCCGAGTCGTTCAAGTACCCAGTGATAGATGTCCGGCGCCGGCTTCTTGGCCGGCACGACATCACCGGCGCCAATCACTTCGAACCAGCGGGTCGCGCCGTTTGCCAGCGATGACTCCAGCAGCACGGTCACGTTTTCCGGTGTCGTGGTGGTGGCAATCGCCAGACGCAGGCCGGCGGCGCGCGCCTCGGCAATCAGCCTCGCCACGCCGGGGCGCATCGGCACTGCGCCGCTGGCCACCATGTCGACATAGCAACGCGTCTTGGCCTTGTGCAGGTCGGCGATCGTGGTCTGGATATCGGGTGCCTCGAGCTGCTGCGGATGGAACTGCTCGAGGTAGTGGCGAATGCGCTCCTTGCCGCCAGTGACCGACAGCAGCGCGCCATACAACGGGACGTCCCAGTGCCAGTCGTACCCGGCGCCGCGGAATGCTTCGTTGAAAGCGATGCGATGACCGTCGCGTTCGGTATCGGCGAGGGTGCCGTCGACGTCGAAGATCAGCGCTTCGAGCTGCCGCTGTGGCCGGGCCGGGATCATCGGCTCAGGCCTTGCCGCGCAGCCGACCGAGGTCGTCGACGACCGCCCGCAGCACCCTTGCCACCGGTGCCGGCATCGAGCCCGCCAGCTGGCTCAGCACCATGATCTTTTCGTCGGCGTCCTCGATCGGCGAGAGCCGTGTCAGCAGAACGCCGAGTGCGGCCTTCAGTTCGGCCGTGGCCGTCAACGCCGGTGCGATGTCACTCGAGGTCCGGTTTGGCCGTCCACGAGCAGCCTTCGCTGGCTTGGCCGCAGCGGCCTCGCTGCCAAGCGCACCGGTCAGCTGATAGCGCACGACGCGTCCGTCGCGGAGGGTATCGACCGAACCCGCCGCCTTCAGAGCCTTCAGGTTCAGATACAGCGAGGCCGGCGAAAAGCCACCCTGATCGACGAGATCCTGCGCAGCCAGTGAGCCTGTGGCCAGCAGTTCGAGGATCCGACCACGGACACCGCTTTGACGCTTGCGGCGCGGCACCGCAGGTTTTGAACTCATCGACAATTCCTTCTGGGATGCGCGGAAGTTTGACTTTCAGGCGGCATACGTCGCCGCTGCTCCAGCATTGTCCTGCATTTCCGCGTTTTGCAGGCACTGCCAGGCACGGTCGGCGAAATCCTGCTTGAAGTAGCCACGACTGTCATGGTGCAGGCCGAGGCTCTGTGCCGTGCACACCGGCGATCGGGTTCGGAAACGCTGGTGCATTGCGGGCTTCCCCGTGCTTTGGTCTGGCATTCGCTGTGCTGTAATGACGATGATGCTGCCGCGTCGGCGATGCCGCCTGCGGCATTTGTCAAAGCGCAGGAATTTGCCCGTTTCGATCCAGATCAGTAGGGACCATGCCAATCCGCAAGTTGTTGGTAGCCAACCGCGGCGAAATCGCCATCCGCGTCATGCGTGCCGCTGCCGAAATGGGCATTCGCACGGTGTCGATCTACGCTCACGAGGATCGCTTCGCGCTGCACCGTTTCAAGGCCGACGAAAGCTATGTCGTCGGCGCCGGGCAGAAGCCGATTGCGGCTTATCTCGACATTGCCGACATCATCCGGATCGCTCTCCGCGCCGGTGTCGACGCCATCCATCCTGGGTACGGTTTCCTGTCCGAGAACCCGAACTTTGCCGAAGCCTGCGCTGCGGCCGGGATCCTGTTCATCGGCCCGAAGCCGGATGTGCTGCGGGCGCTGGGCGACAAGGTCGCTGCGCGCGCCGCTGCCAAGGCGGCAAAGGTCCCGGTGCTGGAAGCCTCCGAAGCTCTGCCGCGCGATCTCGAGGAAGTGAAAAAGATCGCGGCCGCGATCGGCTACCCGGTGATGCTGAAAGCGAGCTGGGGCGGTGGTGGCCGTGGCATGCGCGCGATCGAGAACGAGGCCGAGCTGCCGGCGGCGGTGGAATCGGCACGTCGCGAATCGCTGGCCGCGTTCGGCAATGACGAGGCGTATTTCGAAAAACTCATCCGCCGCGCCCGCCACGTCGAAGTGCAGGTGCTCGGCGACGAGCACGGCAACCTGATCCATCTGTTCGAGCGCGACTGCTCGGTGCAGCGCCGCAACCAGAAGGTCGTCGAGCGCGCGCCGGCGCACTACCTGACGCCCGAACGCCGCGTCGAACTGTGCGACGCCGCCGTGCGCCTGTGCCGGCAGGTCGGTTACACGCATGCCGGCACCGTCGAATTCCTGATGGATGCCGATACCAACAACTTCTATTTCATCGAGGTCAACCCGCGTATCCAGGTCGAGCACACGGTGACCGAAGAGGTCACCGGCGTCGACATCGTCAAGGCGCAGATCCGGGTGTCGGAGGGCGCCGTCATCGGCGCTGCCGACGGCCTGCTACCGGCGCAGGACAAGGTCAAGCTCGACGGCTTCGCTTTGCAGTGCCGCGTGACCACGGAAGACCCGGAAAACGGCTTCACGCCGGACTACGGCCGCATCCTCGCGTACCGCAGTCCGGCCGGTTTCGGCTTGCGGCTGGACGGCGGCACGTCGTACTCCGGGGCAGTGATCACGCCGTTCTACGACTCGCTGTTGGTCAAGGTCACGGCCTGGGCGCCGACGGCTCAGGAAGCGATCGCGAGAATGGATCGTGCGCTGCGCGAGTTCCGCATTCGTGGCGTTTCGACGAACCTGCAGTTTCTCGAGAACGTGATCCTGCATCCGCTGTTCAAGTCAGGTGATTGCACGACGCGCTTCATCGACACCACGCCGGAACTGTTCCGTTTCACTGCGCGCCGCGACCGGGCGACCAAGGTGCTGCGTTTCATCGGCAATGTCGCGATCAACGGCAATCCGGAAATGAAGGGCCGCAAGGCGCCGGAAGGCATTCTGGCCACGCCGCCGAAGCCGAAACTGGATCTGCTGGTGCCGCCGCCGAAAGGCATGCGCGACGAATTGAAGGCGCGTGGTCCGAAGGGCTTCGCCGACTGGATCAAGGCCCAGCCGCGCGTGCTGCTGACCGACACCACGATGCGCGACGCGCACCAGAGCCTGTTCGCGACGCGCATGCGCACCCGCGACATGGCCGAGATCGCGCCGCATTACGCGCGCTTGCTGCCGCAGCTGCTGTCGCTGGAATGCTGGGGCGGGGCGACGTTCGACGTCGCCATGCGCTTCCTGAAGGAAGACCCCTGGCAGCGGCTGGCGATGCTGCGCAATGCGGTGCCGAACATTCCGTTCCAGATGCTGCTGCGCTCGGCCAATGCGGTCGGCTACACGAACTATGCGGACAACGTCGTCCAGTACTTCGTGCAGCAGGCGGCGAAGAACGGCATCGACATCTTCCGCGTCTTCGATTCGCTGAACGCGGTCGACAACATGCGGGTCGCGATGGACGCGGTGATCGACAGCGGCGCGGTCTGCGAAGGCACGATCTGCTACACCGGCGACCTGTTCGACGCCGCGCGGCCGAAGTACAGCCTGAAGTACTACGTCGACATGGCGAAGCAGCTTGAGAAGGCCGGCGCGCACATCCTTGGCATCAAGGACATGGCCGGCATCTGCAAGCCGCGCGCGGCGCGGGAATTGGTCCGGGCGTTGAAGCAGGAAATCGGCCTGCCGATCCATTTCCATACCCATGACACCAGCGGCATTGCCGCAGCCAGCGTGCTGGCCGCGATCGAAGCTGGTTGCGATGCGGTCGATGGCGCGATGGACGCGATGTCCGGCCTGACTTCGCAGCCGAATCTCGGTGCCATCGCGGCAGCGCTGTCCGGTTCGGAGCGCGATCCCGGTGTCGATTTCGACGCGATGCAGTCGATTTCCGATTACTGGGAAGGCGTGCGCCGCTTCTATGCGCCGTTCGAAGCGGACATTCGCTCCGGCACCGCTGACGTCTACCGGCACGAGATGCCCGGTGGCCAGTACACCAATCTGCGCGAGCAGGCACGCGCGCTGGGCCTGGAGGCACGCTGGCCGGAAGTGTCGCGGGCTTACGCGGCGGTCAACCAGCTGTTCGGCGACATCGTCAAGGTGACGCCGACCTCGAAGGTCGTCGGCGACATGGCGCTGTTCATGGTCGGTAACGGTCTGACGCCGGATGACGTGACCAATCCGGATCGCGATGTCGACTTCCCGGAATCGGTGGTCAGCCTGTTCAAGGGCGAACTTGGCGTGCCGCCTGATGGCTGGCCGAAGGCGCTGCAGGCGAAGATCCTCAAGGGCAAGCCGCCGCTTGACGGCCGGCCGGGTGCTTCGATGGCGCCAGTCGATCTGGTGCAGACCAAGGCCGATGCCGAAACGCTGGTCGGTGAAGCGCTCAGCGAAGCCGATGTCGCGTCCTACCTGATGTACCCGAAGGTATTCCGCGACTTCGTCGAGCACCGCAAGTTGTATGGCGATGTCTCGACCTTGCCGACGCCGACGTTCTTCTACGGTCTGAAGGATCAGGAAGAGATCAGCGTCGACATCGACACCGGCAAGACGCTGGTGATCCGCCTGCAGAGCCGGACCGAGTCCGAGGACGATGGCGTGGTCAAGCTGTTCTTCGAACTGAATGGCCAGTCGCGGCTGGTACGTGTGCCGAAGGCCGGCGCCAAGGCGGCCTTCGATACGCCAAAGGCCGAAGAGGGCAACAGCGGTCACGTAGGCGCGCCGATGCCGGGCATGGTGGTGCGGGTCGCCGTGCAGAAGGGGCAGGTGGTGACGAAGGGCGAGCCGCTGCTGGCACTCGAAGCGATGAAGATGGAAACCGTGCTCGGCGCGCCGCGCGACGGCCGCGTCAAGGCGATTCATGCCAAGTCCGGGTCAACCGTCAACACACGCGATCTGCTGATCGAACTGGACTAGGCGGCGCTTGAAAAGCGCAACCTCTCACAGGGAAAGCGGCGGACGCGGAGAACCGCAAAACGAGAAAAGTCTTTTCTTGAAACGCTGTTGTTGCCGTGGCTGCTCTTTCGCGTGAGCAATCGAGCTTGATGTTCTTTCTTTAAACTTCCCGAATGACCTACTCACGCATCGTCGGCACCGGCAGCTACCTGCCGAAGCGCATCGTCACCAACCGTGAACTCGAAGACCGGATCGATACCAGCGACGACTGGATCGTCAGCCGTACCGGTATCGAGGCGCGCCATGTCGCGGCCGACGACGAACTGACCAGCGATCTGGCGCTGCATGCCGCGCGGGCCGCGATGGCATCTGCCGGCGTGACCGCTGACGACATCGACCTGATTATCGTTGCCACGACAACACCGGACATGGTGTTTCCGTCGACCGCCTGCCTGGTGCAGGCCAAGCTCGGCGTCACCAAGGGCGCGGCCTTTGACGTGCAGGCGGTCTGTACCGGTTTCATCTATGGCCTGGCGATTGCCGACAAGCTGGTGGCCTGCGGCCAGCACAAGTGCGCACTGGTGATCGGCGCCGAGGTGTTCTCGCGCATTCTCGACTGGAACGACCGGCGCACCTGCGTGCTGTTCGGCGACGGTGCCGGCGCGGTGGTGCTGAAGACCTCCGAAGCGCCCGGCATCCTGTCATCGCATCTGCATTCGGATGGCTCGCTGAGCCATATCTTGCGGGTGCCCGGCGGCATCGCCAGCGGCCAGCTGCGCGGCTCGCCGTATCTGGAGATGGATGGGCAGTCGGTCTATCGCGTGGCGGTGAAGTCGCTGAGCGACTGCGCTCAGGAAGCGCTGGACAAGAACAATCTGAAGGCATCGGCGCTCGACTGGTATGTGCCGCACCAGGCCAATATCCGGATCATCAACACGCTGGCCGACAAGGTCGGCGTGCCGAAGGAAAAGGTGGTGGTGACCGTCGCCCAGCAGGGCAACACCTCGGCTGCCTCGGTACCGCTGGCCCTCGATGCCGCGGTCAAGGACGGCCGGATCAAGCCCAGCGATCTGGTGATGCTGCAAGGCGTCGGCGGCGGCATGACCTGGGGCACGGTGCTTCTGCGCTGGTGATCAATTGATGCGGAACGCCCCGCGTTGTCCGGCTCCAATCACGGCGCGGCATGTCAGTCGCAAGCCAACGAAACCCGATGACCACGATTCGCGTTCAGGACGCTGATGTTTTCGTCCATCGACAAGGCCGCGGCCGGCCGCTGCTGATGCTGCATGGCAATCCCGACTCGCACCGGCTGTGGCTGCCGTTGATCGCGCTGCTGGCTGACGATCACGACTGCATTGCGCCGGATCTGCCGGGCTTCGGGGCGTCCGGAGTGCCGCCCAACAACGATGTCACGCTGGCCGGCTTCGCGAAGTGGGTCGACGATCTGCTCGACGCGCTTGATATCCGCGAGCCGATCGACCTGATCGTCCATGACATCGGTGGTTTCTACGGTCTTGCCTGGGCCGCAACCGGCACGCAGCGGCTGCGTCGTCTGGTGATCACCAACACGCTGATGCACGCCGATTACCGTTGGCATTTCTGGGCGCGCGTCTGGCGCTCGGGTATGGGCGAGCTGGCAATGCGGGTGTTCGATTGGCCGTTGCTCGGCCGGCTGGGTCATCGGCTGACGATGCGCAGTGGCGGCCCTGGATTGTCGGCCGAGCAGATCGACGAGGCCTATCGGCACTTTCATGGCGGAGCGCGGGCGCAGGTGCTGCGCATCTATCGGGAGACCAATCCGGAAAAGTTCGAACCGTGGCAGGCGCCTTTGCGCACGGCGATCGAGCGCTGTCCGACGCTTGTGCTCTGGGGCGATCGAGACCCGTTCATTCCGCGCCACTACGCTGATCGCTTCGCGGCTGCCGATGTTCGGCGGCTGCCCGAAGTCGGACATTGGGTCGTGGCCGAGGCGCCCGAGCAATGTGCCGCGCTGATTCGGCGTCACCTGGCCTGCGGCTGAGCGTGTAGCACGTGATTGACCGGCTCGCGTCGCGAAACTAGAATGTCGAGTTCCCGGGGCCGTTCTTTCGTCGGCATTTGAAGAGCAGCCTTACAAAAGCAACTAGATAGCAGTAATTTTTCTTGGAGTTACAAGCATGTACGCAGTCATCAAAACCGGTGGCAAGCAGTACCGGGTCACCCCCGGCGAAACCCTCAAGGTTGAAACGATCGTCGCTTCTGTTGGCGACACGGTCAGCTTCAGCGAAGTGCTCATGGTTGCCGATGGCGAAGCCGTGAAGATCGGCGCGCCGATCGTCACCGGTGCCGTCGTCAAGGCGGAAGTCACGGCCCACGGCCGTGGCGACAAGATCCGCATCATCAAGCACCGCCGCCGCAAGCACTACCACAAGGAACAGGGTCACCGGCAGAATTTCACGGCGATCAAGATCACGGAGATCACCGCCTAAGCGCGGTGACCTCGAAGAAGGAGAACAGCAATGGCACACAAGAAAGCAGGCGGTTCAACCCGTAACGGTCGCGACTCGCAGGCCAAGCGTCTCGGCGTCAAGCGTTTTGGCGGCGAAGCCGTCATCGCCGGCAACATCATCATCCGCCAGCGTGGCACCCAGGTTCACCCGGGTGTGAACTGCGGCATCGGCACCGACCACACGTTGTTCGCGAAGGCCGACGGCCACGTGAAGTTCGTGACCCGCGGTCCGAACGGTCGCAAGTTCGTCGACATCGTCGCGGCCTGATCCGCGCAGATGTGCGAGACCAAGGCCCCGTCTGACGGGGCCTTGTCATTTGAAGCTCCTGAAGTCGTTGTAGTTGCTGCAGAACGAGATGCCGCCGAACCATGAAATTCGTTGACGAAGCCACGATCCGCGTCGAAGCCGGTGATGGCGGCAATGGCTGCGTGAGCTTCCGCCGCGAGCGCGCGATTCCGTTCGGCGGCCCGGATGGCGGCGACGGCGGCGATGGTGGCACGGTCTGGGTGGTCGCCGAGCCGAATCTCAATTCTCTCGCTGATTTCCGCTTCAACCGCGTGTTCAAGGCCAAGCGGGGCGAGAACGGCAGCGGTTCGGACTGCAAGGGTGCTGGCGCTCCGGACATCGAAATCCCGATGCCGCTCGGCACGCAGGTGTTCGATGTCGATACCGAAGAACAGATCGGTGAACTGACCGCCAAGGGCCAGCGGATCAAGGTGGCTGCCGGCGGCTTCCATGGCCTTGGCAACGCCCGTTTCAAGTCATCGACCAATCGAGCACCGCGCCGTGCCAGCCCCGGCACGCCGGGCGAACGCCGCGAACTGCGGCTGGAACTGAGCGTGCTGGCCGACGTCGGCCTGCTCGGCATGCCGAATGCCGGCAAGTCGACGCTGCTCGGTGCGGTGTCGGCGGCACGTCCGAAGATCGCCGATTACCCGTTCACCACCTTGTATCCGCAGCCGGGTGTCGTGTCGGTTGGCATGACCCGCAGCTTCGTGATGGTCGACATCCCCGGCATCATCGAAGGGGCTGCCGAAGGCGCCGGACTCGGCATCCGTTTCCTGAAGCACCTGCAGCGCACGCGGCTGCTGCTGCATCTGGTCGACATCCTGCCGCCGGATGGCGGCGACATCGTCGATCACATCGAGACGATCAACGCCGAACTCGCCGAGTTCAGCGAGGAACTGGCCGGCCGCGAACAGTGGCTGCTGTTCAACAAGATCGATCTGATGAGCGACGAGGAATCCGACGCGCTGATTGACGACGCGCTCGAACGCCTCGGCTGGACCGGACGTCACTACCGGATCTCGGCCGCCGCCCGGCGCAATCTGGAACCGCTGTGCAAGGACGCGATGGAGTGGGTCGAAGCCCACGCGCCAGTGCGCACCGTGCCCGACTACACCTTGCTGGATGACGCGCCGCCGGCGCGCCCGGCTGTGCTCCCTGAAGACCACGACGACGTCGAAGACGATCTCGACGCCTGAGCTATCCATGACGCAGACCAAGAGCCGTGAAACGCTGAATACCAGCCGTCGCTGGGTCATCAAGGTCGGCAGTGCCATGGTCACCGCGCGCGGTCGCGGTCTGGACCGCGAAGCGATTGCCGACTGGTGTGCGCAGATCGCCGCGCTTCGTGCCCAGGGGCGGCAGGTGGTGCTGGTGTCGTCCGGCGCCGTCGCCGAGGGCATGGTGCGCCTCGGCATGAGCAAGCGGCCGACCAACCTGCATGGCCTGCAGGCTGCGGCAGCAGTCGGCCAGATGGGCCTGGTGCGCGCCTACGAAACCGAATTCGAAAAGCATGGCCTGCGCGCCGCGCAGATCCTGCTGACCCATGACGATGTCTCCGATCGCGGCCGTTACCTGAACGCTCGCGGCACCTTGAACACCCTGCTGGAGCTGGGCGTGGTGCCGGTCGTCAACGAGAACGACACGGTGGCCACCGACGAGATTCGCCTCGGCGACAACGACACGCTGGGTGCCCTGACCGTCAATCTGATCGAGGCTGATCTGCTGGTCATCCTGACCGATCAGCAAGGTCTGTACGACGCTGATCCGCGCACCAACCCGGATGCCAAGCTGCTGTCGGAAGCCGATCTGTCCGACCCGAACCTGGGCGGCATGGCCGGCGATTCCAAGGGCGAACTCGGTCGCGGTGGCATGCGTACCAAGTTGACCGCTGCGCACTGGGCGGCGCGCTCGGGTGCCGCCACGGTGATCGCTTATGGCCGCACGCCGGATGCCTTGCTGAAGATTGCCGCTGGCGAGTCGATCGGCACGCTTCTGAAGCCGGCGCAGTCGGTGATGGCGTCGCGCAAGCGCTGGATCGCCGGGCAGTTGCAAGTGCGCGGTCGGCTGACGCTCGACGACGGCGCCGTGAAGGTATTGCGCGAACAGGGCCGCAGCCTGTTGCCGGTTGGTGTGCGTCAGGTCGGCGGCGAGTTCGCCCGAGGCGACCTCGTGTTGTGCCTCGATCTGAATGGCCGGGAAATCGCGCGGGGCCTCAGCAATTACGATTCGGCGGAGGCGACCCGCGTCGCCGGCGTGCCCAGTGCCGAGATTGCCGCGCGTCTGGGCTACCCCGGTGAACCCGAGTTGATCCATCGCGACAATCTGGTGCTGGCCGTCTGAGATCGCGGCAAGGGCCACGCGCATTGATGGCCGTGCGTCAGCGATCGTTCGATGGCCTGTCGATCATCGTCGCGATCAAACCCGGTTCGCGCATCGCGCATCCAAAGCGCATCGTTGCCGCATCGTAGCGGCAGCCACCTTTCTCACGATCGACGCGATACCGGTTCTAGCCGCGTATCCGGGGGATTCCTGCATGAGTGTCATCAGCCACAGCCGTGATGCGGCGCCCGCGCGCGCGCGACGCAAGATCGTGCTGATCGTTGCTGTCCTTCTCGTGCTGGCGGCGGCCAGCGGCGCATGGCTTGTGCTGCGGGGGCGCGCCGTCGCGGTCGAGAAGGACGCCAAGCCGCCGGTCGGTCCGATGGAGCTTGCAGCGGCGGATATCGCAACGGTCGAACTCCGTGCGCTGTCTCGGCGGCTGCCGCTGTCCGGCACGCTGACGCCGCTGGTGCAGGCCACCGTCAAGTCGCGCGTGTCCGGCGACGTGCTCGACGTGCAGGTCCGCGAAGGGCAGGCGGTCGAGAAGGGGCAGGTGCTGGCCCGCATCGACATCCGCAATCTCGGCGCTCAGTTCGAGGCGCAGCGTGCCGCACTCGACAAGGCACGCGCCGATCTGGCGCTGGCCAAGGTCAACCGCGACAGCAACGCGAAGATGCTGGAGCAGAAGTTCATCTCGCAGAATGCTTTCGACTCCGCCCAAAGTGCCTACGACGCCGCGGCTGCCAGCGTCAAGGTTGCTGAAGCGCAGGCGCGGGTCGCGCAGATCAGCGTCGACGATGCCGTGGTGCGCGCGCCGATTCGCGGCATCGTGTCACAGCGCATGGTGCAGCCGGGCGAGAAGGTTTCGCCGGATTCGCCGTTGCTGGCGATCGTCGACCTGAGTCGCCTCGAACTCGAAGCGCCGGCGCCCGCGTCGGAGATTCCTGCGGTGAAGATCGGTCAGATCGCGCAGGTCAGAGTCGGCGGCTATGGTGATCGGGCCTTCGAGGCGCGCGTTGAGCGGATCAACCCGGCGACCGACGCCGGAACGCGCTCGATCAAGCTCTATCTGTCGGTCGACAACGCGGACAGCGCGCTTCGCGGCGGCATGTTCGCGCAGGGCGAACTGGTGCTCGACCAGTCGGCACCGTCGCCGACCGTGCCGAGTGCTGCGATCCGCAGCGATGCCGGCGTGACCTACGTGCTGGCGATCGACAACGGCAAGCTGGTGCGGCGCGCCGTGACCCTCGGGCTCAAGACCGACGACGCGTCGTTCGTGGAAGTGCGTGAAGGATTGGCGGTCGGCACGTCGGTGCTGGCGGCGAAGATCGATGCGCTGCAGGACGGCGCGGCGGTCACGCTCGCGAAGCCGTCCGCATCGCCTGCCCAGTAAGCCGGGGTCTGCGCCATGTGGATCACCAAGACCAGCGTCAATCAGCCGGTGTTCGCGACCATGGTCATGGTCGCGCTGCTGGTGCTCGGCGTGTTCTCGTACCAGCGCTTGGCGGTCGAGAAGCTCCCGGATGTCTCGATCCCTGTGCTGAGCATTTCCATCTCCTACCCCGGTGCTGCGCCGGAAGCGGTCGAGAACGATCTGCTGAAGCCGATCGAGGAAGCGGTCAACGCCGTCGAAGGGGTCAAGCGTATCTGGGGCACGGCGCGTGAAGGCGGCGGCTTCATCTCGATCGAGTTCGATCTGTCGGTCGACATCGCGCGCGCCGCGCAGGAAACGCGCGACAAGGTCGCGCAGATCCAGCCGAGCTTCCCGCGTGACGCCAAGCCGCCGCTGATTTCGCGCACCAACGAAGACGAAAACCAGCAGCCGATCATCAATCTGGCGCTGTATTCGGAAACGCGCAGCCTGCGCGAGATTTCCACGCTGGTTGATCAGGTGGTGGTCAAGCGGCTGCAGAACGTGCTCGGCGTCGGCAGTATCAGCGTCAGTGGCCAGTCCAAGCGGCAGGTGCAGGTACTGCTGAAGCCGGCTGCACTCGAAGCCTGGCGGATCGGGGTCGATCAGGTGATCACGGCGATCCAGGCGGCCAATCAGGATCTGCCGGCCGGCTCGATCTCGCGTGGTGCCGCCGAACAGCTGGTCCGCATCGAAGGCCGGATCAAGCAGCCAGAGCAGTTCGCGCGCATCGTCGTCGCCGTCCAGAACGGTACGGCGGTACACCTCGATCAAGTCGCCGAAGTCGTCGATGGCGAAGCCGAGGAGACCTCGATTTCCCGTGTCGATGGCAAGCGGGCCGTGACCATCGACATCCAGAAGGTGCAGGGCGCGAACATCGTCAGCACCGCGCAGGGCGTGGCCAAGGCGATCGAGCGGCTGAAGGAAGAACTGCCGGCCGACGTGAAGATCGTCAAGATCTATGCGACCGCCGACGACATCACGGCATCGGTCGAGCAGGTCAAGGAAACGATCCTTGAAGGCGGCATCCTGACCGTGCTGATCGTCTTCCTGTTCCTGCATTCGTGGCGCTCGACGATCATCACCGGGCTGACCTTGCCGATCTCGGTGATCGCCACGTTCATTGCGCTGCATGCGTTCGGCTTCACGCTGAACTTCCTGACGCTGATGGCGCTGAGCCTGTGCATCGGCCTGCTGATCGACGATGCGATCGTCGTACGCGAAAACATCGTGCGCCACCTCGCAATGGGCAAGAGCCACGTGCGCGCTGCGCTCGACGGAACGCAGGAAATCGGCCTTGCGGTGATGGCCACCACGTT
>Ga0114983_1000180_pt1 | contig 25983 bp, 20 predicted proteins | sample Shrwel_input2_RT_FD_87182 | JGI IMG/M metagenome (GOLD analysis project Ga0114983, IMG submission 87182) | Subsurface microbial communities from deep shales in Ohio, USA - Utica-3 well 1 S input2 RT | ecosystem: Environmental > Aquatic > Deep subsurface > Shale gas/oil reservoir > Produced... | reverse complement strand
GTGACATAGACGTCGGCATAGCCGAGGTCACGGCTGACCGTGACCCCGCTGACGGTGATCATGCCCAGGCGCGGGTCTTTGACCTCGCGCTGGATGAGTACCGCCAGCTCCTGCTGCAGCTGGTCGGCTACCCGATCGGTACGCTTGAACTCGCGCATGACCAGCTCTCCTCGGTCGGTTACAGGGTGCGTTCGACCTTGACCTGATCGAAGACCTCGATCTTGTCACCGGCCTGGACGTCGTTGTAGTTCTTGACGCCGATACCGCATTCCATGCCGTTGCGCACTTCGTTGACGTCATCCTTAAAGCGACGCAGGGATTCCAGCTCGCCTTCGTAGATGACCACGTTTTCGCGCAGCACACGGATCTTCTTGTTGCGGTGAACGGTGCCCTCGACCACCATGCAGCCGGCCACGGCGCCGATCTTCGGCGCGCGGAAGACGTCGCGAACCTCGGCCACGCCGACGATCTCTTCTTTCCAGTCCGGTGCCAGCATGCCGCTCATGGCCTGCTTGACCTCGTCGATCAGCTGGTAGATCACGCTGTAGTAGCGCAGATCCAGGCCTTCACGCTCGATGATCTCGCGGGCAGCGGCGTCAGCACGGACGTTGAAGCCGACCACGATGGCCTCACTGGCCAGCGCCAGGTTGGCGTCGGTACCGGTGATGCCGCCGACACCCGAGGACACCACGGCGACCTCGACTTCGTCGGTGGAGAGCTCTTCGAGAGCGCTCTTGATGGCTTCCAGCGAGCCCTGGACGTCGGCCTTGAGGACGATGTTGACCTTGGCGACCTCTTCCTTGCCCATCTGGCTGAACATGTTCTCCAGCTTGGCTTTCTGCTGGCGAGCCAGGCGCACTTCGCGGTACTTGCCCTGACGGAAGTTGGCGATCTCGCGGGCCTTCTTCTCGTCTTCGAGCACCATGAAGTCATCACCGGCATCCGGCGTGCCATCGAGACCCTGGATCTCGACCGGCATGGACGGACCGACCTCGTCGACCTGCTTGCCAAGCTCGTTGGTCAGGGCACGCACGCGGCCGTGGTGGAGGCCGGCGAGCACGATGTCGCCTTTCTTCAGAGTGCCGTTCTGGACCAGCACGGTCGCGACCGGGCCACGGCCCTTGTCGAGACGCGACTCGACCACGACGCCCTTGCCAGGCGCTTCCGGCACGGCCTTGAGCTCGAGCACTTCGGACACAAGCTGGATAGATTCCAGCAGGTCTTCGATGCCTTCACCAGACTTGGCAGAGACGTGGACGAACTGGGTGTCGCCGCCCCACTCTTCGGAGATGACGCCGTGCTGGGACAGCTCGTTCTTGACCCGGTCCGGATCAGCGCCCGCCTTGTCGATCTTGTTGACCGCCACGACCATCGGCACGCCGGCAGCCTTCGAGTGCTCGATCGCCTCGATGGTCTGCGGCATCACGCCGTCGTCTGCAGCGACCACCAGGATCACCACGTCGGTCGCCTTGGCACCACGAGCACGCATGGCGGTGAACGCCGCGTGGCCCGGGGTATCGAGGAAGGTCACGCCGCCGTGATCGTCCTCAACGTGATAGGCACCAATGTGCTGGGTAATGCCGCCGGCTTCACCGGTCGCCACCTTGGCACGACGCACGTAGTCGAGCAGCGAGGTCTTGCCGTGGTCGACGTGACCCATGACGGTGACCACCGGAGAGCGCGTAATCTCTTCGCCCTCGTAGGAGATGCTCTCGAGCACTTCGGTCTCAAGGGCATCGTCCTTGACCAGCTTGGGCTTGTGGCCCATTTCCTCGACCACGATTACCGCGGTCTCCTGGTCGATGGTCTGGTTGATGGTCACGGCCGCGCCCATGTTGAACATGGCCTTGATAACTTCGTTGGCCTTGATCGACATCTTGTCGGCAAGTTCGGCGACGCTGATCGATTCGGGAATCGACACTTCGCGCACGATCGGCTGCGTCGGCTTCTGGAAGCCGTGCTTGCCGCCGCCTTCACGACCGCCACGACGGCTGCCGCGACGCTCAGCGCGCTTGGCTTTCTTACCGCCGCGACGGCGCTCTTCGCGATCGTCATCGTCACGCTCCTGACGACCCTTCTTGGCCTTGGCACCGGCCTTCTTGGGCGCCCGACGCGTATCGCCGCGGGGCTCCTTGGGCGGTGCGTTGACTTCGGGGGCAGCAGGCTCGGCAGTCTCGAGCTCCGGCACCGGAATCTCCGGCTCGGCCGCTGTCGCCTTGGCCGCTTCCTCTGCCTTGGCGGCTTCGGCGTTGGCCTTCGCGGCCTTGGCTTCTTCCGCCTCGCGGGCAGCTCGCTCGGCCTGGGAATCGGCCATGTCGCCGACCAGCTGGCGCGGTCCCGTTTCTTCGGTCTTGGGTTTCTCGGCCGGCTCTTCGTCGCGCTTCACGTAGGTGCGCTTCTTGCGGACCGAGACCTCAATGGACTTGCCACGATCACCGGAACGGATCCGGCTCTTGGTCTTGCGCGTCAGGGTGACGCGATTCTTGGCCCCGGCGTCGCTATCGCCGCCGTGGCTCTTGGTCAAATAGTCGAGCAGGCGCTTCTTGTCCGCTTCGGACACAGCGTCGCCCTCGGCCTTGTGCGGCAGGCCGGCTTCTTTCATCTGTTCTAGTAAGCGGGGCACTTCGCGCCCCACTTTTACGGCAAAATCTTTTACGGTCATGTCTGACATTAACGACCCTCCTGAGCCCGTGACCTGTTTACTGTTCGCTCTCGAACCAAGGCGCACGGGCAGTCATGATCAATGCCGCAGCGCGCTCCTCGTCCACGCCCTCGATGTCTTCAAGATCATCGACGGACTGCTCGGCAAGGTCCTCCATGGTGACAATGCCCCGGCTGGCCAGAATGAAGGCCAGGTGACGCTCCATCCCTTCCATCTCGAGCAGGTCGTCGGCGGGCTGGGCGCCGTCGAGCTGCTCTTCGGAAGCAATTGCCAGGTTCAACAGCTCATCTTTTGCGCGTGCACGCAGCTCCTCGACGAGATCCTCGTCGAATTCCTCGATCTCGAGCATTTCCTCGAGGGGCACGTAGGCAACTTCTTCCAGGGAAGTGAAGCCTTCTTCGACCATGATACGTGCCAGCTCCTCGTCGATCTCCAGGTGGTTGATGAAGAATTCCACCTGACTATCGATTTCCTGCTCGCGCTTACCCTCGGCCTCGTCCTCGGTCATCACGTTGAGTTTCCAGCCGGTCAGCTCTGAAGCGAGCCGCACGTTCTGGCCACTGCGACCGATGGCCTGGGCGAGATTGTCCTCGGCGACGGCGACATCCATGGCATGGCTGTCCTCATCGACGAGAATCGAGGCGACATCCGCCGGCGCCATGGCGTTGATCACCAGCTGCGCGGGGTTGTCGTCCCAAAGAATGATATCCACACGTTCGTTCTGCAGCTCGGTGGACACCGCCTGCACTCGCGAACCGCGCATGCCGACGCAGGCACCGACCGGGTCGATGCGGCGGTCATTGGTCTTAACCGCGATCTTGGCCCGCGAACCGGGGTCCCGCGCCGCGCCCTTGATCTCGATGAGCTGCTCGGCAATTTCCGGCACCTCGATCTTGAACAGCTCGATGATCAGTTCCGGGCAGGTCCGCGACAGGATCAACTGGGCGCCACGCGCCTCGGCGTCGACCTTGACCAGCAGCGCACGCACCCGCTCGTTCATGCGGTAGCGCTCGCCCGGGATCATCTCATTACGTGGCAGGAACGCCTCGGCGTTGTCGCCCAGATCGATGATCAGCCCTTCACGTGTCGTCTTCTTGACAATGCCGGCCACCAGCTCGCCTTCGCGATCGGTATACTGGCGCACCACTTCGGCGCGCTCGGCCTCACGGACCTTCTGCACGATCACTTGCTTGGCGGTCTGCGCCGCGATGCGACCGAAGGTGGCATTCTCGATGCGCTCCTCGACCACGTCGCCCTCGGTCAGCGGCGGATCACGACGCTCGGCGAAGGACTGCTTGATCTCGGCGTCCGGGTTCTCGAACTCGTCGTCCTCGATCACCACCCAGCGACGGAAGGTATCGTAGTCGCCGGTTGCACGATCGATTGCCACCCGCACGTTGACTTCCTGACCGTCGAACCGCTTGCGCGATGCACTGGCCAGCGCCGCTTCTACGGCTTCGAAGATGACGTCACGGGGCACGCCCTTCTCATTCGAGATCGCGTCAACGACCATCAAAATCTCTTTGCTCATGCCTTTGCCTCGCCAGAAAACCTGTCCTTATGCATCGACCTCAATCCTCGAACTGGGGCACGACACGCGCCTGATCGATGCTGTCGATGGGAAAGCAGTACTCCTCGCCTTCAACCTGCAACAACACTTCGTCCTCTTCGATACCGGCCAGCAGTCCCTGGAACTTGCGCCGACCGTCGAAGGGTGTGCGCAGCTTGATGGCCACCACATGCCCCTTGAAGCGTTCGAAATGATCGAGGGTGAACAACGGCCGGTCCATGCCCGGGGACGACACCTCAAGCCGGTACTCGCCGGCGATAGGGTCCTCGACATCCATGACCGCACTGATCTGGCGGCTGATATCGGCACAGTCGTCGACGGTCACGCCGTTGGGGCCATCGATATAGATCACCAGGCGGGAGTGTTTGCCCTGGGACAGGTAGTCGAGTCCCCAGAGCTCGAAGCCCATGGCGGAGGCCACCGGCTCGATTAACGCGTATAGCGCAGCGTCCTTGATTGCCACAGACGAAGACTCCTACAGCCGTTGCGTCAGGCACCTGGCCGGGAGATAAAGAGGAAGCGAGGTGGCTGATTGGCGTGTCACCAGCGAAGGCTGGTAACAGGGGAACGGCTAACAGATGAGCTACTAACAAAAAGCCCCTTCACTGGAAGGGGCCTTTCACAAGAATCCTTATATCCCATTTGGCGTCTCTTGACGGCCTAAATGGTAGCGGGGACCGGATTTGAACCGATGACCTTCGGGTTATGAGCCCGACGAGCTACCAGACTGCTCCACCCCGCATCACAGGTCGGCGATATTACCTGCCACTCTGGCTCACGTCAAGAACTCTTACCTTGCCGTGGAAGTGACAATCGCCTGAATGCCAATCTTGCTACTGAAGGCCTCGGCATAACAAGGCGTTCCAGATGGTGCCGAAGGCGGGACTTGAACCCGCACGACCGTAAGGTCACTACCCCCTCAAGATAGCGTGTCTACCAATTCCACCACTTCGGCATCAGGGGAGCACTAATTGAGGCCGGCTTAGCTGCCGCTCTCCTCTAGCACTGGCGCTGTATTATCCATATCGGATGAGGAGTCGTCAAGCGTTGGCACGTTGTTTTGCTGCTCCACAACTTTGGCGTCCGGAATGCCGGTTTCAGGCGCCTGGCCTGCCTGGGAGGCAAAGTAGGCAAGCGTCAGGGACGTGGCAAAGAAACCCGCCGCCAGCAGCGCCGTGAACTTTGACAGGAAACCGCCGCTGCCGCGGGACCCGAACACGGTCTGCGAGGCACCGCCGCCGAAGGAGGCGCCGGCATCGGCGCCCTTGCCCTGCTGCAGCAGGACGAGAACGACCAAGGCGATGGCGATCGCCACGTGGATCATGAGAAAGGCAACTTGCATGGGGTTCAACCTGCTGACTGGCAAATGGCTAGAAAATCGTCGACCTGGAGAGAGGCTCCCCCCACCAGGCCGCCGTCGATGTCCGGCTGCGCGAGCAGCTCGGCGGCGTTGGCAGCCTTCATGCTGCCGCCGTACAACAGACGCAGGCCCTCGGCCAGCGTCGGATCATAGGTCGCAAGATGCGCACGAAGCGCCGCATGCACCTGCTGAGCCTGTTCGGGCGTCGCGGTGCGCCCGGTACCGATGGCCCAGACCGGCTCGTAGGCGACGACCAGCCGAGACCGTTCGTCCGCAGCGAGAGCGTCGAAGACCGCCGCCAGCTGCCCGAGCACCACCGCCTCGGTACGGCCGGCATCTCGCTCTTCGAGGGTCTCACCGACGCACAGCACCGGCGTTAGTTCGGCGGCGAGGGCCGCCTTGACCCTTGCCAGCACCTCGGCATCGTCTTCAGCGAACAGCTCGCGCCGTTCGGAGTGACCGACCAGCACGTAGCGGGCCCCGCAATCGCTGAGCATGCTAGCGCTGACTTCGCCCGTGAAGGCGCCACTCGGCTGGTGATAGAGCGCCTGACCGCCCAGCGCCACCGGCAATTCGGCAAACGCCTGATGCGCGGCATGCAGATAGGGCGCCGGCAACATCAGTGCCACGTCGGCCGTCGCGGAAACGCCGCGCGCTGCAAGGGCGCGAGCGAAGCTATCGACCAGCGCCAGCGAGCCATTCATCTTCCAATTACCGGCAATCAGCGGAGTACGCATAGACGGTCCTCTTTCAAGGTGGTGCGAAATGGTATAGGAGCGCTCATAGCATGACAACCAGCACACCACAAGGCATGCCGGCCATCAGCGGGTGTGACTCAGTCGACCAGCGATTCGACCTCGCCGGCCAGGCGCCTGGCCAGGCCGTCCACATCGAGATGAGGCCGCCCCTCGACCATCACCCGAATCAGTGGCTCGGTGCCGGAAGGGCGCAGCAGCACACGCCCCTCATTGCCGAGCTCAGCCTCGACGCTTGCGACGGCCTTCTTCAGCGACTCGCTATCCATCAGCGCGCCGCGATCGGTGGCGGCATTAAGGCGCACATTGACCAGGGCCTGAGGTGCCTTTTCGAAACCGCCCAGCAATTTGGCAAGCGTCTGGCCCTCGCGGACCATGATCGCCAGCACCTGAAGCGCCGAGACGATGCCGTCGCCGGTGGTCTGGATGTGGCCACAGACGATGTGCCCGGAGGACTCACCGCCCAGCTGCCAGCCGTTGGCCACCAGGCGCTCGATCACATAGCGGTCGCCGACCTTGGCGCGCTCGAAGGGTATGCCCAGCGCTTCAAGGGACGCGGCGAGGCCAAAGTTGGACATCAGCGTGCCGACCACCCCGCCGCCCAGCTCACCGCGAGCATGACGGTCGCGGGCGATCAGGAACAGGATGTCGTCGCCGTCGAGTTCGCGGCCGTCGGCATCGACCAGCAGCACCCGGTCGCCGTCGCCGTCGAAGGCGACACCCAGGTCGGCGCCCCGTGAAATCACCGCTGCCCGCAGGCTGGCCGGGTGCGTCGAGCCGACCTCATGATTGATATTGAGACCGTCGGGGCTAGCACCGACCACGCTGACCTCGGCGCCGAGCTCGCGAAAGACACTGGGTGCGATGTGATAGGTCGCACCGTGGGCGCAATCAAGGACGATTTTCAAGCCATGCAGACTGACCCGATCGGGCACCGTCGACTTGCAGAACTCGATGTAGCGACCCGGCGCATCGTCGATTCGCACGGCCTTGCCGAGCCGATCCGGCGCCACAGTGGTCAACGGCGCCTCGAGCATCTCCTCAATGCGCTCTTCGATCGCGTCGGGGAGCTTGGCGCCTTCGGCGGAGAAGAACTTGATGCCGTTATCCTCGAAGGGATTGTGCGACGCGGAGATCACGATCCCGGCATGCGCCCGGAAGGTGCGAGTCAGATAGGCAATGGCCGGCGTCGGCATCGGCCCCAGCAGCGAGACATCGACACCGGCCGCCGACAGACCCGACTCGAGTGCCGACTCGAACATGTAGCCGGAAATCCGGGTGTCCTTGCCAATCAGCACCTTGGTCCGCCCTTCACGGGCCAGCACGCGCCCCACGGCCCAGCCGAGCTTGAGCATGAAATCAGGAGTGATCGGGTAATCGCCCACGGTGCCGCGGATACCGTCGGTACCAAAATAACGTCTGCTCATGGGGTAAACCCCTCCTCCATCACGGCCCAGGTCATGTTCACGGCATCCACACTGGGCCCCACATCGTGGACACGCAGAATCCGTGCGCCGCGCTCGACGGCTAGTGCCGCCAGCGCCAGGCTGCCCGGCAGGCGCTCTTCCACCGGGCGCTCGAGCACCTTGCCGATCATGCTCTTGCGCGACATGCCGGCAAGAATCGGCAGCCCCAGATCCTTGAGGCCCGCCATGCGGTTGAGCAGCCGCAGGTTGTGCTCGACGCTCTTGCCAAAGCCGAAGCCCGGATCGAGGATCAAGCGTTCGCGCCGCAAGCCCGCCGCCTCGCAGGCGCGGATGCGCTCCTCGAGAAAGGCCTTAACGACCTCTTCCACCGGCTGCTCATAGCCCGGGGCTCGCTGCATGGTGTCAGGCTCGCCGACCATATGCATCAGGCACACCGGCAAGCCGCTATGTGCGGCCGCCCCTAACGCGCCTTCACGGCGCAGGCCCCTCACGTCGTTGAGCATGCCCGCCCCCAGCGCGGCGGTCTCGCGCATGACCTCGGGGGCACTGGTGTCGACCGATACCAGGGCATCAAGCTCGCGCACCAAGCGCTCTACCACCGGGGCGACCCGATCGAGCTCTTGCTGAGGCGAAACCTCGACCGCTCCCGGCCGGGTCGATTCGCCGCCCACGTCGATGATCGCCGCGCCCTCGGCCAGCATGCGCTCGGCATGGCGCAGCGCATCGTCGATGGCCGCGTGCTGGCCACCGTCGGAGAAAGAATCCGGTGTCACGTTGAGGATCCCCATCACGCGGGGAAAGGAAATATCCAGGCGATGCCGGCCGCACTGCAGCGCACTGGCGCCTTGTCCGTCATTCATGGCTTGCTTGATCCTGCTGACTGGCAATTGGCCCCGCACGGGGGATGCTGGTGCGCATGATACCCAATAAACGCGAGAGGCGCCCACTAGGGGCGCCTCGCGTCTTGCTGGGATGCCCTGCCTTAATGGCCGGCGGGGCCACCCAGGGGGTCAGAGGGACGGCGACGCGGCTCGTCATCGTCCTCATCGGCGTCAGACGAGGTGTCCTTGTCGTCTTCTTTGCCGCTGGACTGATCGTCTGCGCTGGGCGCGCCGCCGATCGGCGAACCGCTGCCGCCGTCATCATCCCAATCCTTGGGCGGGCGCGGCGGGCGACCGTCCATGATGTCGGCGAGCTGGTCGGCGTCGATGGTCTCGAACTGCATCAGCGCTTCGGCCATGGCATCCAGCTTGTCGCGGTTGTCCTCGAGGATCTGCTTGGCTTGTGCATAGCAGCCATCGATGATGCGACGCACCTCGTGATCAAGCTTGGTGGTGGTATCGCCGGACTTGAACTTGCCGCCGCCCTGGCCACCGCCGCCGAGGAACTGATGCGACTCATCCTCGTCGTACATGATCGGCCCCATCTCCTCGGACAGGCCCCACTTGGCCACCATGTTGTGGGCCAGCTCGGTGGCACGCTTGATGTCGTTGGAGGCGCCGGTGGTGACACCATTCGGACCCAGCGTCATTTCCTCGGCCAGCCGGCCGCCGAACAGCGAACAGATCTGACTGATGATCTGCTGACGGGACAGGCTATAACGGTCTTCCTCGGGGAGGAACATGGTCACGCCCAGCGCCCGGCCACGGGGAATGATGGTGACCTTGTAGACCGGATCGTGCTCGGGCATCACCAAACCGATGATGGCATGGCCGGACTCGTGGTAAGCGGTGTTGAGCTTTTCCTTGTCGGTCATGACCATCGACTTGCGCTCGGAGCCCATCATGATCTTGTCTTTGGCAAGATCGAGCTCTTCCATGCCCACCAGGCGCTTGTTGCGACGCGCGGCGAACAGGGCTGCCTCGTTGACCAGGTTGGCCAGGTCGGCGCCGGAGAAACCGGGAGTACCGCGGGCGATCAGCGACGGCTTGACGTCATCCGCCAGCGGCACCTTGCGCAGGTGGACGCCGAGGATATGCTCGCGGCCGCGGATGTCCGGCAGGCCGACAGTCACCTGACGGTCGAAGCGGCCCGGACGCAGCAGCGCCGGGTCGAGCACGTCGGGACGGTTGGTGGCGGCGATGACGATGACGCCTTCGTTGGCCTCGAAGCCGTCCATCTCGACCAGCAGCTGGTTCAGCGTCTGCTCGCGCTCATCATTGCCGCCGCCCATGCCGGCGCCACGCGAGCGGCCCACGGCATCGATTTCATCGATGAAGATGATGCAGGGTGCCTGCTTCTTGGCCTGCTCGAACATGTCACGCACGCGGGACGCACCGACACCCACGAACATCTCGACGAAGTCGGAGCCAGAGATCGAGAAGAACGGCACCTTGGCCTCACCGGAAATGGACTTGGCGAGCAACGTCTTACCGGTACCCGGCGGGCCCACCATCAGCACGCCGCGGGGAATGGTGCCCCCCAGGCGCTGGAACTTGGACGGGTCACGCAGGAAGTCGACCAGTTCTTCGACCTCCTCCTTGGCCTCGTCGCAGCCGGCGACATCGGCGAAAGTGGTCTTGATCTGGTCCTGGGAGAGCAGCTTGGCCTTGGACTTGCCAAAGCTCATCGGCCCACCCTTGCCGCCGGCACCGCCCTGCATCTGACGCATGAAGAACAGGAAGATGGCAAGGATGATCAGGATCGGGAAGCTGGCGATCAAGAGCCGCGTCCACAGGCTCTGCTCTTCGGGCTTCTTGCCGACCACGGTGACATCGTTGGCCAACAGATCATCCATCAGTTTGGGGTCTTGCGCAGACGGCCGAATGGTCTGGAAATCCGACCCGTCGGTGCGCTCACCGGTGATGGTATAGCCATCGATGGTGACCGTGCGGACCTGCTGGTTCTGCACCTGCTGGACGAACTGAGAGTAGTTCATCGTCTGCGGTGAGTTCTCGACACTGAAGTTGTTGAACACCGTCAGCAGCACCGCCGCGATGACCAACCACAGGATCAGGTTCTTCGCCATATCATTCAAGGGAATACCCTCATTGCTGAAATCAAACTGCCAACGTGGTTATGCATTCGACACTACAGGAGCCCAGCGCGTTCAACCACCCGACGCCAGCGTCGATCAGCATCGCACACTCGACAGTACGTGTCCGTACATGAGAACCATAGCCAATCGCTATGAAGGGCGACGGCACCCTGCCCTCGCCCAAGCGGTGCAACCCTAAAGGGGATCAGCCGCGAAAACCGTCCGCCAGCAGGTAGACTTCCCGAGAACGCGCCCGGGAGGCCTCCGGCTTGCGGGTCATGACCTTGGTGAAGCTGCCGCGCAATTCCTTGAGGTAGGCATCGAAGCCCTCGCCCTGGAAGACCTTGGCCAGGAACCGACCGCCAGGTGACAGCGTCTGGCGGGCCAGATCAAGGGCCAGCTCGACCAGATACATCGCCTGAGGCTGATCGATCGCGGCCATACCACTCATATTGGGGGCCATGTCAGACATAACAAGGTCTACGCGCCGCTCGCCGAGGGTTTCGAGGATTGCCTCGAGCACCGAATCCTCGGTGAAATCGCCCTGGTGGAAGGTAACGTCGGCCAGGGCATCCATCTCGAGGATGTCGGAAGCGATCACCAGACCGTGCTCACCGACCTTTTCGGCGGCGACCTGACTCCAACCGCCGGGGGCCGCCCCCAGGTCAATGACCGTCATGCCTGGCTTGAAAAGCTTGTCCTTGGCATCCAGCTCGAGCAGCTTATAGCTCGCCCGGCTGCGATAGCCATCCTGCCAGGAGCGTTGCACGTACTGGTCGTCGAAGTGTTCTTTGAGCCAGTTACCGCTGGTCTTGCTGGCCTGGCCACCACGTGACCCGGCACTCTTGGAGCTGGTGGAGCGTGCCACGTCATCACCTGAAATGCTTGGGGAATCGAATAACTAGAGGGGACCGGTCGCATGGCTTTCGCGGAGACAGTGTTTTCGCAAAGACCAACGTTTTCGCAAAGGCCAACGCTTTCGCAAAGACCAACTTCCACGTACCATGGCCTGTTCAGTACAATCTGTCAGCACAACCGGAACGATCAAGATATCATGAGCTTGTCACAGGCACAAAAGAAAGCACTGCGCAGCATCGGCCATCACCTCAACCCGGTCGTGACCGTCTCCGAGAACGGCATCTCTGAGGGCGTGCTGGCGGAACTCGACCGCGCCCTGGGCGACCATGAGCTGATCAAGGTCAAGCTTGCCATCCCCGAGCGCGACGACCGCGCCGCCGTCATCGATGAGCTGACCAAGGCCTCTCGCGCCATCAACGTGCAGAGCATCGGCAAGATGGTGCTGCTCTATCGCGCCAACCCCAAGGCCAACCCGAAGCTCTCCAACATCAAGCGCTTCGAGGAACATCACGGCCGTCGCTAGACCAGGGCCCGGCGGGCGCTTCTCGCCCAACGCCGCATAAAAAAGCCCGCGACAGTGTCGCGGGCTTTTTTGTGGCTGTTCCCTGGCTCTCTTGGTGACGGGCTCTGGTGACGAGCCTTGCTGACCGGCCTCTCGTGACCGGTTTGAGGCCTGGCCCCTGTGCCGAGGGGCCGTCACGAGAGCTCACGATCAGGTCCTGAGATCAGAGATGTTCGACGCTACCGATCTCGTACTCGACCTCTCCGCCGGGGGTCTTGACCACCACCACGTCGCTTTCCTCCTTGCCGATCAGGGCACGGGCGATCGGGGATGTGACCGAGATCTTGCCGGACTTGATGTCGGCTTCGTCCTCGCCAACGATCCGATAGCGCACTTCCTCGTCGTTATCCAGATTGATCAGCTCGACGGTCACGCCGAAGATCACCTTGCCGGTCTTGGGCAGCTTGGTGACGTCGATCACCTGAGAGCTCGAGAGCTTGCCCTCGATCTCCTGGATGCGACCTTCGATAAATCCTTGCTGCTCACGAGCGGCATGGTATTCGGCGTTTTCCTTGAGATCGCCGTGTTCACGGGCCTCGGCGATGGCGGCGATCACCTGAGGGCGCTCCACGCTCTTGAGCTGTTCAAGCTCTTGTCGCAGGCTCTGCTCGCCGGCCACGGTCATCGGGACCTTGTTCATTGTGTCGCTCCTGCATGCAGTTCCTGAAGCCGCCGCACCGTGATCTGATTGCCGTACTCAAGCGCCAGACAAACGGCCCGCGCCCCCGCCAACGTAGTGGCGTAGGGAACCTTGCGGGCGAGAGCGGTGCGGCGGATGACCGAGGAGTCGGTGATGGCTTGGCGCCCCTCGGTGGTATTGACGATGTAGGCCACCTCGTCGTTCTTGAGCATGTCGACGATGTGTGGCCTGCCTTCATTGACCTTGTTGACGGACTCGACGGCAATACCCGCGGCCTCGAGGGCGCGTGCAGTGCCGCGGGTAGCGCATAGGGTAAAGCCTAATTCTATCAAAGAATGGGCCACCTCGATAACGCCCGCCTTGTCGGGCTCGCGGACCGACAGGAAGGCCTTGCGTTCGCCGGTCAGGCGCGGAATCGCCTCGCCGGCGCCCAACTGCGCCTTGTAGAAGGCTTCGGCAAAGGTCTCGCCCGAGCCCATCACCTCACCGGTAGACTTCATCTCCGGTGCCAGGATCGGATCGACCCCCGGGAACTTGTTGAAGGGGAAGACCGCCTCCTTGACGCTGTAGAAGTGCGGCACGATCTCGCGGGTAAAGTCCTGAGAGGCCAGGGTCTGGCCGGCCATGCAGCGCGCCGCGACCTGGGCAAGCGAGGTACCGATGCACTTCGACACGAAGGGCACGGTGCGTGAGGCCCGCGGATTGACCTCGATGACGTAGATCTCGCCGTCCTGCCAGGCGAGCTGAACGTTCATCAGGCCCACCACGTTGAGCTCCACCGCCATTCGCTTGATCTGGTCGCGCATCTCATCCTGCACATCGGCCGGCAGCGAATACGGCGGCAGCGCACAGGCGGAGTCACCGGAGTGCACGCCGGCCTGTTCGATGTGCTGCATGATGCCGCCGATCACCACCTGCTCGCCGTCGCTGACCGCGTCCACGTCGACCTCGATGGCCGCCTTGAGGAAGTGATCCAGCAGCACCGGCGAGTCGTTGGAGACCTTGACCGCATGGGTCATGTAGCGCTCGAGCTCGCTTGCCGAGTAGACGATTTCCATGGCCCGGCCGCCCAGCACGTAGGAGGGGCGCACCACCAGCGGGTAGCCGATGGCCTCGGCCTTGGCGAAGGCCTCCTCGAAGCTTCTGGCGGTGGCGTTGGGCGGCTGCTTGAGGCCCAGCTTGTCGATCATCTGCTGGAAGCGCTCACGGTCCTCGGCGCGGTCGATGGCGTCCGGGGTGGTACCGATGATCGGCACGCCGGCGGCCTCCAGGGCACGCGCCAGCTTGAGCGGGGTCTGACCGCCGAACTGCACGATCACGCCCTCCGGGCGCTCCTTGTCGGCGATCTCCAGCACATCCTCGAGGGTCACCGGCTCGAAGTAGAGGCGATCGGAGATGTCGTAGTCGGTGGACACGGTCTCCGGGTTGCAGTTGACCATGATGGTCTCGTAACCATCCTCGCGCATGGCGAGTGCCGCGTGGACGCAGCAGTAGTCGAACTCGATGCCCTGGCCGATGCGGTTGGGCCCACCGCCCAGCACCATGATCTTCTTCTTGTCGCTGACTTCGGCCTCGCACTCTTCCTCGTAGGTGGAGTACATGTAGGCGGTGTCGGAGGCGAACTCGGCGGCGCAGGTGTCGACGCGCTTGTAGACCGGGCGCACGTCATGGCCATGGCGCGCCTTGCGGAACTCGCCCTCGGACACCCCGAGCAGGGCCGCCAAGCGGGCGTCACTAAAGCCCTTGCGCTTGAGCGCAAAGATCTCGCGGCCACTCAAGTCGGACAGCGAGCGGCGCTTGAGGTCTTCCTCGAGGCGAATCAGGTCCTCGATCTGCACCAGGTACCAGCGGTCGACGTTGGTGAGCGCGAAGATCTCGTCAACGGAGAGGCCGGCGCGCATGGCGTCGGCGATGTAAAAGATGCGCTCGGCGCCGGCGGCCTGCAGCTCGCCCTTGAGGTGCGCCATGCTCTCCGGCGAATAGTCGTCGACCACCGGATCGAGACCGTCCTTGCCAGTCTCCATGCCGCGCAGTGCCTTCTGCAGCGATTCCTGGAAGGTACGGCCGATCGCCATCACCTCGCCCACCGACTTCATCTGGGTGGTCAGACGATCGTTAGCCTGCGGGAACTTCTCGAAGGTGAAGCGCGGAATCTTGGTCACGACGTAGTCGATGGCCGGCTCGAAGGACGCCGGCGTGCGACCGCCGGTGATGTCGTTGTTGAGCTCATCGAGGGTGTAGCCGACGGCCAGCTTGGCGGCGATCTTGGCGATCGGGAAGCCGGTGGCCTTGGAGGCCAGCGCCGAGGAGCGCGACACCCGCGGATTCATCTCGATCACCACCATGCGTCCGGTATCCGGGTCGACGCCAAACTGCACGTTGGAGCCGCCGGTCTCGACGCCGATCTCGCGCAGCACCGCAAGCGATGCGTCGCGCATGATCTGGTATTCCTTGTCGGTCAGCGTCTGGGCCGGAGCCACGGTGATCGAATCGCCGGTGTGCACGCCCATCGGGTCGAAGTTCTCGATGGCGCAGACGATGATGCAGTTGTCGTGCTTGTCGCGCACGACCTCCATCTCGTACTCCTTCCAACCGAGCAGCGACTCGTCGATCAGGAGCTCATGATTGGTGGAAAGCTCGAAGCCGCGGTCGCAGATTTCCTCGAACTCTTCCTTGTTGTAGGCCACGCCACCACCGGAGCCGCCCATGGTGAAGGACGGGCGGATGATGGTCGGGAAGCCAAGCTCGGCCTGAATCTCCCAGGCCTCATCCATCGAGTGCGCGACCTTGGCCTTGGGGCACTCCAGGCCGATCTTCTTCATCGCCTGGTCGAAGCGATCACGATCTTCGGCCTTGTCGATGGTGTCGGCATTGGCGCCGATCATCTCCACGCCGTACTTCTCGAGCACGCCGTGCTTGTCGAGCTCCAGGGCGCAGTTCAGGGCGGTCTGGCCACCCATGGTCGGCAGCACCGCGTCGGGGCGCTCGGCCTCGATGATCTTCTCCACCGTTTCCCAGGTGATCGGCTCGATGTAGGTGGCATCGGCCATCACCGGGTCGGTCATGATGGTCGCCGGGTTGGAGTTGACCAGGATGACCCGGTAGCCCTCCTCGCGCAGGGCCTTGCAGGCCTGGGCGCCGGAGTAGTCGAATTCGCAGGCCTGGCCGATGACGATCGGGCCAGCGCCAATGATCAGGATGCTCTGGATATCGGTACGCTTGGGCATGACGTTTCCCGCAAAAAAAAGGTGACAGACGACGGCGCGATCGAGCAGGGACCGCCTAGCGGCGGGCCTGCATCAGGGCAACGAACTTGTCGAACAGCGGCGCGACATCGCGCGGGCCGGGGCTCGCTTCGGGGTGACCCTGGAAGCTGAACGCCGGACGGTCGGTGCGCTCGATGCCCTGCAGCGAGCCATCGAACAGCGAGCGATGCGTCGCGCGCAGCGTGGCCGGCAGGCTCGCCTCGTCGGCGGCAAAGCCGTGGTTCTGGCTGGTGATCATCACCTGCCCGGTTTCCAGGTCCTGGACCGGATGGTTGGCGCCGTGGTGGCCAAACTTCATCTTGGCGGTCTTGGCGCCGCTGGCCAGCGCCAGCAGCTGATGGCCCAGGCAGATGCCGAACACCGGAAGCTCGGTGTCGACAATCTCGCGGATCGCAGTGATTGCATAGTCGCAGGGCTCGGGGTCACCCGGGCCGTTGGCCAGGAAGACGCCATCCGGGTTGAGCGCCAGCACCTCGGCGGCCGGGGTCTGGGCCGGCACCACGGTCAGGCGACAGCCACGAGAGGCCAGCATGCGCAGAATGTTGCGCTTGACGCCGAAGTCGTAGGCGACCACATGGAAGGGACGCTCGTGGGTGGAGGTATCGGCGTACCCCTGACCCAGGGTCCACTCGCCTTCGCTCCACTCATAGGGGCTCTGACAGGACACCACCTTGGCCAGATCCATGCCCTTGAGGCCCGGGAAAGCCTTGGCCGCGGCCAGGGCACGCTCGACGGCGTCATCGCCCTCGGCATCCGCGCCGGCCAGGATGGCGCCGTTCTGGGCCCCCTTGTCACGCAGGATGCGGGTCAGCCGACGCGTATCGATGTCGGCGATGCCGAGCACGTTCTGGCTTCTCAGGTAGTCATCGAGGCGCTGCTCGCTGCGAAAGTTGCTGGCCAGCAGCGGCAGATCGCGAATCACCAGACCGGCGGCGGCGATGGCGCCGGATTCGACGTCTTCTGAGTTGATGCCGGTGTTGCCGATGTGGGGATAGGTGAGGGTGACGATCTGTCGGGTGTAGGAGGGGTCGGTGAGAATTTCTTGGTAACCGGTCATGGCGGTATTGAACACCACTTCACCGCTGGTTTGCCCATCGGCGCCGATCGCAGTGCCGTGGAAAACGCTGCCATCTTCCAAGGCCAATATCGCGGGTTTGTTCAACGCAACTTCCTCCCATGCTCAGGAGACCGTCAGGGGCAACGGCCTCATCGTCCGACGACTGGTGTGCTTTTATGGCGGCGGGCGCTGCCGGCGGCTCGTAAAAAAGCGGGACGAAACCCGGAGAACCGGTTTCATCCCGCTTGTTGTCATTCGCTCTACATGCCTGCTGGGGCGATTCGCTACAAGCGAGGTGCGATCCGCTACAAGCGTGGCAACATCGCCCGGCCAAAAAATTTGATCAATGTTACCGGAATCACTGCCCAACGGCTAGCCCTTTGGTCCAATGGACGCCGTGCACCGGGCAGGTTCGCGTTACTTGAGCTCGAGCACATCCTGCATATCATAGCGGCCGGCCTCACGACCAGACACCCAGCGCGCCGCGCGCACCGCGCCCTTGGCGAAGGTCATGCGGCTCGAGGCCTTGTGGGTAATCTCGATGCGCTCGCCTTCGGTGGCAAACATCACCGTATGCTCGCCGACGATGTCGCCGGCGCGCACGGTGGCGAAGCCAATCTCCTTGTCGGTACGCGGACCACAGTGGCCGACCCGCTCGAACACGCCGTACTCCTTGAGGGGCCGCTCCAGCGCATCGGCCATCACCTCGCCCATCTTCAGCGCCGTGCCGGAGGGCGCATCGACCTTGTGGCGGTGGTGGGCCTCGATCACTTCGATATCGTAGCCCTCATCGCCCAGCGCCTTGGCGGCGGTCTCCAGCAGCTTGAGAGTCAGGTTGACGCCGACGCTCATGTTGGGGGCAAAGACCATCGGCACCCGATCACGATAGCCGTCGAGCTCGGCGATCTCATCATCGGAAAGCCCGGTGGTGCCGATCACGATCGCCTTGCCGTGCTGGGCGCACAGCGCCAGATTATCCAGCGTCACCCGAGGCGCGGTGAAGTCAATCAGCACATCGACGTCATCGAGCACAGCGTTAAGGTCGTCGCTGGCCACCACGCCGAGCTTGCCAAGGCCCGCAAGCTCGCCAAGATCGGCACCCGCGAGCGAGCTACCCGACTCGACGATGCCCGCGGCCAGAATGGCCTCCGGATCCTGCGTGACGGCGTTGATCAGGGTGCGGCCCATGCGGCCGGCGGCACCGACGATAGCAATGCGGGGAGCGTGAGAGGACATACGGTCTCCAAGCGGTTGGCGAAACTTGCGGGACAAGTCGCGGAACATCACGAGGCAAGTCGTGTAAGTGAAACGTCGTGCAAAAAGTCGCGGGAGTATAGCAACTGCCGACGCGGCGCGTCTGTCATGCGCGCGCCCCGCGACTGGCCTAAGCTCGGAGGGTCACCCCACCGGACGCCACCATGTCTCGCCCCCCGTTGCCATACTGGCCTGTCTCGGGCCTTCACTCAGCCCCTCGAGCATGCGCTCGCCCGGTGACCCGATGCCTGCTGCGCATTGCCGTCTGGCTGCTACCCGTCATGATCGCCCTCGCCCTCGTGCCCCTGAGCTGTGCAGGCGGCGTCAGCCCGACCCAGCTGGCCCCGCCAACCGGCGTGTCACGCCAGGGCATCGAGGAGTGCGGCACCCTCAAACTGCCCTCCGAATGGCAATCTGAGGAGCAGGGTGGCGCGTCTTTGAACGGCACGTCTCTTAACGGCACGGCGCTGGGCGGCCTCTCGGCGCTGGGCTGGGACAGCGACGCCCAGCTGCTCTACCTGTTATCCGATCGTGGCCAGCTTTACCAGGGGCGCCTCGACTTCACGGCCGACAAGCTCAGCGGTTTCACCCTGCTTGCCTCCCTGCCCCTCAAGGATGCCGATGGTCAGCCGCTCGAAGACGACGCGGCGGATGCCGAATCGCTGATCATCGAAGACGGCGCCAACGGGATTGATGGCGACGCCACCCTGCTGGTCGGCTTCGAGCGCGAACACCGCCTACAACGCTTCACTCCCGACGGCCAGCCAGTGGGGCAGCCCATGCGGCCAGCGGGCTTCGAGGGCGCCGACTTCAATGCTGGCGCCGAGGCCCTCGCCGTCGACCGTCGCGAGGGCCTGATCGTCGGCCTGGAAGGCCCGCCTGCCGGCATGCCTGCGGGCACCACACGCCTGTTCGCCCCCGCCAGCGGCCGACAGTGGCGCTACTCCTTGGCGCCGGAAGCCGGTAGCGGCCTGACGGCCCTGGAAGGGAACGGCGATACCCTGCTGGCTCTGGAGCGCGCCTTCGCACCTCCGGCGCCGCTGGTGATCAGCCTGCGCCGGGTGCGTCTGACCGACAGCGGGGTGGCCGAGGTCGAGACCGTCGCTCGCCTCTCCAGCGGCGAGGGCTGGCGGCTCGATAACTTCGAAGGCCTGACACGGCTCGACAATGGCCGCTTCCTGATGGTCAGCGACGACAACTTCATCATGCTGCAGACGACGTTGCTCAGTTGCTTCTCGCTGCCCACCGACTGAGGACATCCTCACGCCACAGCCATACCATCGCCGCCAGTACCAGTACGCTACCGGGCAGCCACTCCCAGCCAAGCCGGTCGGGTGTCTGAAGAAACAGCAGTAGCATCGACACGAAGGGCACCAGGTAGCCGTAGGCGGTGACGGCAGCGGGCGTGAGCACCGCGGTCGCCCGCTGCTGCAGCCAGAAGGTCACGGCGCTGGAGAAGAGCCCCAGGTAGATCACCACCAGGGCATCCCTGAGGCGCATCGTGGATAGCGCCGCGACGGGCTCGACCACAAGGCCCAGGGCGCCGACCAAGCCCCCACCCAGCGCCAGGCTCCAGAAGGTGCGCACCGCCGCCGAGGTCGACAGCCACCCCCGGGCAAGCCCCCATTTCGAGAGCACCGGATAGAGCGCACTGGCCATGCAACCGAGCAGAAACACCGCTTCGCCGCGCCCAAAGACGACACCGAGGCTGGCACTGTCCTGACTTCCGGCCTCGACAAACGCCAGCAACAGCGCACCGGCGGCGCCCAGGGCAAGGATCAGTGGAAGCCGCCAGCCGCGGCGCTCAAGCCCTGCCGCGAGGCCAAACAGGAAGGCCAACAGCGGCACACTGACGAACAGCGTGGCCATCGACAGCGCCGTCGCATGATTAGCCGCCCAGAACATGGCCGTAAAGAATCCAGCGAGACACAGCCCCATCAGCCCATAAAGCAGCCAGGCGGCGCCGTCGGGCCAGCGATCCGGCGCTCGCCTGGCCAGCCCCCAGAGTGCCAGCGCCGCTACCGTAAAGCGCAGGGCAGTCAGCAACATCGGCGGCAGGTCGGCGCCGATCAGCCCCACCGCCGGAAACGACAGGCCTACCAGCAGCGCCCACAACAGCAGGCCGAGATGGGCCTTGAGGGCCACGGAGTGCGCCTGCTCAGTTTTCCCAGACCATCTTCAGTGGCTCATCGCCGGCCATGCGCTCCAGGTGGCTCGCCACCACGCCCTCGAGCGTATCGAGACTCTCGACATCCAGCGCCTCGACGGCCACTCGCAGGTGCGTGGCATCGGCTTCCATCAGGCAGGTGCCGGCGTCGAAGTGGACACGGCCATGGCCCTCTTCGTGCTCGACTTGGAACTTGTGCGCCCAGTGCTTGCACAGGCGATTGATCAGCTTGGCCCCGGACTCGGTGGGAATTTCGGTACGTGAAATGGGCATGACGGTATCCTCGAGGGTAAAAGGCGGGAGGGGTCGGTTCTTCCAACAGACTATCTACGAACCCCGGGCTCGCGCCAGGGTGAAAGCCTGATAATGAAAAGGCCCCCGCCATTCGAGATGACGAGGGCCTTTTCCATCACAGCCGGCTTCGAGAGGCCTTACGGCTTCATGTCCTCGAAGAACTTCTTCACACCGTCGAAGAAGCTGGTCTTCTTCGGCGAGTGATGGCTGTTGCTGCCTTCCAGGCTATCCTGGAATTGGCGCAGCAGGTCTTTCTGATCGTCGCTGAGCTTGACCGGCGTTTCCAGCACGACCTTGCACAGCAGGTCGCCGGCGGGGCCGCCGCGCACCGGCTTGACGCCCTTGCCGCGCATGCGGAACAGCTTGCCGGTCTGGGTCTCGGCGGGAATCTTCAGCTTGACCCGGCCGTTCAGGGTCGGCACTTCGAGCTCACCGCCAAGGGCGGCATCGACGAAGTTGATCGGCACTTCGCACAGCAGATCACGACCGTCGCGGCGGAAGATCTTGTGCGGCTTGATCGCCACCTGTACGTAGAGGTCGCCGGGCGGGCCACCGTTGATGCCGGCTTCGCCCTCGGCGTTGAGGCGAATGCGATCGCCGGTATCGACGCCTGCTGGAATCTTCACCGACAGGGTACGGGTCTCGCGCACGCGCCCTTCGCCATGACACTCGTGGCAGGGCACCTTGATCTGCTGGCCGCTGCCATGACAGGTCGGGCAGGTCTGCTGTACAGCGAAGAAGCCCTGCTGCATACGCACCTGGCCGTGACCGGCACAGGTCGGGCAGGTTTCCTTGGTGGAACCGGGCTCGGCACCGCCGCCGTCGCAGCGACCGCATTCGACGTGGCGCGGCACGCGGATATCCACCGAGGTGCCGGCCACCGCATCCTCGAGGTCGAGCTCGAGGTTGTAGCGCAGGTCGGAGCCACGCTGCGGAGCGTTCGGGTGACGTCGACCACCGCCGCCGCCAAAGATGTCGCCGAACACGTCGCCGAAGATATCGCTGAAGCCGCCGGCACCAGCGCCGCCGCCGAAACCACCGCCGCCTTGACCATCGACACCGGCATGGCCGAACTGGTCGTAGGCCGCGCGCTTCTCGTCGTCGCTCAGAACCTCATAGGCCTCGGAGACCTCTTGGAACTTCTGCTGGGCGCTTTCGTCATCCGGGTTACGGTCCGGGTGAAACTTCTGGGCGAGGCGTCGGTAGGCCTTCTTGACCTCTTTCTGGTCGGCCCCACGCTCGACGCCCAGAACTTCATAGTAATCACGTTTGGACATGGGTCTGTCCGCCTCCGTAGCGACAGTGCGGAAACACCAACGCGGGAGTCAGGCTCCCGCGCTGGCGTCATCCGTCATTCAGATGTCGTGGTTTACTGCTTTTTCTGGTCGTCGTTGACTTCTTCGTACTCGGCGTCGACCACGTCATCTTCCTGCTTGGCACTCGCCTCGGCGCCGGCTTCGGCCTGCTCGCCTTCGGCCTGCTCGGCGTACATCTTCTGCGCCAGCGCACCAGAGGCTTCGGTCAGGGCATCCAGCTTGGACTGGATGGCTTCCTGGTCGTCGCCCTTGGACGCTTCTTCCAGCTCGGCGATGGCCGTTTCGATCTTCTGCTTCTCATCGTCGGTCGCCTTGTCGCCGGCTTCCTCGATGGTCTTCTTGGCGGCGTGAACCATGCCGTCGGCCTGGTTACGCAGCTGGACCAGATCCTCGAACTTCTTGTCCTCGTCGGCGTGGGCCTCGGCGTCCTGGACCATCTGCTCGACTTCTTCCTCGGACAGGCCGCTGGAGGCCTTGATCACGATCGACTGCTCCTTGCCGGTGGCCTTGTCCTTGGCGGACACGTTCAGGATGCCGTTGGCGTCGAGGTCGAAGGCGACTTCGATCTGCGGCACGCCGCGCGGTGCCGGCGGAATGTCGCTGAGGTCGAAACGACCCAGGGACTTGTTGCCGCTAGACTGCTTGCGCTCGCCCTGCTGGACGTGAATGGTCACGGCCGTCTGGTTGTCATCCGCGGTCGAGAAGGTCTGGGTCTTCTTGGTCGGGATGGTCGAGTTCTTCTCAATCAGCGGCGTCATCACGCCGCCGAGGGTCTCGATGCCCAGCGTCAGCGGGGTCACGTCGAGCAGCAGCACGTCCTTGACGTCACCGCCCAGCACGCCGCCCTGGATAGCAGCACCCACGGCCACGGCTTCGTCCGGGTTGACGTCCTTGCGGGCGTCCTTGCCGAAGAACTCGGCGACCTGCTTCTGCACCATCGGCATGCGGGTCTGACCGCCCACCAGGATCACGTCGTCGATCTCGGAAGAGGAAAGGCCGGCGTCGGACAGGGCGGTCTTGCAGGGGCCCATGGAGCGCTTGACCAGATCCTCGACCAGCGACTCGAGCTTGGCACGGGTCACCTTGACGTTGAGGTGCTTGGGACCGGTGTTGTCAGCAGTGATGTAGGGCAGATTGACGTCGGTCTGCTGGGCGCTGGACAGCTCGATCTTGGCTTTCTCGGCGGCTTCCTTGAGGCGCTGCATGGCCAGGTTGTCGCCGGACAGGTCGATGCCGCTATCGGACTTGAACTGATCGACAAGGTAGTTGATCAGCTGCATGTCGAAGTCTTCGCCGCCCAGGAAGGTATCGCCGTTGGTGGCGAGCACTTCGAACTGGGTTTCGCCGTCGACGTCGGCCACTTCGATGATGGAGATATCGAAGGTGCCGCCACCCAGGTCATAGACCGCGATGGTCTTGTCGCCGCGCGCCTTGTCCATGCCGTAGGCCAGAGCAGCTGCGGTCGGCTCGTTGATGATGCGCTTGACCTCGAGGCCGGCGATGCGACCCGCGTCCTTGGTTGCCTGACGCTGAGAGTCGTTGAAGTAAGCCGGCACGGTGATCACCGCTTCGGTCACTTCTTCGCCCAGGTAGTCCTCGGCGGTTTTCTTCATCTTCTTCAGGACTTCTGCGCTGACCTGCGGCGGTGCCAGCTTCTTGTCCTTCACCTGCACCCAGGCATCACCGTTGTCGGCTTCGGTGATGGTGTAGGGCACCATCTTGATGTCCTTCTGGACGACATCGTCCTTGAAGCGACGACCGATCAGGCGCTTGATGGCGTACAGGGTGTTCTGCGGATTGGTGACGGCCTGGCGCTTGGCCGCCTGACCTACCAGCGTCTCGCCATCATCGGTGTAGGCGATGATGGACGGCGTGGTGCGGCCACCTTCAGCGTTCTCGATGACTTTGGCGCTGTCGCCGTCGAGAACGGCGACACAGGAGTTGGTTGTCCCCAGGTCAATACCGATGATGCGTCCCATAGGAAATCCTCGAAAAGTCGTTGCTTTGATTCGTTACTCGCGACAAATGCCGCGGGGTTGTCGTCTATGTGGGGGCCGCTGAGATCATTTCAAGCCCTTTTTTTGACGACCTATCCTGTTTTACTGACGTAGATGTTGCTGACGTCCTTATTTCTGCCTTGGCTAGGCGGGCGCACCCCAAGCAGGGGGCGCCTGCCCGCGATCAGCTGGCAGCCTGGCTGACCACGACCATCGCCGGGCGGACCAGGCGACCATTGAGCAGGTAGCCCTTCTGCATCACCTCGATGACCGAGTTGGGCTCGACATCGGGCGACGGCACCATGGTCAGCGCCTCATGGAACTGCGGGTCGAACGGCTCGCCCTGCGGGTCAACGACCTCGACCCCAAACTTGCCCAGCACGTCCTGTTGCAGCTTGAGGGTCATCGCCACGCCCTCGCGGTGCGACTCGCTGGCGCCGTCTTCCATGGCTTCCTGGGCCTTCTCGAGGCTGTCGATGACCGGTAGCAGTTCCTTGACGAACTTCTCCAGCGCGAACTTGCGCGCCTTGTCGACATCCTGCTCGGCACGGCGACGCACGTTCTGCGCTTCGGCGGCGGCGCGCAGCTGCTGATCCTTGGCCTCTTTCAGGCTCTCTTCGAGCTCCTCGACTTTCGCGGCCAGCACGTCGGCTTCGGCATTGTCGACGGCTTCGCTCTCGGGCTCGATGGCCTCGACGGTGTCATGAATTTCTTCCTCGAGCGTGCTGTGCTCGGACTCGTCTTGCTGTGATGGCGTCTGAGGTTCTTTGGCCATGAAGCATCTCCTGACGTCGAAAGGCGGCCCAAGGCCGCCCTGGCAGCTGAATGGGTCAACTGTTATGGGTGAACTCACGCCTATATGGGGATGGTCACGGCGAACTCAAGGCATGACGAAGCAGCGTTTGCGCTGGCAATTGAAGGGGGGTATGGACTACTGTATAAACGCACAGACCACGACGCGAGACGGCGGGACATTACCCATCACGTGCGGGAGACAGCCATGCTGGTGCAGCTTGCCATTCAGGACTTTGCCATTGTCGAGCGACTCGACCTGGAGCTTCAGGGCGGCATGACCGCCATCACCGGCGAAACCGGCGCCGGGAAATCGATTCTGCTCGGCGCCCTGGGGCTGTGCCTGGGCGAGCGCGCCGATGCCGGCAGCGTGCGCCATGGCGCCGAGCGCGCCGACTTGAGCGCCCGCTTCGATATCGCCGACCTGCCGGCTGCCCGCGACTGGCTGGACGCCCGTGAGCTGCCCGCCGACGACTGTCTGCTGCGCCGGGTCATCACCAAGGGTGGCCGTTCCAAGGCATGGATCAACGGCCAGCCGGCGACCATCGCCGATCTCAAGGCGCTCGGCGAACATCTGATCGAGATTCACGGCCAGCACGCCCATCAGGCGCTTTTGAACGAGGATACCCACCTGCGCCTGCTCGACGATTTTGCCGGCCATCGCCCCGCCGTGACCCAACTGGCCGAGACGTTCCGGGCCTGGCAGTCGAGCCGCAAGCAGCTGAAGCGCCTCGCCGAGGACGGCGACGAGATCCAGGCCCGCCGCCAGCTGCTGCGCTATCAGGTCGAAGAACTCGACCAGCTGGCGCTAGCCGAGGGCGAGCTCGCCGAGCTCGAAGAAGAGCAGGAGCGCCTCGCCCATGCCGAAGAACACCTGCGCGAAAGCCAGTTCGCCAGCGAGTGCTGCGAAAGTGACGAAGGCGGCGCTCTGACCCTGCTCAACCAGGCCATGAGCCACCTTTCTCCCCTGCCCGGAAGCGAAAAAGGCGCCCTGGCCGAGGCACTCGGCATGCTCGACAGCGCGCGCAT
>Ga0114983_1000179_pt1 | contig 26209 bp, 23 predicted proteins | sample Shrwel_input2_RT_FD_87182 | JGI IMG/M metagenome (GOLD analysis project Ga0114983, IMG submission 87182) | Subsurface microbial communities from deep shales in Ohio, USA - Utica-3 well 1 S input2 RT | ecosystem: Environmental > Aquatic > Deep subsurface > Shale gas/oil reservoir > Produced... | reverse complement strand
TGCTGAACATGTTCAGCATGCTGCGGCCGCGGATGGAGGGCGAAGTCCGCAACTCCGAGCTGATGGCCGGGCTGCTGGTCGACATGTTCGCGCTGACGGCCTTGCTGTATCTCAGCGGCGGTGCCGGCAATCCGTTCGTCTTCCTTTACGTGCTGCAGGTGACGCTCGGTGCCGTGCTGCTGGAAACCTGGTCGACCTGGGTACTCGCGGCGCTGGCCTGCGCCTGCTTCGGCGTGCTGATGCACTTCAACGTGCCGGTGGTGGTCCGCGGCAGCGAGAGCGACGCCGGCCATCTGTTCGAGCTGCACGTCCTCGGCATGTTTGCCTGCTTTCTGCTCGATGTCGTGCTGCTGGTGCTGTTCACCGGCCAGATCAGCGCTAACCTGCGGCGCCGTGAACTGCGGCTGGCCGATCTGCGCCAGCAGACCGCCGAACACGACCACATCGTGCGCATGGGGCTGCTGGCGTCCGGCGCCGCCCACGAACTGGGTACGCCGATGGCGACGATGTCGGTGATCCTCGGCGACTGGAAACGGATGACCGCGTTCCGCAACGATCCGGACCTGCGGGAAGAGCTGGACGAGATGGATGCCGCACTGCAGCGCTGCAAGCGCATCGTCGGCGGCATCCTGATGTCGGCCGGCGAAGCGCGTGGCGAAGCGCCGGCGCTGACCACGGTGGCCGCGTCGTTCGACGCGCTGGTGGCCGAGTGGGGCAAGGTCGCGCCCGGCGTGCCGCTGGACGTGGTCATCGAACAGCCGCTTGACGAAGCGGCGTTCCGGCGCACGCCGATCATTTCCGACACCTCGCTGCGGCAGATGATCTTCAACGTGCTCGATAACGCCCGCGAGGTTTCGCCCGGCTGGGTGTGTTTGAGTCTGCGCTGTCATGGCGGCGAGCTGGCGATGACCGTGCGCGATCGCGGTCCCGGCTTCAGTCAGGAAATGCTCGACAACTTCGGCAAGCCGTACCAGTCGAGCAAGGATCGTCCGGGCAGCGGACTCGGCCTGTTTCTGGTCGTCAACGTGATGCGCAAGCTCGGCGGTGATGTTCGCGCTGCCAATGCCGACGGCGGCGGTGCAATGGTGACGCTGCGCCTGCCGCTGTCGGCACTGACCGTCGAGACCTGAACGCCATGAGTGACGACATCCCCGTGCTGCTGCTGGTCGAGGACGACGAGGCTTTTGCCCGCACGCTCAGGCGTTCGTTCGAGCGACGCGGCTATGTCGTCCACAGTGCCGCCAGTCTGGACGCCGCGCGGGCGCTGCTGGCCACGGTGACGCCGACGCACGCCGTGGTCGATCTGAAGCTCGGGCAGGAATCGGGGCTGGCGGTCGTGCGCCACCTGCACGAGCACGACCCGGAACTGCTGATCGTGGTGCTGACCGGCTTCGCCAGCATTGCCACCGCGGTGGAGGCGATCAAGCTCGGCGCCAGCAACTACCTGGTCAAGCCATCGAACACCGACGACATCGAAGCCGCATTCAATGGCGAGGCAACCGCCGAAGCCGCCGAACTGCCGCTGACCGCGCGGCCAACGTCGATCAAGACGCTGGAAATGGAGCGCATCCACGAAGTGCTGGCCGAGACCAACTTCAACATCTCGGAAACTGCGCGTCGGCTCGGCATGCATCGGCGCACGCTGGCCCGCAAGCTGGCCAAGCGCTGGGTACCGCAGTAGCGCCAGCCGGGCTGGCGCTGCCGGCTTCAGAACACCTTGCGGCGCTTGAGCCAGAGCACGAGGCCGATCCCCAGCGTAGCGAGCAGGGCGAGTACCGCGAAGTAGCCGTAGCGCCACTTCAGCTCCGGCATGTTCTCGAAGTTCATGCCGTAGATGCCGGTGATCAGCGTCATCGGGAAGAAGATGATCGACACCGCCGTCAGGGTGCGCACCACTTCGTTGGTGCGGTGGCTCATCGCCGCGAAATGCAGCTGCACGGCGACCTCGACATCCTTCTGCAGCGAATCGCCGTGGACCTGCACGCGGGTCAGATGCTCGACCAGGTCATCGATGCGCACGCGCTGGTTTTCGGTCAGCTCGATGCGCATGCGCCGGCGCCAGGTACCGATGGTCTGCAGGTTGTGCTCGCACAGCAGTTCGAACTGGTGCGCCTGCTTGCGGTAGTCCAGCAGCGCCTGCCAGTCGTCGAACGGGTCCTTCGGGTCGAGCAGCGCGTCCTGCAGCTTTTCCAGCCGGTCCTCGAGTTCGTCGACGATCGTCAGGTAGCGGTCGACCATCAGGTCGAGGATCGCGTGCACCAGCCCGAGCGGTGTCGACGGGAAGCGCAGCTTGGTTTCGCAGAACTTTTCCTTCACGCGCTGGAACGACACGTTCTCGGCCGCGTGCACGGTGATCAGCAGGCGGTCGAACAGGAAAAAGGCCGCCGACTTGGTGACGATCAGATGGGTCGCCGATTCGCAGTCTTCCGGCGTCAGGCCGCGGAAGATCAGCATGTCGTAGTCCTCGGTGCCATCGAAGTACGACGGATGGTCACCGTTGAAGCTGTCGGAGATGTGGGCCTCGTGGACCTTCTCGCCCGTCAGGCGCTCAGCCCACTGCGGCCAGTCACGGGCATCGCTGCGCGTGAAATCCAGCCAGATGAAGCCTTCGGCCGGCAACTGCTCCACGCTGTCGAGCCGCACGGGACACTCGCCCTGCCGGTTCAGCCGGTAGATCTGCATGGGATGGGATGTGCTCGAGCAGACGGAAGGGACCCGGCGCCGGACCATCGCGGGCGGCCACGCGGACGGTGGTCCGCCCGGATGCCGTAACCGCTGGCGCTGTCACCCGGCCGATACGGCCCGGTGACAGCGCGGTGCAACGGGCCGCTTACTTCAGCAGGTCTTCGACGGCAGCGCGTTCTTCACGCAGCTCGTTTTCGGTGATCGTCATGCGGCCGCGCGAGAACTCGTCGACCGACAGGCCCTGCACGATCTCGTAGTCGCCGTTCTTGCAGATGCACGGGTAGCCGTAAACGATGCCCGGCGCGATGCCGTAGCTGCCGTCCGACGGCACGCCCATCGACACGATCTTGCCGTTCGAGCCCAGCGCCCAATCGCGCATGTGGTCGACAGCAGCCGAGGCCGCCGAGGCCGCCGACGACAGGCCGCGCGCCTTGATGATTGCCGCGCCGCGCTGCTGCACGACCGGGATGAAGTCCTTTTCCAGCCATTCCTGGGTGACCAGGTCACGGGCCTTCTTGCCGCCGATCGTCGTGTGGCTGACGTCCGGGTACTGGGTCGAGCTGTGGTTGCCCCAGATGATGACGTTGTCGATGTCGTTGCCGTGCACGCCGGTCTTCGAGGCCAGCTGGCTGATCGCGCGGTTGTGGTCGAGGCGAACCATCGCGTGCACCTGGCGCGGGTTCAGGCCTTCCTTCGAACCGGCGGTGGCGGCGATCAGCGCATTGGTGTTGGCCGGGTTGCCAACCACCAGCACCTTGACGTTCTTCGAAGCCTTGGTCGCCAGTGCCTTGCCCTGCGGGCCGAAGATGCCGCCGTTGGCGGTCAGGAGGTCCTTGCGCTCCATGCCCGGGCCGCGCGGACGAGCGCCGACGAGGAGGGCGTAGTCGGTGCCTTCGAAGCCGGTTTCCGGGCTCGAATGCAGCTCGATCGCATGGACCAGCGGGAACGCGCAGTCCTCGACTTCCATGATCGTGCCCTTCAGCTTCTCGAGCACTTCCGGCACCGGCACTTCGATCAGCTGCAGGATCACCGGCTGATCCGGGCCGAGCATCGAGCCCGAGGCGACACGGAAAATGAGCGAGTAGGCAATCTGGCCAGCGGCGCCAGTGATGGCGACCTTGACGGGCTTCTTCATGGGGAATTCCTGTTGTTCGGGGTGAGGGGCTGCTGCGGCTTGCTTTTTGGGCGGCGAATTATGCCGCCTGCGGCGATCCGGTGGCGACCGAGCGCCCGGGCCGCGGTCGCCGGTCAGCGGCCGTTTACGGAATCAGCCAGTCGGCCGCCGTGCGGGTGCCGCCGCTGTCGTAGCGGAACGAGGCGCGGCGATGACCGGCGTGATGCAGGTACAGCGCTTCAAGCCGGGTGATCACCGTTTCCAGCGCAACGAAGTTCGCTTCGCCGCGTTCGCTGTACGCGGCATTCCAGCGCTCGTCGTCCAGCTCGGGCGGCAGGCCGCCGGTCGCCACCGGGCTGATCGACGATGGCGGCGCCACCGCGTGATAGATGCGCCGGCTATTCAGCACCGTGGCCTGCCAGCGAGCGCGGGCGGTGTCGTCACCGTGATGGATGATCGCTCGGCCCCAGGCTCGGAATTGCAGCCGCGTTGGCGCGTCGTAGAAGGTCCAGCCGATGCGGTCGTCGGCGCGCAGCTCGACGATCTTCGGCGAGCGGATGTCGGTGTGGCACCAGATGCGCCGGCTCGGGCCGTCGGCGCCGCGCAGGATCACCGTGCGCAGGTTCGGGCCGTCCTCGCCGATGGTGCCGAGCGTGCCGGAATGGAACGGCGCCCGGAACGAGCGGCCGCCGGCTTCGATGTACGTCCAGGCTTCGGCTTCGATGGCGTCGAGGCTGTCGGGTGGCACGCGGCCTTCTCGGCCATCACGGTCGGGGGTCATCAGGCAGCTCCGGCCAGCACGGTTCGGGGAGAGGTGTTCAGCACGCGGCGCAGGCTGAGATAACCCGCGGCGGTGACGATCGCGGCACCTGCCAGCGTGCCGGTCAGCCACAGCAGCGGGCGCGGACCATACGGCAGTTCGAGCACGCCTGCCGCCAGCGCCCAGGCCAGCGCCTGCGCGGCAAACGCGGCGACTGCCCCGGCCAGCCCGCCGAGCACCGCGTACTCGGCGATCAGCCCCTGGCGGATCACCCGCCGCGACGCACCCAGTGCCCGCAGCACGCCGGTTTCGCGGACCCGGTCGGCGCGGGAGCCTTCAATCACCGCCATCATCACGACGAGACCGGCCAGCAGGGTGAACAGGAAGATGAACTCCAGCGCGCCGACGATGCGATCGACGATGCCGCGCACCTGGTTCAGCGCGGCATCGAGATCGAGCGCGGTGACGTTCGGGAACTCGCGGATCAGCTCGCGCAGCAGCGCTCTTTGCTCGCGCGGCAGGTAGAAGCTGGCAATCCACTGCAGCGGCGGGTTCAGGCCTTCGGCATCGAGCACGCCGGGTGGCGTGACCAGGAAGAAGTTCGGCTTGAACGAATCCCACTTGATCTTGCGCACGGCATGCACTTCCAGCGTGATCGGCGTGCCGGCGAGGTCAAGGGTGAGTGTGTCGCCGAGTTTCAGCTTCAGCCGCTCGACCGCGTAATCGTCGACCGCCAGCCACGGCTGGCCGCGCGCTTCGCTGCCCCAGGGCTTGCCTTCGATGAATTCGTTGTCGTCACCGAACGCGGCCGTCCAGCTCAGGTTGAATTCGCGATTGATCCAGCGCCGCGTTTCCGGGTCTTCGAAGCTTTCGGCGTTCACCTCGGTTCCGCGCAGGCCGGTCAGCCGGGCGCGAATCATCGGCTGCGGCGTCAGCGCCGGCACGCCACGGGCCGCAAAGAAGGCCTGCAGCGGGGCGATCTGGTCCGGCAGGATGCCGATCAGGAACTGGTTCGGCGTGGTCGGCGGCAGCTTGTTCTGCCAGGTCGCCAGCAGGTCCTGACGGACCACGGTCACCAGCAGCAGCGCCATCAGGGCGATGCCAAGGGCGACGATCTGCGCGACCGCTGCCGCCTTGCGCCGAGCGATGTTGCCAAGCCCGAAGCGCCAGGCGATGCCGCCGCTGGCGCGAATGCCAGCCAGGCCACGCACCAGCAGCCAGGCGAACAGCGCCAGCACGCCGGCGGTGGCCAGCGCGCCGCCGAACACGAAGCCGGCCAGTTTCAGGCTGCCGGCCTGCAGCCACAGCAGCGCGGCAACGGCGATCACCGCGGCGGCAACACCCCAGACGCCACGCGCTTCGCGATCGGCGGCGCGCTGGAACACCCGCACCGGTGCCGATTCGACCGCCGCGAGCACCGGCGGCAGCGCGAAGCCGGCCAGCATCAGCAACACCAGGCCGAGCACCGCCGGCAGCGGCAGCAGGCCTGGCGGCGGCAGCGTGATCTTCAGCACCGGCGCGGCCAGGCTGGCCAGCACCGCTTGCCCGCCGACGCCGACGGCTGCACCCAAGCCACCGGCGATCAGGCCGAGCATCAGCACCTGCAGCACCAGTCCGCGGCGGATGAACGCGCGGCGCGCGCCGAGCACCTTCAGCAGCGCCACTTCATCGCGCAGCCGCTGGCTGTACTGGCGCGCCGACAGCGCCACGGCAGCGGCTGACAGCAGGATCGTCGCGAGTACGGCGATGTTCAGGAAGCTGCGCGCGCGGTCCATCGAATTGCGCACCTGCGGCTGGGCGCTTTCCGGCGTCGTGAAGCGGAAGCCGGGCGGCAGTTCGATCTTTTCCGCTGCCGCAAGCTGGGCCCGCGTGCCACCCAGCTGCAGGCTGATCTGCAGGCGGCTGCCGGGGCCGAGCAGGCCGGTGGCCGGCAGTGCGGCCGCATTGACGATCAGGTTCGGCGCCAGATCGCCGAAGCTGCCGCTGCGGCCCGGTTCCTCGGCAATGATCCGGGTGACCTCCAGCGCGGCGGTGCCGACCTGCAGCCTGGCGCCCGGGCTCAGGCCAAGCGTCGTCCACAGCCGCAGATCGACCCAGACCTCGCCCGGTGCCGGCTGCGCCGGTGCGGCTTCGGTGGCGCCGAACGGCTCGCGCGTCAGCAGCAGCTTGCCGCGCAACGGATAGCCGGCGTCGACGCCCTTGATCGTCGCCAGCTGGGTGTCCTCGCCATCGACGCGGGCAACGACACTCGGAAAGCTGGTGACGCTGACGATCCGCACGCCGGTTTCGCGCAGTGCGGTCATCTGCGGATCCGGCAGCGGATCGCGGCCGGAAATCACGGCGTCGGCGCCGAGCTGCTCGCCGGCACCGGCTTCCAGCGCCAGCCGCACGCGGTCGGTGAACAGGCCGACGGCAATCGCCGCAGCGGCGGCAATCGCCAGCGCCAGCACCAGCACGCGCAACTCGCCGCTGGCCCAGCCGCGGCGCAGGCGCTGCCAGGCAAAGCGCCAGGTGCTGGCCGTGTGCGGCGCGCTCATTCGAGGCGACCCGCGTTCAGCCGCAGCACCCGGTCGCAGCGGGCGGCCAGGCTCATGTCATGAGTGACCAGCACCAGCGTCGCGCCGCGGTCGCGGTTCAGCTGGAACAGCAGGTCGACGATCTTGCTGCCGGTCGCGGCATCGAGATTGCCGGTCGGCTCGTCGGCGAACAGGATCTCTGGCTGGGCGGCGAAGGCGCGGGCGATCGCCACACGCTGCTGCTCGCCGCCGGACAGCTGGTACGGGTAATGGCCGGTACGCGCGCCGAGGCCGACCCGGGCCAGCGTGTCGCGGGCCAGCGCTTCGGCATCGGCGCGGCCGGCCAGTTCGGCCGGCAGCATCACGTTTTCCAGCGCGGTCAGCCCGGCCAGCAGCTGGAACGACTGGAACACGAAGCCAACGCGCCCGGCGCGCAGTGCCGCACGGCCGTCTTCATCAAGGCTGGCAAGCGACCGCCCGGCCAGCGTGATCGTGCCCGACGTCGGCGAATCCAGCCCCGCCAGCAGCGACAGCAGCGTGGTCTTGCCGGAGCCGGAGGCGCCGACGATGGCCACCGTTTCGCCGGCCGCGATCGACAGGCTCAGGCCGTCGAGGATCGCGATCTGTTCGCCGCCGCTGACGATTTTCTGTGTCAGCTTTTCAGCCACAATCACCGCTGTTCTGGTTTCGCTTGCGTCTGCGCTCATGCGTACAACACTCCTGATTCGATGGTGGCTGCTGGCGGTGGCGCTTGCGGTGGCCGGCCCGGTGCGCGCGGCACAGACGATCCTGGTCTGGGGCGATTCGCTGAGCGCCGGCTATGGCGTCGACAGTCAGCGCGGCTGGGTACGGTTATTGGAACAGAAGCTCGGAACTCAAGCCGATCCGGCCGTGCGCGGCTGGAAAGTGGTCAACGGCTCGGTCAGTGGCGAGACCACGGCCGGCGGACTGGCGCGGCTGCCGGCGGCGCTGGCGCGCCATCAGCCGTCGCTGGTGCTGATCGAACTCGGTGCCAATGACGGCCTGCGTGGCCTTGACCTGAAGCAGATGCGGCGCAACCTCGAAGCGATGATCGAGCTTGCGCGCAAGGCCGGCGCGACGCCGACGCTGTTCGAGATGCGCATTCCGTCGAATTACGGCCCGGTGATCACCGAGCGTTTCCAGAAGACGTTCTCCGAGGCCGCCGGCAGCACCCGAACGGCGCTGGTGCCGTTCTTTCTGGCGCCGATCGCCACCGACCGTGCGAAGTGGTTTCAGGACGACGGCATCCACCCCAACAACGCGGCGCAACCGCTGCTGCTCGACGCCGTCTGGCCGCATCTGCTGCCGCTGCTGACGCCGGCGGCTGCATCCCGGTCGGCCGCTGCGCCGTAACGGGCCACGCGGCCATCCTGTGCCGGCTTCCACTTTTTCCAGAACATGAAAATCGCTGTCATCGGCTCCGGGATCTCCGGCCTGTCCGCCGCCTTCTTCCTCGCGCAGAAGCACGAGGTGACGCTGTTCGAGGCCGATGGTCGCGTCGGCGGCCACACCAACACGATCCCGGTCACCACGCCGAACGGCCCCGCGGCCGTCGATACCGGCTGGATCGTCTACAACGGCATCAACTATCCGAACCTGACGGCGCTGTTCAAGGAGCTCGATGTCGCGACCCGGCCGACCAGCATGTCGTTCGCGGTGTCGATCGGCAGCGGCGCCTACGAATGGAAGGGCAGCGATCAGGTGTTCAGCGTGTTCGCGCAGTGGACCAACCTGTTCAAGCCGCGTCACATCCGGATGCTGCTGGACATCCTCAAGCTCAACAAGCGCTGCAATGCGCTGCTGAAGTCCGGCAACTTGCCGACCGGCACGCTCGGCGAATTCCTTGATCGCGAAGGCTATTCGGAAGGCCTGAAGCGCGATTACCTGCTGCCGATGGCCGGCATGATCTGGAGCTGCTCGCCGAAGGCAGCGGCGCAGTATCCGGCTGATGACTTCATGCGCTTCTTCGACAGCCACAGCCTGTTCACCGCGACCCAGCAGCCGACCTGGCATTCGGTGATCGGCGGCAGCAATGTCTATGTCCACAAGCTGCTGGCGAAGTATCGCGGCGCGCTGCGCCTGAACACGCCGAGCCTGGGGCTGCGCCGTGCGGCCGAAGGCGGCGTGATCGTCAAGCTGCCGGACGGCGAGCAGCACTTCGATCGCGTGGTCTGCGCCACCCATTCCGACATCGCGCTGCGCCTGCTGGAAGACGCGAGTGCCGCCGAGCGCGAAGTGCTGGCCGGCATTCCGTACAGCGAATCACGCGTGATCCTGCATACCGACGACAGCTTCCTGCCGAAGCGGAAAGCGGCCTGGGCCAGCTGGAACTACACGCACCCGGTGTCGGAAGTGCACGACCAGCGCATTTCCGGCAGCTACTGGATGAACCTGCTGCAGCACATTCCGGGGCCGACCAACTACATCGTCACGCTGAATCCGCAGCAGCCGGTGCCGGCTGAAAAGATCATCTACGACACGATCTATCACCACCCGCTGTACACCGCGACCAGCCAGATCACCCACGCGAAGCTGCCGACGATCCAGGGCAGCGGCGGGCTGTGGTGGGCCGGTGCCTGGACCGGCTACGGCTTCCACGAGGACGGCCTGAAGTCCGGCCTGCGCGCGGTGCAGGGCATCGATGCCAGCTGTCTGCCAGCCTGGACGGTGCTTTGAATCACGGCCCTGCCGCCGCGCTGTACCCGAGCCGGGTGATGCACCGGCGGCTGGTCGCGCCGCTGTACCGCTTCGTCTATCGCGTGTTCTACATCGTCTGGGACATTGATCGCATCGACGAGGCGGTGTCCAGCTTGCGGCTGGTGTCGCGCAACCGCTTCAACGTGCTGGCGATCCACGACCGCGACCACGGCAGCGGCGCGCCGGGCGGCTTGCGCAGCTGGGCCGAAACCCTGCTGCAAAGTGCCGGGATTACGCTCGATGGCGGTCGGATCCGGTTGCTGGCATTTCCGCGGCTGTTCGGCTTCGCGTTCAATCCGATCTCGATGTGGTACTGCGAGCACCGCGACGGCACGTTGCGCGCGGTGATCGCCGAGGTTCGCAACACTTTTGGCGAGAAGCACTGCTACCTGCTCGCATCCGGCGGCGAGCCGATGCCGTATCAGCGACTGCACGAGAAGGACAAATGCTTTCACGTGTCGCCGTTCTTCGATCTGGTGGGCCGCTACCGCTTCACGCTGGAAGATCCCGGCGAGCGTCTCCGAGTGGTGATACACGAGACGCGGGACGGTGTGCCAATTCTCGATGCGACGCTGGCTGGTGAACGGCGGCCGCTGACCGACGCTGCCGTGCTCGCTCAGGTGTTGCGGATGCCGCTGATGACCGTCAAGGTGGTCGCCGGCATCCACTGGGAAGCCTTGAAGATCTGGTTGCGCGGCGGCCGTTTCCACGGCAAGCCTGCGGCGCCGGAACACGATGTGAGCTGAGCCCCGATCAACCCCCTTCGCACCCGACACCGACGACCATGAAACACGACGACACCAGCGACGATCGCCGCGAATCACTGGACCAGATCATGGGGCGCGACGGCTTTTCGCCTGATCTGCCTGCCGATTTCGCCACCCGTGGCGACAACGCCGGCCTGAGCTGGAGCCTGCGGGTGCTGATGTACATGATGTCCGGCGTCAAGGTCGGCACGCTCGACATCGTGCTGCCCAACGGCAGCACGCGCCGCTTCGAAGGCAGCGAGCCCGGCCCGCACGGGCTCTGGCGGATCAAGAGCGAGCGGCTGATGCGCCACCTGCTGACCGGTGGCGAAGTCGGCATCGGCGACGCTTACCTGGACGACTGCTGGGAAACGCCGGACCTGACGCGGCTGCTGATGGTTATGTATCTGAACGAGCCGCACTACAAGGGCCCGTTCGAAGTGAACTGGCTCGGCCGCTTCTGGGGCATGGTCAAGCACAAGCTGAAGGCCAACACCAAGCGCACGGCGAAGAAGAACATCGAGTACCACTACGACCTCGGCAACGAGTTCTACAAGATGTGGCTCGACGACACGATGGCGTACTCATCCGGCATGTACATCAAGCCGAACGAGACGCTGATGGATGCCCAGATCAACAAGTTCCAGCTGATGTTCGAGCGGCTGGATCTCAAGCCCGAGCACACGCTGCTGGAAATCGGCTCCGGCTGGGGCGGCTTCGCGATCTACGCGGCCAAGCACGCCGGCTGCCGCGTGCATTCGATCACGCTGTCGAACGAGCAGTACGCCGAAGCGAAGATCCGCGCCGAAAAGGCTGGCGTCGCCGATCGCGTCACGTTCGAGATCCGCGACTACCGCGATGTCACCGAAACCTACGACCGCGTGGTGTCGATCGAGATGTACGAAGCGGTCGGCGAGGAATACTGGCCCGGTTATTTCGCGGCAATCAGCAAGGCACTGAAGCCCGGCGGCATCGCCGCGATTCAGGGCATCACGATCAATCCGGCGATCTTCGACAACTACCGGACCAAGCGCGACTTCATCCAGAAGTACATCTTCCCGGGCGGCATGCTGTGCCCGCCGGGGCTGTTCCAGGATCTCGCCCGCACTGCTGGCCTGATGCCGGCAAACCCGACGTTCTACGCGAAGGATTACGCCGACACCTTGGCTGCCTGGCACCGCAACGTGCTTGGCGTGCGCGAGCAGATCATCCAGCAGTTCGACGAGCGCTTCCTGCGCATGTGGCGCTACTACCTGAGCTACTGCGAGTGCGGCTTCCGCACCGGCTCGATCGATCTGATGCACATCACGCTGAACAAGCCGGCCTGAGGCACATCGAGATGAAGCTGCGCATTGGCCTGTTTGCGGTGATCGCCTTCGCATCGCTGATCGGCGCGTCGATCTGGGCCACCGGTCACCAGAGCATCGTGCCGGCGATCAACGATCTGATCGCCAACCCGGCGGCCGGCAACAACCCGTGGTTCATCGCCACCCTTTTCGACACCTACTTCGGCTTCCTGTGGTTCTGGCTGTGGATCGCCTACAAGGAGACGTCGAACTTGTCGCGGCTGGTCTGGCTGCTGCTGGTGCTGGCCACCGGCAACATGGCGATGGCCGCCTATGCGCTGATCCAGCTCTGGAAGCTGCCGGCCAACGCGACGATCGAGGATTTTCTGCTGCGCCGGAAGCGTTCCGCGCAGTGAGCACGACGGCGACGTCGGCAGACGGCTCGTTCTGGCAGCGCAAGGTCGTCACGCCGATCGTCGCGCAGCTACGGCAGGGCATCACGCCGGAAAAGATCGCGTTCACGGCGGCGCTTGGTGCGGTGATCGCGGTATTCCCGATCCTTGGCTCGACCACGCTGCTGTGCGGTGTGGCGGCCTGGGCGCTGCGGCTGAACCAGCCGATCATCCAGCTGGTGAACTACCTGTGCTACCCGCTGCAGTTCCTGCTGCTGATTCCGTTCTGGCGAGCCGGGGAATGGTTCGGCGCGCCGCACGTGGCGCTGTCGATCCCGGAGCTGATGTCGCGCTTCCAGGCTGCGCCATGGCCGTTCATGCAGGAATTCGCTGGCGTCGCGCTGGGCGGCATTGCCGCCTGGCTGCTGGTGGCGCCGCTCGCCGTCGCCACCATCCACTTCACGCTGCGGCCGGTGCTGCGCCGGGCGTCGGCACGGCTCAGAAGTAGCTGAGCCAGCGGCGATGACGGTTGCGCCGCTTGTAGTCGGCAAAGCGGCGACAGACCGGATACAGCGTGGCGACCACCGCGAACCACGCGAAATAGACCGGCAGCAGGCTCGGCACGTAGGTCGACGGCAGGCCGCTGTCGGCAGCACCGGCGCTGAACGCCGCCGGCCCGAACAGCAGGTAGCGGGCGGCGACACTGGCGCTGTGAATCAGCAGCACGTGCAGCAGGTAGAAGGCCATCGGCACGCGGCCGAAGGTGGTCAGCACCGCGATGATCCGCGCGCCGATGCCGCTGTTCGCAGCACGGCCACCGGCATCGCGGCGATCCAGCCAGGCCAGCACCAGCAGCGCCGGGCCCAGCGTCATCAGCAGGTACTGCAGCGACGGCGGGTACTTGGTCAGATTCAGCCAGCCCAGCACCGTGTACAACGTGCCGCGCGGGTTTTCGACCCAGGTCTGCGGCTCGCCGTAGAGATTGCCGAGGCGCAGCAGCAGAAAGCCCGCGACCAGCGCCAGTCCGATCCGGTTCAGCGTGCGGCTGCGGACCTCGGCAGGCGCCTCGAACAGCGCGCCGAGCCCGTAGCCGAGCGCCATCACGCCGATCCACGGCACCAGCGGATAGAGAATGCCGATCTCGAAGCCGCTGGCCAGCCGACCGAAATGCAGCTCGTGCAGCAGGTACCAGGCGATTGCCGCTGGCGACCATTCGCTGCCGAGGTCCTCGGCACGGATGCCGTCGAGGCTGTTGTGCCCGAGCACGATCACCGCGCCGATGGCTGTGATCGCCGCGCGTGGCAGCCATAGCAGTGCCGCCAGAAACACCATCGACCAGCCGAGCGCCCACAGCACCTGCAGCTGCAGGCCGTCGAGATCGAAGCGCCAGACCAGGTTGTTCCAGGTGACTTCCAGCAGCACGATCCACAGGCCGCGGCTGACCAGGAAGCGCTGCAGCGCCGATCGACCGAGTGCCGCGCTGCGCTGGTGCAACCAGGCGCTGGTGCCGGCCAGCAGCACGAACACCGGCGCGCAGAAGTGGGTGATCCAGCGGGTCAGGAACAGCAGCCAGGACGCCTGCGACAGGTCGGTGGCGTTGTAACCGTAGTCGACGAAGTAATCGCGGCAGTGGTCGAGCGCCATGATCACGATCACCAGCCCGCGCAGGCTGTCGATCGCGCTCAGGCGGGTAGTGCCCGCCTGACCCGCCGCCGCGCTCACGCCGGGACGGCCCTCAGGACGACCGCTTCAAGCTCGTCCAGCGCCTCGCCGGTGTAGACCGCCAGACGCTGCATGTGCGGCAGTGCATCGCGCGCGCCGGTGAAGCCGAAGTTCAGCTTGCCGGCATACGACAGGCAGGTGATGTTCAGCGCCTGGCCGTGCATCAGCACGCTGACCGGGTACATCGCCTCCAGCTTCGCGCCGCCCAGATACAGCGTCTGGTCCGGGCCGGGCACGTTGGAGATCGCCAGGTTGAACATCGGCTTGATGCGCCCGGCGGCACCGGTGAGGATGCCCATGATGTACGGCGCCATGAACAAGGTCGTGTAGTTGTTCAGGCCGCTCTTCGGCAGGCTCTGCAGGTGCTCCTTGGCACCGAGGGTCGATTCGTGGATCCAGTGCAGGCGCTTGATCGGATCGGCGATCGAGGTGCCGAGATCGGCCAGCATGAAGCTGATCGCCGTACCCAGTTCCAGATCGCCCTTTGGCCGCACCGACACCGGCAGGCCGGCAGTCAGGCTGCGGCGCGGCAGCGCATTCAGCTCCTTCAGGAAGCGGCGCAGCGCACCGGCGCAGATCGCCAGCACCACGTCGTTCAAGGTCACGCCGGCCTTTTCGGTAATCGCCTTCAGCCGCGCCAGCTCGTACTGCTGGGTGGCGAAGCGGCGCTGGCCGTCGACGCGATCGTTGAGCACCGACTTCGGTGCCTTGAACGGCGTGGCCAGCGCATCGTTGGCCTTCTTGCCGCTCCAGATCTTGGTCAGCGCGTTGAACACCTGCGGCACCAGATCGATTTGCTGCGTCAGCTGCTCGCGCAGTCGGTCGAAGGTCGATGGCACTGCCGCGTCGGACAGCTCGCTGACTGCCGCCTTCGAGCGCCGCTTCTTGAGGTCGGCTCCGATCGTCCACGGCGGCGTGATCGAACGCTGGTTCGGGTTGGTCGAGAACGCCCGCGCGGTCATCCGGATGCCGCCGACGCCATCGATCAGCGCGTGGTGCATCTTCGTGTACAGCGCGAAGCGGTTGTTCTCCAGCCCTTCGATGACATGGCATTCCCAGAGCGGGCGGCTCAGGTCCAGCTCGTGGCTGTGCAGGCGCGACACCAGCACGCCCAGCTCGCGTTCGCCGCCGGGGTGCGGCAGCGCCGAATGGCGCACGTGGTAGTCGAGATCGAGGCCGTCATCGATTTCCCAAGCCGGCGCCACGCTTTTCAGCAGCGAATCCCTGAGCTTCAGGTTCCACGGCGGCACGAAGCTTTTGGCGTCCTTGAGCTGAGCGACCAGCCGAGCCAGGAAATCCGGCGGCGCGTCGTCGGGCAGCGAAAAGATGTTCAGCCCGGCGACATGCATCGGCGTGGTCCGGGATTCGACATACAGCCAGGACGCATCGAGCGGTTTCAGTCGCGTGGCCATCAGGTTCTCGCACGGTGTTTTTGGAATAGTCCGTGCACTGTAGCGCGCCCGCCTGCCATTGGTCTCAGGTGAGGGCGGGGCAGTGTTTCGCAGTCATTTCCGCGGCCCGCGACGGCTTTGCTTCACCGCGTGGATCGGTAAGCGTGCCGGGCCGACGCGTTTCAGGCCACCGACACCGCCGTCCCGCGTTTCGCCTTCACCTTAGCTTTCATCTTGCCGGCGGCCTTCACTTCCACCGACAGCTCGTCGATGTAACGGCGCATCGTCGCGATCGCTTCGGCGCGGCCATCGCCGGCGTGGGCGCTCATGTTCGACTTGTAGAAGTCGTAATTGCCCATGAAGCGGTCGACGTCGCTCGGCGTCAGGTTCAGGCGGTCGCCGCGCATGCCGACACCCATCCGCTCGATCATCCAGGCGTTCAGGCGCTGCTCGAAGGCTTCTTCCGGCAGCGCCAGGATCGGCTTGCCGAAATGGATCGCCTCGCCGATCGTCTGATTGCCGGCGGTCGACATCACCGCGCGGCAGCTGGCCAGGTCGTGGACGAACCATTCGTTGCTCGGCGCGCGGAAATCCAGGTTCTCGACCTTGCCGCGATACGGCGTGCCGTGATCACCACCGGGCAGTCGAGCTGGCGCAGTGCGTGGTCGATGTTTGGCCGGTACTGGTGCTCGCCCTTGTTGAAGTAGGCAAGCAGGAAGTCGCCGTTGCTCGGCTTCGTGCGCAGCACTTCGTCGCGCAGCATCGGGCCGATGACCTTGACGCCGGGATACGCGCCTTCGGCCGGGTAGAAGCTGGCGATCAGGATGCGTTCTGGGATGCCCATCAGGCTGCGGTAGCCGATCGCATCGCGCATGCCCATCAGCCACAGATCGGCCGGAAAGTGCGGCTTGCAGTAGGCAATGATGCCGACGTGATCGAAGCTGATCCGCGGCAGCTTCAGCTTCTGCGCGGCGCGATGGGTCCAGGCTTCGGAATCGGAAATCACCAGCTCGATGCCGCGCGCCTTGATCTCGCGCACGACGGTATCGGAGCCTTCGCCGCCGAAGAACAGGTCGGCCATCGGCGTCAGGTTGCGGGCGATGGTCTTCGGCACCGAATGGCTGCCGTTGGCCTGGTAGACATAGCCGATGGTGGGAATCCGCACCGTCGGGAACAACGGCGCCAGCACGTCGTAGGCATCGCCACCGGCGAATACCGTGACCTCGTGCTCGGCCATGATGCTCGGCAGCACCGCCATCGTGCGCATCGCGTGGCCGCGGCCGTAGCCCATCACGCCGTAGGCAATCTTCATCTGCTCGCCGCTCCCCGTTTTCGTTTCGGGCGGATTCGGGGGTTACGGTAGGCGGCGGCGGTAACTCCCGGATGACGGCCGGGTGACGGTTGCGTGACAGCCGTGCGGCGGCGAGTCAGCGACTCAGCGACTCAGCAGCAGCGCGCAGCCATGGGTACTTGGATACAGCGGGCCGGCGGCTGCCGTATCAAGGTTTCGATGTCGAGAGAAGGCGCCGCGTACGGATCCCACCGCCCGCGATTGCATCATAATCCTGCGCTCCGCCGCTGCCCTGAATCCCTCTTGAACCTGCTCGACCCCGAACTGATCGTCGCCTTCCTGACGCTGGCTGCGCTGGAAATCGTCCTCGGCATCGACAACATCATCTTCCTGTCGATCATGGCGGCGAAGCTGCCGGTGCATCAGCAGGCGCGCGCCCGGACCATCGGTCTGGCCGGTGCGATGGGCACCCGCATCGCGCTGCTGGTGTCGTTGAGCTGGATCGCCCGGCTGACCACCGATCTGTTCACCGTCGCCGGCATGGGCTTTTCCGGGCGTGACCTGATCCTGTCGCTCGGTGGCCTGTTCCTGTTCTGGAAATCGGGCGGCGAAATCCTGCTGATGCTGCGTGGCGAAAGCCACGAGGTCGGTGACAGCCGTGGCGATCGTGGTGTCAGCTTCGCCGGCATCGTGGCGCAGATCATGGTCCTCGACATCGTGTTCTCGCTCGATTCGGTGATCACCGCCGTCGGCATGACCGACAACCTGCCGGTGATGATCGCCGCCATCATCACCGCCGTGATCGTGATGATGTTCTTCTCCGGACCCTTGTCGCGCTTCGTCGACCGCAACCCGACGATCAAGATGCTGGCGCTGGCGTTCCTGGTACTGATCGGTGGCGTGCTGGTGCTGGAAGGCATCGACGTGCATGTCGAGAAGGCCTTCGTCTACACCGCGATGGGCTTTTCGGTGGCCGTGGAATTCCTGAACCTGCGGATGCGCCGGAAGATGGCGGAGCTGTCGGCATCGGCGCTGCACTGACGTGGCGATCCATCTGCCGACCGGCGATTCGCCGGAGATCGACCGGCTCTGCCGGGGCCTGAATCCGGCGCAGCGCGAAGCGGTGACCGCGCCACCCGAGCATCGGCTGGTGCTGGCCGGTGCCGGCTCCGGCAAGACTCGGGTGCTCACCCATCGCATCGGCTGGCTGATTGCGGTGGAAGGCGTGTCGCCGCATTCGATCCTCGCGGTGACCTTCACCAACAAGGCCGCCGCCGAGATGCGCAACCGCATCGAAAGCCTGGTCAATGTGCCGGTGCGGACCATGTGGGTCGGCACCTTCCACGGCATCGCGCATCGCCTGCTGCGGCTGCACTGGAAGGAAGCCGGCCTGGTCCAGAACTTCCAGATCCTCGATGCCGACGACCAGCAGCGGCTGGTCAAGCGGGTGATCCGGGCGCTGGATCTGTCCGAAGAGCAGTGGGTGCCGAAAGTCGTCACCGGCTGGATCAACGCGCAGAAGGAAGAAGGCCGGCGGCCCACCGGCATGGCCGATCAGGGCGATTTCGCGCAGCGCACGCTGGTGCGGATCTATTCGGCCTACGAAGCGCAGTGCGCCCAGAACGGGCTGGTCGATTTCGCCGAACTGCTGCTGCGCGCCCATGAGCTGTGCCGCGACGTGCCGCAGATTCAAGCGCACTACCGCCAGCGCTTCCGGCACATCCTGGTCGACGAATTCCAGGACACCAACACGCTGCAGTACGCGTGGCTGCGGGTGCTTGCCGGCAACACCGGAACGATGTTCGCGGTCGGTGATGACGATCAGTGCCTGGCCGCCGGCACGCCGGTGACGATGGCCGACGGCAGCCTGCGGCCGATCGAGCAGGTTCATGTCGGCGACGAGGTCCTGTCCGCGCACGGCAGCGGCACGCTTCGGCCATCGGTGGTGCGGCGGACGCATGCGCTCGGCGCTCGCCACGATCTTGTCGAGATCGTCACCCGCGACGGCCATCGGCTGGTCTCGACGCCTGAGCACACGCATTTCGCCGGCTACTTGCTGGGCGAAGCGCCGCAGCTGCATTTCAGCTATCTGATGTTCAAGCAGGACGTCGGCTGGCGCGTTGGCACGTCGCAGGTCTATACCCGCGGCCAGAAGAAGCCGATGCTCGGCTTCAGGCAACGCTGTCTGCAGGAGCATGCCGACGCGCTGTGGGTGATCGGCACCCACGCCAGCGAGTGCGAGGCGCGCAGCGACGAAACGCTGACCAGCCTCCGCTACGGGCTGCCGACGCTGCCATTCGTGGCGCGCAAGGGTGGTTCGACGAAGGGACTGGTGCATGACACCGCCCTGATCGCGCAGGTGTTTGCCGCGCTCGATACCGAAAGTGCCGCGCACCGGCTGCTCGCCGATCGTGGCTTGCGCGCTGACGAGCCGCACCATCGCCCGCAGTCGCGCGATTCGAGCCGCCGCAACATCATCGTCACCTTGTGCGGTGACCGTCGCGGCGCGCGCCCGATGCACCGGATCTCAATCATCGGCAACGACGACCTTGGCCGCGGCATCCTCGGCACGCTTGGACTGTCGGTGCGTCCCGCGAAGGCCGGCTCGGCGAGTTGGCGCTTCGAAACCGTTCGCCAAGACTTCGGCGAGCTGTACGCGATCGCCGAGCGGGCCGCCAAGGCCTTGTCCGGCAACGTGCTGCTGCAGGCCAATCTCGGTTGTGGTGACGAGGGCGGCCGTTCACTGCCGTTCATCCGCGCCGGCTCGATTCGCCCCGGCATGGCGATGGTGACGGCCGACGGTCGCTTCGACGTCGTGACCGAAGTGCGTGCCGTATCGGCGCCGACCACGGTCCATGATCTCGACATCGACAGCACGCATAACTTCGTCGCCGGCGGTGTGGTCACCCACAACTCGATCTACAGCTGGCGAGGCGCGAAGGTCGAGAACATGGCCAAGCTCGGCAAGGACTTTCCGGGCTGCGAGGTCATTCGCCTGGAGCAGAACTACCGCTCGACCGGCACCATCCTGAAGGCTGCCAACGGGCTGATCGCGAAGAACTCCGGACGCCTCGGCAAGGTGCTGTGGACCGATGGCCAGGACGGAGATTCGATCCAGCTGTATGCCGCGTTCAACGAATACGACGAGGCCGAGTTCGTCGTCGGCCGGATCAAGGCGCATCACGAAGGCACGTTCGCGCTGAACGACTGCGCGATCCTGTACCGCTCGAACGCGCAGTCGCGCGTGCTCGAAGAAGCGCTGATCCGCAATCGCCTGCCATACCGCATCTACGGCGGTCTGCGCTTCTTCGAGCGCCAGGAAGTGAAGGACGCGCTGGCCTATATCCGGCTGGTCGCCAATCGCGATGACGACGCCAGCTTCGAGCGCGCCGTCAACACGCCGCCGCGTGGCATCGGCGCGACGACCATCGAAAAGCTGCGCGCCGTGGCCCGTGATGCCGGTGTGTCGCAGTGGAAAGCCGCTCTGGGTGCGGGTGCCACGCTCGGCCGTTCAAGCGGCAACCTGAAGGGCTTCCTCGATCTGATCGATGGCCTCGCCCGCGATGGCGCGAACGTCAAGCTGGCCGAGCTGATGAAGCTGGCGATCGAGCGGTCCGGGTTGCGCGAGCACTACAAGAAGGACAAGGGCGAACAGGCCGAGGCGCGGCTCGACAACCTCGACGAACTGATCAACGCCGCGCGCGGCTTCGAGCGGCCGCCGGAAGATGACGGCCTCGATCCGCTGAACGCCTTCCTGGCCAATGCTTCGCTGGAAGCCGGCGAGCGGCAGGCCGGCGTCGGCGAGGACTGCGTGCAGCTGATGACGCTGCACTCGGCGAAAGGGCTGGAGTTCCCGGTGGTGTTCCTGGTCGGCATGGAGAACGGCCTGTTCCCGAGCCAGCGCGCGGTTGATGGCGGCTCGCTGGAGGAAGAGCGGCGGCTGGCCTATGTCGGCGTCACCCGTGCGCGCCAGCACCTGTACCTGACCTATGCCGAAGTGCGGCGCATCCACGGCCAAGAGCAGATCGGCATGCCGTCGATGTTCCTGAAGGAGATTCCGGCTGAAACGCTGGTCGAGACCCGGCCGCGGGCCGGCATCCTGCGACCGGCCTATGGCGGCCCTTCGTCAGGCGGCGGCAACAGCTACGGCGGGGGCGGCAGTTCCTACGGCGGCTATGGCGGTGGTGGCAATCGCTACGCACGCGCTGCCGACGTGCCGCCAGCCCGAACCAAGATGAACCAGGCCACCACTGGCGAAGGCCCAGGCGGTTTCCGGCTGGGTGATCGCGTGCGCCACGCCAAGTTCGGCGAAGGCACGATCCTGAGCTTCGACGGTGATGCCGATCGCACCCGCATCGAGATCAAGTTCCGCGACGCCGGCACCAAGTGGCTGATGCTGTCGTACGCGCATCTCGAAAAGCTGTGACGATCCGGCGATGAACGCGACCGTGATCGGAGTGGTGGTGCTCGTCATCGTGCTGATCGTCGGCCCGTTCGCGTCCTTGCGTGCGGTGTCGCACTACAAGGCGCGGCGCGCGGCATTGACGAAGAAGCCGGCCGACGACGACAATCCGGACGACCCCGACAAGCCGCGCGGCTTCTGGTGAGGGCCTTGACCGGTGGCTCGTCAGCCTTGGCGACGCGCCACAGTAGATCCGACAATCCAGCCACTTGGAATAAAGGCTCTCGCGGCGCTACGATCGCGGCGTCCTATCGGACATTCTCAGGGGGAACCAAAATGATTTTTAAGAAGCATCTGCGTACCGCTGCAAAAACGCTGTTGGGCACCGCGCTGCTTGCCGGCGTGATCGGCACCGAAGCACTGGCCGTCGATTCGATGGCCGATTGCCGTCCGGGTGGCCCGATGCAGCCGCTGCTGGCTCCGGCCGCTGTGGTCTCGAAGGACATCGCCGGCATCTGCCTGCTGTGCGGCGTCGACAATGCCGGCAACGTCATTGACCGCACCCGCAGCACGTTCGCCACGCTGCGCACCACGGTCGGCGTCGCTTCGGCGGTGTCGCTCGGCGTTACCGACACCACCACTCGCTACGCCGCTGGTCCGTTGCAGCCGAAGCGCGTCGGTTTCGTGATCCGCAATCCGGATTCGCTGCTGACCGCCGACCTGCTCCGTGGCGTCACCGTCACCACCAGCCTGAACGGCGTTGACCGTCAGACCTTCGCTGCCGCTGGCCTGCTGAAGCTCGACCTGCTCGGCCTGCTGAACTCGAAGGAACTGGCACTGGTCGGCGGTGTGGCCACCGCCGATTTCGATGCGGTGCGCATCAGCTACGGCTCGGTTGTCCGTGCGCTGAACAACCTGAAGCTGTACGGCGTCTGCGTGCAGAACTGATCGGTTCGCTTCACGCTGATCGTTGTTGTCATCGCCCGCAGTGCGCAAGCACTGCGGGCGATGTCGTTTCCGGCCCGGTGTTTCTCGGCGCATCGCCGTCGACCGCGCGCACCCTTGATCGTGGCGCGGCCACACCCACCTCTGTCCGATGATCTGGACTGACGGTTTCATTGCCTTCGTGACTGGCCTGCTGGCCGTGGTGCTGATGGCTAGCGCATGGCGGCGTCAGCAGGCGAAGCGCCGCCGCGAACTGGCGCCGTTCCGGCCCGAATGGCGGCAGCTGCTCGACCGCCGGCTCGCCGTGCTGCTGCGCCGGCTGAGCCCGGAGCAGCGGCGCCTGCACGAGCGGCGCGTTGTCGAGTTTCTGGCCGATATCCGTATCAAAGGCTGCAATGGCTTCGTGATCACCGACGAGGTGCGCGTGCTGATTGCCGGCTTCGCCTGCCTGCTGCTGCTGCGCCCGGATGCCTACGTGTTTCGCGGCCTGCGCACGGTGCTGGTCTATCCGACGGCGTTCTGGGTGCGCCATCACGAACCGGACGAACTGGGCCTGGTCAGCGACGAGCCGGAGCTGCGGCTCGGCGAATCGTGGAACGGCGAGCGGGTGGTGCTGAGCTGGGAGGACGTTGAGGCGGCGCTCGACGGCGATGCCGTCAACGTGCTGGTCCACGAGTTCGCGCATCAGCTCGATGCCGAGAACCCGGAAACGGAAGGCGCCCCGCTGTTGCCCGATTACACGCGCTGGTCGAAGGTGATGCTGCGCGAGTACAAGGCGCTCGAAAAACGCTCGTCGCAGGTGCTCGACGACTACGGCCTGGAAGGCCCGACCGAGTTCTTCGCGGTGGCCACCGAAGCCTATTTCCAGCGCGGCACCGAGCTGCGCCTGCTGCATGCGGAACTGTACGGCCTGCTGCGCGACTACTACCGGATCGAGACCTCGGACTAGGCGTTCAGCTCGCGGTCCAGCTGCGCGCGATCCAGCGCGTTTTCCCAGCGGGCGACGACGATGGTGGCCACGCCATTGCCGATCAGATTGGTCAGCGCTCGCGCTTCGCTCATGAAGCGGTCGATGCCGAGAATCAGCGCCAGCCCCGCGACCGGCACCGTCGGCACCACGGCCAGTGTTGCCGCCAGCGTGATGAAACCGGCGCCGGTGACGCCGGAGGCACCCTTCGAGGTCAGCATCGCCACGGCCAACAGGCTCAACTCCTGCGTCAGCGTCAGATCCACATCGACCGCCTGTGCCACGAAGATCGCCGCCATCGTCAGATAGATGTTGGTGCCGTCGAGGTTGAACGAATAGCCGCTCGGCACGACGAGGCCGACCACCGACTTGCTGCAGCCGAGCTGCTCCAGCTTCTGCATCAGCGGCACGAGTGCCGATTCCGACGACGAGGTGCCGAGCACCAGCAGCAGCTCCTCGCGGATGTAGCGCAGGAACCGGAAGATGCTGAAGCCGGTGAGCCGGGCGATGGCGCCTAGCACCAGCACCACGAACAAGACGCAGCACAGATAGAAGCTGGCCATCAGCTTGGCCAGCGGCCCGAGGCTGTCGAGGCCGTACTTGCCGATCGTGAACGCCATCGCGCCACCGGCGCCGATCGGCGCCAGCCGCATGATCATGTTCATCATCCGGAAGAACACGCTGGCAGCGGCTTCCAGCACGCGCATCAGCGGCCGGCCCGATTCGCCGGCCGCACTCAACGCAAAGCCGAACAGCAGCGCCACCAGCAGCACCTGCAGCAGGTCGCCGTTGGCAGTGAAGGCGTCGGTGAAGGTCTTCGGGATGATGTGCAGCAGGAAGCCGACGGTGCTCTGGTCGTGCGCGGCGGTCGCGTACTTCGCCACCGCACCGGCATCGAGCGTGGCCGGATCGACATGGAAGCCGGCACCCGGCTGCAGTCCGTTGACGACGACCAGGCCGATGACCAGGGCGATGCTCGACACCACCTCGAAGTACAGCAGCGCCTTGACGCCGACCCGGCCGACCTTCTTCACATCGGCCACGCCGGCGATGCCGATCACCACGGTCAGGAAGATGATCGGCCCGATCAGCATCTTGATCAGGCCGATGAAGCCGTCGCCAAGCGGCTTCAGCGCCACGCCGGTGTCGGGGAAGAAGTGGCCGATCGCCCCGCCGATCAGGATGGCCGCCAGCACCCACAGGTACAGGCGGCCGCTGCGGGACGACGTCGGTGCGGTCATCGCGTCACGACAGCAGCATGCGCAGGCTGACGCCGGCCAGGAAGATCGCGAACGCCCGCTTCAGCAGCTTCGGCGACAGGCCGTGCGCGAGCTTCGCGCCGAGCGGTGCGGTCAGCACGCTGGTCACCGCGATGCCGGCGAACGCGGCGAGGTCGATGTAGCCCAGGCTCCACGGCGCCAGACCGGCCACGCCGTGGCCGTTGAACGCGAAGCCGGCCGCACCGGCCCAGGCGATCGGCATGCCGCAGGCCGCCGAGGTGCCGACGGCGCGGCGCATGTCGATGTTGCAGGCCGACAGGTACGGCACGGTCAGCGAACCGCCGCCGATGCCGATCAGCGCCGACAGCGCGCCGATCACGCTGCCGACCAGGCCCAGCCCGAGCGCGCCGGGGGCGCTGCGGGTCGGCTTCGGTGCGGCGTCGATCAGCATCTGGATCGAGATCAGCAGCGCGCCGATGCCGACGCACTTCTTCAGCACATCGCTGCTCACCTGATGGGCAATCGCGGCACCGATCAGGCTGCCGATGACGATGCCGGGCGCCAGCCGCCAGAAGATCGGCCAGATCACGCCGCCACGCGCATGGTGCGAGCGGGTCGAGGAAATGCCGGTCAGGCCGATGACCGCCAGCGAAGTGCCGATCGCCGACTGCATCACCACCTCGGGCGCGGTGCCGAGCTTGGGCAGGATCACCGCCAGCGCCGGCACGATGATCAGGCCGCCGCCGACGCCGAACAGACCGGCCAGCACGCCGGCTGCGACACCGGTCACGAGAAAGACGGCAACGGTTTCCATGCAGCGCGAGCAGGCCTCAAGCGCGGCCGGGGCTGGCCGTAGAATGGTGAGGCCGCAAAGGCTACACGAACCGCGCAGGCCGTCTGCGAGTCACAGGTTGATGATGATCCCGAGTTCTGCTCTCCGCGCTTTCCTTCGTCCGGCCGCGCTGTGCCTGTTCGTCAGTGTCGCCGCGCTGGCCTCGGCACACGCCGCCGATGATCCGCTGGCCGCTGCTCGCGCCGAGTTCTCCGCTGCCCTTGCCGCCGTCGAAGCCGGTCGCGTTGATGGCGACGACAGCGAGCGCCTGCGCGCCTATCCGCTGCATGGCTATCTGGTCGCTGCCCGGCTGCGTCTGCGGTTGGCGCGGCTGAATGCCATTGACGACAGCGGCACTGACGAGGCCGTCGCGGCCTTCCTCGCCGCCCATGCTGACGCGCCGGTGACGCGTGACCTGCGTCGTGCCTGGCTGAACAGCCTTGCGCGCCGCGAACAGTGGCCGGCCTATCTCGCCAACCTGTCGGCCGGGCTTGCCGCCAGCGATGCCGGGCTGCGTTGCCAGCAGTTCGCGGCGCGCATCGCGCTGAGCCAGACCGATGGCCTTGCGCCGCAGGTCATCGAGCAATGGCAGGCGGCCGACAAGGCGCTGCCGGCCTGCGATGCCGCGTTCGACTGGGCGAAGGCCCAGCAGTTGCTGACGCCGGCGCTCATCGAAGCGCGCGCCCGGCGCGTCGCCCGCAACGGCTACGGCGCGCTGGCTCGGGTGATCGCCACGCCGCTGGCGGTTGATGTCCGCGCTCGCATCAACCAGTGGGCAGCGCTGATCGACGAGCCGCAGAAGCAGATCGAGGCGCTGATCGCCGATCCGGCGAAGCCCGTCGACGCCGAAGCCTTGCTCGACGGCTGGCAGCGCTACGCCCGCAAGGATCCGGACGCCGCTGCCGCTTGGTTCGCAGCATTGCGCACCGCCCGCAAGCTCGATGATGCGGCGGCCAGTCCGTATGCCCGGGCGCTGGCGCTGGGCCTGGCCTGGAGCCGCAAGCCGGCGGCGCTCGACTGGTTCGCGAAGGTGCTGCCGGCCGATGTCGATGTCATTGCCGCCGAATGGTGGGCGCGTGCCGCGCTGTGGAGCGGCGACTGGCCGCAGGTGACGCGGGCGATCGCGCTGCTGCCGGAGGCCAGCCGCAGCGAGCAGCGCTGGCGCTACTGGTCGGCGCGCGCCGCCGGTGCTCAGGGCGATGCCGATGCCAAGGCGCAGCTG
>Ga0114983_1000178_pt1 | contig 26251 bp, 23 predicted proteins | sample Shrwel_input2_RT_FD_87182 | JGI IMG/M metagenome (GOLD analysis project Ga0114983, IMG submission 87182) | Subsurface microbial communities from deep shales in Ohio, USA - Utica-3 well 1 S input2 RT | ecosystem: Environmental > Aquatic > Deep subsurface > Shale gas/oil reservoir > Produced... | reverse complement strand
TGGTAAAAGGGTGTACTTTCAGCATCTATCAACTGGCGACGGGCGGTGGTCATAACCAACCTCGACTGAGCTTTGATGGGTATTTCAAAGCCTAGTCAAGCCTGGGCGAAACATCAAAAGATATGGCTGTCCTGTATTACTATTGATCAACTGGCGACGGGCACTGGTCATAACCAACCTCGACTGAGCTTTGATGGGTATTTCAAAGCCTAGTCAAGGCTGGGCGAAACATCAAAAAGATATGGCTGTCCTGTATTGCAATGCCATTGCGACCAATCAGGCCGGTCATTCTAGCGCTCAGGCTACAGCTGATATCGGCAAACAATGGCTCAAGGCCATGAGTATAGAGTGAGATTTGTCTTGCATTAAATGCCTGCATCTTGCCTCCTGCAGACAGGGAGGCACGGCGAGATCCGATCCGGGTTTAAGCAGTCATGATATGGCGAATGAGTACCAACTGACTGCAACAATAAAGACTTGAGCGAACACGCCGACCGACCCTGCCAATCTAATAATGGAAAAGTAAAAAAGATTGGTGATCAGGTGTCAGTTGTTCATTTTGGCGTGAGCTCCAATAGGCGAGGATGGCGGAATTATAACCGCCTGAGACAACAAAAATCCAGCTTGTCCCCTTTGGGGGTTGAGAGCACGAGTCAAAAAAGGATGCCGCAGCATCCTTTTTCTCAAGCCGTTAGCCGGGGCTAACTTATTGCTGCTCGGCCGTCTGGTTTTCCGTGGTTTGCTTCAATAGCCGACTGGTCATGGTACCGGCGGTCATGGAGCCGGATACGTTCAAGGCGGTACGAGCCATATCAATCAGCGGCTCGATGGAGATCAGCAGCGCCACAATGGCCACCGGCAACCCCATGGCAGGCAGGACAATTAGCGCCGCAAATGTTGCACCGCCACCGACACCGGCTATCCCGAAGGAGCTGATGGTCACTATGGCAATCAAGGACAGCATGAAATGCAAGTCCAGTGGATCTATGCCCATGCTGGGCGCCACCATTACAGCCAACATGGCCGGATAGATACCGGCGCAACCGTTCTGGCCGATAGTGGCACCGAAAGAGGCCGCCAGGTTGGCAATGGCAGGCGGCACATTCAGCTGAGTCACCTGAGCCTCGACATTCAATGGAATAGTCGCCGCCGAACTGCGCGACGAGAAGGCAAAGGTCAGCACGGGCCAAATTTTACGGAAGTAGTCCAGTGGGCTGACGCCCACCATGGCTACAAGCATGCCGTGAACAACAAACATCAGCAGGATGGCGACGTAAGAGGCCAGAATAAAACCCAACAGGTTGAGCATGTCGGCGCCGCTGGAAGAGGCGACCACCTTGGCCATCAGCGCGGCAATACCATAAGGAGTCAGCGCCATAATCATCTTCACCAGGCGCATAACAATCGCCTGCGCACCTTCAACAAAGGTCCGTATGGGGGATTCCAGTTGCTCTTTCTCATGCATCACCTTGCGGGCTGCTATCCCGAGGAGGATACCGAAAATCACCACGGCAATGATGGAAGTGGAACGGGCACCGGCCAGATCGGCAAAAGGATTTACCGGAATAAAGCTCAGCAGCATTTGCGGTACAGTCAGATCAGCAATCGAAGCCGCCTTGGTATCCAATACCGCCATTTGTGCCGTTTCCCGGCTACCGGCTATCAGCCCCTCGGCAGAAATCCCTGAGATGGACGTGACCAGAATACCTATCAAAGCCGCCACGGCTGTGGTCGCCATCAAAATAAATATGGTCAGGGAGGAGATCTTGCCGAGCGAGCCGCCCTTATCCAACTTGACCACTGCCGCGACCATGGACACCAACACCAAGGGCATGATCACCATCTTCAGCAAGGCCACATAGCCACCACCGACTATGGCTATCCAACTGAGCGTCTCTGCAGTGACCTGGCTGTCCACGCCAAAGTAAGACTGCATCAGGAAGCCATAGGCACTGCCGAGGATTAAACCGATCAGCACCAGACGGGATAATTTGTGCTCTTTTTGCTGTTGGTGAAACAGAATAAACAGAACGCCGAGAAATACCGCAATGGCTGCGATAACTGCAATAGACATATGGAACCTTATACGGGAAACGGTATATGAAGAGAGAATCTACCGCATAATAGGCGCTTGTTTAAGCACGACAAAATATTAAGTTATTATTCTTTATAGCCTCTAATTATAAATGGCCTAGCTTAACCCCATAAAAAACGGCCAAATTTCGCACGATACCGTACGAGCGCTAACAGAAAGTTACACAAAATAATCCCATCAAACCGTTCCCGGATAAGCTTGTTTTCATCATCCGGGGATATACTCCCGAGGCAGCCTCTGCTGTTAAATATAATAACTATCTGTATCTAAAGGAGACTTTCCGTGAAGAAGGTTGGAATTCTGTTGCTCTGCCTCTTGATGCCACTGGCATCGGCGTGGGCAGAGCCGGGCAAGCCCTTGTCGGTTGAGCTATTGTGGCAACTCAAGCGTATCGGCAGCCCGGTAGTATCGCCGGGCGGCGAGCATATCATCGCCCCCGTGACCGAGTATGATGTCAAGGCCGACAAAGGGTCGACCCAACTTTGGTACTTTGATACCGATGGCAAACATCAACGCCCACTAACTGCCGCCGGACTCAAGGTGAGCAACCCGGTATTTTCTCCCGATGGCAACACTCTGGCCTTTGTCAGCCAGCGTAATGAAGACGATGCCGGGCAGATCTATCTGCTGCCGATGAATGGCCCGGGTGAAGCCCAGCGGCTGACCGAGGTGCCTACCGGCGTCTACGGCATCAAATGGGTTGGCAAACATCTCTATTTCATCAGCAACATCTTCCCCGGGCAGGACTGGAAGCAGATGCAAGAACAACTGAAAGCCGACAAGGACAACAAGACCTCGGCCAAGCAGTGGAATGCCCTGCCCTATGCCCAGTTCGATCACTGGCTGGATGAACGTCGTCAGGCGCATGTGTTCCGAATTCCCGCCAAGGGCGGCGAGATAGAAGCCATTACTCAAACACTGGGCCATGAGCTGCCTCGTTCGAGTCAAAGCGCCGGCAGCTATGATGTGTCTGCCGATGAGAAACTGATCGCCTTCAACGCCTACGGCTCCGACAACCGGGTCGATCCCAAGCTGGACATCTTCCTCGGCAAGATAGGCGCAGACAAGGCAGAAAACCTGACACCGGACAACGAAGCGCCCGATAGCCGCCCAAGCTTCAGCCCCGACGGCAAGACGCTGGCCTTCACTCGCCAGAAGATACCGGGTTTCTATGCCGACACCTCCAGGCTGATGCTGCTGGATATCCACAGCCGTAAGCTCAAGACCCTGACCGCCAATTGGGACAGATCTGTGTCTCAGTTCAGTTGGACGCCGGATGGCAAAGGCTTCTACGCCGCCATTGATGATGCCGCCACCAGCCGTATCTATCATATCGATGCCAAGAGCGGCAAAGTGAAGGCGATCACCAAGGACACCAACTATGGTCAGCCGCAGATAGGCAAGAAAGGCACCCTGATTGCCCTCAACGACAGCTTCCTTTATCCGGCGCGACTGCTGGCGATCAATCCCAAGAACGGCAAGGGCCAAAGGCTGGAGCAGTTCAATGACGAACTGCTCAAGAATGTGGATCTGGGCAGCTATGAATCTGTGACCTACAAGGGTTACAACAACCAGGATATCCAGATGTGGGTGCACTACCCACCGGGTTTCGATCGCAGCAAGAAGTACCCGCTGTTTATGCTGGTACACGGCGGTCCACACAACGCCATCAGCGATGGTTTCCACTATCGCTGGAACGCCCAGACCTTTGCCTCCTGGGGTTATGTCACCGCCTGGCCCAATTTCCACGGTTCCAGCGGCTTCGGCCAGGACTTTGCCGATGCCATCAACCCGGACTGGAAAAACAAGTCTCTGGATGATGTCCTCAAGGCAGCCGACTGGTTTGAACAAAAGAGCTGGATCGACAGCGATCGCATGGTGGCCGGTGGCGCCAGCTACGGCGGCTATCTGACCTCCATCATCCTCGGGCAGAAACATCCGTTCAAGGCGCTGCTGATCCATGCCGCCGTGTACGACATGTACTCCCAGATGGCTTCCGACTTCGCCGTGCACAGCACCCGCTTCGGCCATTACTGGGAAAACCCGGAAATCTACCAGTCGATTTCACCCCATTACTTTGCCGCAGGTTTCAATACCCCGACGCTGGTGAGCCACGGTCAGCTGGACTACCGGGTGCCCGTGGGACAAGGTTTTGAGCTGTTCCGCACCCTGCAAAGCCGTGGAGTGGAATCGCGGATGATCTATTTCCCCGATGAGAACCACTGGATCATGAAGCCCAACAACTCCATCTATTGGTATAACCAGGTCAAAGACTGGATGACCCATTATGCCGAGCCGGGCCCACGTTAATCGCCGATAATCGGCATCCAAGCAAGAAGGCGACTCAGGGTCGCCTTCTTTCATATTAATGCCACGAAAAGCGAACATCAGAGCATGGGTACTATGGATGCCAGCAAGAGACCGCCCATCAACAAGTTAAAACCACGGGCGTAGTTGGGCGCCGTCAGCCAGCGACTCAACTGTTTGCCGATAAGGGTCCAGATACTGACAGACGGGACATTGACCAAGGCAAATATTACAGAGATCAGCAACAACTGCTGCCAACTGGCACTCGGGTTGTAAAGACTCACCGCCGCCAGCGCCATGGACCATCCCTTGGGATTGAGCCACTGAAACAATGCCGCTTGAATGAAGGTCATGCTGCGATAACCTTCATTGGTATTTCCCGGACGACTCAAGGCGATTTTCAGCGCCAGATACACCATGTAGGCAATACATAGCAAACTCAGTAACTGGTGCAACCAAGGATAGGCCTGAAAAAAGCCGGTCACGCCGATACCCACCAACAACAGCATCAGGCTGAACCCCAGTACTATCCCCAGCATATGCGGTAAGGTGCGAACAAACCCCACATTGGCACCTGAAGTCATCAACATGATGTTGTTGGGCCCTGGGGTCACGGTTGAAACAAAGGCAAACATCACCAAAGGCCATAGCAGATTAGGCTCCATTCTTGCTTTACTCCTGAAATAAGCAGTCAGCAAATACTAGATAGATTGGTACGCAATTTTGTGCTTATATTTGCTCTTAAAGCGGAAAGTAAGCAATAAAACATCACCATGGATAGATTTGACGAAAGAATATTGCAAGAGCTACAGAGTGATGGCCGGATCTCCAATGTCGAGCTGGCCGAGCGGGTGGGATTATCTCCCTCTGCCACCCTGAGACGGGTACAGGAACTGGAGCGAAAAAAGCTGATCACGGGCTACCGGGCCGTATTGGACAAGAGCCAGCTGAACATAGGTTTTATTGCTTACGTCGCCATAGGCCTCAACAGTCACAGTAAACAATCCCAGTTAGGCTTTGAAGAGCATATCCGCTACGCCAGGGAAGTAGTAGAGTGCCACAATATCACAGGCGCCAACGAATACTTGTTGCGGGTCGAGACCAAAGATCTCAGCAGCTATAAACGTTTTCATGCCGAAGTCCTCGGGGAATATCCTCAAGTCAAATCCATTACCACCATGGTGGTAATGGATTCACCGAAAGATCAACGTCAATAATTATCTGCGATAAACCGCATAACAAGCGGTATTGCTGGCGACACTTTTTATCCTTGGGTACCATTGAACAATAAAGAAGCGCCTGGACATGCCGGCGCCAGGGAAAATGGATACTTGAATGGAATTGAGATACGCGTTGCTGTGCCTGTTTTTGCTGCTAACCAGCCTAAAACCATTTGCATTAGAGCAGGTTAAACTTCCCGTTATTAATATAGAACAAAGCAGCGTCGCGCTTGATGAATTCAAAATCGGCTATTTTATTGATGACAGCCAAAACCTTGCCTTTGAGCAGGCACGCCAGAAGCCTTTCGGCGTAACCGATAATGTCACCACCTTGGGTACCAATGCCAGGGTCACCTGGTTCAAGCTGATACTGCACAATAGGCTCTCACAGGCAAAGCCACTGTTTTTACACCTGCCCCATGCTTACCATGTGCAGCAAATCGACATCTATGAGGAAAGCGGCCAACAACTGCAGCGACACGAACAGTTGGACCTCGAACAGGCCGCCGACAACCCACTCATGTATCGGGGTACAGTCGTCTACCCATTGAAGCTGGCGCCAGATCAGATAACAACCCTGTATATTCGTAGCCACGCCTACTCCCATCAATGGTTTGCCATGACACTGATGGATGGAGAAAATTCGCGGCGGGCCCTGGTGAGCACTCACTATGATATTGCACTTATGGTGGGCATGTTGCTGGCACTGGTGTTCTACAACTGCCTGCTGTATTTCGCCACCAGTAAGAAAGAGAACATCTACTATTCGCTGTATCTGATCTCGGGTCTGGTGTGGATAGCCCTGTCCTATGGTCTAGTTGCCAGCGTGTTCAACGCCTACGGCTCGAGCGTCTTCATGCTCAATCTGTCGCTGCTCACCATGCCGATTTTCCTGCTGCTGTTTATGACGGCTATTTTCGAGACCAGAAAGTTCTACCCCACAGAGCACAAGGCGCTACAGCTGATGCTGTTACTGCTGCTAGCGACCTTGTTCTGGGGCTTATTTGATATCTCAGCAGCACTCAAACCCGCCAGTAGCCTGGCAGCACTCATGATGTTGGTGACCTTCTCTGTGAGTATCTCCCTATATCGCAAGGGCAATCCACTGGTGAAGTACTTTCTGGTAGGCCACAGTTTTTTTGTTATCTTCAATGGCATAGCCGTGCTCTTCTACAAGGGCTTAATCTCTCCGAGCTATCTCAGCAGCCACGGAGTCGGCATAGGCATTATGCTGGAAGCCCTGACGTTGGCATTTATCATCTCCTACAGGATCAAAATCCTTGAGGATATCCGCGCCTCGCAGGAAGAGCTCAAGCGCCAGGCGGCCACAGACCCTCTGACCAAACTCTATAACCGGCGCTATTTCTATTCTGAGGCCGACTATCAACTTAAGCTGGCCGGCCGCAATGGCGAGGCTATCTCTGTGCTTATTCTGGATATAGACAGTTTCAAGCAGATCAACGATAACTTTGGTCACCACTTGGGCGACAGGGTGATAGTCGCCCTGGCCAAATTATTGAAGCAACACTGCCAAGGAGCCGAGATGGCGGCCCGCTTCGGCGGTGAAGAGTTCGTGATCTTGCTGCCGGGAGCCCCACTAAACCAAGCCTTGCAGCGAGCCGAGCAGCTGCGCCTCAATGTCGAAGCGATGCAGCTAACCGCCGACACGGGAGACAAGATAAGTTGCACCATAAGCTTGGGCATCGCCGAGGTTGAAATTGCAACAGAATCGATAGAAGCGGCCGTAAAACGAGCCGACCACGCACTTTATCAAGCCAAAAACAGTGGCCGCAATCGGGTCGTCGCCAATTCAAGCGCTGGCGACCAAGGGGTAAATACCGACATTGAAATCAATCCAGGTCTTTAAGTGTTTGCCGCCCCAATTGCCGCATCTGCTGCTGGATCCAGTCGGCGCGGCGGTTCATGTAAGCACTCGGTGGATCGATTTGATATTGCCAGGGATTAGGCAACAAGGCGGCGAGCAAGGCGGCCTCGCGGGACGACAACTGAGCGGCGCTCTTATGAAAGTAGTGCTGCGCCGCCGCTTCGACGCCGTAGATCCCCGGGCCGAATTCGACAATATTCAGGTACAACTCAAGGATCCTGGGCTTATCCAACACCAGCTCCAGAAGCAGAGTGAACCAGGCTTCAGCTCCCTTGCGAATAAAGCTGCGCGAAGACCACATAAACAGGTTCTTGGCGGTTTGCTGGCTCAAGGTGCTGGCGCCCCTGAGACGCTCCCCCTGAAGTTTTTCCTCTATGGCATTCTGAATCGCCTTGAGATCAAAACCGGAATGAAGGGCAAAACGCTGATCTTCACTGGCGATCACCGCCAGTTGCATATTGGCAGATATCTGAGTCAGCGGCTGCCACTGATGCTGCACCTGGCGCTGTACCTGGCGCTGTACCTGTGTTACCGGCGCCGGTGGAAACCAATAGCGTTCAATACGCCAGCTCCACAGCGGTGGGTTAACAAACTTAAGCGCTATCACCATCAGCAGGGACAGTATCAACAGCCCCAACAACAGTTTTATCAGCCAGGCTGTCAGTCGCCTAAACCATCCCTTTTTCGCGGCCAAATTCGCTCCTGATAAATAAGCCCACCTGAAACTGAGTGCATCTGAAACTGAGTGCACCTGAAACTGAGTGAGCCAGGAAACCCTCTGTGAATAATAATTGAGTATTTTGCCAGGTGCGAACCCGGCCCAAAATTCCAATCTGTAAGCTGATCCGGAGCATCCGGGAGACTCAGCGGCCCTCATTTCCCCTTAGCCAGAGCCCTTAGTCAGAGTCCTTAGCCAAGGTCTATTAACCCTAGCTTATTAGTCAGCGCTCATGAGTCAGCGCCGAAGCAGCCGCGCTCAAGAAAGCCCTGTACCGCCGCCAGCGTATCCTGATGCCAATGTATGGCCTTATGGCACAGGGGCAACACCATCCAATCACTGGCATCATCACAACGGGTGGACGCCAGGGGTACCCGGCCATCGGACTCTCCGTCAATCAAGGCGCCCAAGGGATCTTGAGTCCCACTGCCGGCGATGATCCCAAGATGAGCCTGGCTATCCTCGTGCCAACTTGCCCAGCGCTGCCCCGGCAGCAAAGATTGCAACGGCTGAAATAGCCTGGAATATCCCGGAAGCTTATCGGCCAGGCTCGCCAGCGGTGAACCATCATGGGGCGTGGCAATAAACACACTGTGGCCCAGATTATCGGGCGGCAGCTCTACCAGCAATTGCCGAACAATTAAGCCTCCCATACTGTGCGCCACAAAGTGCACCCTGGGATACTGCTGCCAGTTCTGCTCATCCAGCGCCTGGCGTAAGGTCACTACCGCTTGTTGCAGTGAGCCGAAACGGGTGGGCAATCTGGGGCACAGGATACTGTATTGCCGAGCCAAGCCTTGGGCCAGAAACCCCATGTCACGCTCATCTTTATTGAAGCCATGCACCAGCACCACCAGGGCTTTGCTGTTATCCAGCCTCAAATTAGCTGACTCTTGAGCCATTGCTGGAATGCCTGTTTGGGCATGGCACCGGCCTGCTGGGCTATCACTCGGCCATTTTTGAACAGCATTATGGTCGGAATGGAGCGGATCCCATACTGGGCCGCCAGCGCTTGCTGAGCTTCGGTATCCAGCTTGCCGAAACGAAACTCCGGCTCCAGTTCGGCAGCGCTCTGCTCGAATATAGGAGCAAACTGTTTGCAAGGGCCGCACCAGCTGGCCCAGAAATCCACCACCAACGGCAGCTCTGACTTATGGGCATGGTTGGCAAAGTTGGCATCAGTCAGTTCTACTGGAAGGCCTTGAAACAAAGGCTGCTTGCAGTGGCCGCACTTAGGGCCTTGAGACAGCCGTTCTTCCGGCACCCGGTTCATTCCAGCGCACTGGGGACATGCAATCAACATAGGATTCTCCTCTCAAGCGGCATTATCGCCGCACACTGTGAAATAGGGGACGGCGTTAAACCGACTCAAGCCAGATGAGGTCGCAACAGGGCCAGCACCTGGGGATAATCGGCCTGGTTATCCAAGGTCAGACTCAGATAGCCATCACCGCGAAAGGCCCGGTCCAGCTCCAATAGCAGATGGGTTTGCTCGCCATCGGGAACCAGGGTAAGTTCCACTTCACGCAAAAGGCGGATCCCACGCCCTGTGGGTACAAACTCCAACTCCTGATAGCAGCCTGAACCACTGCGAAAATCAGAGGTGTTGATATAGCCTTGCTCGACATCGGCTTTTTTAAGGACAAAGCCCAACTCCTCCATGGCCTGCAGCAGGTGCAGCAACAGCTGGGTAGGCTGGATCTGCAGCAGATCCTGATCGCCTGGATCTATGGCGTAATCTATCGCCAGCCCGGTTTGCAGCCAGACCCGGCATTGATTGTTACGCACCGGCAACTCGGTAAATGGCGTCTCAGGATGCAACTGACCGATGAAAGGCAACTCTCTCACCTCTCCGGCCTGAAGTTCAAAGCCTTCGCTGATACGCCAGCTGGCCAGACAATGATTGATAAAGTGACTGCTGTCGCCGTCGCTGACCTTAACCCGGGTCATTAGGGCCAGTTCCAAACCGGCGATACTCTGACTCACCTCGCCGCCCTTGAGCACGATTCGGGCGTCGAAGGTTTGCCCAGGTTGCAGGCTGGCATTGAGCAAACGAGTATCGACACTGGCGCCGCCAACGCCAACTGCAGCAAGCAATTTCTTAAACATCCTCTGTTCCTGTTTACTTAAAAGGCCTTGCCGCATTTAAGCCCCTTTTCTTCGGCGAGTAAAGGGCGAACGCATTGGCTGTAAACTCCCAAACCCAACAAGCAGGCAGCAACAAAACTCATTCTGAGCCAGTTAAAAACCAGAGGCCGGCAAAATCATCCTCCTAATCAGGGATGGCGTAAACGGACTTCTGCCAAAATCGGTGTATGGTCGCTCGCCTGGGCATCCAGTTCAAACTGCGGCCGCAGCAGATGCCTGTCATAAACCCGGTAATCTGCCACTTCTGCCAAACTATGCTGACTGCGGGCATCAAACTCCTGACTCAACAACAGATAGTCGACCACACTGCCTTGAGAACCATGAAAATGGGTCACGGGGCGAGTCACTGTCACTTGCTCGCCACTTTGCTCAGAGGCTTCTCGCCAGAGCTGCCAGGCGTCAAACAGTTGAAAATGCGCCAGCTGCAGTTTCAGCCTTTCATCTGGCAGGCCGTGAAGGCCCGCAGCGCGAATATCCCCGTTATAGAGCTGCCCGGCACCCACCAACAGGCCCTTGAGTTCACTGGAATCTATGCCGGCGTTGAAATCCCCCATCAGCACCACAGCATTGCCGCTTTGCCGGCGCCGCTTGAGTATCGCCTGATACAACAACATGGCCTCACTGCCACGCTGCAAAGTGGCTGACCATCGGCCCAGCGCACTCTCGGCCAGCAGCCCGGCGGCACCTTGCAACTCGACCGCGCCCTTGGGCAACTTGTTGCGAGGTGATTTGAAATGCACCACGTAAGTATCACAGTGGCCTATCCCCGGCAGCATCAAGGTGGCTCGCAGTATCTGGCGACTACTTTGAAACTCTTCCTTGAGTCCAAGTGAAAATGCCAGTTCGGTATCCAGCTCCACCGCCGCCAAGGAAACAATCGGAAAACGGCTTGCCAGTGCCACCACACTCTTGCGGGCAACAAAGCCTTCTATGACCGGCGAATCCACCAGCGCAAAGTGGGCAAGACCGGCAGCCTGACACAATTCGCGTAGCGGCTCGGGGCTGAATACCTCCTGCCAGCCCACCAGATCTGGCTGCGCCTGCTGCAGCCAGCGGACTGTCCAGTCGCACTTTTGTTGCCACTGCCCTTGGGTATAGATGTTGTTGAACTCATGAAACGCCAGCGGCGGCATGGCAAAATTGAACAGATTCAGACTGGCGATGCGGATATTGGAAGACATGAAAAGCGCTGCGGCTCCGGTAACCCTGCTGAGTAATAGTGTTGATATTAAGCCGCTGCTGAGATTTGTCCAATAGCACACCAAAAACAACCTTCCGGCTACCCATTACCCCCCAACAGCGCCCAATAGCCCAACAAATAAGCAACATAAAGCCGCTGTTTGTGGCTAAAAAAACCTGTTTGACAGGCTTTTTCGATCTCCCGCTTGACTTGTTTGGTTTCGACCATACAATCGCCGCTTAATTAACCATACGGAGACCCACTGTGGACACACACATAGGTGACAGTAGATGCCCTGTCAGTCAGACAGGATTATTTGCCCGGCACTAGTCTGCAGCTTCGCAAACTACTGCCAGGACTGGCAGTAGCGTATTAAAGAATCCCTTTTTCCGTTACTCCCCATAAAAACCTTGTTGAGCTTTACATGCATACGCATGCCGCAGTGTTCTCCTGTGGCTGCAAACTAATGCATCCATAAAGGTTTTTTTACTTAGGACAGCTTTGCTGCCGCTGCCCCATCTACGACCTTGAGTGTTCCCCCACACAGGAGGAACAAGCATGAAACTCAGATATACCAATACGCTGCTGCTGGGCGGCCTGCTCTGGCATGGACAACTGCATGCCGGCATTCAGTTGCTGGAAGATCCCGATATTGCCGCTGCCACAGAACTCGCTGTCGACTGGCAACGACAAGCGGGCAACAACGGCTTTGCCCTGGGGCTCAACCAAGCCGTCTTTGGCGGCGAATTGGCGCTGGAACTGCAAACAGACGACCGGGATGCCCCCTGGGACAGACATGAGAGCCGCGGCTGGCAACTCGGCTACAAACAACCGCTGGCCACAAACGGCTTATCTCAGACTCTGGCACTGGAGCTGGGGCGTCATCACAGAGATGGCTGGCAGGGTCACGCCCTGGTCAGTAGCGATCTGCCGATTGCCACCCAGGGCTTCTTTGTGCGCAACAACTTAGGGCTGAGCCTGGAGTCGGGGGAAGGTCCGGCAATGATTTTTGGCCTGGGAGCCGGCTTCAAAGTTCAGCAGCAAACTCTGCTGTTTGAAAACCAGTATCTGGGCCAAGGCGACTATGGCTACCAGCTACTCTGGCAAAACCAACCCAACGCCCATTGGCAGTGGCAATTGGGTTATGGCAATCAGTATGGCGGTGGCGCCCGCCAATTTGGCGCCGGCATACAATTTTTCTTTTCTTGATAGCTCATTGGGAGAATGACCTATGAACAGCAACAACATCATACTCAACCTGCACCTTATTCTGGCCAACAAAGACGCCAAGGCGATGCAGATGCTGGCATCCGAGCTGCATCCGGCGGACATAGCCGCCGTACTGCCGGCTTTCGACAGCCAGCAAACGGCCTCAATACTGACCCTGTGCCAGCCCAAAACCGCGGCGGCGCTGCTGCGGTATCTACCCCATCAGCAGCAAAAGCTGCTGGCGGAAGCACTGGATCATCAAACCCTTGGGAAAATTATCATGGAGATGGCGGCAGACGAGCGCGCCGACCTCTATAACGAGTTGGATGTTGAGCAGCAAGCGCTGCTGCTACCCACTCTGGCCAAGGCGGAGCGCGAGGATATGCGTACCCTGGCGGCCTATGATGACTCCAAGGTTGGCTCCATTATGACCTCTGACTATGCCCTGCTGCGGGTCAATCACACCGCGGAAGAGGCTATAGACAGCCTGAGGAAAGTTGCCGCAGATCTGGAAACCATCTACCAGACCTATGTGGTGGATGAGCGCGGACGCCTGATAGGCAATGTGTCGCTGCGTCAGCTCATCATCGCGCCCCCCAAGGCATTGGTGAAAGACTTTATGAAAGAGCAGACCATAGCCATAGAAGCGGAAGCCTTCAAAGAAGAAGCTGCGCAGATGATAGCCCACTATGATCTGCTGGCGCTGCCTGTGGTCAACGGCAAAGACCAACTGGTCGGCATAGTCACTTATGATGATGCCATGGATGTGGCCAGTGCCCAGGCCGATGCCGAATTCAACAAACACGGCGCCGTGGGGCAGTTGGCCTGCTCTTTCAAGGAAGCCAGTATTGGCATGCTCTATCGTAAGCGAGTCTTTTGGCTGGTGTTGCTGGTGTTCGGCAATGTGTTGTCCGGCACTGGGATCGCCTACTTTGAAGATACCATTACAGCTTATGTTGCTCTGGTATTCTTCTTGCCACTGCTCATCGGCAGCAGCGGCAACGCCGGTTCACAGTCTGCCACCTTAATGGTCAGGGCTCTGGCCACCGGGGAGGTCGTCCTCAAAGATTGGCTGTCGCTACTGGCCAAAGAGCTGCTTGTGGCCGGCTTGCTGGGTGCCACCATGGCCATTGCGGTATTTACCCTGGGTTATTGGCGCGGCGGCGATATCGCCCTGGTGGTGGCTCTGACCATGCAACTTGTGGTGATTATCGGCAGCCTGATAGGCATGTCCCTGCCCTTCTTGCTGAGTAAGTTCAAGCTGGATCCAGCGTCGGCCAGCGCGCCGCTGGTGACTTCGATAGCCGATATCATAGGTGTCATCGTCTACTTCAATGTCGCCACCGCTATTTTGGATTTTCCGCCTGTCAGTGGTTAATGAACCTCGGCATAACCTATGGAAACCCAGGTTATGCCGGAAAACGCCTTGTCATGGCTCAACAACTTCATTCAAACTCACCAAGACTCGGCGGGTAACAATATAAGCCAATAATCAGCCAAGCAAGATCCCCGGCTTTCCATCCAAGGAGCGGGCAATGGCGCGCCGCTCCTCGGCTTCAGTGAAATCTTTGCTCAGAATGCTATCCACGTAGAACCACTCGCTGACCACCTCTTCGCTGCTGAAAGTCAGCGTCATATAACCCCGGTTCAACAGGTTGGCGTATTTAAGGTCGTCCACCAGCCCTACAACGGCCGCCTCTGTCGCCGGGATCTGCTCTGGTGGCAGGTTGAGGTAGTACTCAAGCCCAGGGGAGGAAACCGAACTGGTGGCAAACTCAACCCCAACCATATTGCCATCTTTGTCCTTGAGATCATTGGCCCAGGCATTGTGGGTATCACCGGCAATCACCACCAGGTTTTTACCCGAGGCCCGGGCAGTGGCCAGCACGACTTCACGCTCATAGGCATAGCCATCCCAGGCATCCAGGTTGTAGGGGATCGACGGCAGTTGCAACAGCGCCAGCACTTCCGGCGTCAGCTTGGCCTGGTTGGCAGCCAGATAGGTCAGTTCCGCTTGGGTCAGCGTCGGATCGCCGGCCTGAGCACGAGCCGCCAGCTGCGCCAATGCCGCCAACTCGGCAAACTGCGGAATAGACAGCTGCTGAGTGGCTATCGCCGCCGGCAACATCATCCGCCCCATCAGTATCTGCTGCCCCAAAAGCTGCCACTTGGCGCTGGATTGCAACAGTTTTCCCTGCAACCACAACAGTTGGGTCTGGCCCAGAAGCGTACGCTGAGTGTCGGTCACGTCGGCGAGAAACTGCTGATCATTGAAAGCGCCGGTAGCCGGATCCAGATAGTTGCCATAGTCCAACTGTTTGTCACGGGCCAACACCCGGGTATCCAGCATATGCAGATCCAGCAGATCGCCGAAGCTGAAACTGCGGTAGATCTCTTCATGATTGCCCTCGCGCCATGGGCGGATAGGCAGCCATTCGAAGTAAGCCTGCAATGCCGCCTGTTTACGGGCGTCGAAGTCCCCTTCCCCTTGGTTATGGTTTTCGGCACCATCCTTCCAGGTGTCGTTGGCCACTTCGTGATCGTCCCAGACAGTAATAAACGGCAGCTTGGCGTGCAGCTTCTGCAAACTGGCATCGCCGCGATACTGGCCATAGCGGGTACGGTAATCGCTCAAGGACAGCAACTCTCCCGCGGGTAGTACCTCACGGCCCAGCTCGGCGGCATGTTCACTGGCATAACCACCACGACCATATTCATAGATATAGTCGCCCAAGTGCAGCATGGCGTCGAGATCGTCCCGCTGCGCCGCCAATTCATAGACATTGAAGTAACCGGCCGGGAAATTGGCGCAGGACATAACCGCCAGTTTAACCGAATCGACCGCGCCCTCGGGCAGGGTCTTGGTCATACCGACCGTGGATGTCTTATCACCCGTCATAAAACGATAGAAGTAGCGGCTGCCGCTCTCCAGCCCTATGGCATCGACTTTAACCGTGTAGTCACGCTCGGCATTGGTCACCATTTCACCTGTGGTCACCAAGTCGCTGAAGGCACCATCACGGGACACCTGCCAGGATACTCTGACATCCCCCGCCGTTTGCGGTGTGACCCGGGTCCAGATAATCACGGCATCCTGAGTGGGATCACCGCTGGCGACACCATGAAGAAAATCGGCGGCGACAGTATTGTCATCATTGTCACTGGAGCAGCCCATCAGGCCATATGAAAGTACGGCGGCGCCAACACCTTTGGCAGAGAGGGCAAGAAAGTCACGACGGGAGAAGTTACGGGTCATTGTTATTATTCCTTTAAAAACGCTTCATCATGCTGGTATGAGGTCGGATGTCCAGATTGTGAAGTTAAACTATTACACAATTGTGACAATTAGGTAACCATGTATTGATATTCAAATGAATTCAGTCAGTTAAACAAAATAATGCCAGCTTTAGGCCAAGGCGCTTGCAGCCTACAGTGGCTGAGGGCAAAATGCCTTACAGGACAAATAATTAGCCCTGCCAGGGCCCTGCTGAAGGAACAAAACAATGAAAGTCAAAGACATCATGAGTACCCAAGTGGTGTGTATCAGTGATGGCGCCAGCGTCAAGGACGCCCACCAACTGATGCATTCCCGCAGCGTACGCCATCTGCCGGTGATATCAGAAACCAGCGGCACTCTGGTAGGGATACTCACTCATAAAAAGATGATTGCCACAGTAGTCAATCTACTGACTCGTTATGGCCAGGGAGCACTGGAACGAAAGGAACGTGGCACCCTGATAGCCGATCTGATTGAAACCGACTTTGAACCACTCATGGCCGATGCGCCGCTGACTCAAGTGGTGGATTATTTTATTGCCAACAAACATGGCTGTCTGCCTGTAGTGGACGAGCACAACAAGGTGCAGGGCATAGTCACCTCTTCTGACTTCGTCAAACTGTGCCGGGAATTGCTCAAGGCCTGAACCCATCAAAAAAGCGTGCTTAGAGCACGCTTTATTGGACAGAGCTTTTGCTTTTGGCGCAAGCTGAACCTATTGAATGAACCGGGTCTTAGAGCTTAGGCCTCTGGCTCTATCTTATTGATACTGCCCTTATAGCCGGTTTCATCCACCGCCTTTATCAGCGCATCCATATCAAAGCCTTCAGGCACTATCACTCTGGCCTGCTGGGTCTTGAGCGAGGACTTGGCCTTAATAACGCCCTCTGTCTTGCGCAGCGCCTTGTTGATTACCGTGACACACAAAGGGCAGGTCATGCCTTTAACATCCAGGGTAACCACCTGATTGCCCGCCCAGGCAAACGGCGTACACAGCAGCAGTAAAACCAGTAACAAGCTTCTCATTCAAACACCTCTAACAGCCAAGGTAATACAAAAGGGTAAAGCTGAAACGCCAAGACCACAGGCACCGCCAGCCAATAGAGCAGCAACATTCTGGTGCGGCTCATGGTCGCGGTGCACAGAGGCTTTTTGGAGAAATACAAACGCCAAAAGCCCAGCAGGATCAACAGAGTCGACAACGCCAGCATGGGTATTTGCAGCCAGCCCAGCTGTTCAATGCCCGACAGCGAGGCTGCCGATACCCCAAAAACCAGATAGATCAGCGGCCCAATACAGCACAGGCTGGAGGCGACGGCGGCAACAACGGCTGCTGCCAGTGTCGCCAAAAACCCCTTAGAGCTGTTCTGTTGACTGGAAATCATAGGCGAAAACTTTAGGGTCATAGTAGTTCACAGGGTCGCCATCCACTTCGGCATAAGGGTAGCCAAAGTTGTTCAGCGGCGTCTGCTCGGCCATAGGCGCCAGATCGAAGTCGCGACCGAAGTTGAAACCAACCCAGTTCATCTCCCAGTTACCGAACAGATAGTCGTTGACCGCCTGCACATCGGGATCCTGGTGTTGCTTGTTCTCGGTCAAACGCATCTTGGTCACATCCGCAGGGTCGGCCGGCAACCAGCCGTAACCCGCCAGATAGAACATGGCGCGGCAGTGCTGACCACCACTGACCTTGGCCAGGCCATTGGCATCACTGCTGCCGAAGGCTTTCTTGGAGTATTTGCCCATCTTAATAGCCTGTCCTACCCGGATCCCGAACATCTCCCGCGCCGGAATACCGGCGGCACGAGCCAAGGCCACAAATACCGAGTTGATATCAGTACACTTGCCCCCCAGTTTGCCGCTCTCGAGAATAGTGGCCACATCACCCGTACCGCAACCGATAACGTCGTTGTCGCGGAACATATTGGCGCTGACCCAGTTGTAGATGAGACGGGCCTTTTGCAGCGGATCGGTTTCCTTGCCAACAATCTTGTCTGCAGTCTGCTTCACTATGCCATCAATGGGCATATGCTTGGTGGGCAGCAGATAGTGTTCCACATCCACCGGGTACTGGATAGTTTCGGGGGCGCGATAGTGTTCGAGTTCACCGTTTTTCAGCGGTTCCCAGTCGAGGGTTTCCAGCTCCATCACCAACTGCAGTTCCATCTTGCCTTTGGCATCAGGCCAGGTGGCAAATAGTGTCTTGGCGCCATAGCTGTTAGCGGCAGTGATATAAGCGTCCTGGAAATTGCCTTTGAAATTCAGCTTACGAACTTGCTGAAACTGGGTGTCTTCCACCAGCGGGATCCACAACTTGACCACGCCCTCTGAGCCCTCGGGTGCAATCAGTTGGTAATCTTGAGTCAAGGTGAAGTGTCTGCGGCCGTCGGCGGAATAATGCTCGACGGCCTTGGTCTTCGATGTGGCCGCCATCACAGGGCTGGTGATACCGGCCGTCGACAAAATAGCCGCCGTTTTTAAAAAATCGCGTCTCTGCATTATTCGATTCCTTACGTTTGATTAACAGACAAGTTAATGAGGTGCCCGCTGGCGGGCCGATGCATTATATGTGGCGGCCCCTGGCACCGCAACAAAGCCGCAGACACAGGGTCAGTACAGCTAGAGTCATCAGTAAGGTGGAATAATAAGAAAAATTAACAAGTTTGCGAGACAAAACAACCATATTGGTCATCTTGTCTCGCCTTACGTTTACCAATGTAAAGCCGGTATTGCAGACGGAAAACCGGCGCCGGATCACATTCTTACCTGGGCTTATCTCAGCCCCACTTCCACGTCGCGGATAATGAAGTTACCCGAATAAAGCGGATGGGGTTCACCCAAAGGCTCCAGGGCAAAGAAGCGCTTGTGCTCTTCACTGAGCCCCTCGAAGCCGCCTATCACCTGATAGAGCCAGCTTTCCGGATCCCAGGACAGCTGTTGCTGCTGCAGATATTCCAGCGCCGAAGTGTTGCGGCCCGAGTCAATGACGGCGCAGAAGTACTCATCCACGGCCTCTTTGAGCGGGTTATCCGGCATATCAAAGTCTTCCTGAGGACTAACCGCAACCGGCACATCGTGCTCCTGCAACCTCTTGGGCAGATGGTCACGACTGATAGCCTTGATACGGGCCACCATCTCCATCAGTTGCAGTTCCTGGCCGCTGTTATTCACATCCACAGATGCCGGTGCCAGCAAGGCCTCGGCATGATTGAACAACACAGGCACCTGCTTGTGCGCCACATGGTCGGCTACCTGATAGTCGGGGTGCAAATCTGTATACAGCAACCAGCCTTTGAGCAAACGGGTACGACCGCGGATCTGCCTGAAGCGTCCCAGCAATTCCAGCAGACGCCCCTGCACCACGCTCAGCTCCTGGGTGCAATCGCTGAGGGTCTCCTGCAACATGGTCACCAGCAGGCGGCGCAGTTCACGGATATCACCGGCAATTTCGCCAAGCTCGGTAAACTCAAACAGCTCCAGGCCGTTAAGCAGTTCTGATACCTGGCTCTGGGCCAGCTCGTTTTCACGGATCTTGGCGTTAATTGAACCCACATAACCGAACTCGTTATTGATCCGGCCCCAGAGCACACGAATGGAGTAACGCAGGCTCTCGGTGAAGCTGAATACGTGTTCGGTCAAGTCCGCCAGATAGGCTTCGGCGGCGCTGTAATCCACACTGGCGCGCGCCTCACGGTAGTGATTGGCCAAGGTCTTGATGGTGGCCAGGGCCGAACCGACGTTGGCGTTGATCTGGCGGTTACGCTCATCCTTGAGGCCCTCTTCCAGCAGGGCCCTGACATTACGCGACAATCTGAGCGGTTCGTCCGGCTCGGGACGCCAAAGAATACCGTTGTCGGTAAGCTTCTTCAGCAGCGCGGGTTCCTGCCGGGTCTCGTCCAAGCTACCGGAGAGATAGGCGTCCATCACCAGTTCGGCGTTACGCCCAAGCAGCCTCAGCAGCTTGACCCCGGCCTGATGCAGGTTGCTGCTCATATCAGATCCCTCTGGGTGGCAGTTTCAGCCTGAGCCTCCAGACTGAGGCCCTCGGTTTCATCGATAAAGCGGATCACTTCGTAGAGGTAATCCAGCTTGCCGGTGGCGATATAGATCTGTTTTTCCGGATTCGGCCGCACCAGATAACCCAGCTCCTGCAAGCGCTTGAAAACCAGTTTAATCTGGCCATCGACACTGCTTGAGCTGGAGCCGAACAAGCGATACTGGCTCAGCTTGGCCAGTTGCTCGCGAAACGCCGGCGTATCCTCAATGCGGCTCTGCAATTCGGTAAGCCGCACCGCCGCGCCTTCAGTCAGGGGCGCGTCCTGGCCGCTGGCTTCCTGCACCAATACCAGCCATTCCACCATGGGGATCAACGCCTGGCAGATATCGCGAAACTGCGCCGAAATCACTTTGCGCTCGTCCTCCCCCAACTGCAGATAACCACAGAAAAAGACTTCGCCCTCGGCGGCCTGGGCCACAGTGCGGTTGATTTGGTTGAGATAGGCCTCGACTCTGTCACGGGTGGCCGGACTCTTGAGTGAACGCCAACCTTCCTCATCCGTGGTGCGGCAGATAAATTCACCCTTGAGCAGACGTTCAATCAGGGCGCCTGAGCCGACGATGGTACTTTGCAGTTCGCTCATTACACCGCCTCCTTGGCCAAGCGCTCAGAGAGCTTTTGCGCTATGGGATCGACCTTGGGTTTAACCACCTGCAGTCGCTTGGTCTGCTTGTTGATGATGTAGCGGTTGGCAAACAAATTCAGTACCTCGGACTCAGGGTTGGGGAAAGCACCCAACACGCTGATATTGTTGTTTTCACAGGCATCGAAGATCTTCTTCACGTTAGCGTGGTGCAAGGTGCCCAGCTCATCAATCGGCCAGTGCACAGTGACATCCGCCTTGCCCCGCAGCAAACGGGTAAAGGCCAGCAGGAACTTACAGAGGATCAGATAAGCCATACCATGACTGGATGACTCGTTGAGCTGACGGTCGGTGCGGATCACCAGATCCGAATTGCCTTCCTTGAGGCGCAGCTCAATCTCCAGCAGCTTGGCGATGCCGCCGGTCAGGGCCGAGCGGCCTATGATATCCAGCGCCCGGCGCATGCTGTTGGTATAGTGCTCATCCGGCAGGCCGGTGAAGCCTTCGGCCTTCCAGGCGCGGAACGCCTTAACGAACTGCTCCAGCTCAGGCCAGAACTCCAGCTCGCTGATCCGCGAGCGGATCCTGACCGCAGATTCAGATACGCCGTCGAGGAACAGCTCCTCCCCGACTTCGCGGGTAATACGGGCGCTCTGGGAGGCAATACGGCGGTCGATATCGGCCAATACATCGTAGAAGGCGGTCAGGTCGACACCGAAGATTCGGCCCTGATCCCTTAACCCAGTAATCGACTGCGGCACCATCACATTGAGCAGCTGGGCCAAACGTGGAACCAATTCGCGGTAATCCAGCAGGCGTATGCCCTTGTCATTGACAGAGCTGGACTCTTCACGGGCCTTTTCCCAGAACTCGGATAGGCTGGAGCCTGACTTGCTGGCAATCACCTGATCGAAATGATCCACATACTGCCTGACCGAACCCAGCAGATGCTCGCGCTTGAGCAGCAGCTCCTCGCCCTGACGCAGACGTTCACCCAGGCTACCCTGAGGCTCTTCATCGTTGCGCGGCAATTTCAGCTCGGCCAGCTTACGCAGCAAGGCGCGCAACTTGGTGAGGTTTTCCGAGGCCTCTACCTGAGCGGCATCAGACTGGCGCCTTTGTAGCTCCAGTTGCTGGCGGGCATGTTTGACTTCGTTGGCCTTGGTTTTCAGCTGCTGATCCAGCTCGGAGGCGGCGCGCTTGACTTCGCCCAGGTCGGTCACCAACTTGGGTTTACGCACCAGCCAGGTATGCTGATACCAGTCGTCATAGCGCAGCACTTCACTGCGACGCTGCTCGGCAGCGGCAATGGCACCTTCCAGCTCACGGATCTCCCGCTTGAGGGCGAGAATTTTGTCTTCATCCACCCCGCGGGACTTAAGCTCATTCTTGTACCACAGCTCGCAGGCTTTTTGTTCCTCTTTGGCACGACTGCGGCGCTGATTGATGCTCTCTTTGAGCTGCTCCAGATGCTGCTCCAGCGCGCCGACCACTTCCTGCCAGTAGGCGTTCTTTTCCATTCTGGCATCCAGTGCCTGCTCTTTGAGTTCCTCCAGCCATTCCAGGTGCTGGTTGCGCAGCTGTTTCATCTCCTGATCCAGCAGCGTCAGGCGTTTACCGGCCTGCGCCTTACGCTCAGCCAACGCCTTGTTAATCTGCTCCTGCACAGTGCGGCGCTCCTCGAACAGACGCCGCAAATCGTCACGCAAATTCTTGTATGCCGTGCGGGCAAAGGTCAGCTCACGGTTCAGTTTATCCAGTGCTTCGTTGGCCTGAACCAAGCGCTCTTCCGCTTCTTCCTGCAGCCCATAGGCGTTTTGCAGGGCATCTTCGGCCTTGGCCAGCTTTGCCCTCAGCTCAGGCTCTGAACTGGCGTATTCGGGGATTTCCAGCGCCTTGAGATCCAATGAGATCCCAAAAAGGCTGTCACTTTCGGCGCCGACATTGGGGTGCAAGTCGGTGCGGTGCAGCAAGTCGGGATGTACCACCTTGCCCAGGTGCTGCTCCCAACCCGGCACTTCTTTTCGCAGGAACTCCAGCAAGGTGTGGGACTGAGGGAACAGCATGTGTTTGAGATCGTCCAGATCGCCCTGGCGCTCCGTGACTCTGAGCGCGGCAATTCTGAGTGATTCGCTGGCCTGATCCCTGAGTGAGCGCTGTTTGCGCTCTTCGCTCATCAGCCGCTCCACCTTGGCGTTGGCAGCCTCCTGCTCGGCATCGGCACGGTCGATACGCTCGTCGAATACCGCCAGGCTGAGCTTCTCCTCCTCGGTATAAGTCACACTGTCGACCTGCAGCTTGAGCTCGGCCGCATTGAGCTTGAGTTGGTACTCCTGCTCCTGGAATTTGGCCTTGCCGTTTTCCTGCTGCTCACGGAATTCGGCATCGAGGCGCGCCAAGTCTTCCCGGGCCACTTCACGCTGCTTGTCGCGGGCCTCGCGTTGCTTATCCAACTCTTGTTGCAGCTTTTCCAGCTCCTTGTTGAGCTGTTCGCCAATCTTGCTGCGGCGGGCGTTATAGGCGGCTTCTATATCCTGATGCTTCTCTGTTTGCAGCTTGTGTCTTTCGCTGAGGTTCTCAAGATCGCTACGCCACAACGGCAGCTGTTCCAGATTGGCCTTGGCCTGTTCGATATCGGCATCGAGAAACGCCGCATGTTGGTTTTCGATGGCGTCGAGTTCATATTCCAGCTTGGCGACATCGCCCTTGGCGGCAGACAGCTCCTGGTTAAGCTCATCGCGCTGCTCTTTCCACTCATCGTCCAATGCCTTGAGACGGAAGTTCAGCTCCCGCGACAGGGTCTGATTTTGCTCCTGACGCTGGGCCTCCAGCACTTCGTCATTGCGATAGCCCTTGGCCAGGCTGCCAAGACGCAGTTCGGCCGACAGCAGCTCGTTGAACTCCTGCTCCAGCTTGTCAAATTCGGGACGGATCTGCTCGAACCCGGCGATCAGCTGGCTCTCGCGGATCCAGGCCTCGACGCGTTGTGGATTAAGCCTTGATGCCGGCGGGTTAACGCCATCCTCTTCCAAAATGGCGGCGATCATCGACTTGACCGTTTCCATTTTGCCTTCTTTGGAATGCACCGCCTTGGCCAGTTTTTCGATATGGCGCAGTGAATGGTCGGCCTCGCACAGAGAGAACAAACGGGCATAGCTGCGCAGCTCTGTGCGGCTGGAACCTGTGTTCAGCAAGGTACGGTCATTCTGGATGATGGCGCGAAACTCTCGGGTATTCAAAAGCTTGGTATGGTTCACTCCGGCGCGTTTCATCTCGCTGCCCAGTTTAGCCATGGTATGGCACAAAATAGTGTCGCCGTTTTGGGACTTGATATAGTCTTCCAGTTCAAATCCCTTGGCGATAAAGCGATAGTTGACCCCTTTGCCATCGCCGGCCGAGGCCAGCACCGCCTGATACAGCAAGCCATCACTCTTTTGGTATTCGTAAATGATATAGCTGGATTCTCTGGGCAGATACCAGCGCTCGAAGCTGTCACGGGTCGAAGGCACGACCCGGCTGGGGTATTCACCATAAAACACAGGCACCAGACGCTGCAGCGTGGTCTTGCCCGAGGCGTTGGTACCACAGATATTGGTATGACCATCGAGCTTCAGTTCCACCACGCCCGGCAGATGGGTGTCGATCAGCACTATTCGAATCAAGCTTGGCATATAAATCCTTATGCAGACAGCAAGCGCCAAATAGCCAGAGGCCCCGGCACTCGCGGCAACAGGCGGGCAAACCGCCTCAATACAGCAAAACCCTTAAATTAATGGAAAGCCCCACCCTTGGCAATTGAAGGGCCGGTAAAGAAAGCGGGATCCGCTGCGGGTATCAAAGAATATTATTCAGGTTTGAACAGGCCTATCACTTCACCGGTCGCCTTGTCGCTGACCTTATCATCGGTCTGCTGCTCGCGGTAATCACACTCGACACACTCGACCGTTTCTATGCCGTTCTCCTTGAACAGCACTATGCTGTCCTGGGCCTGACATTTGGGGCATTTGGCTCCGGCCACAAAGCGTTTCTTGATCTGTTCATCTTCTGAGTCTAGTTGATAAGCAATGGCATTATTTTGCCATATCTGTGGCCGCTGTGGCGCATTTTAAGCAGCGTTAGGACAATGTTTGTGCCATTAAGAAATAACCCATATAAAACCAGAAGGTTACAGCTGAATGTTGAAGGAAATATGTAGCAGATTATTTGGGATTGAGTCCAGACAAGGAATGGTATCGCGCAATTCCAATACCATTCCACCAGGAAGTTCACTTAACCCAATGAGCCGGCATCATTGAGTGGCAACACAAACTTTTATGCGGAGTACTATCAAGACAATCTGGCCAGGGTCTCCTGCACCTTGCGCAACCAATTGCAGTTATCACATTGACACTTGCGCCGTGACAAATGGTGCGGGCTCAGGCTGGAATCGACAAAGTCGACCGCTATCAATAACTGCTGCTTCAATTCTTCGAGTGATTTCTGCTCCAGATCCACCAGTTCATCATTCTGATTCATCCAGATACATTCCATTCCCTGATGACAAAAGTTACAGCGCTCATCCACCGGATTATAGAAACCCGCATGGGGACAATGACGCAATTCCATCGACTGTATCACCCTGGGACGGGCATACTCGAACAATTCGATCAGCTCCTGCTTATCTGGCACTGACATAAGGCCTCCAAATCTCTTCTGCCACTGCGGCTTGTTGCAAACAGGTTACTCTGGGGAGGGCGCAATGAAATTGATATAGGTCAAAGTGCCGCCCAAAAGGATACGCTAGGAAGCCTGGTTCTGAGCTGGATCCCAGAGTCACAACTTGCCGCTGTTATCCCTTGCTGTTTTAATGAGCTTCTGCTTGTTGTTATTTTGTATCCTTGCTTCTGCCAATGGAGAAATCGCTTGCAAACACCTGAGCTGCAGCACTTTTATATTTCGGAAGAGCAGTCTGTCTATCTGCTCAAGGCCGATGACGCTCGCAAACACAGAGCCTGGATCCGCCTCTGCCGCCAGCAACTGATCAAGTTGGGCTATGACGATCCGCAACTGATAGGCAAAGGTGCCTATGGTTTTGTGTTCGCCGGACGAAACCGCCATGGCCAGGAACATGTATTCAAGTTCTCCCGTATTACCCTGCCTCAGCAGGTGCAGGACAGACTGGAAGAAGAAGCCTTCATGCTGTCTCAGGTCAATCATCCCAATGTGCCGCCACTGATAAAGTTCGACAGAGTCGGGCGCCAGGGGATCTTGGTGATGGCCAGAGCTCAGGGCCAGGATCTGGATCAACGCTGCCGCCGCCAAGGCGCCTTGCCTGTGGCGGAAATCATGAGCATTGCCAGGCAGTTGGCGGATCTGCTGCAGTATCTGCGCAGCGGCAGACCCTTGGTACACGGGGATATCAAACCTTCCAACCTGGTTTATGACCCAGAGGAAGATAAGCTGTCTTTGATTGACTGGGGCTCGGCAGTATTTGCCCAGCGCGATGCCGACAACCGCCCGGTTGGCCGCAATGTGATGGGGTTAATGTCGAGCGATCAGCAGCATCCCCACGCCCGCATGGGCGATGTTTACT
>Ga0114983_1000177_pt1 | contig 26279 bp, 39 predicted proteins | sample Shrwel_input2_RT_FD_87182 | JGI IMG/M metagenome (GOLD analysis project Ga0114983, IMG submission 87182) | Subsurface microbial communities from deep shales in Ohio, USA - Utica-3 well 1 S input2 RT | ecosystem: Environmental > Aquatic > Deep subsurface > Shale gas/oil reservoir > Produced... | reverse complement strand
CCCGGTGTACATCACCGGATTGAAGTCGGCCAACTCCCGGAGCCAGATGTCGTAGACATCGCGGTGCCAGCCCATCAGCATGACGGGCACGTCGGCTTCCAAGAGCAGCCTGGCGTACTGAGCCACAAAGCGCGCCTTGGCCACGCCTGTGATCCGACGCATGAGCAGGTCGAGTTCCCGACCAGCGCGACCGCGCTCCATGAAGGAGCCCTCCGTCGTCCTGATGGCCAACTGGCGGGCCAGTTGCTCGACCGACCGAAGCGTCTCCGAATCGGAGCCAACTTCTTCGACGATCACATTGAGCGGTGGCATCTGCTGGCCAACGTCGCGCTTGGTCCGACGCAGGAAGACTTTCTGCTCACGAAGATAGGTGCCGAGGGCTTGAGGGTCTTTGACCTTCTTGTCGCCATCTGTCCACTCACGCATGAACTCCTCGTGGTTGCCGAGTAACCCGGGATCAACCGCCTGCATAATGTTCCAGAGCTCGACGCCGTAGTTGTAGATCGGGGTCGCAGACAGCCCAAGCCGGTACTGCACACTGTTGGCTAGGGCATGAGCGGCTTGGCCCTTGCCACTCTGGGCGCCAGTTCGGAGCTCCTGGATCTCATCGAAGATGGCAGCCTTGAAAAAGCCGTCCTGGAAGGTGTCGATCCAGCCGAGCAGCTGGCTGTACTTGAAGATGTAGGCATCCGCCGGCGGCAGGTCATACGGCCGTGTGCCCTTGATGCAGTGGATGGTCAGCTCGGTGAATCCGCCAAGCTTCTCGGCCCACTGCCGTTGCAGGTGGGTCTGGACGACGACCGCTGCAGGGCGAGTTTCCATGTGCAGGATCAGCGCGGCGGCTGTGTAAGTCTTCCCAAGCCCTACGTCGTCGCCCAACAGCAGCGACTTGCGCGCGAGCGTGAGGTCGACCGCTTGGCTCTGGTAGTGCCGGATCACACAGCCTGGACGCAAACCGACAGTTTCAGAGGGGCTATATTCGGGACGGAGGATCTCCTCCATCCGCGCCTGCTCTCGCTCGAAACTTTGCCTCCCCCAGTCCAACGCCGCGGCGTCCGCCGGCGAGATGGTCAACGGGTAGCGCGTCGTGAACCAGGAAAGATCTGCGCAATGGGCAAGATCATTGGGGAAGAAGTATTCTTCGGTCACCCACTTCGGAATGCGCGGGAAGAGTTGCTTGAGACGGATCGCCACATGCGGCGCGACGCCACGCATGACCCACTGGGAGCCATCGACCAGGGCGAGGTGGCCATAGCTTCGGTTCATAGCCAGCCACCTCCCATGGATACGACCGCCGCCGGCTTCCCGTTAATCGTTGTGGGCAGCCCCATGGCCGTCCCGGTCATCAATAGCAGGCAGTCGACGATGCCATGCTCTGCGTAACGCTCAAGCTGCCGAAAGATGGCTTTGCGTTGCGCCCGGGTTTTCAACTCCAGCGCGACGGTGATCCCCTCGACCTGCACGAGGAAGTCAGGGATGTCGCTCTTCGACAGAGGCTTTTCGCGCTCGAACTCAAGTCCAGCAGCCTGCAGGGCTGATTCGAGGTCGGCTTGGGCGCGCTTCTCCAGCGCCATGTCCAGGCGCAGCCTGGAACAGAAGTCCCCCAGCCTGGCCAGGGCACGCTCTTGCGGTGTGTAGTTTTTCTCGGCGTTCATGGGTGTCCCTGCCCTCAGTGCTTGGTTTTTCCTTCAGCCATCAATGCGGCGATCTCCTCAGGCGGGACCGCGACAAGCTGGACGCCAAACGGTAAGGAACCTGTGCCTTCGAGGAAGGCCAACAGCATGTCGAGCTGTTGCGCCTGAGAGTCTGGAAGGGTTTCGAGCAGTCGCTGGCAGCGCTGCAGCGTGTGGACGCGCCGACGCATGTTTTCGTACTGGCCGCGAACATCGGCATGCCGCTGCTTGAGATCCTCGTTGCTGCACGCTTCCAGCTCGCGGCGGTCTTCTTCCACCAGGTGGTAGATCGTGGGCTCCTTGTGCGAGCACCCAACCGTGCCGCTTCGGGCCCACATCGTTCGTGGGGTCATTTGGGATGCCAGTCCGAGGAAGTTCAGGCCAATGGCCAGGATCTGGTCACGCTGGATGTAGAGGGATCGATCTTCAATAGGGCCCACGCCGCCTGATGCGTTCTTGCCACGAATGACCAAATTTACGGTGTCGAACATCGGGTCCTGGGCATCGGCGATATACCCGGAACCGCCCTCGACGGTGACGAACTTGTTGCCGATCGCGAACTTGAGGTGCACATCGCGCTTAGCCATTGGCTTGCTCCGAATCCAGAGTTGTGGGGTAACCATCGAACAGCTGGCCATCCAGCAGGCGTCCGGCGGCGTGCTTGCCTACGCGCAGCATCGGCAGTGCACCGTCGGCGGTAGTGGGGCTTTCAAAGCAATGCACGGTGCCATTCTTCGCCACCAGGAAGGCAGGGACACGTTGGGCACGGCCCATAGCGGTAGAGAACTCCTCCCCGTCGAGCGGTGGACGCCATTCGCCCCACTGCTTGAACAGGAACGGCACGCCATTGGCGCTGCATTGATCGCGCAGGGCGGCAACCCAGTTCGGGTTCATCGGACGCGCATCGCGTCCAGACTCACCGCCAACCACCACCCAGTCGATGCGCTGCAGGCCTGCGTGGCTGGGGGTTTCTCGGGCCATATCCGTGCACCCGCCGCATCGGCACAGGATGTCGCCCGCCGGCGTCGCCAAAAGATCGACCGGGCCAAGCAGCGGCTCCATCGACAGCCAACGAACGGCCGCCGGCGATTGGAGCAGCAGCGGGATGCGCTCGTTAGCGGTTTCCTGATTTTCAACAGAGACGCCCAGCCAGACGTTCTTCACGGGCCAACTGCTGCGATCGGCCTCACTGGGGCGGCGGGGGCGGAGGCCGAAGCTACCGCGCAAGGCATCCAGGGAGTTGCGCAGGATGTCGGAGACACCATCCGCGCCGCGGCAGTTTTCGACTGCGCGGTCCCACGAGAAATTGCAGAGGTAGTCCTTCATGCGCTGGGGGCGCTTAGTCAGCACCTGAAAGGTGTGCTGAGCGGCCAGCGCCATAACGACGAAGATGCGGTCAATGGCCTGTTCCGAGACATTCTCGTGGAACAGGTCCGACATGCTGTTGACGAAGATCAGGCGACTTTTTTGCCAGCGCAGCGGTTGATCGAGCACGCTGTCGACCGTCTTGATAGCGCCGTTCCATTGGCCCCCTTTAGCCAGCAGTCCGTCATAGGCCCCATTGCCTTCCGGCACCTGGCGGCCGCGATCCATTGCAATGACTCGCGCCGCCACATTTTCGGCGTAGCAGTACCGGCAGCCTTCACTTACACGCGAGCAACCGCGGATAGGATTCCAGGTTGCATCAGTCCATTCGATGTTCGTCTTATCAGCCATGGCTCACCATCGGAATATGCCAACATATAGCCGATAGTAAAGCACGATGATTTATAAAATGCGATATGTTTTAACGCTAGATTGAATCTTCTACTGCCTGCGCTTCAGCCTTCCAGGCTCGCACTTCAGGCGCCCCGAAGCCGTAGCAGCAAGGCGGTTCGACTTTGCTCTTGAAGCCGCAGAGCCAGAAAAAGCCTCCGTGCCTGGTTGCTCCGCAGGCGTTGCATTCACGCCAGCGACCGAAACCAGGGGCAATTGCCCAGCGGAAGCTGTGCTTGCGTGCCGCAGCAGGAGCCAGGTCAGGAGAAGGAGATGTCACGGCCGGTTATCCGCGCCGCAGTTGGGGCAGTCCTGATACACCTGAACCTGGCTCAAGAAGCGGCCGCAACCGGCGCAGTTCGATAGATAGCGGCGCAAGCGCTGACGTTTGATTTTCGGCAGCTTCATGTGCACGCTCCGCAAGGCCTCGCGATGATTCATGGAACTCACCGAAATCAGGCGCCGGGCCTTGCCTTCAATGTAAGAGGCCTCCATCGGCGTGACGTGGAACTCGTCCGCGAGTAGATCGCTGATCTCCTCACGGGTGAAGGTTCTGGCCTTGCCGAGGTCACTGGATCGCGAGAGGCTCCGGGTGAGCCAGATCAGATCGTTTCCGTTCCAGTCCCCTTCGATGTAGGCGTAGAACGCTTCACCTTCGGCGCCCTCGTTCTTGTGCACGTACTGGCAGTCCACCCCACGATGCGCGCGCTCATCGATGTATGCCGCCGGCCAAGGCAGATCCGTTTCACGGCTTTCGAACTGTTTCAGTGCACGCTCGCGCGTGAAAAGCTCCGCCCGGTCAAGGCTGGTGGTGTAACCCGCTCCATCCTTTGCCCACCACATTGCGCCCGTACCGACATTGCTGCGACTGTCCTGCAAGTAGAAAAGGTCAGACATTGGTGTTCACCTGGTAGTCGATATCGAAGAGGCCAAGACGGCCCTTGCACGGCATGAATGGAAGAGGGGCGGCCTCGCTCATTTCCAATCCGTATTTGCCGAAGAACCACGGCGAGTCACTTTCATCTACGCAGCCGGTGACGGTGACCCGGCCTACGACGCCGCCACGCTCCAGCGCAGAGAACTTAGGGAGTTCAACGCCAAGTTTGTTGCACAACGAAAGCGCTTCGGCGTATTCGTCCTTCGTCATGCCTTGGGATGCATGGATCAGCAGATCACCACGGTAGCCGGTCTTCCAGGAGCGGTTTTCTATGGGCTTGTGGCGATGGACCATCACCCAAGCCCAAGGCTGCCGAACACTGAGCGCCTTCATGCGATAGCCTCCTGCTGCGAGGTGGCGACAGGTTCTGCAGGGGCGGAGACCAGCCCGAGACGAACTCCAGCCGCGCGGACGAGCAGGATGTCTTCTTCGTAACCCCAGGGGTTGTTGAAGCCGTTGTCCATCACCGGCTGGAAGTAGCCATGGCGAAGGCGGGAGCCAGCCAGCACATGCCGGCCGATGGACTGCAGCAGCCCCTTGAGCGTTCCTCCATGTGAGAATCCAGCCCAGTCTCCCTCCTTCGAGATGTTGATCCGCTGTCCGGTGTAATCGTCATGGAACCAAACGATCGTGCCCCGCGGATTCAGGCTGAGGAAACCGTTATGGCCAGCCCCTCGATCCCGGAAGAAGTGGCGCCCACAGCTAGCGATCACCTGGATGAATTCGTTCGCCGCGTTGCAGCGTTGTGCGCGCATCTGCAACGCAGTTTGCTTCTTGCCATCGTGCACGCTGGTCATCCGTTCGCTCCTTCTTTCACCCACCGGCGAACCTTGAGTTCGCACCCAGAAATCAACGCAACGCCATTGGCCATGCCAATGTGCGTGGCGCGGCGCTTGCAGCCACAACCGCACCGCCGGCGCGACGTAGACGCCACCGGCTCCGCGTAGCGGATATGCCCCGGTAGCCCGCCTACTTGCCCCCAGCCACTCGTTCCGCCGCGCATGGCGGCAGAACGGGCAGCGGGGGAGAGGTCGTTGAGGTTCATGCTGCGATCCTCGACAGTTGGCGCGCCTTCCAAGGGTCGTTGCGGCGGGCGATTGCTGCCATCGTCCCAGGGCTGACGCTGTTGCCGCACATGTGCACCTGCTCGGTTTTCGTGAAACGCCGGCCGTCATGGCCGTGCTCGATGATGTAGCAGTCAGGGAAACCTTGAGCCCTGTACAGCTCGCGCGGCTTGAGCATCCGCAGGCAGATATCGACGATGATGAAGGGGGTGCCATCAATCCATACCGTGACCCGAGCAAGCTTGGTCGCAACGCTTTCGTCGGCGTAGGCATCCTCCCCCTCTAGGTAGCGGCCCAGGAAGTCAGCACACCAGAGCGCTCCGTCCAAATGTTCTGCGCTGAGCCCTGCATCAACCAGATCTGCAGTGACCAAGGCGTGGTGCTCGGCACCGGTCTGAGTGCCCATGGGCGCGTGCACACTGCTACCGGTAGACCCTTTGCGCAGAGTTACCAGATTGGCGGTTACCAGCTGCTGCTGACTGCCTGTACGGGTTACTGCGCTGATAGGCGCATCTACAGGCCGGCTGTGGGTGACGTTGTAGCCACCATTTGCCTGGGCCAAGAATGCGGTAGCGAGTCCGTGGTGCTGGCCTCCGGCGCTGACGACGTGCAACGGATGCTCTACAGGCCGAGAGTCACAGTTCCCCCTGAAATGAACCAAGCTCGCTGAAGCCAGAGCGAAGGACCCGCCCCTCTGCCAAGCAGTAATCGTATTGAGCGGCTTATCCGAAGGGAGCACCGCCTCCCGAGACCAATTGGCAATCGGAACGATGAAGGGTTTACCGCGGCCCAGCACCTCCTTCTTCATGCCTTTGGCGATTCTGCGATTGGTCGCTTCAGCCAGAGGCTTTTTCCTGTTGCGGATGGACTGCCCCAGATCGTTCCAGTCAATGCATTCCGCAGCAGTCCGATAGGGTTTCAGCCCCTTCTCCGGCGACTCGGCATGAGTCTTCTCCGGCTTCAGGGGTTCATACCCGTCCGCCGTGGCCACCAGATACAGGCGTTCCCGCGTAGTGGGATCGCCGTAATCGCAATTTTTCTCGACCCAGTAGTCCACCTGGTAGCCCAGGCCCCGCAGAGCATCGAGGAAGCGGCGCCAGGTACTCCCTTTACGCTTCGGGTCAGGGATCAGGAATTGCTCGTGACGAGGCACTCGTTCACCAGGCTCAGCCACGGTTCCATCGAGCCGAACAACCCGACCGGTCGCTGCATCCCGCTTCGCGATCAGCGGTCCCCAGGCCTGGATCTGCTTCACGTTTTCCAGGCTAACCAGCCAAGGCCCTTGCCCTCGCTTGCGCAGCATGCCTGCCCACTTGATCACCACCCAGGACAGGTCGCGGATTTCCTTCTTCCGAGGCTGCCCACCGGCGGCCTGGCTGTGATGGGTACAGTCGGGGGAGGCATGCAGCCATCCGACAATTCGCTTCATCACGGCAGCCAGTGGATCCACGGCCCAAACATCATTCTGCAGATGCTTGGCGTGCGGATGGTTTGCCGTGTGCATGCTGATAGCAGCAGGATTGTGGTTGATGGCAATGGCCACCTGGCGGCCAAGGCCGATTTCGAGGCCGGTGCTCGCGCCGCCGCCCCCGGCGAACAGATCCACGATGATGGCGTCATCCGAATCGTCCAAGGCAAGGCCATACTGGGTGTTGAAGTCGAGCGGAGCGGGCTTCTTCAGCGAGGTCATGGGGTTGTTTCCTTGTCAGACGAACAGCAACGGCTGCGCCGAAGCGGCGGTTACTTGATTTGCGGAAAGTTGAATGGGGTTAGCCGGCGGGCGGGCAGCCTTCAGCGCCAGGAGCTCGTCATAGCGATCAAGCACCGAGTAATGATCAAGAAACCCAGCATCGAGACCGACCGCACGGGCGACGGTGAGGCGAACATCAGCGATGATCATCGCTTCGTTTAAGGTGGGGCTGCGGACTGGCCAGCCTTTCTGGTATTCGAGCTCAACCGGAATTCGAGCTTCAGCTGCCTCTCGGATCTCACAGGCCTGCTTGGCCAGCGCTAGCCGGTCGGATAGCTCGCTGTCCAGAAGATGCGGCGCTACGTCACCCAGCCATTTGTTCGATTGAAAGGCAAAGGTAGAGATGGCCTCCAGCCAGACCATCGAACGGTAAACATCATGGTTGTCATCGCAGGTGGTCGAGGCGATCAAGTCAGGCATCGACGACATGATGCAGAACACGCAGCTCACTCGGGTCATGCCATACCTGATGTATGCTTCGTGTAGCTTGATACCCCGGCGAGCAACAGCGGCTTTTACCTGATCGATGTTCCACTCAATGATCGGGTTCCAGGTGACGCTGCTGATCCCCTTCTGCGCCAGGCGCGGATCTTCTTTGGCGATAGCTGCTAATCGGCGCCCAGCGCTCTCCTGTCGACGGATACCCGTGACGTTGATGATCTCCTGGCCCTTGAAGCGCTTCTTCAAGTAGCTGGCGATGACGGCTGACTTCAACTCCGATGTGCAGAAACGCATACTCGGAGTGCTCCAGGGAAGGATCAGCTTCACGCACGAGAGGCTGTTGTATCGGGCTACATTGTTCTCCCATCGAGTGTCCCAGCGCTCCCTCATCCCACCAGCCGCGCGGCGGACTGTTACCAACTCCCAGCCCAAGGTGTCAGCCAGAATCTGGCACTTTTCCTGGCTCTGCCTCCACTCGACAGATCCGAGGTCTGCATGAATGAGCAGGCGCGGGCCGGTGTGGCCGATTGAGTCAAGATGCTCAGAAGTGGCGATCGCGCATGCATCACTGTCCTTGCCCCCGCTGACTCCAATCGCGACTACAGCATTGCGAGCAAGCATCGCTTCGACTTGAGGCGTAGCCGCAACTACAGGCCTGTCTGTGATGATCAGCGGGAGAGCGGCCTCGGCGAGAAAATCAATCTGCCGACTCATGCCTGCTGCCCCCAAGCTGTGGAGGTGAGCAGCGGCTCTGCGCAGTCAGGCGCAACCTCTTCAAGCTGCAGGCCCAGCTGCTCTTCAATATCTGCGCCGGGCGCCGACACCTGGTTCGCCGCGATATCCATCGCGCTGCCGAGGGCATAGCCTCGGCGGAGCTTCTGCGACCATAGCCCCATGATGTGCGCCGGCGTATACCAGTGCTCGCGTTCTTCCAACGCCAGGGTATTACCGAGGATCACGACTGCAGGGATGTGGAGCAGGCTGAGTTGGACATAGGCCATGTGCACGGCACGGGAGTCGACATCCTGCGCGGTGACATGCATGCAGTGTTGGTAGTTCACGCCGCGCTCTTGCATGGCTTCTGCCATGGCAATAACCATCGCGCCGGCCCCGCATGCCGGCTCGCTCACCCGGATGAACCCTTGTTTTTCGATCAGCCCATCCAGGTGGCCAGCACCATCGATCTGCAGGCGCGCCATCAAGGCGCAGACGTGATAGGGCGTGAAGAACTGGCCACGCGCGGCGTTATGCAGCTCCAACTCGCCGAAGACGCGACCCAGGACATCATCAGGGCCGTACTTCAGCGCGGAGGTGAGTTCGGCGAGCATCTGCGGGAAGCGAGCAACCTCGTCCGGCTCATAGCGCTTTACGATGGACATGTAGCGTTTTTCGCGCTGCTCGGCCTGCGCCCAATCCACAGCATTGGCGAGCGACAGTGCCGCCATCTCGATGAAGTCCCCGAAAACATCCCAGAGATTCCGGCGGCGGCTGTTCGCCTCCAGAAGCTTGATCAGCTGCTTGCGGTGTTCTGCTGGATTGCTGGGGTGGTTCTTCTTCGGCGCTCGCATAACTGCCTCGGTTTGTGCGTTTGTGATTGCTAAACTATAACTTGCTTGTTTTTGTGTCAACGATGAAAATTAAGCACAGAAGCCGGCGATCGCCAATTCCGAGGCGCGCTTCATGTTCTGAATCTGTAATGTGCAATACAGAAAACGGCAGGGAGGTACACGGGTGAAATTCAAAAGACCGACAGAGGAGGCGTACGAGGAGCTACAGGCTGCCTACGACTACTACAACGACCACCTCTTCGAGGCGTTGCTGCCACCGTGCCTGATCACCTTTCAGCGCGAGAAGCGCTCCATGGGGTATTTCTCCAAGTCGCGCTTCATCCGCCGCGACGGCGTTCAAACCGACGAGATTGCGATGAATCCGGACTTCTTCGCGGTCGTGCCGCTAGTCGAGATACTGCAGACCCTGGTGCACGAGATGGCCCACCTCTGGCAGGCCCACTTTGGCACCCCAAGTCGAGCCTGCTACCACAATCGCGAGTGGGCCCTGAAAATGGAGCGCATTGGCCTGATGCCTTCGGATACCGGCCAGCCTGGCGGGAAGAAGGTCGGCCAGAGCATGAACGACTACGTGATCCTGGGTGGCCGCTTCGACATGGCGACCAGGCAGCTGATTGAGCGTGGCTTTGCAATCTCCTGGATGGATCGATATCCCTCGCCCTATCAGCCTCCCAGCCAGCAAGCGCAAACCTTCACGCCCATCGGCGCGCCGCAGATAGAGCAGGGCGATGAAGTGAGCGGGCACGTCACTGCCCGGCTCCTCGAAGCCGCATTGCAGATCCCTGCCGAGCAAGGTCTTGATGTCTCGATCCGCGAGGTTGGCGACAAGAGCAACCGGGTGAAGTATTCGTGCCCGGGCTGCAAAGCCAACGTATGGGGGAAGCCGGGACTGAAGCTGATTTGTGAGCCATGCGAGATGCGCCTGGAGTGAGAGATGTCGAAGGTCATGCGCATGGATCTCACTTTCCGTGAACAGTGCGCCGGGCCTGCTGATATGCTGATCAGGAGGCCCGCAGCCCACTCTCTCAGGATCGACCTCGATCCCCGTCCAATCCTGACAGAGAGCCCCCGCATGAATACCCGTCGCGCCACCTCGCTTCGCCCCGGCCAGTTCAAACACCTTCTCCGCGTCGCCTCAGTAACAGGCCGCATGCCCGTGCGGGACGTGATGCTTTTGTGGGTGACGCACACTACAGGCATCCGCGTGACCGAACTTGCGCTGCTTGAGGTGGGCGATGTGCTCTACCCGAGCGGAGCGATCAAGCCAGAGGTCTACTTGCGCGCCGAGATAACGAAAGGGTGCCGGGCGCGAAACATTCACCTGACCCATCCAAAATGCATTGCCGCCATTGAGGCCTGGATTGCTGTTCGGCTTGGGCGCGCATGGGGTATCAGTTCCGAGCCTGAGTATCGCGGCCTACGGCCTGATAGCCGCTTGGTGATGACGCACAAAGGGCAAGCGTTTGAGCTTGCGTTCAAGCATCGCCTGCTGGACTCAGGGCCAGAGGTTTATCGCGCCTGTGACGCTCTACAGCAGACGATGACGCGCCTCTACAAACAGGCGGGGATCAAAGGTGGCAGCAGTCACTCGGGCAGGCGAACATTGGCTGCGCGGGTGCTCGCTGCAACGGGTGATGTGGATACGGTGCAAGCGATTCTTGGCCATCAGTGTCTTGATCACAGCAAGCCATACCTGAGCATTGACCAGGGCGTTATCCGGCGTGCTTTTGAAATTGCCCTCTAGGGACTTCCAAAGGTCAGCACAACTGACCATAATCCAAAGTGATTTAACAGGCCTGGAGTTTGGCCGAATGGCTGATGAGTCAAAACCGCAATTTCCCCGTGGCGATGTTCGCCGCCTGCTGCGCCTTGCCCTGGCCATGGCTGAGCTTGAGCGCCCGACGCTCAACGCCCTTGCAGCAGAGACGGGCCACCACAAGCAAACCATCCTCGATGACGTGCCCCGACTGCGCGAGCAGCTGGGCGTCCTGATCGAAAAAGAGGGAGCCGAATACCGGCTTGTCGATTGGGGGCCTGTTGTCAAAAAGGCAGGGATAAAAAAGCTCTTGCAAGGTCAGTTGAGCTGACCTAATATGGCATCAAGAGCAACACTTACAGTTCGAGGAAATCACTTCGCATGGACTACCTCACCTGGAAAAGCATAGCGGCAGCCCCCGCTTGCCGGGCGATTCGAGCCGGCGCAGAAACCTGGGCGTTGCCTAACGGTGGTTTCTTCTCTGGCGGGCGCGTCTACACCCACGGCCTGCAAACGAAGCGAGGGGCTTGTTATGTGGTGTGTCGTGAAGTTATGCGTGAGGTAGACGCAACGAAGTTCGACATGCTCGCTACGCGAGCTGCCCGCCAAGCAGTTCTGATTTTGCAGGGCTGGGCTGGTCGCCGCGAATACCCGGTAGAGGTGATTGACGAAACTCCTAAGCGCTATCGGGTAAAACTGCTTGGCGATGAGTCAGCGCTATTGCCTGGGCATCGTCTGCTTGATCCTGGCAGCGTTACTCTCGTGCCTAAAACGGCAGTGAAGATTGACAGCCAAACTGAACGCTGAACAGTTTGAGGAAAACCGGCGCAAATGGATACTTTTAAAGAGGTAGTGTTTGGAATGCTTGCGGCAGTTGCTGTCGGGATTTTTATTGAGCTGTTCTTCCCTGGCTCCTTCCTTTTAGCTTGGTGGTAAAGGAAAACAGCATGGCAAGTAAGAAATTGGTGCGGCTGGCCAATGCTGCCGCGAAGGCCCAAGCGAAAGCCAGCAACGCGCAACGCCAATGGGTTGAAGCGTTCGAGGCAGAGTATGGCCACAACGATATTTCAGACGCCTTGGTGCAACTCATCGATTACGCGCAGGGCGAGGGTGAAGACGCGCCCATCACGGCAGAGTTCATTGAAGAAAATTCAGCTCCAGGTATGTCCTGACAAGATCAAGGAAATTTCCATGGAACTCCCGATTTCACTTCCTGATGGTTGGTCTGCCGAAGCGGACGAAACACTCGGCGTAATCATCACGGCTGTGTCCTCCGAAGGGCACAAAGGGTTTGTCACCGTCAGCGAAGCGAAGCGGTCGTTCGAGCTGGGCATAAGCGTGGTCAGGAAGCACAAGCACTACTCCGGCCGCTACTGGCGGAAGGAGCTGTACGAGGAAGCTGTAGCCACCCTCAATGACGCAATCAGGCAGCAGTTGAAGTTCCACCACAGCCAGCCGTCCGATCTGGCGAAGTGATTGCCGCCGAAGGCCGGTGGAACGAAGCCGCACTGAGGCGGATTCACCAACTGTCCGACGCCGACCTGATCTGGACAGAGGGAACGCTGGGCTTCTCCATTTCGATGGGTGGCATCGTCATCGGGCGACTGAACCGACGCCCGAGGGGGCAGCCCTGGACGGCAAGCATTCAAGGATTCGAGCGCTGGCATGAGCCAACCCGGATCATCAAGCACTGGCACTACACCCCTGTCTGGGCGGTGGCCACCTTGAGAGAAGCAAAACGGCAGGTCGCGAGGGTGGTTCGATCCATCCCTGACCTGGAAGCAAAGAGTTAGAGGAATTCGCCGTGTATAACCTCGACGAACTCAGAAAGCGGCTTCGCAACGCCAAACAACGAGCCCGCTACTGGTCGGGCAACCCAAGCAGTTCGGGCTTTGGCTACAGCCCCGCCAGCGGCAGCGCATGCGATGCTGATGCGGAGTACGAAATGGCCTTGGACGACTGCGCTGCTATCGCCGATGAGATTGAGCGAGTAACCGGCAAACGCCCAGCAACGCCAGACCCTAAGAGGGAGTTCAACGCGCATTTTGCGCAGGTCGTGCTCCCAAAGATCACTGGTCCGAATACCTAGGAAAGCCGCCATGCATCTGGTAACGCTTGAATCAGTAAAAGAGGCGCTTGAGCACCTGGAACAGCACAATGGCCCAGGCCGCTTGCGCGAAGCGCAAACCATGCTCAAAAAGGCTGATCCTCTTGGCTGGGTTGCCAATAGCCCAGCCGACCTGGAGCCCGTCGAGGCGTTCACTCGCATCAAAGCACAGGCCGAGCAATACCGCGCTGCTGGATGGCTGGTGACTGAGGTTTTCGCCTCTGCACCTGCCGCTCAAAGTTAAGGGAAACCATCTGATGGCCACGAAAACCACTGGAGCTGAGCTGCGAGCGTTCTACAACGACGACGCTTATTGGCTGAAGTCAGGCGACGGCAAGAGTGACGATGTTTGGCACGAAGAACTGGTGCTTGAGGTGAACGGGGTCGAGCAGTCTGATGACTTCTCGATCAATCAAGACCTCAAGGATGAAGACCAGGTGAAGATCGTCTACGGCCATGTGTTGTCGACCCGTGAAGGCTTTGCAGATCGCAGCTTTGAGTCGTTCTTCAAGGCCTGGCGCAAGCAGCAGAACACGGTCTACCTCTCCGTCGCCGTACCGAAAGAGAAGCTGGACGCCGTGCGTGCTGCAATCCTCGCGGCCGGTGGCAGCATCAAGTAACCGAGTTCGAGGAAACCGACCGTGAAACAAGTTCTTCCATTCCTGGCGTTGCATCTGCTGGCTATCGGTCTTCTCGCGATTTGCATCACGGGCGCGCTGATGGTTGACCTGGAGGTCTATGGCTTTTTTGCCGGCGTCACTCTCTGGCCTGTTATCGACACAGGGTGGGCGACCCTGAAGGAAGTCAGGGCGGTGATGCACTGTGAGCCGGCCACCTAAAGTTCGAGGAAATCGACATGAGACTCCATACTTTTCATCTTTGGATTGCCGTTGCTGTTGTCGGCTTGATCTTCATCTTGTATTCCGGGGTGCTTGCGCAGGGCGACGCGCAACCAGTCGGTGTCTTTTCATTGCTGATGGGTTGTGTATTCGTGGTAGCAGGGCTGGCCGGCGTAATAATCGAAGACAAGGCTTACGCCGCTCGCCATGTCGATGGTGATCGTGAGCACAAGTCCTCTGGTGAATTTTGGTCTGGACTACTCGATTCTCTGAGGGAGTTATTCCTCGGGCCGAGAAAATAGGAAATCGATATGGCAATTCATGCAAAGAAGATCAGCGCAGCAGAACGGGAATGGTTGCAGCGTTACGAGGCAACCACTGGCTTCGAGCCGATGTTCCAGGACGAAATCGACGATGGGTCGCTCAGCTTCTTCGAGGCCGCTAAGCAGAACATCCAGTGGTTTGAGGATCACTGCGATGATGCCCAGAGAGTAATCACCAGGAACATTCCTGGTGCCCCCAACAACCCGAGCTGATCTGTTCGAGTAAACCGCCATGGATACCAATGCACTGACCGAGCAACAGCTTGAGAATTGGATTTTCCACAGTGATCCCGCTGAGGTTCGCCAGAAATTCGACCAAGCAACAGGTATACAGCGCGAAATGATGGAGGCGATCATCGTTGGTTTTAAGGAAAACTGCCAATGACGCCCTTCAACTACGCCAGCGTTCCGCTCCAAGGCAACTGCCGCTGGTTTGTGCAACGCGGGGACACTGTGAAGTACGAACGTGGCTTCCGCAGCAAGCAGGACGCCAGCAACTGGATCAATGCCTTTGGCGAGCGTCTGGACTGGCGTGCCGGTTTCACCTTCAAGCTCAAGGGCGATTCGATCCACATGGAGATCGTCAACCGCCAGGGCGAACTGGCCAAGGCCTGATTAGCGAGGAAAAGGATATGAGCCGATACACCACCTTCGCGGCTACTGCCGCTCTGTTCCTCTCCCTCATCGCTATCGCGCTGAACGTGATGCCGCTGACACGCAACCAGGCTCATGCGGCCCCGTCTCCGGTCGATCCCCAGAGCAGTGGCGAGCTGTTCTGCATCGACGGTTTTGCCTACCACGTACAAACCACCAAGCCTGACTCCGTGTACGGCGGGGCCAAGGTTCTGGAGGTCATACAGGAGCCGATGGGAGAGCCTTCCTACGACCAGAACGGGCGTGAGTATCCACGTCAGATCGGCCCTAAAGCCTGCTCCAAGTAATCACGGAAAACGAGACATGCAATTAAGACAGCAGAAACGAAATCGTTTTTCTAGCTGATGAATCGCGTCGAGAAGTACCCGTTCGAATTGGAGGAAGACCCCAATTGATTGGAAATTCCAGCTATGCCACTGACGCAACCGCGCTTTTAACCGCCCTGGGTGTTCATCAGGCATCGCCAGGGGTATGGGCGTTTACCGACATCCAAACGGCCAGCGGAACCTACATTCATCACTCGCAGCAGCCGGTCGCACTGACGGCGTACGCCGCAGTCAACGCTACGTTCGCAGCCGGCCGGTTCCCAGGCTACGCCCTGGTGAACCTGGTCGACAAAGTTCCGAGCATGGATTACGCGGAATATGCGGCATTAGCCATGGTGTGCGGCGCGCCGATGCCCTCTTTTGAAGGGTCGGACGTGCGAGCTCGCCTATTCGGCAAGGCCGCCTGGGATGTCGTCGAGAAGTACGAGCTTCAAGGGTGTTTCGAAAGGCACAACCAGCAGCACCCAGGTAACGGCGATCATTACAACATGCGACCCCGCGGCTACGATTGGGCAGGGAACTGGGATGCGGTTCCAGCCGACCTCAAGGCTATGCGCAAGTCCTATCGAGCAATGTCGCCACTCCAGCAGGTGATGACACTGACGATCCTGCATCTGTACAGCCAAGGTCCGGACAAGTTCTTCCTGACCGGCGGGTGCCCTACGAAGATCCATGCTGCCGACGCGATGAGCGTACTTCGGGCGCATGCGGCACTGCCCGATTGGAGCCAGCTGGTGACGAACTACGCCGGGTGGTGACGAAGTGAACCTCAGCGACCAAGGCATGCAGCTGCTCCGAGAGGGCGGGCTGTCGATCGAGCTCGAAGCCGTTGTGCTCAGCAGCAGGACGTTCAGTGCGGCCGGCGAACCCGTTGCGAAGGTGACCGTCATCGGATCCCCAGGCGGCCCGATGGGCCAGGGCGTGGACTGCAAACCCTACGGCATCTTCGAGCTGGATGCTGATCTCGATGTGTACCGCGCGCTGGAGGGCATGCTGGCAGAGCCTGTCCGGGTTCGGTTCCAGGCTGACTTGAAGCCGATCAACTCTTTCGGTGGATATGTGGTGCATTTATTAAAGGTGCTTCCGCATCCCCCCGAGCGCTAGTGACCGGTGATCAACTGAACCCAATGGTGTATATTCAATAGTACAACTATCAGCTTTCCTGCACTAATAGGTGTTCCATGAAGAAGCCAGCCGCTGAGTTCGCCGACGCCCAACCATCCAACTCCTTTCGCCTAATCACGGCTGACGGAATCCCGTTCCGAGTTGCACTCGCATTGAGTGGCAAGTCAGCGGATGAGAATGTCGCCGTCGAACCCTTAATTCAGTTCTTTGACATGCGGCACTGGCCAGAGAAAGGTGGTCAGAAGGCAAGCAGCTACTACCTGTCGACCTTCCTGGAGTCGGACGCAGCGGAGCGAGGACTCAACTTGGACGGCGGCGTTGTCGACTGGACGCTCGACCCAGCATCAGTTAAGGCCGTCATCGACTGGGTTCATACCAATCCGCTACCCACCAGTGAACTGGACGGCGCCTCGGATGAGCCGGAGGATCATAGCCTCATTCATGGGGCGCGCTTGTAATAAGCCGTCTCTGCATCGGGCGCTAAGGCACGGCCCACAAGGCATGCAACTGCTTCAATGCAGATAAGCCACCTAACAGGAGCCACCATGAAGCGCCTGACCGCCACACAGAACCCCATTACGAGGGTCACACAGACTTTCCAGCGCGCAGATGGCTCCGAAGCCCGAGTCACCGCCTCCCTGGATGCAATCTTCGGCGGCAAGCCTCACATCACCGTGGAGCGCCGCGGTGGCCCGGAAGAGCTGTGGAGGGAGTGCAGCACACTGCCGCATCCGGACTGGCGTTCGATGTCGGTCGAGGAGTACCAGCAGCGCGGTCGTCCAGAGCACCTGCAGACGGTCACCTTCGCCGAGCTGGTCAAGACCAGCGCACTGCTCGGCCGAGATCTGGACCAGGCGGTAGACGATGGCCTGGTCGCCTACGCGCCGGGGCAGGAACCGGCCGTGCGCCACGATGCCCCGCTGACTGAGCACATTGAACACTACCTGAGCGCGGTGCGCGAGGAGTTGGGCAGCGCACAGTTCGAGATCGGCCAGCACCACGCTCTAGCCCAAACACTGCAGGAATTCTTCGGTGGCCAGTTGTTAGCAATCATCCAGCCGGCGGCCGGAGAAGCCGGCGCCAAATGGGTATCCACCGCCTGCAAGATCGACGGCCAACTCTTCAATATCCATGGTGCCATGAACGGCGAAAGCTACCGCTCCGAAGGTATGGAGCTTGTCGCCGTTCATGACGCACAGTTCAGCTCACTCATCCAGTCGTACCGCGGCGAGCCGTACGGCCAGGAGCTGGCCGCCAGGCTGCGCGCGATTGGACGAAGAGAGATTCATGTGTCGGCGGGTATCGAACAAGCAACTCACGCTATCGCCACATTCGAGATGTCATCCTGAACAATGGCATACCGTCCACGCCCAGTTCTCCGCGCCCTGGCTTGGCAGATCTTGCGAACTTGCTCCTTCCAGTGTGGGTTTGCGGTCGGCCGGCGCGAGCACACATAGTCGTAGATGTCGGCCAGCGCCGCCTCGCCGCCGGCGGCCGTAATGGCGCTGATCACAAGCCCTCCCCAGGTAACCGGCCCTTCAACGAGGGCCTCCTGCAGGCCCTCCGGCAGAGCCTGAACGAAAGCGGCTTCATGATAGAGCGATAGCCCGATCATCAGCCGCCGCCGATCCTTCCTGAAGATAGCGAACATCAGCGGCTTCGAGAGCCCAGGGTAGATCGATCGCGGAATCATCTGCTGCTGAAGGCTCCAATCGGAGCTGTATCGCACGACCCGTCCTGCAGTCTGAAACGCGTAACAGGGCAGGATCAGCCCGACGCGGCCTTCATCCTGCAGGAGGTCATGAGCACGATCGAGGAGCCGGTCGACCAGGGCCAGCTTGAATGGCGGATTTCCAATGAATGCTGTTGGCCTGGCCGGGAGTTCAACCTTGAAGAAGTCGCCGGTAATCACCTGGCGGCCTGTCAGGCTGCGCGCAACGCCGGCCAGCTCTGGATCGATCTCGACCCCAAATGCACTGACATGCTGCGGCACGGCCTGAAGGAATCGCCCAGGGCCGCAGGTTGGGTCCACAACCACATCAGCGGTGCTCAGATCCGCGAAGTGCTCCCGAACCAAGCATTCAGCGACCCACGCCGGCGTAGGGTACTGATCCAGCGCTTTATTCTGACTCATCTCACCGCCTTGATTTCGTTTTGACATTGCAAAACTAAACGCGCCCCAGCGAGGCGTCAACCATGATTGCATGCGTAACGACTCTTGAATTGATGAAATCAGCGTCAAGCCTTGCCCCTAAAGGGCTTTACGCGCATCACCGCCATTTGCAATGGCTATACCAATTGCATATGCAACATTTTAAGCAAAAGAAGGGCGTTAAATTGCTGATAACCGTACTTATCAGCAATAGGATATGGTCTAGGGGAGGGCGCGCCGGCCTCTGGCGTAGCTGCCAAGCTATGCATGCTTACGAACAGGCAAAGTGCGCATTGACGGTAATGTATACTTACCTTACATTGCGAGAAACAGAGTTATGGAGGCTGTCATGGCATCGCAGGCCGTCACTGTAAAAGGGCAAGTCACTCTCAAGCGGGACTTGCTACAACACCTCGGCATCAAGCCGGGAGAGCGGATTGACTTTGAGAAGCTGCCGGGTGGCGAACTTCGGGTTCGGGCTGCGCGGCCAACCGGCACCATCGACGGCTTTCTCCATGCCCTCGATGGTAAGGTGAAGATGAAAAAGCCGCTGACGATTGAGGAAATGAACGATATTGCGGCGGCAGGCTGGGCGGGTCAGTTGGACGACCACGAATGAAAATCACCGCCGATACAAACGTGCTTGCACGCGCAATTCTGCAAGACGATCCCGGCCAGTGCCGCACCGCCCGCAAACTACTCAAGGATGCAACCTTGATTGCGGTTTCACTGCCGTCTCTGTGTGAACTGGTCTGGATACTGCGACAGGGAGCCAAGCTACCGAAGGAAGACGTTTCTACTGCGATCCGGGCGCTGCTCGACACCGGGAACGTGGTCATGAACCGTCCCGCCGTCGAGGCCGGGCTTGCCCTACTCGAAGCCGGTGGAGATTTCGCCGATGGAATCATGGCCCATGAAGGGAAGTGGCTGGGCGGAGAAACTTTCGTTTCGTTCGACAAAAAGGCGGTAACGCTGCTGTCGAAGCAGGGCGAATCTGCACGGCTTCTGTGAACCACTTAGGAGAAGAGAATCATGCCTATCCAACAAATTCCGCCAGCACAACCTCCAGTGGTGATCCTCGACGAATTCGGCTACTACTTCGGAGGCCGAAACGACAACCTCAAGGAAGACCTGCGCAAGATCGACGGCGTGCCTAACGCAACCTATCTGGTCAAGGGCAGGCAGGTTTTCGTGTTCGACAAGTTGGCGCAACTGGTTGAGGAACATCGAAAGCTCCAACCAGGATTGCCGCTTGCCGATCTGGCACGCAACCTGATCGCAGAAGCGACCGTTTCTGCAGATGAGGCGGTAGATACATGGGGTGTTGTCCCAGAACCCTACGAGCTGGCCGATCATTCAGCAAGCGGCTTGATGATCCGGCACCGCCCGTTCAATGCCCGACTGCCGGGAACCTTCCAAAGCAAGGACGGCGCACGGGACGCCTTCGCCAACCTGCTGCTGGGAGGCATCCAGTCCGGGAATGGCGATTTCTCCTACCGGGGCCAGCCCATGACGCTATGCGATCCTCTCGACACTGCACTGCTCCCCCCGCGACCTGTCATCCAGCATGTGGAGGAGCCAGAGAGCTTGGGTTACACCGCTTTGGGCCATGTGGCGTATGCGTCGGGTTTCGAGCCGGTTTCCGAGGCTCTGTTTGACGATGCGAAGGAACGGGAGGCTGCGTGGAAGAACGACAGCACCCGAGCCGCCCGGTACGCTCAAGAGCATATCGCAGACATCTGGGCACGGACGATGACACTTCAACTGGAGGCGCTGGATGACCCGACCGACGAAGTGCCGGAGTATGGGCTAGATGACTTCGCCGAGTTGCGCCCGCTCTACCCCGAACTGTCCATGCTCTCGGATGGTGCTCTTTACGCGTGGTTCGATGCGTATCAGTCCGAGTGCTGCTACATCAACGGCTGGGCGGCAAGCCGCGACGATGAATTTTTGTTCTATCTGCTCGGCAAGGTTGCCGGAAGTCAGCACGAGCAGGACTCGGCCAAGGAGGTTGGGCAATGGGTTGCTTATGCCCTGCTGCGCGGCGATGCGCTGGGTGATGCCCTCGCCTTTGGACGGTCAGCGGCATTGTACGACAGCGCAATCTCCCGCCTAGCTCGGAGGATCGCGGATGCTATGCAGTTCGTGGCGGACGACAAGAAAGCGACTGATCTTCGGGGGCACTCCATCACGACCATGATGGATGGCTTCCGTGCTGCCCGGAAGTTCAGCACTACGCCCTTCGTGGCAGAGCAGAACGTCGCGGACTTCAACGCAGAATAGCCTGCGCATGGCGGCTAAGGCATGAGCAGCAGGCTTATGCCGCCAAGAGCCTCGCCGCAGCAGAAGCCATTGCCTGGCTCTCGTCGAGATCAGTCGGATCGATCAGATCCCGGGCAACGGCTCGCTTCGCTGCCAGCATTTCCCACAGCCCTTGGTCGATTGAATCCTCAACTAGCGGGATCTTGACCACCACCATCCTGAGTTGGCCATTACGGTAGGCCCTGTCCTCTGCCTGATCCTGGAGCGCCGGCGTCCAGGGAAGGCTGGCGAAGATCACATAGTTCGCCGCGGTGAGATTGATGCCGGTGCCGGCCGCAGAGGTCGTACCGATGAACACCCGCACGCCCTCGTCCGACTGGAAGCGATCGACCGATCGCTGACGCTGCGTTCGGGACATCTTGCCGGTGAGCGTAACGACACTGATGCCGCATGCCTCCAGCTGTTCTTTCAGCCAGTCGACGGTCTCGATGAACTCGCAGAAGACAATCGCCTTGTCCTCTGCATCGAGATCTCGAACCATTTCGAGACAGGCGTTGGCCTTGGAGCGCTCCATCAGCGATCGCAGCGCGCCTATGCGTGCAAGCGGTGTCTTGTCGCCAGACAGGATCGCCTTGTAGGCGTCACGATCAGCTGCAGAAAGTCGCGCCGCGAGCGTCTGACGCTGCTTCCCTTTGAGGCCTGTGAGCACGTCCTTCGAACGGCGCAGCATCCAATCGGAAAGGCGGGCCCTTAGCGTCGTGCGGAACTCACTGTTGCCGGCGAACTGCTCGCAGAAGGCCTTGAGCGGCATCTGGCCGATCGGGTGTCCGGACAGACGAAGCAGCGTATGAAGCTCGCTCTCCCTGTTCAGCACCGGGGTGCCGGTCAGCAGGTAGCGATTGGGGATCTGCGAGGCGATGTCAAACGCATGCCGCGTCCACTCGGCCGTGGGTTCCTTGAGGCGATGCGCCTCGTCGATCACCATCACCGCGAAGTGCCCGGCCAGTTTGACGAATTGGCCAAGCCGCTCGTAATTGATGATGACCCACTGAGCCTCGGGATCGTATTCCTGGATGGCCACACGATCGCCCGGCTTCACCGCGGCGATCTCGCGGGCCCAGTTGATCACCAGGCTGGCCAGGCAGATGATCAGCGTCGGCCGGCCCTGCGCCTGGATGTCAGCAGCAACGATGGACTGGCGGGTTTTACCGAGGCCCATATCGTCAGCGAGAAGCGCGCTGCTCCGTCGCACCAGGTGCGCTACGCCGGCACGCTGGTAGTCATACAACTCATACCGCGTCAAAGCTTCGGCCAGGGCAGTCTGGGTCCAGTTGGTGCGAGTGATCTCAGGAATACTGGCCAGATAGACTTCGTTTTCGCTCAGGTCATCTTCTTCGCCAGTTGGCTCCGGCCTTGTGCCGCCGACCGCGATGGAATCCCACTCACGAGCCTGAGTCAGGGAGCCGTCCTCCAGCAGCTCGTGCACGCCTTCAAGTATCTCGACCTGATCCTCGCTGAGGCCAAGGCCTTCAATGAGGTTACTGCGCAGAACCTCGGGGGTGCAGTTGATCTTCCAGGCCTTGCTCGGCCCCAGAAATACACCGCGCATGCGCCGGTAAATCGCCACCAGCCCGGGGTGATAGTCGCCGCGGGCGAGCACCTTGCCGTCGACCATGGCCGACAGCCGAACGCAGATGCCGGCAGTAAAGGCGTCTGCCACCGGCGCCGCCCTGGCTTGATCGAGCTTGCGGGTGAACGTCTCCAGCGTTTCGGGGAAGGCATCACCAGCAACTGCCTGGATCGCCGCAAAGAACTCGCTGAGATCTTCGTGCACGACCGATTTCGGCACTCGCCACGCGTTGTGAAGGCGATGGCCGGGCCTGCGAAAGCATCGGGCCTTATGAGCGCCGAGCGCCCGGCCCAAGCCCTCGACATAGGCAAAAGAGAGCCCGTAGTCATAGCCGTCAAAGACAGCTCGACCGAGTAACTCCTGTGGCTGAGTTGTGCGGCGCTTGAACATAGTGCGCGGGCACCGTGGCGATAAGTGTGTTGCTATCGTAATCGCTTTTGCACGTTTTGCTAGCCACCAATCGAATATGCTCTGTTATTCTATCGAAAGCACAAACAGATGCTTAGGGGCTGCCCATGAGTAACGCCGACGCTGCACAGAACTCTGCCGTCCCGATATACCGGGGCCAAGTGGTTGTTTACCCGAGCCTGAAGGCCAAGGAGATCTTGCTGGTGGACGAGGCAAGACCTGGAGACTCGGGCCAACTCGAATGGCAGCCGGTCAGCGACCCTCACCTCATCAAAGCCGCCCTCGCCGGCTACCGCAGCATTCCAGAGGAAGGCGACTTTTCGCGTTACGTGCGTGTTTCAACGCTGCGGCAGTACGCCGCAAACCTGATGACCCGGGCGCAACTGTCTTTCTCGATCGTTGGCGACGGGCTCACCCAGCAGACCGCATCGGGAGTCGCCGACCTGCTAATGCACAAGCACTCCGGCTACGGGATTGTGCAATTTGCTGTCGAACAGGGCCTTGAGGCCGACCGCCCCTGCCTGACCCAAATCGAGCACGCGCTGGCGATCGCAACTGCGGCATCCCTTCCCTCCTCCACGACCCAGGCACTGGAGCGCCTGCGAAGCGGTGAACCCTCCCGCTCGATGTTCACTGTCGACGAGGAACTCTCATCGATCCTGCTTCAACATCATGAGTTGCACGCCATTGATTTGTATGGCGCGTGCACGCTCAGTAACCAGCTGGCATTGCCAGCCGCATAGCGTCAAAAGGAGTCCCATGCGTATCGAAGTTCAAGAACGGACCAAGCGCCTGGAAGGCGCCGCGAAGCTTCTCCTGGACAGCCAGGAAAGCGCCGAGGTGAAAGCCGAGGTCGCACTGCAGATCAACGTCTATCACACCATCCTGGTGCAACTGGAAGGCGCACCGGACCGCACGCCGGACATGGAAAAGGTCGTCGAGCCGATCGACGAATTCTGCGCCCTGACCGAACGCACCTTCGCAGCCGCACGGAGACACTGAGATGAGCCAAATGCTTCCCACCCAGGGCACGAGCCTGTACCAGATGATGTCGCGTTCCATCTTCGAGAAGTGCAGCGAAGCGCTGCGTAACACGCCAACCCTGCAGACCCTGGCTCTGGCTGCGGCCCCAGGCCTGATGATGTTCATGGGCGGAGTTACGATGGACTCCATGTATACCAGTGACATCATGACCGAGGGCGGCCCAAGGGTCACGGAAGCCGGTGCGATGGCATACAAGCAGTACATCGCTGGCATCGAGAAACTGCCCCTGCTCGATGCAATCAAGCATGGTGTCGCCGGCGGCTACGAGTCCCTCGGCACTAATATTGCGATGGCCGGCGCCGGCGCAGCTCATGGACTTCCAGTGCTTGCGCTCATTGCAAAGGCCGCCTCGCACATCGAGAAATTCATGCGCGATAAGTTCGGTGTGAGCAAAGACCGTCAACAGATCCAAGAGGCTGACTTCACTCCCGCGCCTCGCTAACAACAGGTGGCGCCAGTCACCTGGCGCCACTCCATCACCTCGCCAGATATACGGCAATACTTCACTATCGCCACTATTTAATATAGCCTCATTGCGCTCGGGACCACCGAAATAGACGCCTCGTCGCTATTTCAGGCCAGGGTAGCTTGCCTACTGAAACTCCGTTTATAAGCGGAAGACGACTATAGTCGGAACCGCTGAGAATCCCGGCCCTTATCATGTGTTGAAGCCGGGAAAGCAGTATCCGCAAGCATAATCAGGCCTTCGGAAAGGCTCTCCGCGAACTGCGCAAGCAAAAACGCCTCACCCAGGAAAAGTTGGGGTTCGAGGCCGGGCTTGACCGCACTTACATCTCTGTCCTGGAGCTTGGGCAGCGCTCTCCTACGCTCGACACATTGTTCTCCCTTTGCGAAGTGCTTGATGTGTCTCTGGTCGACCTGGCTGCGAGGACGCAGGCGCGACTGGACGATATGCATGACCGAGATGACGCTGAAGGAAGCCCTGCACGAGTACAAGACTAGGGTTTCGATCCTCAAAAAAGGCTACCAGCAGGAGTGCTACCGAGTAGAGCACCTGGCCAACTCCATCCTTGGCAGCAAGATCACCAGGCAGATTACGTCGGTCGACATTGCAAGCTACCGAGATCAGCGCCTGCAGCAGGTCAATTCGAAAACCGGTAAACCCCTCTCGCCGGCGACTGTTCGGCTGGAAATGTCGCTGCTGTCGAACCTTTTCGAACTGGGCCGCATTGAATGGGGTATCTGCGACGACAATCCCGTCCTGAAGGTACGCAAGCCCAAGAGCCCTCCCGGCCGAGAGCGACGGCTGACAGCTCGTGAGGAGCGTCAGATCATTCGCTATGCACACAATCACCCAAACACCGAGCTGTACTCGATCATCGTCATCGCGCTTGAGACCGCCATGCGCCAAGGAGAGATCCTCAAGCTGCAGTGGGAGAACATCAACCTGAAGTCGCGCGTTGCACACCTCCCAGACACCAAGAACGGGACCAGGCGCGACGTTCCGCTCTCGCTGAAGGCAAGAGACGCCCTGATCCGGCTCGGCGTCCAGTCCAAGGGCCCAGTGTTCTCCTACAAGTCTCAGGGCATCAAGTCGACCTGGAGGGTGATGCTACAGCGCCTCGGCATTGAGGATCTGCACTTCCACGATTTGCGACACGAGGCAATCAGCAGACTTTTCGAGTTGGGAACCCTGGACATGATGGAAGTGGCCGCCATCAGCGGACACAAGTCGCTCAGCATGCTGAAGCGGTATACCCACCTCAAAGCACAGCGCCTGGTGAAGAAGCTCGAAGGCGGCAAGAGCAAGGGTCGCCAGGTGGTGATCAACCATTTGATCCCCTATCCTGCGGCGGTGACGCAAACGAGCACCGGGGTAACCATCAGGCTGCTCGACTTCGAAGACTTGAGTGCAACCAGCGAATCGCGAGAAACCGCGCTGAGCATCGCCCAGGACCAGCTGCTCAGACGCTTGATGACTGCGCTCCGCGACGCTGACCCCATTCCACCTCCGGACCAGTACCTGGAGATGATCGATGAGAGGCGCGTGGTGATGGTGGATCCGCTCGCGGCCGCGTGCTGAGACAATTTTTTCAATAAAGTATCAGGAGAAAATGCTTGGAGGCCGCGTGGTAGCTGCCGTTTTGCCAATCCGGGGTGTGGCGCCCTGTCGGTGGGGGCCGATATACACAATACATTTCTGGCTCATGTCAGTCCCCTGGTAATTGGGCAGTACGCAACTGCTTTCTCGCAGACGCAAGCTGGGACACATGCAACTTGAGGGGGGTGTATGCTATTGGCTCTGATGAATCAGGTTATATTTATCGCGATGCTGCCGGCGCGTGGTATTTGAGGGCAGTCAGAGGTGGATGGCCAGGCGTGTTTTATTGGCATTGCCAGAAGTAATCATATTGCCAATCCGGTCGCTGGAAATCAGCTGAAGCTAAGTTCACATACGCAGGCCGATTCGCAGTGGGCTACCTGCAAACGAAAAAGCTTATTAT
>Ga0114983_1000176_pt1 | contig 26285 bp, 22 predicted proteins | sample Shrwel_input2_RT_FD_87182 | JGI IMG/M metagenome (GOLD analysis project Ga0114983, IMG submission 87182) | Subsurface microbial communities from deep shales in Ohio, USA - Utica-3 well 1 S input2 RT | ecosystem: Environmental > Aquatic > Deep subsurface > Shale gas/oil reservoir > Produced... | reverse complement strand
TCAAGAACTTCCCAGCTATTATCGGGCGGTGCATGAACCTCTTGGCGACGCTTCACAACAAGCGCATTAACGTTAACACCATCAATGATCTCGCCAACGGTTTTTCCTATCAGGTCTTCCGTGGTCTGAAACTCAACAACAAAATAATCATCATTGAGACCTAGGTAATCATGCACCATGGGGTAGTTGAGCTCCTGAGAAATTCGAACGCCCATTTCATACTCTGGTGCAATAACGCGCGTCGCACCAAGGCGCTCTAAGATGCGGTGGTGGGGAATTGTCAGTGCCTTTGCCCATATTTTTTTTACGCCAAGCTCCTTGAGTTGAAGCGTTGCCAGCATGGTGGCTTCCACATTTCGCCCGATGGCTACCACCGCCACATCATAGGTCCCGGCATTGAGCTCCACGAGAGCATTTTCGTCCGTAACGTCGGCAATGACAGCTTGTGTGATGTCATTCGCTAGCCGATCAACGCGCTGCTCGTCATTATCAATCCCAAGCACGTCGTGTCCTAGCTGGGTTAGCTCGCGTGCAATGGTGGTGCCAAAAATGCCCAAGCCGATAACAATAAACTGTTGCTTTTCTATCATGATGGCCCTTGATCATTTGGATGGGTGAAGGTCGGCAAAGGTAAATGCTGTAACACTAGGCTGGTACGGTAAACATGCAAGGGCTTTGATCGTAAAAATTTCGTAAAAATGAAGGGTTTATACTCCTTATCTTTTCGTAAGGTATGCTTTACTCATGGCCATATCTAGAGTCAATCAGGGCAGATATGCCATGAGGTTGCGTTGTTTAGAGTCAAGTTTTGTCAACCATATATTGTTTTTCCTCGCCTGGCTGGTGGGGTTGGCAATATACAATTTGCATGCTGAAAACCCGTTGTTGTTCGTGCTCCCTTACTTGGTACCTGTTGTATTTTTTGCATGGTTTTACAGCGCAGCATGGGGGTTCTTATTTGCTGCCATAGCAACCTTGTCCGCTATTCCCGCAGAGTATATTTCCACCCATACGCATTCAGAGCTTATCTATGCAGGCATTACTACTTACGCTCAGTTAACCGGTGCCGCTATCGGGATGTCACTGGCAAGGCGAATCGTTAAAAACCGTAATCATACATGACGCTGTCTGTGGGGTTTCGCTGCTCGCTGAGTCGCCATACGTCGCGTAGATCGACGGTCTGACTGGCTGTATCACCCAGTAGGAAGGGATGGTAGTAATTAACGATATCGCGCTCCAAAGGGGAGGGCGATACCCACAAGTAGAGATAACGGCCTCTTAGTGATGTATGGCAGCGCCCCGGATCACGTCCACTACCTTTCCAGCAGCACTTCTCCTCGCGCTGCTACCAGAGCAATGCCCAGTGTGTCCCAGCAGCTGTTGCTTTGGCTCTGTATCGGCTCGCTGACGACACCGATAATCGGCAGGAGAGGGTTGGTGAACATCAGGATGTTTACATGAAAGCTCCAGGCAACGGCTGAGTCGCAATTTTGACGGCCTTATTCATGATCCTCCAACCTGCCTTTCATGCGTCCGGATCGATATCCGGAACCTTCTTGCATTGGCCCGGCCACGGAGAGGGGTCGATACTAGGTCTTTGGCCGCAGGATGGCATGTCTTTCACTTCACGGAGCAGTCTCGATATGAAGCTATTAAAATCAGCATGTTATGCAACGACCCTGATTGTCGCCGGAGGGCTGGCTAGCACCGCCATGGGCGCAGATGCGGCGACCTATGGCTGGGTGGAAACCGCCACCGTCGAGCCCTGGGGGGCCGAGGTCAAGGTGAAGCTGGACACCGGTGCGCTCACCTCTTCGATGCAAGCCGAAGAGATCGAGACATTCGAACGTGACGGCGAGGAGTGGGTGCGTTTCACCGTCGAGGTCGAGGATGAGGACACGGATGAGGTAGTATCACGCACTTTCGAACGCGCTGTATTTCGTAACCTGTTGGTCAGTGGCGCCGGTGGGGAGGATCATCGCCCCGTGGTGCTGATGACGATCTGCATGGGCCAGACCCTCCACGAGGAGCAGTTTAGCCTGGAGGATCGCGACGACATGAACTATCCCGTGCTGCTCGGGCGTCGCACCATCCAGAGCCTGGGGGAGGTCGATGTTACGCGCACCTTCGTGCATGACCCCGACTGCAATGAGGATAGCCAGCTGATTCGCCACACCGACCATGACTACGACGAAGACATCGGCATCTGACGGGACGCTGTCATGCCACTCGCGACCATTGAGGAGACGCTGTGCTGTTACCAATTCTGGCCATCATCCTGGGGATCGTGCTGCTCCTGTGGAGCGCCGACCGCTTCGTCGAGGGTGCTGCGGCCGTGGCGGGGCACCTGGGATTACCCTCCTTGGTGATCGGAATGGTCATCGTCGGGTTTGGCACTTCGGCACCGGAGATCGTGGTTTCCATCATGGCGGCCCTGGATGGCAACCCCGACCTGGCCCTTGGTAACGCGCTGGGCTCTAACATCTACAATATTGGCTTGATCATCAGTGTCACGGCGTTGATCGTGCCGATCGCGGTGCACTCTACGATCATCCGTCGTGAGCTGCCGCTACTCCTCGGTTTCGGCGCACTAGCCGGAGTGCTGTTCTGGAACGGCCAGCTCAGCCGACTGGAATCATTGCTGCTGCTGCTGGGATTCTTCGCGCTGATGGGCTGGACGATCTGGACGGCACTGCGTGGCAAGGAAGATCCCCTGGCCGCAGAGACTGAACAGGAGCTCTCCTCGCATGCGATGACGCTCGGTCGGGCCATCGTCTGGCTTGTGGTCGGCCTGACGCTGCTGCTGGTGAGTTCGCGGATGCTGGTGTGGGGCGCCGTCTCCGTAGCGAGTGCTTTGGGCGTGAGCGATCTGATCATCGGCTTGACCATCGTGGCCCTCGGCACCTCCCTGCCCGAGCTGGCGTCATCGATCGCCGCGGTACGCAAGGGCGAACACGATATCGCCATGGGCAACGTCGTGGGTTCCTGCATGTTCAACCTGCTGGCGGTAGTGGGCATCGCCGGGGTGATCGCGCCGATGGAGACGCTGTCAGCGGATATCATGCTGCGCGACTGGCCGGTGATGATGGCCATGGTCGTGAGCCTGTTCGTCATGGGTTATGGGTTCCGCGGAGAGGGGCGCATCAATCGCATCGAGGCCAGCATGCTGCTTCTCGGCCTGGTGGCCTACAACGGCTGGCTGGTCAACGCCGTGCTGACGGCCTGACGGATCGTGGCATACACAGGGTTTAGCGTGCATATCAGAAACTTTTTCATTCGCATGCTGTACCAAGGACGCCATTATGTTTCATGCACCCGAAGCAACAGGAGCCTATTGTGAAACGCAAGATCCCCTCGCTCTCCTGGCTGTTGATGTTGGCATTTCTCTTGGTGGCCACACAGCCAGCCTTCGCAGAACCACGATTGCCGGATTTCACCGAACTGGTCGACAAAGCGGCACCGGCGGTGGTCAATATCTCGACATCTCGCAAGGCCGAGCGCTCTATATCGTCCCCAGGGCAGTTCGGGGGACAGGAGGTGCCGGAAATCTTTCGCCACTTCTTCGGCGACCGCATCCCGATGCCACCTGGCGGCGGCCCAAATCGCGGTGACGAGCCGCGTCAGTCGCTAGGGTCAGGCTTCATCTTCGACGAAGACGGCTTCATCATGACCAACGCCCACGTGGTCAAGGGGGCCGACGAGATCCTGGTGCGTCTCAATGATCGTCGGGAACTCGAAGCGGAACTCGTCGGCGCCGACGAGAAGACCGATGTGGCAGTCCTCAAGGTCGATGCCGAGAACCTGCCGACCTTGGAATTGGGTGATTCCAGTAACCTTCAGGTGGGGCAATGGGTCGCCGCCATCGGCTCGCCTTTCGGCTTTGATCACTCTGTGACCTCGGGCATCATCAGCGCCATCAACCGCACCCTGCCTCAGGACGTCTACGTCCCCTTCATCCAAACCGACGTGGCGATCAATCCGGGCAACTCCGGCGGACCGCTCTTCAACCTAGATGGCGAAGTCGTGGGCATCAACTCACAGATATTGACCCGCAGCGGTGGCTACATGGGTCTCTCCTTCGCCATCCCCATCGATGTAGCTCTGGATGTCGCCAACCAGCTGCGCGAAGAGGGTTACGTGAGTCGCGGCTGGCTCGGCGTCAGCATCCAGCCGGTGTCCAAGGATCTGGCGGAATCCTTTGACATGGAGCAGGCCGAGGGGGCTTTGGTCGCCGAGCTCGACCCCAGGGGCCCCGCGGCGGACAGTGGCCTTCAGGCAGGCGACGTCATCCTCGAGGTCAACGGCCAGGAAGTGGACCGCTCCACAACCTTGCCTCGCCTGGTCGGTAAAACGACGCCTGGCGAGGACGTTGAGCTCTCTGTGTTGCGCGATGGCCAGCGCGAGACCATCACGGTGGAAGTCGGCGAGTGGCCGAATGCTGGCCCCGAGCAATCCGATGGCGACTCAGTTCGACTCGGCATCGCGGTCCAGCCATTAACCGAGATGGAGAAACGCCAGCTCGGTATCGAACACGGAGTGCACATCGTCAAGGTCGACCCGACTGGCCACGCCGCTGCCGCCGGCATCCGCCCCGGTGATGTGCTGGTCAAGTTGGGCCAGCAGCCGGTAGAGGGTCCGCAACAGCTGAAGGAAATGCTGAGCAGCCTCCCTGACGATCAGGCGGTGCCTGTCCTGCTCAACCGTGACGGTCGCGCCTACTTCGTGGCCCTGCGACTCGGCAATGCTGACTGACTGCAACTGAGCAAGGCTCAGTACCTCAGCTGAACCACGCCCCGGCGATCCGTTCCGCCGGGGCGTTTCGTCGCGCGCCAAGCATGTCGCGCAGCGGCTGAGTGGCGCTGTTCCCGAGAGTGGTGCCTCGGGATGACCTGGGGGAGTGGGCTCTTCGTCGTTAGGTGTGAAATTTGCCCCTGAACTAGGCCAAAGGAATAGTTCAGCGCTCCCTTCGATGACGCGTAGGGACAAGTTCAGTAGGGAACGACTGTGGATAAGTTACCTCCTTTTCATCCACCATCGAGCCAGGCAAGATTGAGTCTTTTCGTTCTCGAAGGGGTGTCGCGCAGCGGGAGAGGACCATGCCTGAGGTGCTGATCTGGGCGGTAGTGGTTGTGGTGGCCACGGCGATCGTTTGGCGCGGTAGCGGCTTGCTGGAGCGAGCCAGCGAGCGCCTGGCGGCCTATTATCGGTTGCCTGACATCGTCCAGGGGGCGATCGTGGTAGCGGTTGGCTCAAGCTTTCCCGAACTCTCGACCACGGTGATCTCGACTCTGCTGCACGGCGAGTTCGAGCTCGGCGTGGCCGCCATTGTTGGGTCGGCGCTGTTCAACATACTGGTGATTCCCGCTCTAGCGGGGCTGGCAAGCCGCGAGCCGCTTCAGGCCAACCGAGACCTGGTCTACAAGGAAGCGCAGTTCTACATGATCGCGGTGGCGGTGCTGACCTTGACCTTCTCCTTCGCCGTTATCTACGAGCCGCTTCCCGGCACCGAAGGCGCCATTCGCGGCGAGTTGACGCGCCCCCTGGCGCTGATGCCGGTCGCTCTCTACGGGCTTTACCTTTTCGTCCAGTATCAGGACACCCTCGACCACGAGGCGGATGAGGACATCCGTGACATACGTCCAGGCCGGGAGTGGAGCCTGCTGGCGCTCTCGCTGGTGGTGATCGTGATCGGCGTGGAGGGGCTGGTACGTGCCGCCATCAACTTCGGGGAGATCTTCGGCACGCCGAGCTTCCTGTGGGGCATTACCGTGGTCGCGGCCGGGACCTCGATACCGGATGCCTTCGTGTCGATCCGCGCTGCCCGCCATGGCCGCGGGGTCACCAGTATTGCCAACGTGCTTGGCAGCAACACCTTCGATCTGCTGGTGTGCATTCCCGCCGGGGTTCTGATCGCCGGTACCGCCGTGATCAACTTCTCCATCGCAGCCCCCATGATGGCAGTGCTCACCGCAGCCACCGTGGTGCTGTTTCTGATGATGCGTACGCAGATGATCCTCTCCCGGGGGGAGTGTGTCGCCCTGCTGGTAATCTACGTGGCTTTTCTTGTCTGGATTGGCACGGAGACTTTCGGGGTACTCGACTGGGTGCCCAGTCTCCCGCCAGAGGCTGAAGGTAGTGCCTAAACGCTCACATATAACAGGAGCCATTAACAGCGCCATGTCACAATAGGTACCTTGAATATGGACCCCGCAGCTAAAAAGGATCACAGAGCTGTAGCTTCCCAGAATTGATAGAGCAGACTTCCGAAATGAAAGCGCCGTTTGAGTGATGAAATCACATGATTCATCAGCATGAACTTAACGCCTGCTCTTGGCCGGTAGCTGCTAATATTTACCAAAAAATTAAATAGCTTGATAAGCCGGCGCTGCCTTTAAGGGCGGCGCCGGCGTTGTGTTTTGGTTGACGTTCAGAGGTACCCAAGCTCTGCAAAGGATGAGGAACCTTCGGTCCCAACCACGATATGATCGATGATGCGGATTTCCACCAGGCCCAAGGCTTCCGTGAGCCGCTGCGTGATGCGTCGGTCTGCATCGCTGGGCTCGGGATCGCCAGAGGGGTGGTTGTGAACCAGGATCACCGCAGCAGCATTGCAGGCCAGGGCCTGTTTGACCACTTCACGCGGATAGACGCTCGCCGAATCGATGGTGCCGCGAAACAGCTCCTCGAAGCAGATCACTCGATGCTGGCAGTCGAGGAATAGGGCACTGAATACTTCGTGCTCATACTCCTGCAACAGCACCTGTAGGTGCTCGAATGCCAGCGCAGGCTTGGTAATCTTGCGTCCCTTGGCCAGCCGTCGGCGAGCGAAGGCTTTGGCGATGCTCAAGAGCTCCGCTTCGGTCACAGTATCGGTTATGCGATAGGTACCGGCGGTCTCGCCGGCACTCAGCTTGCAGTGGTTCATGATGTTGCTCCTCAGGCCGCCATGACCATGTCCATGCGACGCTCCAGTTCCTCGTAAAAGTACTCGACCCGCTCGGCGATGGTTCGAATCATCGCCTCGTCCCGGTAGGCCCGCTTCACGAACAGCGGCATGCCCGGCCAGTAGCTGACGAAGTCGATCCATTCCCTCTCGCTGACCCACAGGCCGCCCTGGCACTGGGCAACGTGTTCCTGGGGCAGCTCGTCTGCCAGCAGCAGCTCGATCTGGTACTTGGGTAGCTTGGTCTTGATCTCGACCAGCCCGTTGCTTTCCACCAGACAGTCAGGCGAGTAGCCCACCCCCTGATTGAGAATGATGCCGACCTGCTCAAGACGCGGTAGTCCTGTGGCCTCTTGGTAGAGCTCGCGGGCCACCGGCTCCAACTCGTGTCCCCGTTGGGTGTGGGTGTTTCCCTGGAAGGCATCAGAGGGCTCGCCGGTGATGCGTTCGCCAATCAATTGGTGCATGTAGCTCATTGCACCTGCTCCGAAGCCTGCTGGCCCCTTGCCCTTGACCAGTAGCGCCTTCAACTCGGACATGGTGATGATGCCGAGCCTTGCGGCATGCCACTCGGGCGTGCCCTGTTCCAGTGTCAGGATTTGCATGACGAACTCCTTCTCGATGACACGGCATAAGCCAGCGAGGGGAGGTTCCCTCGCTGACCGATCAGTGATGTTGGTGGTTGGGCTGCGCCCGCTTCTGCAGGGAGGCACGCAGCTTGTCGAAGTCGCTTCGCGGCACCTGCTCGGAGTCGCCGTACTTACCGACGAACCACTCCTGGGTCGCAGGGGGACAGACGGCGATCAGCTGCCGGATCTGCCCGGCCTGGAAATGAGTGACCAGTTTCACCGGGGTCGCGGTATGGGCGTTGTCGTCCTGGCCTCGGGTGGTGATGTTGAGCAGAGCGCAAAGGACGTAACGCTTCCCATAGCTGGTGGAAGAACCGAAGGCCTGCACCGCGTTCTTGCTACCGCTGGTATCGGCCGGCAGCAGCATGCTGGTTTCCTCACGGTGACCGTCCTGGTGCATGAGCACCCCAGTGACCTGAATGCCGCGCTCCTGTGTCTGAATTCGGAAGCTCACTGCGAAACCGTGCTTCTTCATGATCGGGCGCACGGTATCGACAATGTCTTCCAAGGTGGCGTAGTGGCCGTTGTTGCCCTGACCGCGCTCGACGATGCTGGGCAGCTCCGTCTGCATGGCTGCCATGGCAGCGCTATAGGCCATCAGCGCCTGGCGATCCAACACGCGTTCCTGCATCTGCAGCAGGCGCTCCATCTTGTCGATATCGACCTCAGGATTGAGGGCGGCGCGCTCGATCACCTGGATGATCGCAGTGCTGTCCGGAGTGGCTGGTGTAATCGGTGCTTGGTTGGCGGTCTTGGGGTGAATGGGCGTTGCCATAATGGCCTCCGTTAGCGATAGCGTTGGATGACGTCAGGGAGTTGTTCGATAGGCACCGGCTCAAGGGTTAGGGCCACGCGATAGACGCGGCCCTTGGCCAGCACGTGGGTCTCTGTTGCGTGTTCACCGGCCTCCAGCAGCTGACGCGTCAGCTGGGTCAGGACACGGCACATGTCGAACGTCATGGGCGGTTGCATGGGTATCTCCAGAAACAGTAACGCCCGGCCTTTGAAGGGGCCGGGCGTTATGCCGTGATGAGGGAAAGACTGAGTGGGGGTGTCGCTACTGGGAAGTCAGCCCACCAGCGCAAGGGCTGACTCCAAGGCCTTGTCCTTGAGGCCGGCGCCCTGGCCGAACCAGGCGGAGTCCATGCGGTAGTCGTTGCTGCGGGCGCGCTTCTCGTGGTCCACGTACTCGGTGACCGCGTTGAGTAGTCCCCAAGCGGTGCCTTGCGCCGTGCACAGCCGAGAGCCACGCCCCTCACCCTGGAAAAGCTTCTGGACGCGATTGAGGGCACGGACGTTGGGCAACCGGGAGGGATCTTCCAGTGGTGCTTCGGCATTGCAGATCACTGCCTGGAAGTAGGCCCTTGCTTCTTCCTGGCTGACCTTGCGATCAGCCAGGGTCTTCAGGCGATACATGAAGTCGTCCCACTGAGACACCGATATGCCCAGCTGCTGCTTGACCAGCTGCGGGCGAAACTCGGTGCTGTGCGGGACCTTCACCCCTTGCGACATGCCGTCCACGGCGATGGACAGGGTGTTGTTGCATACCACCCGCACCGAGGTCGGCATAGCGACGGTGGCCAGCGACCCATCGCAGGACGTAGCCAACAGCAGGTAGTCGTTGACCTGGTCCTGGCCCTTCAATGCCCCGCCCAGGCCACTCTTGGCCAACGCCCAGAACTTGCGACCGCCTTTGAGCACGCCAGCAGTCTCGAGCTCATAGCCGGCGTATTCCGTGAGATCGCGATAGAACTCCAGCACCTCTTCTGGCTGAACCACCTTGTAGCGCTGGGAGACCACCGACAGCGGGTCTTTGGTATCGGAACGGTAGAGAACCTTTTGTTCCGGAAAGGAATGGATACTCCCCAGGTGGCCTGCGCCATCTGCAATGAAGCGCACCGGGGATTCATCGACGTGCCAGTCCATGCCGGCCTGCTGCCGCCAGACTTCCAGCGGCTGGTGACGAGACAGCTGCTGGCCCAGGCCATGCCAGGGGGTGTCACCGACGTAGGCCATGTGTTCAATTTGATGTGCCATGGGAAATCTCCTTGAAAGACGAACACGGCATAACGGCCCGCTCCCCAAAGGAAGCGGGCTCACCGTGAGAATGTTGAGAACAGAGTCGAAGGATCACCACCAGAGCGGTGATGGAAATGTGAGAGCGTGCTTATAGAGATCAGTCGACGTGGGGACGAAAGGTATGGCCACAAGCGCGGCACTCGAGGTTGTCGAGCATTTGGCTGTCCAACTCGCTGCCTAAACGAGCTCCAGCGACACCTCCTGCCGTGCCACCGACCAGCCCTCCAAACACGGCACCGGCGATGCTGCCGATAGCGATTCCAACTGGACCTCCTGCTGCGCCTACCAGGGCACCGGCTTCGGCTCCACTCCAGGCACCGGCCGCCCCACTGGCGGTACCGGCCACCGCCCCCGTGGAGCCTCCTACCTTACGACCATGGTGGCGCGATACGACTCGCGCCCCACCACAGCTGGGACAAGACATTGGCATTGCACTGCCTCCTCAGACAGGAAAGGAAAAAGAAGCGAAGCAATTCGCTTCGGGCTTCAAGGAGGTAGTACAGGGCTGAAAATCGGTTGAATCGTATCCAGTGGATGTGCCTGCGTAACGGCTGGGAGAACACTGTCAGTAACACTAACTTTTCCAGCAGCTTTGACGGTGATGCCCCCGTGTTCCTTGAGTATTTGGTAAAGATATCCCCGGGCGCCTTGGCTAAGCGGCCTCTAGGACTTTGGGAGTGTATGTTATTGGTGTGGAGAGGTTCTTCTAATAGATCTTCTGCAGGGAGGTGACGGCGAAGCCAAATCACCTGCCAAGCTAGAGGAGATTACCAAGCGATCTTGTATGGGGATAAGGCGTGTCATCGTCACAGGCCACGCAGTGACGTAATTTCTTACATATCAGGGGGATGCTACGAGCAGAACACTCACAACCTACTTGCTTGGAGCCTTCCCCATGTTCGAAGAAATTGATCCCGATGCCCTAACGCATGATGCCATGCTGGATTTAATTGATCGCATTGGCGGCAATCACCTGATGACCAACGCTCAGGGTCAGGATACTGACACGTCGCCTGGCCACGATTGGTTGATGGACCTGGTCAATGCGGATGGTCACCTTAAGGAAATGGCCAAGACCCGCCATGTACTGAATGGCGACCAGTTGATCCAGCCTGAGGCATTTGGCAGCGAACAGGTAAGGCTCGCACCTGACCCGATACTGGAAACGCTAACCGACGTCTACGCCGTGCTGGTCGCGCTATTCCAGAAAACGGAGATTGGCGAACACTACCGTCCAAGCCCTTACGCTGACCGTTTCCTTAGAGCCTTTGCCAGCTGCGCTTATCTGCATGAAGCCGCGTTTCATTGCCCACCCACCTTGAGCAGAGGTGACGCTGAACGGGTGGTCATTGAGCTCAACCAGCGCCTGGGATTCTGGTACGAAGCACTAAGCCAGCGGGATTTCACCATCGAATGTAATCGTAACCAGCGCAACAGTCAGAACAACTATAAGCGGCTGTGGAATGTGATCCATTCACTGTTCAGTCGCTACAGCTGCCTCCAGGTGGTTCGTTTGGACCTTGCCTACAGCGAGATGGATGGTCCTGACATCCACTACGACACTGCGCGGCATCATCGCGAGAATCTTTGCCGGCGCTTTCATGGCGATGACCTATTTGAGCACCTAGTCGGTTACTCCTGGAAGCTTGAGTGGCGTCCCAAGAAGGGCTTCCACTACCACTGGTTGTTCTTCTTCGACGGTCATCAGGTCCGCGAGGACATCAAGCTGGCCCAGCGGATTGGTGAGCTCTGGTCTCAATCGATCACCGGCTGTCAGGGGGTATACTACAACTGCAACAGCAGACCCAATTCATACAAGCACAGCGCTGTGGGAAAGGTCTGGTACCACGACCACAGCAAGAAGGAGGGGCTGGATAAAATCTTCCGCTACCAGACCAAGGTAGACGACTATGCGGTGATGGCGGTTCAGGGGCGGATTTTCCAGAGCAGTGCTGTTGTACCGCAGCAATCTGAAGGGGCTAGCCGTGGTCGTCCCCGTGAGTCCGAGAGTGCCTTCTCGTCACTACCACTCTGAGCGGGTGGCCCGACATCCAATGATATGCGCCACCCCCGCACTAACGGGAAAACATGGGATAATTCGCCCGCCGACGACCCGTAAAAAAATTATTTCACATTTTTAGTATGCAACCTCATGGCCTGTTCCTGGTCGGGTGCAGGCCTTCTGGTTTCCTCAATAAGGCATTCGCTATGTTCCCGTTTCCCTCTCAGAAAAATACTGCATCAACCCCCTCGACATTATCCCGGGACATGCCCGAGATAAGGCCTCACTTCTCGCCCTGGCAGACCGCTACCGACCGTCCGGATGAGGGCCAACGGCGACTGGATGCCATGGAACGTAACGAGCCCAAGCGCCGGTTGATCCGCGATGCCAAGGCACTGGCCAAGCTCCGTCGAGTCACCCAAGTGCAAATGGCCGAGGAGATGGGGGTACCGCATCGCACGCTCGAGGAGTGGCTGCAGTTCCGGCGCATGCCTCAGGCACCGGGTACCACCCTGATCCAGCGATGGATGGAAGCACACAGAGGTGACATTTGGTGACATTGGAAAGGGTAAAGGAGAAAAATTCGCCCCTATTTGGCGTCATTTTCCAGTTCTTGACTTTTATATGTCACAACGTCATGCAGCTTTACACCTCCCCCCGCCTAACCAGCTTAGCCTTGTGACGGTATAGTTCCGGCCTTCTCGGCACGCCAATAGCGCCGAGGACCACGCTGACCGCTAGAGCTTAGAATGATCCCTACGTCATCAAGCAAAGGCTTTTGCTGCTTGAACTTTGCCGCCAGCCCTTTTGAGCTGGTTGGCCATTCCTGGGGCGATGTGCCCTCAGGTCGATATGTCTCCAGGTGTGCCAGCCACTCTTTGACCGATAGCTCGATAACCCCCGATGGGGCATCATCTAGTGCGTCTATCACCGCCAAAGCGACTGGCAATTCTTCCAATTCGAACTCTCGTCTCCCTTGCTGATTTACTCGGAATTGCTGCCAGAATTCGGCTTTATCTCGCTGCAGAATTTCAGCCACCAGTTCCCCAACGCGACAGAGATCGGCAAGATCTCCGTAACGAGTAAAGGTGGGGTCATAGCTAACGGATTCCCATAGACTGTTCACTTGGCCGAAGATCATTAACAACCCCATCGTCAGCCCCTCTGCTGAGGGCACTGTAGCAGCCTTCCCTTTTAACAACTCATCATCCATGACATCGATACTCAGCGTTGCGTTGGCAAGCTTGGGTGTCGTCGCCACGCTTTCCAGGCCATTAAGTATGATGGGGCACTGAACCATGATCGACGCGCCTGTTGGCTTACCACCCCATTTCCATGACACTTCCTTTCCCCGCATCAAGGTGTAGAAATGTCCTTGCTGAGTAGGCGTCAACTCTTCAACCTGATTGAAGCTAAGCAAGTAGTAATTTAGCGGGATAACGTCGAACTGTTTGACGTTTACAGGCATTTCATTGTGTAACTCTGTCGAGCTTGGGTCGACCACTTTTTTGATTAGCGATTGAGATTTCTCGAGCCAAGCGGAGGGGGTGCCGAGCAACTCCAACATGACTTGCTTTCGGTCAGGCATCCAGCAAAGTATCATCCAGGCACTCAACAATAAATCGACGTCATTTGGCAACGCAGTGGTGGCGAATAGCGGTCTGATCAGCTGGGGATTCACATTCCCTATGTTAGCGGAAACATGGAGAGGACGACTACGATGAGGCCGGATACACGGCTGATTGCCTAGTGATTGGAAATACGACTCACCAGGAGTAAACCTTAGGCATTTCCCCGGCGCCACATTGATGTAGCGCTCTCGATACTGCGGGTCATATCCTGCTCGACCGTAAAAGACAGTCGCTTTCCAAGGGGCCATCTGCTTGCCAAAATACTCGAAGGCACGATTGATCTCTGATTTACTGACTTCAGCCTGATAGACACGTCGATAGTCAGTCGCAATCGAGGCGGCAACGGCATCGAGCCTTTCGGGAAGCACCTCACCTGTATGGGTATCGACCAATAACTCACTGTCAGTTTCATTGGTAATACGTCGATAGCGGCCCTCGAGTAGTTCGGACGCACGATCGATACGCCGTTGACGATACTCTTGAGGCGTCTTGGACTTTCGAGACACTTTAGGAATCTGTGGCCCGAGGCTCGATAAGGCATGTCTCAATGCCGACCCACCTGAAGAGAAGCTTGCTTCCGGCAGGTTGCTTGCGAAATGCGCCCCCCATGATGACTTATCGTGCCATGCTCCCGTGGGATTGGTATGCGGCCCGGCATCGGGTGCTGGGGGGGCAAATGAAGAAGTGGAGCGCCACGTATCAAGGTGATTATCGGGCTGCTCAGTATCGGATTCTGGAGCTGTCGACTCATAGGGCTTGTCAGGTGCGGTGCCGTTAGCAGGGGAGGCCGACGAACGAGGATCACGGCCGTCATCAGGTGCTTTCATGCGCGTGGTACTCTCAGAAATCTCATCGGCCATCTGTGCATGCCGCTTTCGCAGGCGTTCCCTCCGTTGCTCACGGCCATCCCGATCATCCGCCATCCGCACTTCCCCGTCAGTCGTTGTCTTTGCATGTAGAGTGCCATGCTAGCAAATGCCGCGCTCGAGACTCGACACGCAATGTCAGCCCCCTCTGCCCTCACGTGACGGGCCTCATGCGGGCCAAACGTGTGCTACGTTGGGCCGCCATTGTGCTGTCACTCGGAGCCGTGCTGCTCCCAGACCTGTTTAGTGACATCTCGAGCGCGATGGCCCCGCCCACGGGGCTGCGCCACGAACCGCAGCGAGTCGACGAGCCTAACAGGGTCTCCCGCGTAGTCGTTACCTATAACGTAGTCTCTGGAGAACGGACGAATCCCGCTGGCAAGCTCCTCGATGATCCAGTCTCGATGATCGAAGTCCCCATCCTCCAGCGCAGACATGTTAGCGATGATCGCGCAGTCGATCAGCGTCGCCGCCAGCCACTTGGCTTCCGATGCATATCCCGCACACCAGCGAAGGTTCGACTCCTCCAGGCAGACCTCCATGGAAGCGGCGTTTCCCCCTACGAAGCAGGAACCCAGCAAGACACCGGTGATGTGATACTTCTTTGATTTGAATGACACCTTGGACAGCAACGAGGTGATATCCATACCGCCGACGGTTCTGTCATGACCGTGCGCTGCGATATATACCGTCCGGCTGTCGAAGCTCCCCTTGCAGAGGCAATCAAGAGCCAGCTGAAAGCTTTTTTCGTCGTAAAAGTTGGCGTAGTGAACCTCGGTATCGCCGGTCAGCTTGGCAATGCCCTCGATGAACGGTAGCACGCTGGTCCGATTGGCATCATCGGGATCAAGCTCCCAGGGGGCTTCCAGCACGATGATGGCGCGATTGGAGGGGAATTTACTCATGACGACTCCTCAGTCCATGGAGAAAAACATTAGATATTCGTGGCCGCTTGCCAGTAGGCAAGGGACTGCTCGGACACCACACCCTGCGTGGTGCCGATCTCGATCACCGCTTGCTGAAAAGTGGCCGCCAGCTCGGGCTGGTGGCACAGGTGCAGGCTGCGGATGATCCGTGAGATCCGCAGGTGGTTGTGGCCACCGCGCTTCAGCCAGATATGCTCACGCATGTTGAGCTCGGGCAACGCTTGTATGACGAGCTCCCGACGAGTGAGCCCTAAGAATGCCAGCATCACGTCCAGCGAGTGGCGCTGGTTGCCCCGCAGTATCTCGTCTTCGGCAAATGCGGCACGAGCAGTCTCCCCGAGCAGCGGTGCGAAGCTGTTGAAGCGCCCCGCCTCGGGAATCGGGAACAGCCACTGGACGTAGTCGTGGGTATGTTCCAGCCAGAACGGCGACAGGTCCCAGAGGTCGTGAATCCTCCGCCCCTGGTGATCAGGGCCTTCTCCACGATAGAAGGCAATGAGGGAGGTATCGGGCTTGCTCATTGAATCATCCTTGATGAGTCCGATAGTGGGCACAAACGGTACGCAACCGCCGAGGGACAATTCCAGGTCGTTGATAGCCTTGCCGCCCCCAATGAAATACTAGCTAGGCGGTGATGGTCCACAACGAGGTGAGCTTGCTGCTGATTCTCAACGCCTACAGATACTACTTGACCTGAGCTGTTTCTGGTGTGCCAGAACCGGCAGGGTGGGGATGTAGCAGGATACGTGATATTGCCTAACTTGCCGCTCCACGATGTCGGAGCTAGAAGTTTCCTCGAAAGGACTCTTCCAGCATCTTGCATACCTCGAGGCGGTAAGTGCCACCATCCCTACGAATCGGCTTCACGACCCTGGATCACCTCTTGCCATGACGATGCTCCTGACAAGTGGTCCAGACAGGCCTGGAGGTCTTCCGCGTGGTTCATCGCATAGATCTCTTCACGCGCCTCATCAGGCAACTCCCCGAACTCTTTGTTCAGCAAGTACTCGAGAACATGCTGGATACCTTCACGACGTCCTCGCTCAAGGGCAAGATCAGTATCCATGCGATCGGTCTCTTCACTCCGGAACTCATCGCGAGACCGCCACATCTGAAAAAGCATTGCACGACTCTGCGCCTCACGATCATGGACTTCCTGACCTGCTTTCAAACGCTTTATCAACAACGACTGTATTTCGGCTTTAAGCGCTCCACGCGAGGTAATATCCAGGATTTCGAATTCACGATTGAGGTTATAAATTTTCAAAGCCCACTCGTGTGACACGCCTTCGACATCATATTTAGCGCGCTTAATCGAATCAGGATTGTTGTATAGCATCCCCTTGACCATCGCAGCCAAAAGAGCTTCATGATCATACTTCGACGGGGCCCGGGAACGAACTTTCCCGCCTTTACTGGCCCTCACGCCATAATGGCTTTTTTCGAGGTTTTTCAGGATGTCTAGAGCCGTCAGATGCCGCTGCGCCTGTAATAGAGACGCCTGCATACGCTGAAAAGTGAGCTTGAGACGCTTATCTAGCTGCCCCTCAGGAGGCCTTGTCACAGGAGTTCGACCTTCTGTGTATTCATCATACACTACCACTGCATGGCGTAGCGCAAGATCCGCGTGACGCTCACGCTGCTCATTGATGGCAACCTTTCCTTGGCGCAATTCAATAGGCTCCACCTCCTTGCTCGGCCGAAATCCCTTATCTCTTATTTCAACCAGCAACTTTTTAATTCGAGCTTCACGCTTCTCTTCACCCGATACGCCCAGGTGATCGACCACCCTCTCTACCACTTCCCAAGCGTGATTAGCCAAATTAGTGCCAATCCACTCAAAGCTCTCGTTCACTCTCCTCGGGCGTGGGTCGATATAGAGCTTTTCCGAATTTTCCGACATTCCAATCCCTTCCGCATGCTCGTTTTTGAGGGTACAGCATAATGGCTGCTGGCCCAGCGGCCCACTCAGAGCAGCCCAATCAGTACAAAGGCCTCTCCTGAGGCTGCGCTTCCTCCATGCAGCTATCACCTAAACTCGGTGCATATTTCAAACTCTTGATCTACTTTAATTCCTTTAAATACAGAAGCTTATAAAAATTAATCAAAAATCACAATGCAGTGTATTTGTCAATACGTCTGCTTGGTGGTGCGGTTGCTTTTAGCAGCTCAACAGCCAGAGCCTCACCACCCTGGGATGATCTGATTGTCATCCAGCGAAGCCGCATGACGCTGGAAAATTCAACCAGGTCACCTCTGAAGTAAGGAAAGCGCAATGGCACAGCAAGCAATCAACACCCAAACCAATGGGGCTATGGCATCGGGGTATGATGTGCCGCATAGGCCAAAAAAAGTATTGAGAATCAGCGAGTTGATCCTGCGTACAGGGCTGTCAAGATCTTCTATCTACAGCAAGCTGGACCCAGGGTCAGCAACATTCGACCCCACATTTCCGAAGCAGATCAAGCTGGGCAGCAGAGCAGTGGCATGGTTGGAGGACGAAGTAGAAGCCTGGCTGGATCAACTGGCTAGTCACCGCTCATGACCTTCACCGGAGGCATATGTGCCTGTTCCAGCCGTGTTGCCTCGGTCAAATGGCGGCTTCATGCACGGGGCCCCCGGGAGCATGGGCAGGAGCAGGGACTTGGCTCGCCCCACCACGTTTATGCTGCTGGGCCATTCCTATAAGCTCAAGGCTATAAAGAGCTGGGATGACCAGCCTGTCATTGAGCACGGCCATAGATTGCAGGGAGAGCGATACCGTGGAGATCATCGACAACGTCAGCCGGCTGCTCGGCGACGACCTCAAGGACACCCTGCGCCCCGGTGCTCGGCTGAAGATCGCGGCCTCCTGCTTCTCGATCTACGCCTACGAGGCGCTTAAGGATGAGTTGGAGGCGCTGGAGGCGGTCGAGTTCATCTTTACCTCGCCCACCTTCGTCCCGGACCAGGCCAGCGACAAGTTCCGTAAGGAGCACCGAGAGTTCCACATCCCCATGGTGGAGCGTGAACGCAGTGTCCACGGCAGCGAGTTCGAGATCCAGCTCAAGAACAAGCTGACCCAGCGGGCCGTTGCTCGTGAGTGCGCCGACTGGATGCGCCGCAAGGCTCGGTTCCGCTCTAACCGTGGGCAGGCAGCGATGCAGCCCTTCGCCGGCGTTGCGGCCCCAGGCGGCGATACGGTCTATATGCCCTTGCAGGGCTTCACGGCGGTTGATCTGGGCTACCAGCAGGGCAATGCGGTCTCCAACTTCGTCACCCGCTTCAGCGAGCCAGCCCACACCTCTCAGTTCATGGCCCTCTTCGATCAGCTGTGGCAGAACGAGGAGAAGCTTGAGGACGTCACCGAGCGGCTGCGCGAGCACATCGCCTCGATCTACCGGGAGAATCCACCGGAGCGGATCTACTTCCTCATGCTCTACCACATCTTCCACGAGTTTCTGGAAGACCTCAGCGAGGACGTGCTGCCAAATGACCGCACCGGCTACCAGGACAGCGTCATTTGGCAGAAGCTGTTCAACTTTCAGCGCGATGCGGCCACCGGCGTCATCAACAAGCTGGAGACGTTCAACGGTTGCATCCTAGCCGACAGCGTGGGCCTCGGGAAAACTTTCACGGCCCTGGCGGTCATTAAGTACTACGAGCTGCGCAACCGCTCCGTGTTGGTGCTGTGCCCCAAGAAGCTCGCCGACAACTGGCTGACCTACAACCGCAATCTAACCACCAACGTGCTGGCCCAGGACCGGCTGAACTACGACGTGCTCTGCCATACCGACCTGCAGCGCACCCGCGGCGAGTCCTTCGGGATGCCGCTGGATCGCGTCAACTGGGGCAACTACGACCTGGTGGTGATCGACGAGTCGCACAACTTCCGCAACAACGACGTCTACAAGGATCGCGAGACTCGCTACCAGAAGTTGATGAATCAGGTGATCCGGGCGGGCGTGAAGACCAAGGTGCTGATGCTTTCGGCCACGCCGGTCAACAACCGCTTCACCGATCTGAAGAATCAGCTGGCCTTGGCCTACGAGGGTGAAGCCGAGAATTTGACGCGTCACCTAAGCGGAGCCCGGGACATCGAGGGCATCTTCCGGCGCGCCCAGGCCACCTTCAACGAGTGGTCGGCGCTCCCGCCTGAGGAGCGCACCACGGGTGCCATCCTGCAGGCGCTGGACTTCGACTTCTTCGAACTGCTGGACAGCGTCACTATCGCTCGCTCACGCCGGCATATCGAAACCTTCTACGACACCAGCGATATCGGCAGCTTCCCGGAGCGTCGCAAGCCGCTCTCGTTTCACTGCCCGCTCACCCACCGGTCCGGCGTGATTGGCTTCAACGAGATTTTCCGGCAACTCTCTCAGCTCAAGCTCTCGGTCTACGCCCCGATCAGCTACATCCTGCCCAGCCGCCTCAAGAAGTACGAGGAGATGTACGACACCGAAGTGTCCAGCGGGGGCGGGAGTTTCAAGCAGGTGGACCGGGAGAAGAGCCTACAGGCCCTGATGACGACTAACCTGCTCAAGCGCCTGGAAAGCTCGGTGGCGGCGTTTCGCCTGACCCTAGAAGGGCTCCGTGATAGCCATACCAACATTCTGGAGAAGATCGAGGCCTTCAAGCGCACCGGCCGTTCTGAGGGCTTCGCCGATATTGCCGCGTCCTTCGAAGACGCCGACCCCGACGACGACAGCATACCCATGGCTGGCGATGCCACGGTGGGTAAGAAGGTCCAGATCAGCCTGGAGGACATGGATCTGCCGTCCTGGGAGCATGACCTGAACAATGACCTGGTGTGGATCGAACTGCTGCTGGAGGAAATGGCCAAGGTCACCCCGGCCGACGATGCCAAACTGCAGCACCTGAAGACGCAGATCACCAGCAAGCTGGCCTCGCCTATCAACCCCGGCAACCGCAAGGTGATGATTTTCACCGCCTTCGCGGATACCGCCAAGTACCTCTATGACAATCTGGCACCTGGTCTGCTGGAGAGCCAAGGCGTGCACACTGGCATGGTGACCGGCAGCGCTGCACCGAAGTCCACCATCGGGGCCATGCCCAACAGTCGCCAGCACTACGACTTCCAGGGTCTGCTGACGCTGTTCGCCCCAAAGGCCAAGAGCAAGGACGTGGTGTACCCCAACGAGCCCCGCGAGCTGGACATCCTGATCGGGACCGACTGCATTTCGGAAGGCCAGAATCTGCAGGACTGCGACTACCTGATTAACTACGACATCCACTGGAACCCGGTGCGCATTATCCAGCGCTTCGGGCGGATCGATCGCATCGGCTCGCCCAACGCCAGCATCCAGCTGGTCAACTACTGGCCGGACATCAGCCTGGACGAGTACATCAATCTTAAGGAGCGCGTCGAGAACCGCATGGTGATCGCCGACGTCACGGCCACCGGCGACGACAACGTGCTCAACGCTCAGTCCAACGACGTCGCTTACCGGCGAGAGCAGCTGCGCCGGATGCAGGACGAAGTAGTGGAGATGGAGGACCTCAAGTCCGGCGTGTCGATTACCGACCTGGGCCTGAACGAGTTCCGCATGGACCTGCTGGGCTACATGAAGGAGAACGGCGACCTGAGCCGTATTCCCAACGGGCTGCATACCGTCGTGCCGGCTCGCCCCGAGAAGGGCTTGCAGCCTGGGGTCATCTTCACGTTGCGTAACCTCAGTCAGCGGGTAGGCCATCAAGGCAGTACGCTGCAGCAGCAGAATCGCTTGCATCCCTTCTACCTGGTCTACATCAGCCACACCGGCGAGGTGATCAGCGACTACACCGAGGTCAAGCGCCTGCTCGACCTGGCACGCACCGCCTGCAAGGGGCTGAGCGCCCCCGTCGAAGCGGTCTATCGTGCCTTCAACGAGGAAACTCAGAATGGCCGGGAGATGCATGACTACTCGGCCCTACTGGATCAGGCCATCCGCTCGATGATCGAGGTGAAGGAGGACAAGGACATCGATAGCCTGTTCAGCGGTGGCGAGACCACAGCGTTGGTCGATACCATTGAAGGGCTCGATGACTTCGAGCTGATCACCTTTATCGTCATTCGTGAGTCTGGCTCAGCCACAGACATGGGCACGGAGCGTCATGCGGCCAACGGAGAAAGCGAGAAAGAGGCATGACGGCACCGCTGTACGAGTACCCCTCCAAGACGCTGCTCGGGCGCGTGGTGGCCAAGCAGCGCATTCTGGCGCATGTACGGGCCACCGCCACCCTTAGGGAGCGCCTGCGAGACGACGTCGCCCAGATCACCTGGCATGCCAAGCTGGCCCATAACACGCTTAACCTGCCTGGCACTGACGATGTGCCGGAGTTGCAGGTGTTCGTGATCACGCTCAAGGGCGAAGACCTGCACCGAGACGTGCTGCGGGCCATCGATCGCGCCATACCTTTTCCGATCCTGTTCGAGATACATGGCACCCGCGGCATCCGTGTCACCGCCGCCTACAAGCGGCCAAGCCAGGCCGACCTCAGCAAATGGGTGCTTGATGAGCATTACGCCAGTAGCGACTGGCTACCCGCCGACACGCCTCGGCAAACGCTGCCCACAGCCATCGACTTGAAGCAGCTCTACCAGCGGCTGCTGCGCGGCCTGCTTCCTTCGCCGGCTTTCCAGGGTGAAGCCTTGCCGGCTCAGATGGAGCGCTTGAGGGCTCTGGAAGTCCTCAAGAAAGACGCGGCGACCCTCGAGAAGCGCCTGCGCAACACGAAACAGTTCAATCGCAAGGTCGAGATCAACGCCGAACTGCGCTCGATCCGTGAGAAAATTGCCGACTATGACACCTGATCACGACCGCAAAGGTCCGGAGACACGCGACACCATGGACAAGCTGAAGATGCACTCCCCTGACCTGACCGAGGCCAATATTGCCAAGCTGGCCGAGCTGTTCCCTAGCTGCGTCACTGAAGCGCGGGATGAGCAGGGACGGGTGAAGCAATCCATCGACTTCGACCAACTACGCCAAGAGCTCTCCGATCATATCGTCGAGGGGCCCCAGGAGCGATACCACCTCAACTGGCCCGGCAAGCGGGAAGCCCTGCTGGCGGCCAATGCGCCCATTGCCAAGACCCTGCGCCCATGCCGGGAAGAGAGTGTGGACTTCGATACCACCAAGAACCTTTTCATCGAGGGAGATAACCTAGAGGCTCTAAAGCTTCTTCAGGAGACCTATCTTGGGAAGGTCAAGATGATATATATTGATCCTCCATACAACACCGGCAACGATTTTATATATAATGATGACTTCTCAGAAGATTCTGCTGAATATTTAAATCGATCTAGTCAGAATAACGATTTTGGATGCCGGCTAACTGCGAATACAGAGACCAATGGTCGTTTTCATTCTGATTGGCTAACAATGATGCATTCTCGCATCAGGTTGGCTCGAAACCTTCTTAGGCCAGATGGCGTGATTTTTATCAGCATCGATGATTGTGAGTCGTCGACTTTGCGGCATATTTGCGATGAGGTGTTTGGTGAAAATAATTTAGTAGCAAACATTGTTTGGCAGCATAGCGTGCAACCAAAAGGATATACGCAACTGTTCTCAGTTCACCACAATCATATTTTATGTTATAGCAGGTCAGATGAGTATGTTGTGCAACCTTTGGAGCGCACCGAAAAAGATAATAAGAATTACACCAACCTTGATGGCGATCCAAGAGGTCCATGGCGCACCGGGGATGTGAGGAATGCCCTTTATCGTCCAAACTTAATTTTCCCTATTGTCACTCCATCAGGAAAGACTATAGATCCGCCAGAAAATGGCTGGCGGTGGAAAAAAGAAACAATCAAGAAAAAGATTCAAGAAGGCGAGATAGTTTTCTCAGCTGATGAGTCGCGGATAATTAGAAAGATTTACTTGGAAGATCAGTCTGGCCGAGCACCAGAGACAATTTGGTTTAGCGAAGATGTTGGGAATACCCGCTCTGCGGCAAGTGAGCTAAAAGGGTTGTTCAATGGTGTCGCTCCCTTTGACACAGCAAAGCCACTGAAGCTAATAGAAAGAATGTTTCAGGTTGCAGGCCTGCAACCTGACGACTTATGTCTCGATTTTTTCGCCGGCTCTTGTTCAACAGCGCACGCTCGCCTAGCTTCAATGAGCCCTGGTCCATTTATCATGATTCAAATGCCCGAGCCCATTGATAATACAAAGCCACATGGAAAAGCTGCGCAAAATCTAGGAATGGCTACGATAGCAGACATTGGTAAAGAGCGTATCCGCCGTGCTGGGAATGAAATTCAGAATGAAGCTGGTTTGCATGGCAGTCTTCTTGATGTCGGCTTTCGTGTATTAAAAGTTGACAGCTCTAATCTTGAAGATGTCTATTACAGGCCGGACGTGCTCTCTCAAGACCTGTTGTCTAAAAATATCGACAATATCCGCGAGGGCCGGAGTTCAGAGGACCTGCTTTTCCAGGTCTTGCTGGACTGGGGGGTAGACCTTTCCCTGCCGATTTCCCGCCAGGAGCTTGACGGTAAAACTGTCTTCTTCATCGACGGGGCCGAGAAGCATATGGCCTTGGCCGCCTGCTTCGACCTGGATATCGACGAGGCATTCGTCAAGCAGCTCGCAGAATACGAGCCGCTGCGCGTGGTGTTCCGCGATGCCGGCTTTGCCAGCGACAGCGTCAAGATCAACGTCGAGCAGATCTTCGCTCAGAAGTCGCCCAATACCGACGTCAAGGTGATCTGAGCCCATGAGCATGGACGAGCAGGCACTGAAGCAGTTGCTCCACTCCCTGATCGAGCGCTGGGAGAGCGAGGGGGTCGAATTCAAGCGCGGTGGCAAGGGCTTCTCCACCTCGGATCTGGGCAAGTACCTCTCGGCGCTGGCCAACGAGGCAAATCTGCGTGCCTGCGAAGGCGCCTGGCTGGTCTTTGGCATCGACGACAAGACCCGGCGCATCCTGGGGTCCGAGTACCGCCAAGCCCCCGGCGAGCTCGACAAGCTCAAGATGCAGATCGCCGACGGCACCGAGCCCAGTATCACCTTCCGTGACATCCACGAGCTGGAAACGCCGGAGGGCCGGGTGCTGCTGTTCGAGATTCCGGCTGCGCCGGTGGGCATGCCCATCGCCTGGCTGGGGCATTACTACGCTCGCGCTGGGGAGAGTCTGACCAGCCTTGGCCTGGACAAGCTAGATACGATCCGACGACAGACCGATGCCACCGACTGGTCCGTGCAACTGGTACCGAATGCCACGCTCGACCATCTCGATCCCGAGGCGGTCAGCAAGGCCCGGGAATCCTTTGCCAAGAAATACGCCAACCGCTTTGAGCCCGGGGAAGTGATGGAGTGGCCGCTGGCCACCTTCCTGGATCGCGCCAAGCTGACTCTGGATGGCAAGGTGACCCGGGCGGCCCTCTTGCTGCTGGGCAAGGAGGAGGCGGTACCGCTGCTATCTCCCCATCCCGCTCAACTAACCTGGAAGCTGGAAGGGCCGGAGCGGGCCTACCAGCACTTCGCCCCGCCGTTCCTGCTGGCTACGACGTGGCTGTACCAGCAGATCCGCAACGTGCAGGTGCGAATCCTGCCGGAAGACCAGCTACTGGGCGTGGAGCTGGCCAAGTATGATCAGCGGATCGTGCTGGAGGCACTGCACAACTGCATTGCCCACCAGGACTACACCCGCAACGGCCGGGTCTTGGTCACCGAAGAGCCGGACCGACTCATTCTGGAAAACGCCGGTGCATTCTTCGAGGGCAGGCCAGAGGACTATGTCACCGGTCACAAGACGCCGATGCACTACCGCAACCCCTTCCTGGTCAATGCCATGGTCGAGCTGAACATGATCGACACCATGGGCTACGGCATACACGAGATGCATCTGGGGCAGGCGAAGCGCTATCTCCCCATGCCGGACTATGACGTGACCGACCCCGCCCGGGTGCGGCTGACGATCTACGGCAGCATCGTCGACCCGGCTTACACGCGCATGCTGATCAAGAAGACCGAGCTCTCTCTGCAGGAGATTCTGGCCCTGGATCGCGTGCAGAAACAGCTGCCACTCGATAAGGAGATGGCGAGTCGTCTGCGCCGCGCCAAGCTCATCGAAGGCCGGCAGCCCAATCTGCGTGTCTCCGCCGAGATTGCCACTGCAACGGCGACCAAGGCCCAGTACATCCACACCCGCGGGCAGGATGACGCCTTCTACGCCAAGCTGGTGACCGATTATCTGGCCAAGTTCGGTTCCGCCAGGCGCCAGGAGATCGACACCCTGCTGTGGGACAAGCTCAGCGATGCCCTGGATGAGCCAAAAAAGAAGGCCAAGGTCGGTAACATTCTGACCAAGCTGCGCCGAGCCGGCCAGATCCGCAATGCCGGCAGCCGCGGTGCGCCGGAATGGCGGTTGGCAGAGGCTGATGCAGAAAGGTCTGCAGAAAGAAACGGCGGCTCTGCAGAAAGAGACTGAACGAAGTTATATTTAAGTTATTGATTTTAAAATTAAAGCATCGTGGGCCCTTTCTGCAGGCTCCGATGCCGGTGCAGAAAGGAAGGCCATGAAGCTCAAGTTCAAGACCCAGGAATACCAGACGCGAGCGGTCGAGGCGCTGGCGGATTGCTTTGCTGGCCAGCCCTTTAGCAGCGGTATCCGCTACCGTATCGACCCGGGCGAGGCCGCGCCCCTGGCGCAGCCGCTGCAGCGGGATATGTACGCCTCCCCAGATCCCGACGACGCCGGCTTTAAGAATGCCGCGCTGGAGTTATCGGAGTTTGAGCTGCTGAATAACATCAAGACCATTCAGCGCCGTCAGAACCTCCCGGTCTCCGACAGCTTAAAGAAAGACGACAAGACTGGCTGTCCCATCAACCTGGATATGGAGATGGAGACCGGCACCGGCAAGACCTACGTCTACCTGAAGAGCATGTTCGAGCTGAAGCAGCGCTATGGTTGGAGCAAGTTCATCGTGGTGGTGCCCAGCATCGCCATCCGCGAGGGGGTCTACAAGTCGCTGCAGATCACCGCCGATCACTTCCTGGAGAGCTACGGGGAGAAGGCGCGCTTCTTCATCTATAACTCGAAGCAGCTGCACAACCTGGAAAGCTACTCCTCGGATGCCGGCATCAGTGTGATGGTCATCAACGTGCAGGCCTTCAACTCCCGTGGCGCTGACAACCGCCGCATCTACGATGAGCTGGACGACTTCCAGTCCCGGCCGCCCATCGATGTCTTCAAGGCCAACCGGCCGATCCTGTTC
>Ga0114983_1000173_pt1 | contig 26337 bp, 24 predicted proteins | sample Shrwel_input2_RT_FD_87182 | JGI IMG/M metagenome (GOLD analysis project Ga0114983, IMG submission 87182) | Subsurface microbial communities from deep shales in Ohio, USA - Utica-3 well 1 S input2 RT | ecosystem: Environmental > Aquatic > Deep subsurface > Shale gas/oil reservoir > Produced... | reverse complement strand
GGAAGAAGCCAAGGTGATCATCGAAACCTGGCGGCGGCACTACAACGCGGTCAGGCCGCATTCCAGCCTCGACTACCTGACACCCAACGAGTTCAAGGCTGCACTGAAACATTCAACCCAACAAGGCGCCAGTCTCTAGGTTCCACTGGTCCGAAGAAAGCCGGCAGGTCAGATCGACCAGCTGACGACCAAGCCATCGTGGCAGTCGATCATCGGAGACAGGTACACCTTGCCGGCCGGAATCTGAAATTCCGTGATATCGGTGAGCCACTTCTGGTTGGGCGCACCCCGCGCTGAAGTCTCGATTCAGGAGATTGTCCGGTGCCGGACTGATCTCGCCCATGTAAGAGCCGTATCGACGGCGCTTTCGCATGACCGGGGCCAGGGCTTCCTGCTTCATTAAACGCCGAACGACGTTCTCGGAGATATTCACGGATTGCCCGGTGAGCGATGCACGCATCCGGCGGTAGCCGTAGCACCGGTAGTTGCGCTCGAAGATGTCCACCATGGCACGGCGCACGTCGACGTACTTGTCCGAGGCCTCCAGTCGGGACAGCTGGTAGAAAAAGGAACTGCGTGGCAAGCCGACAGCCTGAAGCAGCTCTGTGAGCGGATAGGCCGGTCTCAGGACATCAACCAGCTGTGTCTTCTCCCGGTTCGTCAGGAGGCGCTGGTCGATGCCCAGATCTTTTTTAGGAGTTCGTTCGCCTTTTTCAGAATGTCCTGTTCGAGCTGCAGGCGGTGGATGTTTCTTTGAAGCGCCTCGACCTGCTGTTCCAGCTCGTGGCGTTCCGGGCTTGGCGAGGACTGACGTTTGCGCGACATGGGGGCGGAAGGTTCGAAGCCGAGCAGCTGATGCTTCCAGTTGTACAGCGTGGGACGCGAGAGGCCCAGTTCCTGAGCCACGGACCGCGCGCTGGCTTGCCGCAAGCACAGCGCGATGACCGCGGACTGCTTGAGCTCACGTGAATGCGGCTCCGATCGTCCAACGATGCGCGTCCGAACATCCGGACATTGATCTTGAACCAAGGCGGATAGCAGTGCTCTCGACGGATAGCCCAGCGCCCTGATCGTTACCGAAATGCAGCGGCCACTCTCAAGGTAGTGATGGACCGCCCGTTCTTGCTGCGCCTGCGTGTACTTCGACTGGCGCGTGTAGCGAGCGGGCAAGTCTGTGCGCTGCTCGTACTCCCGATGCCAGCTCTTCAGCGCATTCTTGGTCGGATAGCCGAGCTGCCGGATGGTCAGGCCGACTCGCTTACCCAGCTTGATGTACAGCTGCACGGCGCGTAGCCGGTCCTCGTGTGAATACATGAACTACCCCATGTGATAGTCCAAGAAATCGTCCGCACCCCCAGATGGTCAACTTTCAGTCGGCCGCAACAATAAAAGCGTCAACCCGCAGGCCATGACTAAAATACTCGGTGAAGTACTCAGGTCGGCCGGAATTAATAGAGAGACCCCACCTCTCAATGAGAAAAATCATTAGTGCTCAATACGTAGATCGGCTGATTTAACAATAAATTTCTTGGTTGAATCTTGTGCACCCGACTTTACATAAACTTCCAACGCATCGTTATCTGTGTAAGCAACGGTCACCCGCGACCCAGTGCATGGATCTGTACCGCACAACGGCAGAGCGCCGTACAGAGGTGTCGAGTAAATGTCGAAATACCCAAAAGCATTCAGTTTCCCGACAATAAGATTGGCATTATTTCCTTTCTGGTTAACGAACGAAAAAGACCTCGAATCTTTCGACCAAAAAAATCGGTTAGAAAGCAAAAAATTCCCCGCCGCGTCTTCATCTATGTCTGTACATCTTTCATCTGACATCAATTTTCGTGCAACGGGATATATCTGCGTCCCGACGTCAATTCTTTTGTCGTAGACATGCGCGGCCATTTGAAGTTCGAGTGGACGATTATTTGATAAATCTCTTCCCGTGTAGTAGGTCGCATAACAACTTGTCTGGTTGCCGCGGCCATCATGCTCCGGGAAAAATCGGCTAAAAATGATGTATTCACCATTCGGAGATACTTGTAAATTCGAAACTAAAAACTCATCAGTAACTTTTCTGGTCTCAAGCGAGATAATTGCGACAGAGCTACGTGTCGCACTGATTTTCCCCGAAACGATAAGTGTTTTTATCTTAGGAAATGCTTGGATGAAATCAATCTGTTTTATCTCGCCTCCAACGAGGGAAACTTCATTTATCTCCTGCAGAAGCTTTTCCTTGATAAAAATAGTTGGGTGTCCGTTTTTCCACCCATCAGAGACTATTAACTTGGAGTCTTCATATGTCGTATTTAATGCCTGGTAAGGTTGATACAGCCTGGTAGTTCCATCGTTAAGTTGTGCGAAACCCGGAAGAGTAGAAAACAATCCTGTCACTGAAAGGATAATAAGCATATTTTTTTTCATTTTTTATTCACTCCGCCGTAGGTTTCGTTGCACGAATAGCCGTCCAAAAATCTCCAAGGTCTCCGACAGAACCCGAACTACAAAACTCAGAACTTGACCAGTTATCGATATGGCCATCCGTACAAGCTGGGCAAAAGTCTACCGCAGCCTTCATAAATTTGACCTCGTTGGTACTGCTTGCAAGGACGGTACGGTTTCCACATTTGACCGACGAAGTACCTTCGACACGACTTATAGCGGGATTAGGGAATACGGCTTGCGAAGTCGTAGAGATTACTGAATTACACGAACCGGTGATGTTGCTAACGCTTCGGAAAGAGTTCCGCTCGGTCGCACCAGACGGATACCTACCTGGGCAGGTTCTGGCGCTTTGATACTTGAGAATCCCATGAGCCTTTGATTTGCCAGTACCATTTAAATAAACTTGAGATGAAAACTGGGTGCTCAAGGTTATCTTTACGAAAATGCAATTGCTGTCAATTTTGAACGCGGTTGTTGTGGCGACCGGACACTGTGATTCTGCTGGTGTGTTGTATTGGGAATGCCGAATTGTTCCTAAAACTTTGAATGTATAATCAAGTGGAATAACGCTAGCGGTTACAGAATTCCATGACGTATCCCACTTAGCAGCAACTTGGTAGTATGTACCGACAGGCACTCGTGGGCGATCTAACTTTGCATAGTAGGTACCCTGAGATAAATTCGCTCCATTGTTAACGCTGATCGTGTAAGCTGGCCCAGAATAAGGAATCAGGGACACGGCAACCTTTCCCGTGAAAGCTGCTGGGCCTTCCACCGAAATTTTTATGTCTCCGCCGTTAACTAGATCTTCAAATACATCCGATCCCACCGGCTCAATTTTGATTTTTGGCGGAATCATTGTTATTTCATAAGTCTTCGAGGATGGGCTGCATAGATTGTTAGGCAAACCGCAATTCCACGTTGCAGAGAATTTGTCGACCGTCTTTGTTTGATCTTTACTCGTCCAAGTATAATGAAGGCCATTGAATGTGTATAAGCCGTTACACCCTGGTATAGATGACGTAGATGTAACCGGACCTACACGAAGCGTCCCATTCATTGGTGCTTGGTTTATTGTCCATGTGCCTAGACTAGCTGTCGCACATGTTTCGGGGTCATATTGTCTATGAGCTGCTACTCGCTTTTCAACAGTCGGCGACACGTTTACCGGCACAACAGTTTGTGCTGCCGCCAAGGGTGACAAGCCTGCGAGCAAAAAAAAGAGCAACATGGTTGTTTTTGTAAATTCAACGATTGGCTTCTTGAGGATCATTGTTTTTGCCCGGCCGAGTCCCATGCTTTGCGGTGTATTCTCAATGCAGCAAACGTCTTTTACTCTTCACAAGGCGTCAAAGATAGTAGTTACAAGGGCGCCGGTCCTCTAAGAATGTGATTCTCGTCACATTTCGCTAGGCATAACGGTTCTACCGCATTTTCACGGACGGCTTGGTAAACGCGAGTAACCATTGATCGCTGTTGGCGACTTTCCATCGCATTTTCGATTGTGAAATCGATTGATATAGTCACACACGTTATCGTATGCGGCTTTGAGCGTTGACTACCGAAACGGAGCTATTTGCTGGCGTTTGAGCATCCTGAAGAAGCCTTCGCAGACGACATTATCGCTACATTGGCTGAAGGCACTCATCGAGAGTCGGTTGCTTGGCACCGACACAGCAGGCTCGGATCAACGTTAGGTTCTACCTTATTTCTGCGGGCACTTACGGGAAGGTTGAGACTGTCCGCAAGGAGTGTTCAGGTCGAAGCGAAGGAAGGTCGGCACGCAGTTTCAATTTGGAGCTGTTGAGCGGTTGCAGCATCCTTAGGTTAGCTGAGCCCATTTGGCGCGTGATTTCTGGATCGGTGCGAATCTGCTGCCTTGCTAGCGTCGTGAAGCGATGGCTCAGGCCCTCGGCGTTCATCGGTACTATGACCGCATTTTTTAAGAGTTAGCCAAACTCAAGCGCAAGCTGGCTGCACCCACAAAAATTCCGGAGACAGTCAGTTACCGCGCGCACGTAGCGCCGTTCAAACTCTATCGATGACACACCGTCGGCGGAACTATGCCGACGGATCGGGTTATGGATCATCTCGACGGAGTAGATTCGACGCTTGATGCGTTGCTTCTTCGGGGTGAAGCTGAAGCTTTCTCGTTTTTCAGAGGCAGTCTGAGATCGAGGGCATGGTTTACTTCGTCGGTGCGCCCGGAACGAGCGGATGCCGGCCGACAGCTCGATGCTGACGGTGATGGTTGTTGCGAGATGGCCAGCCTTCGGCCATGCGTTGAGCGTCGGCTTGGATCTCAAAGACGTACCGGTCAAGAGCTTCGCTGCGAAGTTTTCCGTTGAACGGCTTGATGCGCGCGTTCTGGGGCTGACTTGGCCGGCGGCGATATGGACGAGCGCGACATCGTAACGAGCCGCCCGGCCTTGCAGGGCCGATCTAATGAAAGCCGGTCCGATGTGAAGCCGATGGCGCTATAGTCTCCCGCGCTTCTTGACCAACGCGTCAAGGGCGCGAATGACGTATGCGTACGGCAGGTTGGTTTCGATTTTGATCCGTAGCCATTCCTAGTTGAGCTTATCGTTTACTTAGGTCCGGCATTGCAGACCGGATGCATTGATCGCGGACAGGGCCCCGTTTTCGCTGCGGGTGAGACCCGGCCCTTAAGGGAACCGGCACGATAGACTGTCGGTAGCGTATCGCGGCGGCTGAAAGGGCTACATGCCATCGAACAGCGACTCTCCGCCCGTCATTTCCTGGGCGATAGTTACTCGTATGTGCTTGAGCATCGATTCCGGCACCGGCCCATCATCGGGCTCGTAGCTCGGAATGATCATGTCGCGCAGGAATGCCAGCGCGTACTGGATGACCGCGGTCTCGCTCGGCAGACTGAGAGCCGACTGAAGCTGCATGACGGTCGCTCGTGTGACCCCGTGCACGTCGTCGTGCGGAGCGAATTTTAGCAGCAGTGGCTTCTTGGACTTGCCCCGTGCACGCGTACCGTGACCGGTTGACACGCTTTGCTCTCGAGCGTCGGGGCCACCGGGCACGGTTTCCGGAAGTCCACGTCGCGTCATCGACGTTCTCCTCATAATTCGCTCACACTTTGTGCACATTCACAAAAAATCACTATAGGGGATTTGCACGCGCAGTGACTAGCAGGTGAGTTGCTCATCAAATTTTGAGCCGTGTAACGCATGAGTTTCTGTTTCCCATCATCAGTAACGCGTGCACAACAAGCTTTTGAAAAATCCGAGATACTTCACTAATAGGGGATGGTGAGATTTGCAGAAATATCTTCAGTCAGGGTGACCTCGGTCTTGTGAGCTATCTGGGTTTCGGCGGTTGCTCGTCGCTCGCGCTTGGTGGCCAATCGAAGAAAAGCTCTGAGGAACATGTTGGGGGATAACCGCCGGCCCTGTTTCAACTGGTCGTGACGTTCCGCCGCTAACAGCAACGGGCGGGAGGCCTCAAATGACTCGTCCCAGACACCCTTCGAAACCGCGCAGGATTCGAGCAGGTTGTGCACATTGAGCTCGTCAATAGGTTGACCATCAACGGTTTCGACTGCGAGCCCTTTGTAACCCCGCGGTACTGGCTCAATCTCGATCCAGTACATCGTGCGGTCATTGAGCACCAGCTTGAGGACGAGGGCATACCGTGTGCGATTCTCGATGCGACACCATCGGGCCGCCTTCAAGTTGTCGGGGGTGCTCGCCAACTCTGGAAAGGAGCAATAACGTTCCTGGACGGGGTTGTAGATCGGGTGATAATCCCATGAGGTGATTCCGCCAGTATCTCGAAGTCTGTTTAGCGCTTCGATCACGTCGCGGAAGCGCTGTTCCAGGCGCAATGCTTCCGTCGATGTAAGCTGCGCCGCTGGCCGCGCTCCATCTTTATCCGATGGTTCACCAACGCTCACTTGAACAGGTGCCTCGACTCCTTCGGATCGAGTCGGCGCACCTCCACCATCGCCGCGAATCTGCCGCGGTGAAACTTCGGGATCTGGCAAGCCCAGCCAGTTGATGGGGTCGTTGTCGAGTTCGAAAAACCCTTTGGTATTCCGCTTGTCGCCAGCTTTTGCGATTGCGGATGGCTTGCGTCTTGGGTGCTCGATCGGCGCTTTAGGCGGTTCACTGCCAGGGCCCGATGGGACGACGCGCTCCGCGATGGTGCACGTGATCTTGGCAACGCGAAAATCGGGTTTGAAGTCACGTATTTGAGTGACCAAAACAGCGCTTGACCTCGGCAAATGCATCGTTTGGGCCCGGATCAGGAGGATTCCTGCGGAAATTGGTGGCGCAGCTCGAATCCAAGTATCGCCGCGCCGTTGCAACTGGTTGACGACGCTGACGTGCGTCTGACTGGCTATCTGTGCAGCACCGGGAACGAATTCCAGCCAGCAGAGATCCAGTGCAACAGATGGTGGAACGTTCTCAACCAGATCGAGGTGCCAGAGTCGGCGACCCTTGCTATCAAATGATTCGTTGGCGTTTTCGATGAAATCGTGTCTTGCGCTTGACCAAGGCCGGCGGAAGTGACTGTTGGCCAGCTCAGAAGATCCCGAATAGAACGCTCGGTATACCTCGCTGCAGGGGATCAAGACGCGCATCCCGTTTTTTGTTTCTGCTACGACAAGATAGGCGGCAAAAGCGGGGATCTCCTCTCCTCGACGACTTTTCAGCTTGAGCACCAAATCGCGGGCAGAAATCAGAGACTCGTTAGTACCTGGCTGCCTGTCGATAGCTCGTCGAACGGTCCATCGTTCCGGCACTCTGATCGAGAGAATTGTGGCGGGCGTGTTGTCGACACGGGGTACTCGCCGCTGCCGACGAAAGCAAGCGCCGAGGGGGAACAGGGATATCGCTCCGACCGATTCGACAACCTCGTCGACCAGATCGTCGATGAAGCCGCCGGTTTCATCAACACGCCTCAACCAGACAGTGAAGCGGGCAGTCCTGAACTCCGCCGACTGTGCATTTACTCGGCCGGTCCACACGACCGTACGAAGCAAGTCGTCGTCAGGAAGCGAGTAAAGGCGTGGGTTTCCGGCCATCAACTCAGCATATTCTAGTCCAGCTGTCTCTTGTTAAGTCCAGTTAACTAGTGGAAGTCACAGCCGCCGCCGACCAGCGCCACCGCTGAAGCGGTGTGATGTGGCGATCGATACGGACGCTGGCCCCAGCGGGCCGGATCGAAACCGCCGAGGCCGATGCTGGCAATCGCCGCGACTTCCAGGGATTCATCCTGTGTCAGCGGCGGCAGCAGACCGGGCAGGCGCTGCGCCAGCATGCTCTTGCCGCTGCCGGGTGGGCCGGCCATCAACATTGAATGGCCACCTGCCGCCGCAATTTCCAGTGCGCGCCGCGCCTGCAACTGGCCGCGCACATCGGCGAGATCGGGCCCGTGTTCGTCTGTCTCGATCCTGGGCGCCGCGACCACCTTCACCAGCCGCGCCTCGTGCAGTTCGGTGCACAGCGCACCGAGACTGGCCGCGCAATGCACGGTTGCTGCCTCTGCAAGGGCCGCTTCGGCCACATTTGCAGCAGGCACGAGCAGCGCGCCGCGGATCGCGCGAATCTCGCCGGTCAACGACAGCTCGCCGAGCGCCTCGAGCGTTTCCAGCCGTTCGACCGGAATCTGGCCCGACGCGGCCAGCACGCCCAGCGCGATCGGCAGATCGAAGCGCCCGCCTTCCTTCGGCAGGTCGGCGGGCGCCAGATTGACGGTGATGCGTCGATTCGGGAACTGGTAGCCGGAGTTGACGATCGCGGCGCGCACGCGGTCGCGCGATTCCCGCACTGCCGCTTCCGGCAGGCCGACGATGGCGAGGCCCGGAATGCCGGGCGCCAGATGGACCTCAACGGTTACCGCCTCGGCCTCGAGCCCGTTCTGCGCTCGGCTGTGGACGATCGCGAGGCTCATTGACGCACCCCATGCAACGGTGCGCTCGGTGGCGGGGACGGGCTCGTCCTGGGCACGACCATGCGGTCGCGCCCGTCGAACCGGGCCGCGAGCGGTGCTCGCGAAGCCGCCCGGTTCGACCCGTTCTGCGCCCGGCTGTGGACAATCGCGAGGCTCACCGATGCACCCCATGCAACGGTGCGCTCGGTGGCGGGGACGGGCTCGTCGGGGGCCCGGCCATGCGGCCGCGCCCGTCGAACCGGGCTGCGAGCAGTGCTCGCGAAGCCGCCCGGTTCGACCCGTTCTGCGCCCGGCTGTGGACGATCGCGACCATCAGTCGCGAATCGGTGAAGCGGAGCGCGGTGTGGACATCCTTGTCCGGGGCCGTGGTGCTAGTCGGCCGGCCCGACGGTGGTTTTTTCCAGTGCTTTCAGGCGTTTCTCGAGCGCGGCCAGGCGGGTCTGGGTGCGCGCCAGCAGCTCGGCCTGGGTGTCGAAGCGCTCGCGGCTGACCAGTTCGAGGCGGTCGAGGTTGGCGCGCAGCACGGCGCGGAAATTGTCTTCCAGCTCGGCGCGCAGCCCTTTCAGGCCCGGCGGCAGTACGCGGCTGAGCCGTGAGGCAAGTTCTTCGAGGGCACGGGGATCGATCATGGCGGCGGCGTGGAAGCGGGCGGTCAGTACAGCAGGAAGGCGAAGAACATCAGCAGCGTAGGCGGCAGGGCGGCGATGAACAAGCCACCGGCCCCGACTGTCTGGTTCGGGAACAGCGGCTTGAGGATGGCCATGCCGGCCGGGTTCGGCGCGTTGGCGATCACCGTCAGGCCACCGCCGGTAATCGCGCCCGCCACCACGAAGAACTTGAAGTCGTCGCTCAGGTTCGGCACCTGCGCCGCCAGGTAGGTGACCGCCGCGTTGTCGGTTATCGCGGTCAGCATCGTTGCGGCGATGAACACCTGCACCGGGTCGAGCGCTGCCAGCACCGGCTTCAGCCACCACTGCTGCAGGCCGCCGATCACGACAAGTCCGGACAGGAAGCAGGCTACCAGCAGGGCTTCCTTGAGAATCAGGCGGTTCTGGTGATCCGGATAGGCATGGGCCCAAAGCAGGAAAATCAGCAGTACGCCGAGGAACATCGGCGGGTGGTGGGCGAACACCACGATCAGCGTCAGAAAGCCCAGATGCAGCAGCATCTGCGTGATCGGCAGACGCTGGTCATCGCCGGACGGTTCGTGCCCCGGCAGCTTGCGCAAGGTCGGCATGAACAGCGCGGTGACCACGGCGGCATTGATCAGCACCACCGGCACCACGTGGGTCGCGAAGTTGTTCAGCATGAAGCTGAGATCCCAGCCCCAGATCCCGGCCACCATCAGCACCGGCGGGGCGGCGAACGGCGTCAGCGCGCCACCGACTGACACATTGACGAACAGCACGCCGAGTGTCGCGTAGCACATGCGCACCGGCAGACGGTGGCGGAAATGGCTTTCGCGCAGCAGCAGCGCCGCAAGGGTCATCGCGCCGGGCCCGGTGATCAGCGAGCCGAGCAGCGGAATCACTGTCAGCGCCGCGAAATAGGTCGCGGCCTGCCGTGGCAGCGGCAGCACTCGCGAGACCAGGCGGGTGATGTTGCCCATCGCCACCAGGACCGGCCTGCTGGCGGCGACCACCATGATCGCGAACACGAACATCGGCTCGGTGAAATTGCGGCTCTCGACATAGGCGATGGCGGCCATCGGTCCTTCGACTGCCATGAACATCGTCACCAGTGCCGCGGCCCACAGCGCGAACACGATCTCGACTTCTGCCAGCGCGTGGATCAGCCCGGCGTGGCGCGGGTAGTGGTGAGCGATCTTCGCGACGAAGGCGACGGAAAATGTGTGCAGCAGGGCCAGCGCGAACATCGCGGCAGCGATTCCCTGCAGGAGCGTCGGGGACATTTCGGGCGCTTTTCCCTTCCAGTGATCGAGGCCGTGACTATACGGATTCCGCATCGCTGCCGAAGGCGCCTGACCGTCGTGCCATGTTGACGTGATCTGCACGCGAATCGTCACGGCATTGACGACTTGTCTTGTCGACGCGCGGCCGTTCCACGCGGTCATGACTTTTCCGCACCCGCGGACACACTTTCCGAATTCGCCGCCGGTGATCCGGATTCACTACGGCGTATCCCGCACATCCTCGGCAGCCGGTCGGTGGCTGGCACGCTTAGTGCTAAATGTCCCCGGCTGTTCGCGATCGCCTTTGGTCAGCGCGCAGTTCCAGGGCGGTTCGCCGCCGACGATAACCAGGAGTTGCTTGCATGAAACTGATCACAGCCATCATCAAGCCTTTCAAGCTTGACGAGGTGCGTGAAGCCCTGTCGGAGATCGGCGTCGCCGGCATCACCGTCACTGAAGTCAAGGGCTTCGGCCGCCAGAAGGGCCATACCGAGCTGTACCGCGGTGCCGAGTACGTTGTCGACTTCCTGCCGAAGGTGAAGATCGAAGTCGCCATCGGCGACGACAAGCTGGAGTCGGCCATCGAAGCGATCACCAAGTCCGCCCACACCGGAAAGATCGGTGACGGCAAGGTGTTCGTGACCTCACTCGATCAGGCCATCCGCATTCGCACCGGCGAGACCGGCAGCGACGCGCTCTGATCCCACCGATCAACTTTTCCTCAGGGGACCCCCGATGATTTCTCTTGGCAAGCTTTCCCGAGCATTGCTGTTCGCCGGCCTCGCGGCCAGCAGCAGCTTTGCGTTCGCCGAAGAGGCTGCCGCGCCGGCAGCCGAGCCGGTTGCCGCCGAAGCGGCCGCTGCACCTGCTGAAGCGGCTCCGGCTGCTGAAGCCGCTGCCGCGCCGGCCGAAGCCGCTGCTGCCGAGGCTGCGCCAGCCGAACCGGCTGTCGCGCCGAAGCCGCCGACCTTCAACAATGGCGACGTCGCCTGGATGCTGGTGTCGACAGCCCTCGTGCTGCTGATGTCGCTGCCGGGCCTTGCACTGTTCTACGGCGGCCTGGTTCGTTCGAAGAACATGCTGTCGACGATGACGCAGACCTTCGGCATCTTCTGCCTGATCGGTGTGCTGTGGGTTGTCTACGGCTACTCGATCGCGTTCAGCGGCTCGGAACCGTTCTTCGGCACGCTCGACAAAATGCTGCTGAAGGGCGTCGTCTATGACGCCAACGGCTTCTTCACGGCGACCGCAACGTTCTCGAAGGGCGTGGTGATTCCGGAACTGCTGTTCGCTGTGTTCCAGATGACCTTCGCGTGCATCACCGTTGCGCTGATCGCCGGTTCTTACGCCGAGCGCATGAAGTTTTCGGCGGTGCTGATCTTCTCGGTGGTCTGGTTCACGCTGTCGTACCTGCCGATGGCCCACATGGTCTGGTGGTGGGCGGGCCCGGATGCCTATGACTCGCTCGACAAGGTTGACGCGCTCAACGCCACCGCAGGCTATCTGTGGCAGCTCGGCGCGCTGGACTTCGCCGGCGGCACCGTGGTGCACATCAACGCCGGTGTGGCCGGTCTGGTCGCCGCGATCATCCTCGGCAAGCGCAAGGGCTACGGCAAGACGGCGATGGCGCCGCACAGCCTGACCATGTCGATGATCGGTGCCTCGCTGCTGTGGTTCGGCTGGTTCGGCTTCAACGCTGGTTCCAACCTCGAAGCTAACGGCTATGCCGTGCTGGCATTCGCGAACACCGCCTTCGCCACCGCTGCTGCCGGTGTCACTTGGTTCTTCGCGGAGTGGATCTTCAAGGGCAAGCCGTCGCTGCTCGGCATCATCTCGGGCGCGGTGGCCGGTCTGGTCGCCATCACCCCGGCCTGCGGTTACGTCGGTATCGGCGGCGGTCTGGTGATCGGTGCGCTGTCCGGCTTCGTCTGCTTCTTCGCGGTGGCCTACCTGAAGTCGATGCTCGGCTATGACGACGCGCTTGATGCCTTCGGCGTCCACGCGGTCGGCGGCATCATCGGCGCGATCCTGACCGGTGTCTTCGTCGATCCGGCCAAGGGCGGCGTCGGCGTCTACAACAACTGGGTGGAAATGGTGCCGGGCTACTCGTCGGGCCAGATCATGATCCAGGTGAAGGCGGTGCTGGTTGCCATCGTGCTGAGCTCGGTGGTCACGGCGGTCACGCTGCTGATCCTCAAGTACACGATCGGTATCCGCGTCAGCGAAGAAGCCGAATCGGAAGGTCTGGATCTCGCCGAGCACGGCGAAAAGGCCTACAACCCGTAAGTCTGCAACCGGGCCGCGCCGCCTTCGGGCGCGCGGCTTCGGCGTGATGTGTCTCCATCGATGTACGAATCGGCGGGCCTGCTCATCGGCCCGCCTTTTTTTTGGGCTGCGATCGGCCCTGATGCCGCAAAAATGCGGTTGGCCGATCCCCAAACAGTGCTTTGTTACACTTCCGGCCGCACTGCGATAACGAGAAACCAACAATGAAAATGCTGATCGCGATCATCAAGCCCTTCCGTCTCGACGCGGTGCGTGAAGCACTTGCGGAGGCCGGCGTGCAGGGCATGACGGTCACCGAAGTGCGCGGCTTCGGCCGCCAGAAAGGTCATACCGAGCTGTATCGCGGCGCCGAATACACCGTCGACCTGCTGCCCAAGATCAAGCTCGAAGTGGCACTGACCCCCGATCAGGTCGACAAGGCCGTTGAAGCGGTTGCCAAGGCCGCCAAGACCGGACAGATCGGTGACGGCAAGATCTTCGTCTACGATCTCGCCCAGACCGTTCGCATCCGCACCGGTGAATCGGGCATCGACGCGGTCTGATCGACGCGCCCTCCTCGCTGCCGGATCGCGGGCGACCTGAATCCAGTCAGCCGGGGCACACGATCATGCCGTCCATCTCGCCATGTCGCAGTCTGTTGCCGGTTTCGATGCTGATGCTGTCCGCGCCGTTTGCCGCCTCGGCCGACGCTCGGATCTACCGCTGGCTCGATGCCGATGGTGTCGAGCATTTCGGCGACGCACCGCCCGCCCATGGCCGTTCGATCAAGATCAAGCAGCCGGCCGCGCGCGAACCGATCGACGATGCGCCGGCGATCGACGCCGCCGCCTGTGCTGCGAAGCGCGAACAGCTGAAAAGCTACCAGCTGGCTGGCCGGGTGACCGAGACCAATGCGCTAGGCGAAACGCGCGAATACAGCGACGACGAGAAGCGAAAGCTGATTGCCAATACCGAAGCGCAGGCCCGTGCTGCGTGTGCTGATGGCTGACCGGCAACGCATTGCCGCTGCGCTGTTCATGCTGGTCGTCGGTGGCGCACCGTCCCACGCTGTGCACGCGGCTGCCGCTTTCAAGCGGACCGGCCCGGACGGCTCGGTGCTTTACGACGACCAGCACCGCTTCGACCACCGGCTGACGCGGGACGATCTGAATGGCCGCCAGGTGCCGGCGTCACCGGATGCCACCATCCCGGAAGCTTTCAGTGCTGCGGTCGCAACCGACTGCCAGCTGGCTCGCGAACGGGTCGACGTCAATCGCACTGCCAGCGTTGTCTATCGCCGCGATCGGACCGGCAAAAGCCATCGACTGTCACCGCGGCAGCGGCAGCTGGAGCTCGCTGCCCTCGAACGTGCCGTGACGCGCAACTGCGCGCCCGATGCGGCCGAAGTGCTGTATCGCGAGCTGCGTGCCGAGCGTGAGCGGCAGCAGCAAAAGCCCAGGCAGATCGTGGTCGAGCAGCGCGGGCCCTGAATGGTGCCCGCGTGGCTCGCCGACGCCGGCAATGTCAGCCGGCGATTGCCTTCTTGACGAAGGTCGGCAGTGCAAACGCCGCCGCATGGGTGTCGGCGTTGTAGAACTGGCAATCCATCGCTTCGATGGCCTTGTCGTCCAGACGCGAGGCCAGCGGGCCGGCGGTCTTCTGGGCGATCGAGCCGCTCCACCAGCCGCTCGGATAGATCGTCTGCGGGAAGTGGATCAGGCGGGTCTGGGCAAAGCCGGCCTGGCGCATGAACTTGTGCATCTCGGTGATCAGATCCAGATGCAGGATCGGCGATTCCGACTGCTGCACCAGCAGGCCGCCCGGCTTCAGCGCACGCAGGCAGTCGACATAGAACTTGGCCCCGAACAGACCTTCGGCCGGCCCGACCGGATCGGTCGAGTCGATGATGATCACGTCGAGACTTTCCGGCGTCGCTTCCTTCATCCAGGCCAGGCCGTCGCCGAAGAACAGCGTTGCGCGCGGGTCGTTGTTGGCAACGCACAGTTCGGGGAAGTACTGCTCGGCGAGGCGCGTCACGCGCTCGTCGATCTCGACCTGCGTGGCCGTCTTCACTTCCGGGTGCTTGAGCACTTCGCGCAGCGTGCCGCAGTCGCCACCGCCGACGATCACCACATGCTCCGGCGCGCAGTGCGAGTTCAGCGCCGGGTGCGACATCATCTCGTGATAGAGGAAGTTGTCGCGGGTCGACACCATCGTGCAGCCGTCGATGGTCATCAGGTAACCGAAGGATTCGGTCCGGTAGATGTCGATCTTCTGGAACGGCGTCTGCTCGCCGTGCACGTGCTCGCCGAGTTTCAGCGAAAATGCCGTCCCGGTCTTGTCGACCGGCTCCGTGAACCAGCTTTCGTCCAATGACATCGTTGTCGCGCTCCGGAAAAGACGCGCGAGTATACGGAAGCAACCCTTAACCTTGAGTGACGGCATGACCGAACCCGGCTGGACGACGCGCGACGCGGTCGATCTGTACAACGTGGCGAAATGGGGCGATGGTTATTTCGACGTCAATGCCGAAGGCCACGTCGTCGTGCGTCCGCAGGGCCCGGATTCGGCGGTCGCGATCGACCTGCATCAGCTGGCCGAACGACTGCCGCTGGAAGGGCTGGAGCTGCCGGTGCTGGTGCGCTTCACCGACATCCTGAAGGACCGCGTCGATGTGCTGACCGGTGCCTTCGCGCAGGTGATCAAGGAGCTGCAGTACGCCGGCCGCTATACGGCGGTCTACCCGATCAAGGTCAACCAGCAGGAATCGGTGGTCAAGGCGATCGTCGCGCATGGCGCCGATCGCGTGGGCCTTGAAGCCGGCTCGAAGCCGGAACTGGCGGCTGTGCTCGGTCTGGCGCCGGCCGGCAGCATCATCGTCTGCAATGGCTACAAGGATCGCGGCTATATCCGCCGCGCGCTGATCGGCGCCAAGCTCGGCCACACGGTCTACATCGTGGTCGAGAAGCTGTCGGAACTGCCGCTGGTGCTTGCCGAATCGCGGGCGCTGGATGTCGCGCCGATCATCGGTCTGCGCGTGCGCCTGTCGGCGGTGTCGGAGTCGACGCAGCAGAACACCGGCGGCGAGAAATCGAAGTTCGGCCTGACCGTGCCGCAGGTCGTCGAGGCGGTCGAGATGATGCGTGCCGCCGGCCGGCTCGATGCGATCCGCATGGTTCATTTCCACCTCGGTTCGCAGGTTGCCAACGTGCAGGATGTCGCCCGCGGCATGCGCGAGGCGGCGCGCTACTACGTGGAACTGCGCAAGCTCGGCGCACCGGTCGATACCGTCGATGTCGGCGGCGGCCTCGGCGTCGACTACGAAGGCACGCGCTCGCGCTCCTACTGCTCGATGAACTACTCGGTGCGCGAGTACGCCCGCAACATCATCCGCACGCTGGCCGAAGTCTGCGAAAGCGCCGGCGAGCCGCAGCCGAACCTGATCTCGGAATCGGGGCGTGCGCTGACCGCGCATCACGCGGTGCTGATCACCTCGGTGGTCGACTCCGAAGTCGCGCCGCGCGGCACGCTGGAAGCGCCGCATCCGGACGCGCCGGCCGCGCTTCGGGCGCTGCATGAGCTGCCGGGCCATATCGACGCCGATGGCCCGATCGAATGCCTGCATGACGCCGCGAACTATCTGGCCGATGCGCAGACGCAGTACACGCTCGGCCTGATTCCGCTGCGCGATCGTGCCTATGCCGAGCGTGCGTACTACGCCGTGGCGCGCGCCGTGCAGCCGAAGCTCGATCCGACGATCCGCGCCGAGCGCGAAGCGCTCGACGAGCTGCGCGAAAAGCTGTCGGCCAAGTACTTCTGCAATTTCTCGGTGTTCCAGTCGGTGCCGGACGCCTGGGCGATCGAGCAGGTGTTCCCGATCATGCCGATCCACCGGCTGGCCGAACGTCCGGACATCCGTGGCCGGCTGTGCGATCTGACCTGCGATTCCGACGGCCGCCTCGATCTGTATGTCGATCGCGAAGGCGTGATGTCGACGATGGCGCTGCACGAGCTGAAGGAAGAGCAGCCGTACCTGCTGGCGATCTTCATGGTCGGCGCGTACCAGGAAATCCTCGGCGACATGCACAACCTGTTCGGCGACACCAATGCCGTCAATGTCGTCGTCAATGCCGACGGCAACGGCTGGTCGCTGGAAGGTGCCGAGCATGGCGACCGTACCGACGAACTGCTGCGCTACGTGCATCTGGCGCCCGAGGAACTGGCGCAGAGCTATCGGCGCAAGTTCGCCGCCACGTCGTTGCCGCAGGCGGTCAAGAGCGCGCTGCTGGCCGAGCTGGAAGCCGGTCTCAGCGGCTACACCTACCTGAGCTGATGCCGTGTGCTGATTCGTGCCGCCCGCGTGGCGGCACGAATCATCAAGCCGCCTGCAGGAAGCGGTTCAGTTCGACGACGAAGCGGCGCGGTGACTCGAACGGCACGGTGTGACCGGCATCGGCAAACTCGACCAGCTTCGCGCCCGGAATCAGCTTGCCCAGTTCGCGCTGACCGGCCGCCGGATACATCCGCGAGCGGGCGCCGATGAACACCGTGGTCGGCCGGTCGATGCCACGCACCGATGCGCGCCAGTCGAGCCCGTGCTCGGTATAGGCGCGCATGGTGTCCAGATAGACGCCCCAGTTCGATGTCGGGATCACGCGGCGCGCCAGCGCATCGATGCGCGTGAAGTGCGCGGTCTGCTGCCACAGCTTCGAGGCGAAGGCATAGCCGAGGAACTCGCGCAGCACGCGCCAGTAGCCGCGGCGCAGCGCCAGCGGCAATGACGCAAATGGCTGCTCGCGCCGCGCTTCGATTGCGCTGATCAAGGTCGACCACTGCGGCAGCCGCGTCGCCTGGTCATCGCCGAGCAGGCCGTGCTGCCAGTCCGCGCCGTTGAGGATGCACGGCGCCTGGTCGATGTGCAGCCAGCGCGCCACACCGCGAAAGCCGTGCCGCGCGTGGTGTTCCATGCCGGTACAGGCGCCCATCGACAGCCCGGCCAGACGCACGTCCTGCAGCTTCAAGCCATCGATCAGATCGGCGACATCGTCGGCATGCTGGGCGATCGCGCCCTGTGGTCCGATCGACAGCCGATGCGAACCGCCGAAGCCGCGCAGGTCCGGCAGGATGAAGCGCTGGCGAACCAGCAGCGGTGCGATCACCGGCAGCCACATCGCCCCCTGCATGCCGAAGCCGTGCAGCAGCACGCAGGCCGGACCGCGCCGGGCGCCAACGTCGAGATAGTGCAGCCGGGCGCCGTCGCGGGTAGTCAGATGAGGCATGGCTTCGTTCGTGGGGGTGAAAAATCGTTTGTCACGCCAAGGCGCAAAGACGCAAAGGAAAAGCGGTTTGAGCTTTTTCTTTCTTCGCGTCTTTGCGTCTTCGCGTGAGGCCGCCGTTGCCGTTGTCGTTCTATCAGCGCAAGGCGGACGCCGGCACCACCGGCAGCACCACGCTTGAAGGCCGCGCGGCGTTGCTGTGGATGCTGAGAATGCCGGCCAGCGACTGCAGCAGGGTGCCCAGCGGCGGCACGCCCTGCGGCAGGTTGCTGGCGCCGACCGATACCCGCAGCCGGTGGCCGGCGGCGATTACCGCGCTGGTCGCGAAGACTTCGACCGGCACCAGCACCGGCCCGTCTGACGGCAGCGGGGTCACTGACGCCTGCGTGTACGGGTGCCAGGGCTGGATCATCTGGCCGTCGAGCGTGCGGCTGCGGCTGACATCGACCGCGCGCAGCGAAGCCGTCTGCAGGCCGTTGGTGATGCTGCGGGCGATGCCCCGCTCGTCGACATCGGAAACGCGGATCGACAGGCCGGCATCGCCCGCGGTGGTGTCCATCCAGACGTCTGCCTGGATCGGTCCGTTCAGATACATCGGCTCGGTCAGTGGCGCGGTCTCGTAGACGATCGCCAGCCGATCCGAAGCATTGGAATTCTCGAAGCAGGGCAGCGGAATGAAGCCGGCCGCACCGGCCGTCCACTGCACCGTCGACGCCGAGCACAGGCCGGTGATCGGCAGCTGCAGCGCGCGGCTCACCGCTTCGTCGGCAGCCGGCGCTTCGGTACTCAGTCCGCCATTGGCGCGCAGGTAGTAGCGGCGGGCCTGCGCGTCCGGGTGCGGCCAGTCGCGGGCGGTGGCATAGCGCTCTGCGCCGTAGATCCACTGGGTGACGTTGGGGATCGTCTCGGCGCCGACCGGGAGGCCTTTCACGTACTGGTCGAACCAGCGCAACTGGATCTGGTTCAGTACCGGCACGCCGTCGCGCGGCAGGCCGGCACCGAACGCAGCTTCGAGATGCGTCCACGGGCCCATCAGCAACTTGGCCGGCACGCGGGTCTTCAGCGTTTCGTAGCTGGTCGGCTCGCTGCGCTGGAACAGGTCGCGCAGGCCGCCAACGACGAAGGTCGGCACGGTGACGCGGTCCAGCACTTCCAGCGGCGACCGGGTGCGCCAGAACGCGCCGTCGTAGGCGGTGTCCGGGTCGCCGGTCAGCGCTTGCAGCACCAGCGGTGCCTGGAAGCGCAGCGCGGCGTTCAGCAGGTGTTCGAGGACGATCGGCGCGCCGTTCGCCGGGTCGGTCAGCGCGGTCGGGTTGGTCACGCCGAGCACGGTGATCAGGCTCAGCCACAGCGGAATGAACGTCGGGTTGACCTGGCCGCCGGTGAACACGATGTCGCGGTAGCCATCGCCGATCGGCACGATCGGGAACGCGGCCTTGACCGCCGGATGGTTCTGCGCGGCCGTCAGCATCGTGGTGATGCCGAGGTAGGACACGCCGAACAGACCGATGCGGCCATTGCTGAACGGCTGTGTCGCGGCCCAGCTGGTGACTTCCGCGTAATCCGCCTGTTCGGCTTCGCCAAACGCTTCCCACACGCCTTCCGACTGACCGGTGCCGCGAACATCGACGACCACGGTCGCATAGCCATGGCGAACGATGTACGGATCGGCGCCGCCCAGCTGATTGGTGAAGCTGCCGACCACGCCGTTGTAAGGCGTCTGGACCAGCACCACCGGAAACGGACCCGCTGCGGCATTGCCGTCGGCATCGGCCGGCATGGTCACGTAAGCGGCCAGCCGGGTGCCGTCGCGCATCGTGATGAACTGCACCGGCATCCGGGCGATGCCGGCATATTCGGCCGGCGGGTCGTAGCTGCTCCAGCTGCCGTTGGCGTTGGCATCGATGATGGTGCCCGGTGCGGCGAGCGTGGTGCTGGTGCCCAGGGTCGACCAGCGACTGCCAGGGGCCGGCCCTGCGCCGCCGCTGCTTTCGATCGGCGCCAGGCTGTTGCCGCAGCCGGCGAGTGCCGTGACACCGGTCAGCAGCAGTGCCCGTGCCCATGCCGGGCTGAATCCTGTCTTGCGCATCTGTTCTCTCCCTGTCGCACCGTGGGCCTCCGTGTCAGCACCGGCGTTGCGGCGACTGCATCGGAGAACGAATGTTCACGCAGCCGATGATAACCACAGCCCCGAAGGCTGCGTCCATTCACGGGATATCCAGCCGGGCCGGTCGCTTGGCGACCGGCGCGTCGTTCAGCCGCGGGCGCGCGCCCGAGCGATCGCGGCGCGGACCTGCGCCGGCGCAGTGCCGCCCCAGTGATTGCGGGCGTTGACCGAGCCGTCGAGCGTCAGCACGGCGAAGACATCGGCCTCGATCAGTGACGAGAAGCTGCGCAGCTCGTCGAGGCTGAGTTCCGACAGGTCGACGCCCTTGGCGACTGCATGGCCGACAGCGCTGCCGACGGCGTGATGGGCATCGCGGAACGGCAGGCCGCGCTTGACCAGGTAATCGGCGAGGTCGGTGGCCGTGGAGTAGCCCTTGAACGCAGCGGCGCGGCAGGTGGCGCGCTGCACGTCCACGCTCGGCAGCATCGCCGCGAACAGGCGCAGCGAGGCATTCACCGTGTCGTGGGCATCGAAGATCGGCGGCTTGTCTTCCTGGTTGTCGCGGTTGTAGGCCAGCGGCTGGCCCTTCATCAGCACCAGCAGCGTGTTCAGATCGCCGACCACGCGGCCGGTCTTGCCGCGCACCAGTTCCGGCACGTCCGGGTTCTTCTTCTGCGGCATGATCGAAGAGCCGGTGCAGTAGCGATCCGGCAGCTTCACGAAGCCGAACATCGGCGTGCACCAGAGGATCAGCTCCTCGCTCCAGCGCGACAGGTGCAGCATGGTCATCGCGCAGTTGGCGACGAATTCGATCGCGAAGTCGCGGTCGCTGACCGCGTCGAGCGAGTTCTCCGACACCGCATCGAAGCCCAGCTGCTCGGCAACGAAATGGCGATCGATCGGGTAGACGGTGCCGGCCAGCGCGGCACTGCCTAGCGGCAGCACGTTGGTGCGCTTGCGGGTGTCGAGCAGCCGCGCCTTGTCGCGCAGCACCTGCTCGCGCCAGGCCAGCATGTGATGGCCGAAGGTCACCGGCTGGGCGACCTGCATGTGGGTGAAGCCCGGCATGATCGAATCGGCCTCGCGTTCGGCGAGATCGAGCAGCGCATTCGCCAGCACGTCGATCACCGCGACCAGCTCGTCGATCGCATCGCGCACGTACAGGCGGATGTCGGTGGCGACCTGATCGTTGCGGCTGCGCGCGGTATGCAGGCGCTTGCCGGCGTCGCCGATCATCGCGGTCAGCCGCGATTCGATGTTCATGTGCACGTCTTCGAGTGCCAGCTTCCACTCGAAAGTGCCGGCCTCGATCTCGCCATGGATGGTGGCCAGCCCGGCAACGATGGCGTCGACGTCGGCGGTGTTCAGCACGCCGACCTTGCCGAGCATCCGTGCATGCGCGGTGCTGCCGGCAATGTCCTGCCGCCACAGCCGCTGATCGAAGCTGACCGACTCCGAAAACGCTTCGACCAGGGCATCGGTGCCTTCGCTGAAGCGGCCGCCCCAGAGTTTGGCGGCGGGGGCTGACGCGGACGGAGCAAGCACCGACGGAGCAGCCGGCGCGGAAGGATGGGCAGCAGTCATGGGGGCTTGCAGCGGCAGGAAAAGCGGGATCGAAAACCGGCCTGAGGGAAAAGATCAGAGCCGGCGTGGAAACTATTGTAAGTCGGCTCGCCACGGCCCGGAGACTTCCGCTAGGCTCGGCGGATGAAGCGTTTCGAGGTGTCCACCGCGTCGCAATCCAGCCTGATCCCGGAGTTCTGCCGGGCGCCTGCGCTGTTGACCCTGGCCTATGTGATGGAGCTGATGGCGGTGGTGCTGACGCTGGCCGGCTACGCCAGCGGCGAGGCGGCACTGCGCCAGCTGCTGGTGCTGTCGCTGTACCTGCAGTGGATCGGTTTCTGTTGTGCCGCGGCACTGTGCGGCGTGCGTCGCGCGATGCCGCCGGCGCGCGACGGCGTGCTGTTCTTCGTCTGCTGGAGCGTCATCGCGCTGGTCACGTTTGTGGTCAGCTTCGCGGCGTGGCTGATCGACAGCCGCTTGCAGCTTGGCCTCGTGCCTGCCGACGGCCCGTGGCCGTTCGTGTTCCGCAATCTGCTGATCGCCGGCATCGTCGCGCTGCTGCTGCTGCGCTACCTGTGGGAGCGTCATCAATGGCAGGAGGAGTCCCGCGCCGAGGCCGACGGCCGCTATCTCGCGCTGCAGGCGCGCATCCGCCCGCACTTCCTGTTCAATGCGCTGAACTCGCTGGCGGAACTGATTCCGACCAAGCCCGAGGTTGCCGAGGAAATGGTCATCGACCTTTCCGACCTGTTCCGGGTCAGCCTCGATTCGCGGCAGCGGCTGATTCCGCTGCGCGAGGAGATCGATATCGTCAAGGGCTACATGCGTATCGAGGAGATCCGCCTCGGCGACAAGATGCTGATCAACTGGGAAATCCCGGACAGCGTGCTCGATGCCCAGGTGCCGCGCCTGACGGTGCAGCCGCTGGTCGAGAACGGCGTGCTGCACGGCGTTTCACGGCTGCGCGCGCGCGGCATGCTGCACGTCATCGCCCGGCGCGAAGGCGAGTTCCTGGTTGTCGACGTGGAGAATCCGATCCCGCCGGAAGAAGCGCCGAAGCGCGCCGGAACGGGAACCGCAATCAGCAATATCGCGCAGCGCATCAAGCTGATCTACGGTGACCGGGCCAAGCTGATCCTCGGCGAGGATCGTGATGAATTCGGGCCGCTGTTCCGCGCCCGTCTGCGTCTGCCGTTCGTAGTTCATAGTGGTGGCGAAATCAACGCACCCATCGTTCAGGAGGAGTGAAGCAATGAGAGTCGTGATCGTCGATGACGAGCCGCTGGCCAGAGAACGCCTGCGCCGTCTGGTTGCGGAATTCCCGGGCTACGAGATCGTCGGCGAAGCCGGCGATGGCGAAGCCGCGATCGAAATCATCCGCGACGAGGAGCCGGACGTGGTGCTGCTCGACGTGCGCATGGGCATGGTCGACGGTCTGCAGGTGGCGCGCGCGATCAAGGAAGAGGACATGCCGCCGGCGATCATCTTCATCACCGCCTACCCCGAGCATGCGCTGAGCGCCTTCGACGCCCAGGGCGATGCCTACCTGCTGAAGCCGGTGCGCAAGGAAAAGCTCAAGGAAGCGCTGCAGCGGGTGCGCAAGCTGTCGCGCGCGCAGAAGCCGACCATCGCGCTGCCCGGCACCAAGCCGGCCCGTGAGTTCGTGCTGGCGACCACGCGCGAAGGTCTGGCCCGCGTGCCGGCCGAGGACATCGTCTATTTCCTCGCCGACCAGAAGTACACGACGGTCTGCCACCTGCACGGCGAAGTGCTGATCGAGGAATCGCTGAAGACGCTCGAAGACGACTTCTCGCCGTGGTTCCTGCGCGTGCACCGCAAGGCGCTGGTCGCAACGCGCTTCATTGCCGGCCTCGAACGCGGCAAGGGCGATGAATCGCAGCACTGGCTGAAGGTCCGCCATGCCGCCACGCTGCTGCCGGTCAGCCGCCGCCGCCTGGCCGAAGTCCGTCGCTTCCTGACCGACGACGGCAGCGACAAGACGCTCGACTGAGCCCCACGACCTTTTTCGGAAACCCCCGTCTTGCAGATTCGAATCGCAACACGAGAAAGCCCGCTGGCCCTGTGGCAGGCGGAACACGTCAAGGCGCTGATCGAGCGCACCCACCCGGGCATCGCCGTAAGCCTGGTGCCGATGACCACCATCGGCGACCAGCTGCTCGACCGCAGTCTCGCCACCGTTGGCGGCAAGGGCCTGTTCGTCAAGGAACTGGAAGCGGCGATGCTCGAGGGCCGCGCCGACATCGCCGTGCACTCGATGAAGGATGTGCCGGCAGTGTTGCCGGACGGTCTGGTGCTGACCGCGTTCCTCGCGGGCGAAGACCCGCGCGATGCCTTCGTGTCGAACCGCTACGCCTCGCTCGACGACTTGCCGCAGGGCGCTGTGGTCGGCACCGCGTCGCTGCGCCGTCAGGCGCAGTTGCGCCAGCTGCGACCGGACCTGCAGATCAAGGAATTGCGCGGCAACGTCGGCACCCGGCTGCGCAAGCTCGACGAGGGCCAGTACGACGCCATCCTGCTGGCCGCCGCCGGGCTGATCCGGCTCGGGCTGGAAGCCCGGATTCGCGAGAAGTTCGACATGGCGCGCTTCGTTCCGGCCTGCGCGCAGGGCGTGGTCGGCATCGAATGCCGCGCCGACGATGCCGCGACCCGTGAGCTGCTGGCGCCGCTGCACGATCCGGTCTCGGCGATCCGGCTGGCCGCCGAACGCGGCCTCAACGCCCGTCTCGGCGGCGCCTGCACGGTGCCGGTCGCAGGGCATGCGGTGATCCGCGATGGCCAGATCCGTCTGACCGGGCTGGTCGCCGCACCCGATGCCAGCGCCTGCGTGCGCGACCAGATCGAAGGCGCGACCGCCGATGCCGCCGCGCTCGGCGTGCAGCTCGCCGAGCGCCTGCTCGACAACGGCGCGCGCGCGATCCTGTCGAACCTTGGCATTCACGCCTGACGAGGCGTCCGCGCGGCTGGATGGGCTGACCGTGCTGGTCGCCCGGCCTGCCGCGCAAGCCGAGGCGCTGTGCACGCTGATCGAGGCCGCCGGCGGGCGAGCGCTGCGCCTGCCGCTGTTTGCAGTGGAACCGGTTGCCGATCGCGACGCTGCCGCAGCGGCGCTGGCGACGGCCAGTGCATTCGACTACTGGCTGTTCACCAGCACCAATGCCGTCGATCACGCGGCACGGCTGTGCCCGCCGCCATGGCCGACGCTGGCGGCGGTCGGCGCCGTGACCGCTGCGGCACTGACAACGCTGACCGGGCAGACCGTGCTGACCCCGCCGACCGGTGACGGCGCCGCTGCGCTGCTGGCCCATCCGTCGCTGCAGCAGGGGCAAGGTCGCCGGGCGCTGATCGTCACCGGCGAGCAGACGCTGCCGATCCTCGAAGCCGGGCTCGCGGCGCGCGGCATGGCAGTGACCGTGCTGCCGGTCTACCGGCGCGTGGCGGTAGATCATCCGCCGGCCGCCGTTGCCGCGCTGCTGCAGCAGGCCGATATCGCCGTGATTCCGAGTGGCGAAGCCTTGCAGCGGCTGTGTGCGCTGACCCCACCGGAAGCGCGTGCGCGGCTGGCGGCGCTGCAATTGGCCGTGCCGTCGCCGCGTGTGATAGAAACTGCCCGCACGCTGGGCTTCAGCGCCGAACCGCTGCTGCCAGCGCGGGTCAGCGATGCGGCCTATCTCGACGTTCTGAGGCGTCACGCTCGCCACCGCACCCCACACGCATGACCGAATACGAAGTCCCCGAACGCCCGCGGGCCGCGCGCAGTGTCTGGCGGGTCCTGTGGCTGTGGATCCTGATCCTGGCCGTGCTGGCCATGCTCGGCGGTGGCGCTTACGCCGGCTGGCAGTTCTGGCAGCAGCGGCAGGCGACCGAGGACACCGTCGCCGCACAGGACACCTTGCTGCGCCGGCTGAGCCGGCAGCTTGGCGACGTCAGTGCCGAGCTTCAGCAACTGCGCCAGCGGCAGAGCGATCTCGCCGAATCGGCACGCCGCAACACCGATGTGGTCGGGGCGCTGCAAGGTCGGGCAGATGATGCCGATGCCACACTGGCCCGCATCAATGCCGTGATCCAGGGTGGGCGCGGCCGTGCCCAGTTGCTGGCGGTCGAGCAGCTGATGCTGATCGCCAACGAGCGCACCCGGCTGGCCCATGACGTGGCCGGTGCCATGGAAGCGCTGGCACTGGCCCAGGACCGTCTCGGCAGCCTGGCCGAGCCGAAGCTGTTCCCGATCCGCGAGGCGCTGGCCGAGGAGCGCAGCCGTCTCGAAGCCCTGCCGCGGCTCGACCTCGAAGCCTCGGCGCTGACTTTGTCCGGCTTGATTCGCCGCGTGCGCGACCTGCCGCTGCGCTCGCGGGCACCGACGCACGGGGCGGTCGTCGATGCCGAGCCGACGCGGGACATCACGCCCGAAGCCAGCGGCTTCTGGGCGCGCGGCATGGCCAGCCTGCGCGAGATGCTGGGTGCCGTGTTCACCGTGCGCCGGACCGACAAGCCGGTCGATCGCCTGCTGGCGCCGGAGCAGGAAGCGCTGGTCGGCCAGTTGCTGCTGCTGAAGCTGGAAACGGCTCGCGCCGCGCTGCTGAATCGCGACACCGCAACGCTGCGCGCGGCCATCGAGGACGCCGAGTCGTTTCTCGACGATTACTACCGCAGCGACGATCCCGCCGTGCTGGGCGCGCGCGCCGAACTGGACCGCCTGCTGAACGTCGATCTGAATCCGCCGCTGCCTGAGCTGGACCGCAGCTTGGGGCTGCTGCGGGCCTATCTCGATGCCACGCCGCGCTGAAGCCCGGAAATCCGCACGGTGATCATCGTCTTCCTGTTTCTGT
>Ga0114983_1000172_pt1 | contig 26460 bp, 21 predicted proteins | sample Shrwel_input2_RT_FD_87182 | JGI IMG/M metagenome (GOLD analysis project Ga0114983, IMG submission 87182) | Subsurface microbial communities from deep shales in Ohio, USA - Utica-3 well 1 S input2 RT | ecosystem: Environmental > Aquatic > Deep subsurface > Shale gas/oil reservoir > Produced... | reverse complement strand
TTTTCCATGAGTTCAGACAAGGAATCCGCGCGACAGGCACTTTCCCCAACCCCGACCATCTGGCCGGCTACATGGAACTGTGCATCGCGGCCGGAATGGGCTTGATGATTTCGCAGTTCGGCTCGTCCACGGCGCGCACCCATCGGGATAACAGCAAGGAGCTGGTGTTGCGCGCCTTCAAGCTGTTGCTGAGCACCAAGATGCTGGTTCGCCTGATGCTGGTGATCCTGATCATTGCCCTGGTCAAGACCCATTCCCGCATGGGCAACGGCGCGGTGCTGCTGTCGATGATGGTGGTCGCAGTCGCAGCTGCCATTGCGTCGCCGCAGCTGCGCCGGCCGATTTCGTGGCTGCTGGTCAGCATGCTGCTGGTCGATGTGATCGTGATTGGCCAGTGGGTGGGGCTGTCGCGCGTGGTGGAACGGGTCAGCGGCACGTCAATTGCCCTGGAAGCGCCGGAAGCGTCTGCCGAGCGCCTTGAAGTGGTCAGGGATTACCGCGAGGAAACCTTGCTCGCGCGAATGGAAGCACCGCGCGCGGCGCTCGATCTGGCGCTGGATGCCCCTTGGACTGGTCATGGCGGCGGCACGTTCTTCACCGCCTTCCCGCCGTTCAAGACGGACAAGGTATACCCGCAGTATTTCGAGCATGCGCATGATGATTACGCCGAAATTGCCGCCGACACCGGTTTCGTGGGGTTGCTGTTCTGGCTGGGCATCGGTGTCACGAGCGTGCTGCTGGGCTTGCGGATGCTGAACGACGAACAGCCGCAGCTGCGGCGCAGCGTCGGCATTGCCGTACTGATCGCGACCTTGTCGCTGGGCTTGCACAGCATTGTTGACTTCAATCTGCAGATCTTCGCCGTATCGTCGGGATTCACCTGCTTGCTGGCGCTTGCGTGGGCTGCAAATGCAACGCCTGTTAAGGCTCTGCGCACGCAATCGACAGAAGGTGGCTCCAAATCTGTCGCGCAAGACCGCTGACCTGACGGCGTTCGATCAGGGCTTACACTAAGCACGCTTTCCAACGGATTCCCGCCGCTCGCATGAACCTCCCCGCTCCGAAATCCAAGTCATCCCAGAGCCCTGTGGTTGCCGCAGAGGTTTTCCAGCCGATCGGTGAGCAGCCGGACGTGGACGAGACGATTGACCTTCTGGAGTACTGGCACAGCGTCAAGAAGCGCAAGTGGGCAATCGTCGGCTTCGCGGCAGCCAGCGCCGTGCTGGCCGGCGCGATTTCATTCGCGATCACCCCGGTCTACCAGGGTGTAAGCACGGTGCAGATCGAGCCACGCTCGAGCAAGCTGGTGTCGATCGAGGATGTCTACGGTGGTGCTGTTCAAGCTGCCGAGCACTATCAGACGCAGACCGAGATTCTTAAATCTCGCGAGGTGGCGGAGCGAACCGTAAGGGCCTTGAAGCTGTGGGAACTCCCGGAATACTCGCCAAAAAATAAGTCAGACGGCTTGCTGACGCAGATCAAGGTGATGCTCGGCCTTGGCAGCCTTGAGCCGGAAACGGAAGAGGACCTCATTCGCTCGACCACCGACCAGCTCCGGGAAAACATCAACGTGGCACCCATCCGGAACAGCCAGTTGGTCAAGCTGCAGGTGGAATCCACCGATCCGGTGCAGGCCGCGCGGCTTGCCAATGCGGTGGCCGAAAACTACATCGTCAATGACCGCCAGTCGCGGTTTCAGGTCAGCCAGCAGGCCAGTCAGTACATCCAGGACCAGTTGGGGGATCTGCGCGCCAAGTTGCGCCAGTCCGAGCAGGCCCTGCAGGCCTACCGCCAGAAGAAAGGCATCATCAGCCTGAATGGCTCGGCTCAGACCTTGGCTGGGCAACAAGCCGGCGGCACCAATGAGCAATTCGTCGCTGCGCGCTCGAACCGCATGCAGCTTGAGGCGGCCTATCAACAGCTGAATGCTGTGCCACGCGGCCAGTACAGCGGCGTGCCGTCGATCATGCGCGATCCGGCCGTGATATCGGCGCAGGAGCGTGTTACCGCACTGACGCAGAGGCTGGCGCAGCTGTCTGAAACGCTTGGTGCGAAGAACAACCAGGTATTGCAGGCGAAAGCCGAACTGCAGGCGGCAACCAGCAGCCTTTACAGCGCACAGGCAGCCGTGGCTGACAGCCTGCTGCGCGAATATCGTGCAGCACTGGCAACTGAAAAAAGCCTGGAACGGGAACTGGGCGCTGCGCGGTCTGACGTTGCGGAAGTCAACAAGGAAGAGTTTGAACTTGCCGTGCTGGAGCGGGATGTCCAGAGCAACCGCGAGCTGTACGACATGTTCATGAACCGCGCCAAGGAAACCAATCTTGCCGGCGAAGTTCAATCAGCAGTTGCGCGAATTGTTGATCCAGCGGTGCCGCCCATTACTCCGATCAAGCCCAAAAAACGCATTTTGGTGTTGGTAACCTTGATGCTTGCTTTGATCGCCGGCGCAGGTGTCGCGATCGTGCTCGACCGGCTCGACAACACCTTGAAGGACGGTAACGAAGCGGAATCGCGGTTGCGTTTGCCGCTATTGACCGCGCTTCCAGCCATTGACGAGCACGAAAACGCGGAAATGGCCCGCCTGTTCATCGACGAGCCGAACAGTCAGCATGCGGAGGCGATTCGCACCGCAAGAACCGGGGTGCTGCTCAGCAATATTGATCAGGCGAACAAGTGCATTCTCGTCACCAGCTCGATCCCCGGAGAGGGCAAGACCACGCTGACGATCAATCTGGCGCTGGCGCACGCGCAAACCAAGCGCACGCTGTTGATCGATGCCGACATGCGCCGCCCGCAGGTAGGCCGTCGCTTAGGATTGAACCCGGCAGCAAAAGGGCTCTCCAATCTTGTCGCAGGTCAAGCGACGCTACAGCAATGTTTGCACACCGTTGCCGACAGCCAGTTGTTGGTGATGCCCGTCGGTGACCTTCCGCCCAATCCGCTGGAGCTGATCCTGTCGGACCGCTTCAAGGCTGAGCTGGCAAAGCTGATGGAGCAGTTCGAGATCGTGCTGATCGACTCCCCGCCGGTCGAACTGGTCAGCGATGCGCTGGTCATTGCGCCGTTGGCCACGAGCACTGTGCTTGTTGCAAAGGCGATGTCGACGCCAACGCCACTCGTGCAGAAGAGCATTGCCCGCCTGCAACGCGCCGGTGCCAACATGCTAGGCGTGGTGCTGAATCATCTGGACATGCGCAAGGCTGGCAGCTATCAGGGCAAGTATTACGGTGTAGAGGAGTACGGCTACAACTACTCGGCCGATGCCTATACGGGTAAAGGGTACGAGTCCGGAAAGCCGAAGGCACTGAAAGGCGAGGCTCGCAGCCGAGGCTCCATTTAAGTTCCATCAACTGATGGGTGAGCGGTTGCTGCTCCTTGGCAACTTGTCTGGCAGTAAAACCGCCGCGCTTCCAAGGCAACTTGAACTGCGGACACTTGGTGGGCGCAGCCCCGAAGGTCGAGATAAACAACGGGATCCGCGCTCAATTGACTGAGCACGAGAATTGCTAGGCCTGATTGGCTTTGGCTTCGTGGCCCGGAAAATCGCAGGCCAGCGAACAACGCTGTTGGATGCTTTATTGCTTGCTTGAAGATTCAACGGCTCGCCATTGCGAAGTTGTTCCATCAAAGCAGCCCCAACGGAAAGCCGGGCGGTTCGTCGCGAAACTCGCTGGACGCGAAGCTGAGATCGAAGTTGTTGCATCTCAACCCGATGGCACGATAAGTACGTTTATGGAGTCTGAACGGCTGAACGCCAAAAGGTGGGTGCTCGCTGATGGGGGGCAGGAAACCGGTGCAAGGTTCTGCGTGAACGTGGCGTGATGATTCGTTCGCTCACGTTAGTTCCAGGCATGATCGGGGCTGCGCTTCTGCTGGCGTCGGGATCGCTGTCGGCGATTGCCGCCAGCGGGCGCGTGGTGCAAACCGAGTCGCCGTGCATGGGCGTTTCCGCAGAGCCGGGACGGGAGCAGCGGGCAGTTACAGAGCTCAGGGCTTTGCTTCAAGAAGGCGGCGAGACATGCATCAATCTCTCGGGTCGGTTCCCACTGGCCGCGCCGCTGGTCATCACTGCGGCCGCGTCCGGTTTGAAGATCCGATCTCCTCAGGCGGCCCCAGCGACGCTAGTGGCTGTTGACGGTGGCGCCCGCGGCATTGAGGTGATTGCGGCATCCAACGTGACGATCGAAGGCCTCGAGCTGATCGGTTTCGCGCACGATGGAATCTTTGCCAGCAACAGCCGCAACCTGACGATCAGATCGGTGACGGTTAATGAAACCAAGAGCACTGCCTGGAGCCAGGGGAGTATTCACTTGACAGGCACTTCCACGGGAGCGCTGATAGAAGCGAACACGGTGGATGGTGCCGACTATGCCGGCATCATCATTGATACTGAAGCCGGCTCGGACGTCAGCAATACTTTGATCCGAAACAACCGCGTGACACGCAGTTGCCGACGGGTCCACGACTGCGGCGCGATCTACGTCAACGACCGTGGGCGGCGCAGCGGCAATATCCTGATCTCCGACAATGTCGTCACCGACTTCGGACCATTCGCAGTCGGCGGGCGCGGCATTTATCTCGATGATTGGGCGTCGCATGTGACAGTACGTCGCAACCGCATCATCGGCCCCGGACGATTCGCTTTCCAGATTCATGGTGGACATCACAACCGTATTGCGGGCAACCATATCGATATGGCTGCTATCGAGACTCCGCTGCTGTACCAAGCAGCAGTTGACGGCTCACGCGAGGTGATGCCGGGTAACGTTCTTGAGGGTAATGTTTTTCACGTTGGCGCTGGCGGGCGGGTTGCCTTGTCTCCCGTCACGCGCACCGGCGCGGGCGCGATTCGCCTACGTCGCAATCGGCAATGCATCGCCGGCCGCTGCAAGATCGTTCGTTGACCTGAGCTCGCACGACGAGATGACATCCACTTGTTTCACATGCGCGGGGCGGCATAGCCGCCTCGTGACGGTAGAGGATATCTGATGCCGCCATCGATTCAGATCATGGTGCTGATGGTCTGCCGCAACCGTCGGGACACGACGATGGCGGCGATCGACCGCCTCAAGCGGCAGGAAGGTACTTCGATCGCGGCGTCTATCGCCGTGTTCGACGACGCTTCAACCGACGGCACCCCCGAAGCAATTGCGCAGCACCATCCCGACGTCCGGCTGGTGCATGGTGACGGTACTGCGTTCTGGAACGGCGGGCTGCACCAACTCTGGTCGGAAGTACGCGACACGCCAGTGGACGCTTTTCTATGGCTAAATGACGATACCTTTCTGGACGACGACGCACTGATGAGGCTTGCCACCGTGTGGGAGGCGGTCGCGGACGAGGATCGACGTGCAGTTCTCGTGGGAGCGACTCGCGGCAAGGATGGTGTGGTGACCTACAGCGGCTATGACGTCGCGCGAACACCGTTCGCCTTCCGGCTTCGACGCGTGTTGCCGCACGCGACATCGACGATGCCTGTGACGACGTTCAACGGCAATGTCGTGCTGATCGGGCGTGGTGTGGTGGATGCGATCGGTATCAACGATCCCGGCTTCTTCCATAATCTGGGCGACTTGGACTACGGACTACGTGCCCGCGGTGCCGGCATATCGGTTCTGCTGCTCCCGGGTACGCTGGGTGTGTGCGAGAGCAATGCCGCCAAGTTGAATCGCGGCTACGGCTCGCCGCAGCTTTCTGTGTTCGACCAGTGGCGCAAGGTAAGAACCCACCACGGACTGCCTCCGCGTAGCTGGCTGCGCTTCACTCGCCGCCATTCGGGCAAGTGGTGGCCGCTTCACTTCATCTTGCCCTACCGTCATCTTCTGCGTGTATGGCATTGGCGGTCTTCAGGCAGGTGAGCGTTTCGCTCTTTTGCTTGCATCCATGCTTGAAGCCTGACCTTATTGCCGCTGGACACGGCGTGCTACGCAGTTTGTAGGATTTATATGAAGCGAACCGTATTCGAACAACTGCTGGACAAGAAGCTGGGTTTGGCTCGGCGTTGGGATACCGCGATCATGCGGTTCGTCGCCGCAAGGCTCGGCATCGCAGTTGGGGCTGGAACGACCTTTGTGGGACTGCCACTATTTCGGCCAGGTAACGGGCGGGTACGTATCGGCGAGCGCGTTTCGCTGGTTAGCCGGCTGGACGCCACCGCGCTCGGCGTTTCGCGCCCCGTCATTCTTCGCTGCCTGACGGCCAATGCAAGCATTGTTATCGGCGATGAGACCGGGCTCAGTGGGACGGTGGTCTGCGCGGCGATGAGCGTAGTGATCGGCAAGCGATGCCTTATCGGTGCGGACGTAACTATCTTCGATACCGATTTTCACCCCCACGAGCCGGAAGGACGCCGTCATGCCGTGCCGGATTGGCCACGGATCAGCGCACCGGTCTTGATCGGCGACGACGTGTTTATCGGTACAGGCGCGGTCGTACAGAAGGGTGTCACGATTGGTAACGGGGCAATTGTGGCGGCGCGATCCGTGGTGACCAAGGACGTGCCTGAACGATCAGTGGTGGGCGGCAATCCCGCTACTCTCCTTCGCCGAGGCTAACGGGATGGCCAAGCCGCAGAACATGCTCTCCACGCAAGCGCGACGCCGCGCAGTCGAAACTACGGCGTCGCGGTGGACCTCGCATGCAGGAACTCCTCTCAGTTTTTTTGCCTTTGGGGTTGCTTTCGTTGTTTATCGACTGATTGCCCCGGACGTCATTTACCTGCCGAGTTCCCTGAACATTTTCACGCTGTTCGTAGTCCTGCTGTTATCGCTGACCATCCGTAATGCTTATGCAAGGGCGATCAGTTTGTTCTGGGGCGCATGGTTCGTATTGGGATCCCTTAGCTTATACGCGCAGAACCAGACTTTTCGTGGATTGAACTACAACCTCGATCCTGCCGAGTGCAACCAATTCTATCTGTCGTGCATTGGTGCAGCGGTACTAGTGATTAGGGCAGCTGAGCTGGCAATGGGCCGACTCGCTCCGGCTCGGCCCGCCTTGCTCACTCGCGGTTCAAATCCGTGGGTCTGGCTGCTTTTGATGATCTTCCCGTTTCTGTATGCGATCAGCATTGTCGCGGCGACCGGTGATATTCCTATGTTTTCCGGACGTGATGTCTCCGCGCAGATGTACGAGGAGGACTACGGCCCGCTCCACGCATTCGGAGTATTCGTAACTGTTGCGTGCATCATGCTGTGGGAAAAAATCAACGATCGTGCCAGCGCCATCTCCCGTACTCCGCTGCGCTCACTCACCGTTGCCTTGATGGGGCTGTTTGTGGTCGTTGCCGCAATCGATGGTCGTCGCGCGCTTGCCGTTTTCGCGCTGTTCGGGATCCTTCTGTTTTCCAGCGCACAGCAGGGAAGACCTAGGCAGCGGCTGCAGGTACTTGTGATCGCTACGCTCGCGCTGTTGGGTTATGTCGTTGCCGCTACCTTGCGTACCGGGTCGGACACATCGGAGGCATTCACGGGCATCTGGGAGCCGCTATCGACAATCGGCACCGAATATCGTGACTTTTCGTACGGTTTCGTGCGGCTGTCACGATCTCAGGTGCTGGCTTATGGTTACGACTGGTTGGGCAGCACGGTGGCGACGCTGGTGCCTCGCGGCTTGCTTGGAGTCCTCGGCTTCGACAAGGCTGTGATGCTGCAGTCCGACAGCGCGCGTACGCTGATGGACTTCTGGAACGTCAAACTCGGTATCCGGATCGGCCTTCCAGGCGAACTATGGTTCGCCTACGAGTGGTGGGGTGTAGCTTGGTTCGCTGGCTTTGGAATGGTGACTTACGGCGTTTCAGTGCTCGCGCTGCGTAGCACGCATTTCGTGTACCGCGGCGTCATGTTGGCGCTGCTGGGTCTATTCGCGACTTCGGTGCTGGGCCAATCTACGGTAACGTTCGGGTTGGTGCTGCCACTGATCTATCTCTCAATTGCGGTGAGGCTGATTGAGTTAACTACCAAGCAGCGCCGCCAATCGATTGCTATGCGCACGTGGACTTGAGATGGCAAAGCATGGAGCGCGTTCGCGACAAGCGCTGGCTAGCATGCTCGATCCGCTCGTCACCAGCGGTACCATGTTTCTTGTACAGGGTGCCGTGCTGCTCACGGTCAACAAAACTGCCTTCGCAACATATAGTCTTGTTTATTCCTACGTCGTGATGTGTCAAGCAGTGTTGAGCGCGTTATTCGGTGGCCCGCTCATCACATTGCTCAGCGGAGTTGAGGGCGGCGCGCGCGAAGCGGCGGGAGCTGGGGCGCTAAGACTTCAGTTGGTTATTGCATCGGCAGTCGGTGTCGCCGGGTTGGCTACGGCCTTGGCAGTCGGGCTGGCGCCACACGTCGCCGTGCTGGCGGTGTTGGCCATGGTCGGTCTCTCATTCCGCGATGCGCTACGCAGCGTGCTGGCAGTGCGACTGGAGCTCGGCAAAGCATTCGGGATCGCCTTATGGTTTGCGGGTGCGACGACGGCGGCGCTGGGATTAGTATGGCTGGCAATGCGGCAGGTGACTCCGGAAGGAGGGTTGGCTGCGCTAGCCATCGGAGCGCTAGGCACGCTTGCACGGCAAATCGCACGCGCGTTGTTGACGCGCGATCGATTGCCGCGCGACATCTTGCGCCGGATGATTGGCATGGCTGCTTGGTCCGTTCCGGGAGCGGCAGTGATTTGGCTTCAGAACAGTTTCTACCTGACTCTCGTCGCGGTCAGCCTGTCACTCGATGCGGTCGGCGAAGTGTCGGCGGCGCGGATGATTGCCATGCCGATTTTGATTATGGCCTCCGGGCTTCTACGGCTTGCGCAGGTACAGGCAGGCCGCAAGCTGGTGGAGGGTGGGCTTGTGGCTGCGATTAGAAACGCGCGCCGGCTTTCGTCTTTTTGCCTTGCTGGGGGCGCGCTGTTGGTCGGGACGTGCTTGCTTGCGCACAGCACTGTAAATCGGCAGTGGCTGCCACCGGCCTATCCTCATCTGCTGTCGTTGGCAGGAGCTTGGCTGGCGTTCGCGGCGACCACGACGGCAAGGGGATTCTATTCTTCGCTTTTTCAAGCGATGGGGCGCTACCGCGAAATTTTCTCTCTTAACCTCATTGTGCTGCCGTTCGTGTTGAGCGGTGTGGTGCTGGGTCCATTTGCGCTTGGCCTGCCGGGTGCAGTGCTGCCGATGGCGGCAGGTGAATTGGTGCTGCTCGCGCTGCTTGCCTTCCGCGCGCCTCGCGGGACGACTGCCGCAACATGAGCACATCTACCTTGCAGCGTAGCCTTGGATGCGCCTTGTCCTTTGGCGGTGTTCGAAGCATTGACGGTTTACGCGGCCTTGCCGTGCCGCCGCGGATGGTCGCCTTTGGCGAGTTCTCTTAGCTGGCGTCTGTACGCACGTCGACTGGCAGACAACAGATTCATGGCGACGAGTGCAATTCCCGGCGCCGCCGGTGCATCAACTGCGATACTCAGACGACGAGCGCCTTCAGTACGCCTTCCACAAAGCCATCGGCCATCGCTTCGATGGTCAGAGCTTGTGCCATCTGCTCGGCCGAAGCGCGCATCGCGTTAAGCCGAAACGGATTCTCCAGCACGTCGGTTACCGCATCAGCATAGGCCTTCGGATCCTCCCAGTCTGAAACAATCATGCCGTTCACACCGTTCTCGATATAGGCGATCTCTGGGCTGTGATACGGAAAAGCGGTGGTTACAGTTGGAAGCCCTGCTGCGCCCGCGTCCACTACTGCGAGACCGACGAGGCCTGGCATCAGGAACAGATGGCCGAGCAGCATCAGCTCAACCTTGTCGGCCCCAAAGCGCGGCCCCAATACCTTGACCCAGGGTCGCGACGAGGCGAGTTCTTTCATCAGTGTGAGCTGTTCGCCACCTCCCGCAACAATCAGCGTGAAGTCCGGTACGCGCACGCGGATATGGTCAGCAGCTTCGACCAAGAAGGTCAGGCGTTTGTCGGGATAAAGCCCGCCAACGAACACCCCGACATGCTGGCTATTGATGCCAAGCTCTCTGCGGCGTTCGGCTAGGCGTGCGGGTGTCACCACCTTGATCAACGCGCGAGCCTCGCTGGTGTCGACCGCGTTGTTGAAGACGGTGATGCGTTCTGGTGGAAAGCCAAGCGACTCAATGTGGCGGCGCGTCTCATCGGTGTAAGCGAACCACCAATCGACCCTGGTCGCCCAGAATCGCTTCCAGCGCTCTGCCTTGCCATTCGGGCTACGCGATTGGAAATTGCGCCCGTGACCCCAGAAAGCGATCTTGGGTCGTAATTGGTGCGGTGTGGTCTGGAGCAGATAATTCAGCAGCAAGCGGTTCTCCTGCCCAATCACAACCAGCTTTGCACCGGCAATATGTTGCAGCGGTAACTGCAGCAGAATGCGCTCGCCATTGCCAAAGGCATGCGCAGGAACTCGATGCGCCCAATCCAATTCGATCGTGTCGCCCTTCTTCGCTTCAGCTCCAAACGGATGGCTATAGACGAGGTCATAGCGGCAGCCGTGCCGGGCGAGTTTTTCGCGGACCTGTTCGTGAAACGAACGCCGATAGTGAGTAAGGATGGCACTGACGAAGACAACACGGGGCTGGGTGTTAGCTTGCATCGGAGTCTCGTGACGCAATCGCTTCTGCATAGATGTGTTCCAACATATCGATGTTGCGATGCGGGGTATAACGTGCTTCGTAGCGCAAGCGACCTGCTGCACCCATAGATCTGATCGCGTCACAGTCATGCGCGAGCCGGAGAATGGCGTGGCGCAAACCCGCTACATCTCCTGGTTCGACAAGAAGACCAGTGACTTCATGCTCGACGATGTCGGGAAGAGCCCCAATCCGGGAGGCGATTACCGGAGTGCCGTTCATCATGGCTTCCACCGCAACTAGACCGAATGTTTCATACCATCTTGAAGGCACGATCACTGCACGCGCATTTTCCATTGCGCGTTTCACTGATGGTGCACTTTGGCGACCTGCAAACGTGACATTGGCGGGCGCCGAAGCGCGCAACGTGTCGAGTTCCGGACCATCCCCAATCAGCGTCAGCGGGGCTTCGATGCCGCGCCACGCCTCGATCAGGGTGTCGCATCCCTTTTCCGGGCTGAGCCGTCCGACGAAGACAAAACCATTACGATGTTGCCGCCGTCCGTTAGCATCGCCTGAAATCATCATCTCTGGCGTTGCGCAGTCGGGAACAAAATTGGGCTTCACGCGAATCCGCTCACGCGGAATACCGGCGTGGCTAAATACCTCAATGGCAAAAGAGGACAGCGCGATGAATCGATCAACTTTTCTGCGCCAAGTAACCGCTTTATGGATTTGAATCATTGCCGCCACCGATGCCGATCCAGCAAGCGAACCGCGATAGCAACGGTTTGTGACGGCCGGAAATGCGGGCTTGTGCAAGCACTGCTGGCACACGGCGCCGTTCCGGAACAGTGTTCCTGCGGCGCACGTAAGGCGAAAGTTATGGAGAGTCAATACCGAAGCGACACCCGCGCTACGCGCGGCATCGAATATGGAGGGACTTAGCTTGGGGAAGAAATTGTGGGCATGAAGGATGTCGAATTTTTCTTTCTCTAGGCGATCGGTGAGTATCTTGCGCGTTCTCCAGTTGTAAACAGCGGACAGCGCCGCCCCGCTCTTTGCTAAAAACCCAACTATTTCGTCATTGGAGACCTGAAGAGTTTCGACATCATGTCCAGCATCGCGTAGTAGATTCGTCTCTGCTAGGAAAACCGAATCTTCTCCGCCGGGCTGCTGGTAAAGATTATGGACGGTCAGAATTTTCACCAGTCGTCTCGGCACATTATCGTTGGCCTTTGTCGACGGTACCAATTCAAACGCCGCGGCCGAAGCCGCGCCGACAGACCAGCAGGACAAACTTCGGTGCCATCACCAGGTAACGCCGCCACAATCGCCGCGGTTCGCTTGCCAAGCGGTGCAGCCATTCCAGCCCGCTGCGGTGCATCCAGACGGGGGCGCGCTTCACATCGCCGGAGTAGAAGTCGAACGCCGCACCTACACCGATCAACGTTGCGCCCCGAATGCGATCAACGTGGTCGCGCATCCAGTATTCCTGCTTCGGGGTAGACAGCCCCACCCACACTACGCCCGCGCCCGATTCGACGATGGCCTGGGTGGCAGCGGCGTCCTCTTCAGCGCTCATTTCTCCGAACGGCGGCGTACTGGTGCCGGCCACCTTCAGCCCCGGGAAGCGCGTCATCAGCGCTTCTGCCATGCGTTCGGCAACGCCCGGCTTGCCTCCATAAAAATAGTGGCCGATGCCGCGAGCGACGCTGGCGGCACAAAGTTCGGCCACCAGGTCTGAACCGCAGACTCGGCCTACGTGCCGGTAACCGCGCCATTTGGCTAGCCAGACCAAAGGCATTCCATCAGGCGTCACCAGGCCAGCGTGGTTGTGGATGTCGAGGAGCGCATCATCCTCCTGTGCGCGCATGACGCCATGCACGTCTCGCACACAGATGTAATGCGCCTTGCCACACGCGATCCACGACAGGATGGTGTCGATTGCCTGCGACATGTTGACCGTGCTTACGGGCACCCCCAATACGCGAGTCGCAGGCGTACCGGAGGCGATGATGGTCGCGTTCTGATCGACAGTAGGTGGCATGGCGCTGAATGATTTCTCTTGTTGCGCCGCTGCTTCTTCGCCGCGTGCGCTGATGTGTAAAGGTGCTGGATTCTCTTTCATCGCCGTAGCACGGAATGAAGGAAGCCCCAGTACTGTTTCGCGTTGGTATACGACAGGCAACTGAATCGCTGAGCCTTGCGGTTATCGCTTTCCGGTTCCGAGGATTGGTCGACGAAGCTGGATATTCACGATTGCAGGTATTTGCGATTCAATCTCCCATTCCGGCTACCACTTCCCCTTACCACTTGGCACTACGGGTACATCGAATTGATCGTGCGAGGCCTTAGCAATGCTGCAGCCTGCATGGCCGCCAGAGCGTCGTCTTGTGGCTCATGGGGGGGGATTCATCGACAAGCACCATCATGTCCTGCTGGTAGCACAGCAATGCTCAGCCCCGCCGTGACGGGTTTAGACACCATTCAATTCTGGCTGTGCATCAAGAAGTGACGATAGGCGTCGGCGATCCCGGCTTCCAGGCTACGGACATTGTTCCAGCCCATCGCAAGAAGCAGACCGGAATCCATCAGTTTTCGTGGTGTGCCGTTAGGCTTTGTCGCATCAAACGTGAGGTCCGCTTTGTAGCCAACGACCTTGGCGATGGTTTCGGCGAGCTCGCGAATCGTGACCTCAACACCTGAACCAACGTTGATATGCTCGTAGCCCGAGTACTCCTTGAGCAGGAACACCAACGCGTCAGCGAGATCGTCGCAGTGCAGGAATTCACGTAGCGGCATGCCAGTTCCCCACACCGTGACGGTGCTTGCCCCGGCGACTTTAGCTTCGTGGAACTTCCGAAGCAGCGCTGGAAGCACATGTGAAGTATTCAGGTTGTAGTTGTCACCCGGACCATAAAGGTTCGTCGGCATCGCCGATATCCAGTCTCGTCCGTATTGCTGACGATAGGCCTGCGTCAGTTTGATGCCAGCGATCTTCGCGATGGCGTACCACTCATTGGTCGGCTCCAGCGGGCCGGTCAGCAGACTGTTTTCCGGGATGGGCTGGGGTGCAAGCCGGGGGTAAATGCACGATGATCCAAGAAACAGCACGCGCTCGACATCATTTCGATGCGCAGCTTCAAGAATATTCGCTTCGATCATCAGGTTCTGATACAGAAAATCGACCGGATAATCGTTATTCGCTTTGATTCCGCCGACCTTGGCGGCGGCCAGCACGATCGCGTCGGGTTTGTTTTTTGCCATCCATGCGCGTACTTGCGTCTGGTCGACCAGATCGACGGCGTCGCGTCCGGCGGTGATCACTTCGCAGTCCTCGGACGCGAGCCTGCGTACGACAGCGCCGCCCACCATGCCGCGATGGCCTGCAACCCAGACGCGCTTGCCAGCAAGGGAGTAGGCCATGTTCAACCTTCCAGGCTGACGGACACATCATGACCGTGCGCTTTCAGCAGTGCGTGGCGTTGGGCGGCCTTCAGATCTTCCGCCACCATTTCCGCACACATCTGCTGCGCGGTCAGCTCAGGGACCCAGCCCAGCTTTAGCTTTGCCTTGCTTGGGTCGCCGAGCAGGGTCTCGACTTCGGAAGGACGGAAGTAACGCGGGTCTATGCGAACGATGACGTCACCGACTTTGATCGCCGGTGCCTTGTTTCCGGTGATTGCAACGACGATTGCCACTTCGTCGACACCTTCGCCACTGAATTCGACGGTGACGCCCAACTCGGATGCCGACCAGGTGATGAACTGACGGACTGAGTACTGGACGCCAGTAGCAATGACGTAGTCTTCCGCGGTTTCCTGTTGCAGCATCAACCACTGCATGCGTACGTAGTCCTTGGCGTGGCCCCAGTCGCGAAGGCTGTCGATGTTGCCCATGTACAGGCACCGTTCGAGCCCTTGAGCGATATTCGCGAGGCCCCGGGTGATCTTTCTTGTGACAAAGGTTTCGCCGCGGCGAGGTGACTCATGGTTGAACAGGATGCCATTGCACGCGTACATACCATAGGCCTCGCGATAGTTCACGGTGATCCAATAGGCATAAAGCTTGGCCACTGCATACGGGCTGCGCGGGTAGAACGGCGTGGTTTCCCGCTGCGGAATCTCTTGCACCAGGCCGTAAAGCTCGGAGGTTGACGCCTGGTAGAAACGGGTCTTGTCTCCCAGCTTCAGGAAGCGGATGGCCTCCAGCATCCGCAAGGTCCCCATGGCATCGGTATCTGCGGTGTATTCCGGCGCTTCGAAGCTGACGGCGACATGGCTTTGTGCGCCGAGGTTGTAGATCTCATCTGGCTGCACCTCGGAGATGATGCGCGTGAGGTTGCTGGAATCGGTCAGATCGCCGTAATGCAGATGAAAGCGGGCGCCCGATTCATGTGGATCCTGATAAATATGATCGACACGCTGCGTATTGAACAAAGATGCGCGGCGCTTGATTCCGTGAACTTCGTAGCCTTTCTCGAGCAGCAGTTCGGCCAGGTAGGAGCCGTCCTGGCCGGTGACGCCGGTGATGAGTGCGCGTTTTGTCATCCTTGTGTCCCTATTGATCAACAACATTGATTTGTGCCGGCATATGCGTGCGAGACAAGTCGAACGTCATCCCGTCGAAAATGCTTGGCGATGAATGATTCAAAAAAATCCTGGCTCGGTTAATCCGCTCCGAACAGATCCCGGCTGTATGTCTTGTGTGTGACATCGCGAAGTTCGTCAGTAATCCTGTTCGCGAGGATCACATCAGCTTCCGTCTTGAAGGCGGCCAAGTCATTGACGACGCGTGAACGGAAGAACTCGGCTTCATTCAGTGCCGGCTCGTACAGAATGACTTCGATTCCCTTGGCCTTGATTCGCTTCATCACGCCTTGGACACTGGACGCCCTGAAGTTGTCGGAGCCTGCTTTCATGATCAGCCGATAGATGCCGACGACCTTGGGGTTGCGGCGCACGATCTCGTCGGCAATGAAATCCTTGCGTGTGGTGTTCGAATCGACAATCGCGCGGATCAGGTTCTGCGGGACGCTGCTGTAGTTCGCGAGTAGTTGCTTGGTGTCCTTCGGCAAACAATAGCCGCCGTAGCCAAAACTGGGATTGTTGTAGTGGTTGCCGATCCTGGGATCCAGGCTGACGCCGTCGATGATCTGCCGGCTGTCGAGTCCATGGCTGGCCGCGTAGGTATCGAGTTCGTTGAAGAACGCGACACGCATCGCGAGGTAGGTGTTCGCGAACAGCTTGATGGCTTCTGCTTCGGTGGAATCAGTGAACTGAACGATGACATCAGGCTTGATCGCCCCCTGCTTCAGCAAACCGGCAAACGTTTTCGCGCGGTCGCTACGCTCGCCGACGATGATGCGACTCGGATACAGGTTGTCGTACAGGGCTCGACCTTCCCGCAGGAACTCCGGAGAGAAGATGATGTTGTCGGTCTTGTATTTGGCTTTCGCCGAGGCAACGAAGCCCACCGGGACTGTTGATTTCACCACCATGACCGCATCTGGGTTGCTCGCGGTCACATCGCGGATTACCGATTCGACGGAACTGGTATTGAAGTAGTTGGTATCTGGATCGTAATCGGTTGGGGTTGCAATGATGACGAACTGCGCGCCCTGATAGGCATCGTGATTGTCCAGCGTGGCACGAAAGTTCAGGGCTTTCTGCTTGAGATACTGCTGTATTTCCTGATCCTCGATTGGCGATTCACGCTGATTGAGCATCTCGACTTTTCGTGGGTCGATATCGAGCGCGACAACTTCATTGTGCTGCGCCATGAGGATGGCGTTCGATAGCCCGACGTATCCCGTTCCGGCGATTGCGATTTTCATGATGAAGAATGACGGGGAAGTTCTATTGATTACTGACTACAGTCGCCGCGCCGTGGGGGCATTGATTGCGGCAAGAAAAGGCAATGCGAATTGCGCTGATTCGATGGTTGAACTGGAGCGCTCACCCGATACAGGTGCCCGGCGCCAATTGTTCAGTGTTCTGGATATTTCGATTTACGTGAATGGGTTCAGCGAGAACGTCATGCATGTGGCAACGAGAATTCAGCAACTGTTGCACTAATCCCGATGTTTTCGTCATGTCATCGAAGTATTTGTAAATTCCTTCAAAAGAGGCGTTTTCGTGCGTCTTTGAAATCACGCGTGAGCGTTCACTCTTCCTGTTCAAAGGACGATATCCGGCGCTAGCAGGCCCGTCGGGCGAGCGATTGCGTTGAACTCATGTGGATAGCTTCCTGTGTTGTCCCGGTTTCAGGTCTGTAGGTCGTTGCAAAAAAGTTGCGCGCTCCGCAACGGTGCTAGTGCGTGAGTTGGGCGCAATTCGATGCGAGTGCTGTTCGGGTAAGAGCATAGATTTGCCGTATCCATTCGGAGCGGCACTCAACCCCTGCTGCGCAATTGCGCTTACGACTGAGTTGCATCGAAGCATTGCCATCGATCAAGTGCTGCTGACTGAGGTCGAAACCTGCGGCGTCGGAGTACACCTGCAGCCTGAGTTCCAGGCGCAAAGCCATTCGCTTGCCGGTCCATTTGTTCATGCTGGCAAGTCGGGGTGCGAAATCGATTCCGAAATTTGGCGTTTTCACAATGTCAAGACGTTAAGGCGCACCGGATATGAGCAGATTTTGTGCCGAACGAGCGTCGTTGTGATGACGCGCTAGCGCGGTTGGTCGGTTTTCGTGTGAGCCGTTACTCAAACGTCGCGCTGTTTTCTCGTCGGTTGGCTTTTGAGAGCGGTTTCTGGGCTCTCAGAGTCCGTCGCTTTCTCGGTGAACTGAGCCTCAAGCACTTGTCAGCTAATCGCAGCGGTAAAAAGCACTCGGGACAGGAGCGGCGTTGTTCGGCCGAGGTTGGCCGCCGCCGGGCGGACTCTGTTGCAAACATGATGCTCTTGACCGCGAGGCATGAAGCAGGGCTGAGTCGTCGGTAGGTGCTGCCGATGTACCGCGATGTCGACGGTATTTGCCCATGCACTGCCAGCAAGTCTCGTCATGGCTATTCACGACGTATTCTTTGGTGACAAGCGCCTGACGTCCGTTGTGTGTTCGTGTGCTTCCCAAACGAATCGAATGGCAGCGGTCGAAATAGCCCGGAGGATCGGCTGTACAAGGGAAAAAAACAAAAACGCCGGTCTCTTATTTCAAAAGAGACCGGCGTTTTCACAACTGACGGGTGGTTCTGCTTGCCGCAGAACCGCCACAGTGCGTGTAGATCAGGCCGGGCTGACCGGGAGATCCCGGAAAATGCCACGCAGACGAACGCGGACGGTCGTCGGGAGCGACGAGTACGCGGAACGCAGGATCTGCTGCTGACTCGGGCTGAGTCCAGCGTACACGTTACGCAGGCCTTCCTGGGTCAGAAGAGCTTGCTGCTGCTGGGGGCTGAGCGTGGCGTAGAAGGTGCGGAGGCTGTTGGCCGACACGTCAGCACGGCCAGCCGTCGACGATTCGACGCTGACTGCGGCAGCGTTCAGCTGCTCGGAAAGCACGCGGCTAGACGCCGCGCTGGCGGTACCGCAGGCAACGACCACGCCGGCGGCAAGAACAATCTTTGCAATGGAAGAAATCATATCTGAGCTCCGGGGCTTTGTTGACGGCGGTAAAAACACAACTTTCAACCAAACGGTACCAGCACGACGACCGTCTTTGCAACCTCTGACGCAATTCGGAACGCGCGCTACTAGAGCGAGGAAGCAATAAAGATGCCAGTGAAAACGGTTCTCTTGGTGAATCCTGAAGAAATCAGCCTAATTGTCTGATATGAGGAGAAAATTCTTAGTAGACTTCGGTGGTTCGCAAGCCAATGAAGGCGACGCCGCGACTCGCGCACGACGGAAACAGGACTTGATCTCCGGTTTTCCGGGCCTGGGTTGAACGATGAAACCCTCTCTTGACGACCTGTGGGCAAGACAGTGGCCCAATTACTGCAACCGTGATCTGGCCGAGGAAAGCGTGGATGTGCGCCCCGTCACATATCCGTCGGCCTGAACAGCCGAAGATATGACCGGCGACGGGTCGACCGCGAATCGGGCAGCCGCGTGGCCACTTGTCGTTGTCTCGTGCACCCAGTGCGCACCGCTGCGGCGAAGGCATCCGAAGTTTCAACATGTCGCTGCTTGCGCCGAAGGCGCAGGCCGCTGGGAGAAGCGGAGATTTAGCTTCGTAAATGTCTGATCGCGGTCGAATTTATCCGATTGACCGGTTGCCTGTGACGACTTTCACCTGAACACCACCCGTTTCATGCCCACTTATTCACCATCTCATCCGCTTTATTCGTCAGGCGGGCTGTCGCGATGATCAATCTCCGTGATGGGCGCTCCCAGTTTTCGTCCGCTCCGCTTTCGGTCTCCGAGCTCGTTGCCGCGATTGCAGATCCTCTCGTCGCGGTGATCTCGTTTGTTGTGCTGCATTGGGTTTACGGCGTTCAATTCCGGACGCCGAGCGCGTTCGCATCGATCCTCGTCCTGACCTTGATGTTCCCCGGGAGCAATCGATTCGGCAGGGGCTGGATGAGCGTGATCATCGATATCGCGACGACTTGGCTCGGCGTCATGCTCGTCCTTGCGCTGACGGCGATTGCCACGAGGAGTCTTGGCCGCTTTGATCCCGACCTGCTGATCGCATGGGCAGTCACGTCGCCTATCGCCCAGCTGATCGTGGTCAAGTGCGGGTCGGTCATTCAAGCGCGTCATGCCGTTCTTCCGAGCCAGAGACGGCGGGCTGTCATCGTTGGAGCAAACGGCATCGGCATTCGATTCGCCGAGCGGCTGAAGGCGGACACCTTGACTGCTTACGAATTCATCGGGTTTTTCGATGACCGTTCGCGGGACCGGATCGACATCCCTGCCCACGAGCGTCTTGCCGGGACGCTTGCAGACCTGCCGTCGTTCATCGACGTCAACGGCGTCAAGGACGTCTACATCACGCTTCCCTTGAGCTCCCAGCCGCGCATCATCGCGCTGATCGAATCGCTGCAGAACACGACCGCGTCCCTGCATTTCGTGCCGGATGTGTTTGCCGCGTCGATCATTCAGGGAAGACTCGAAGACGTTGGCGGCATTCCGGTGGTCAGCTTGTCGATGACCCCGTTCACCGGCGCTGACGGTTTGCTGAAGCGCTTCAGCGACATCGTGCTGTCGATCATCATCCTGACGCTGGTGTCGCCTTTGCTGCTGGCGATCGCGGTCGGTGTCAAGCTGAGTTCCCCCGGACCGATCATTTTTCGCCAGAAGCGAACCGGACTGGATGGCGAAATGATCGAGGTCTACAAGTTCCGATCGATGACCGTGCAGGAAAATGGGCCGGTGATCACGCAAGCATCACGCGATGACGCTCGCGTGACCCGCTTTGGCGCGTTCATCCGAAAAACATCGCTTGATGAGCTGCCGCAGTTTTTCAACGTGCTGCAGGGACGAATGAGTGTGGTCGGTCCGCGTCCTCACGCGGTCGCGCACAATATCCAGTACCGAGCACTGGTGCGTGCGTACATGGCGCGGCACAAGGTCAAGCCGGGGATAACCGGCTGGGCTCAGGTGAACGGCTACCGCGGCGCCACTGAGACACTCGAAAAGATGGAACGCCGTGTCGAATACGACCTTGAGTATCTGCGCAACTGGTCGATACGCTTGGATCTCCTGATCATCGCCAAGACTGTGCGATTGGTTTTCTTTGACCGTGGAGCGTTTTGATGTCGCTGAGCAAGTCATATCGAGGTGCGATGGCGACGTCATTGCGCGCGGCTGCATTGGGGCTTCTTGCCATCGCAGCGCCCGAGTCTGCTGCCGATGTTTCGGTCAGCGTTTCTCAGGCAGCCGCTTACGACACCAACCCGGTGCTCGAGGCGGACGATTTCGCTGCGAGCGACTGGATTTCGACGTCTCGCGTGCGGGTGCAACTCGATCAGCCGATCGGTCGCCAGCGTTTCACCGCCTACGCCGATGCCGGGCATCAGGAGTTTTTTCGCAGAGGCGATCTCACGAACAACCCCTACGGGCTGGGTGCGGACCTGGACTGGTCTGCCGCCAACCTCTGGGAGGGAGAACTCGGCGGCGATCATCAGAAACAGCTTTTTCGCTTTTCTCAGCAACCTATTCAGGGCGAGCGCAATCTTGAAGAGGTCAGCCGGGCCTGGTTCCGAGTCAGGAAAGGTGTCGTCACCAAGCTGAGTTTCGAGGCTGCGGCGACCGCATTCATGCGCGACTTCTCTTCGGAGACGTTTTCCTTCAACAGCCAGAAGTACGTCGCTGGCGAAACTGGCTTTCGCTTCCAGCCAAGCCCGGATCTGAGTCTCCGAACGCTGTTCAGATATACCCGCGGCAGCTTTCCGGAGCGCACCGAAAGCGGTGACGACTACACCCGTCAGGATGTCGAGCTGAACGTCAATTGGCAGCCCAGCGGTTCCAGCAACATCAAGGCACGCGCCTCGATCGGGAAAGAAGACCACAGCCTGGAAACGATTCGTTCCCTGAATGTCTGGGCGGCCGGTCTGGACTGGAACTGGAAGCCAAGCGGCAAGCTGGATTTTGGACTGTCGCTCAATCGTGACAGTGATTCTGGCAGCGCCACCGTGCTGGTCGTCAGCCCTGACGGCGGGATTGATCTCGGAAACGCAGGAAACACCCGAGTGACCACATCCGCCAGCGTCAAGCTGGCTTGGGCAGCAACGGGGAAGATTTCGGTGACGTCGCGAGTGAGGGTATCTGACCGCAGTCTCGACAGTCGCCGAAGTGGCACGCAGGGTGCAAAGGGGTCTGACTTGGCGACGGAGATTGATGTTGGTGTGCTCTACCGTGCTGCGCGCTTTCTTGATCTGTCCTGTGGCATGACCTACGACCACCGGTCGATTTCCGGGGACGTCAACGGGCTGTCGTTTGCATACGACGGCAAGTCTGGGCAATGCGCGGCTGCGTTCTGGATTGGCCGGCCCTGACATGGCTTGGACCTTGCTTGGCCGGTAAGGTAATGTCGTGTTGTTTAGGGGCCCCAAGTCGCGTAGGGCCAAGTAATTCAGGGAATTGAGTGGCTGCGTTGCGCTGAATTGCGCATCGAAAAAGCGACGATCTGGTCTTCGGACAACGATACGAGCAGTGTTGGTTTGTTGTCCTTTTTGATGGTCATTGATGATTTCAGGGGATTGACATGGAACTCCGCCTGTCGGCTGCGAAGTGCGTGCAGCTACTGCTTGTCGCCTCGGGATTCTGGATCCCGGTGATGGCCGATGTGCCGACCGATGCCGTCACCACGGAAACTGGCTTCGATCTGTGGTCGATCATTGGCGCTGGGGCATTAGCCTTGGTCGTGCTGAGCCGGCGTTTGCGCACGCGCTGATGACTGCCGGCGGCCACGCTGGTCTGCTCCAAAGACTCCCGATGATTCGCCTGCAGGCTCACCTTGATACCTTCCAGCCTTCGCCGCTTCCTGCCAGCCAGCTGGCTGAAGGCCTGCCCGCATCGACGATCACGTGCTGACCCTTTGGCTAGAACAGCACCACCTGCCGCACCGCCTCCCCCCGCGCCAGGACATCAAACCCCTCGTTGATCTGATCCAGCGTCAAGCGATGGGTCAGCAGCTTGCCGACCGGTAACAGGCCGGCGTCGTACATCGCAGCGAACCTCGGCAGATCGCGGCTCGGCACGCAGGAGCCCATGTACGAGCCTTTCACCGTTCGTTCCTCGACCGTGAGGCTCACCGCCGAGATCGAGAACTGCTTCGTTGGATGCGGCAGCCCCATCGTCACCGTGGTGCCGCCGCGGGCGGTGGCGGCATAAGCCTGCTGCAGTACGCGTTCATTGCCGACCGATTCGAAGCAGTATTCGGCGCCGCCGCGCGTGGCTTCGCGAATCTCGGCAACGACATCCAGCGAAGTGCCAGCGTTGATGATGTGGGTGGCCCCCAACGACTTCGCCAGAGCCAGCTTCGACGGCTGCAGGTCGACCGCGACGATCGTCGCTGCACCGGCTGCACGCGCGCCTAACAGCGCGGCAAGGCCGACTCCACCGAGCCCGAACACGGCAACCGAGGCGCCGGGCGGCACTTTCGCGGTGTTGACCACGGCGCCGACGCCGGTCAGCACGGCGCAGCCGAACACGGCGGCGATTTCGGGAGGCAAGCCGGGGCGAACCTTGACGGCCGATGCTGCCGAAACCACCGCGTACTCGGCGAAGCCCGAAACGCCGAGGTGATGGTTGATCGCCGCGCCACCATCCGGGAATTGCAGTCGGCGTGCACCGGCCAGCAAGGTCCCGGCGACATTGGCCTTGGCCCCAGGCTCGCAAAGCGCCGCGCGGCCGGTGGCGCAGGGCTGGCAGTGGCCGCAAGCGGGAACGAAAGAGAACACCACGTCGTCGCCCGGCCTGAACGCGGCCACATCGGCGCCGCATTCGATCACGGTAGCGGCGGCCTCGTGGCCAAGCGCCATCGGCATCACGCGCGGGCGGGTGCCGTCGATCACGCTGAGGTCCGAATGGCAAAGGCCGGCGGCGGTCATCTTCACCAGCAGCTCGCCGGGTCCCGGCGCGGCCAGGTCGATGGTTTCGATCGACAGCGGCTTCGACTGTGCATACGGGGCCGGAAGGCCCATTTCGCGAAGGACGGCAGCGCGGGTCTTGAGCGTCATGGCGTGGCGGGCGAGGTCTGGATGCGGGCGAGGGCGGCACGAATGCCGTCGGGGATCGGGTGCGGGCGGTTGCTGGCGCGGTCGACAAAAACGTGGACGATCCAGGCTTCGGCACAAGGGGCGTCTTCGCCGCGCTTGAACAGGCCGAGTTCGTAGCGCACCGAGGAATTGCCCAGCTTGCCGACCCGGAGGCCGACTTCGAGCACGTCCGGGTAGGCAGCCGAACGCAGGAACTTGCAGTTCGATTCGGCGATGTAGCCGATCACGCTGCCGGTGTGGATGTCGAGGCCGCCTTCGTCGATCAGGTAGCAGTTCAACACGGTGTCGAAATACGAGTAGTACTCGACGTTGTTGACGTGCCCGTAGCGGTCGTTGTCCTTCCAGCGCGTCGGCATCGTCTGGAAATGGCGGTATGTCGCGCGAATGCTCATCGGGGTTCAGGGCCGCTGGAGTGAGAGTGCTTGTGTTGTTGGCGGTTGCGTACTGGATACCGGCTTTCGCCGGTATGACGGTTGGCAAAGAGCGCGCTGCCATTCAAGGGTCATACCGGCGAAAGCCGGCATCCAGAGCAGCGATCGTTTCAGCGTGCCGCCGCGGCCGGCTCCAGCGGCGTCAGGTCCACCGGAATGCCGTGGAACTGCTGCAGCAGGCAGCCGTATTCGCGCAGGCTCAGCATGCCGGCCTCGGCGCGGCGCGCTTCGAGGGACGCGACATCGGCAATCGGCTGCGGATGATTGATGCCGCCGACGGCGCGGAACTGCGTGCCATAGCGCTGCGGCTCGCCGTTGGCGACGCTGATCTTGTCGGACAGCAGCGCGAAATCCTGCGGCACCAGATCGCCGCTTTTCGCCAGCGGCTCGAGCAGTTTCACGAGTCGGCCCTGCAGTTCGGGATCGCGTTCGGCGTGGACCGCGATCAGCCACGCGGCGCGGATGCCGTCGCGGCCGATGTCTTTCGCAGTCAGAAACGGGCCTTCTTCGAGGAGCTCGCGCATGCGCGAGGTGTTCTCCTGATCAGCCTGGAAGATCGCCAGGATGAACGGTTGATCCGGCCGACCGCCATTGGCCTTGGCGCTCGCCGCCGCATTGCTGCGCACGTTCTGGTCGCGCTCCATCATCGCCAGCAGTTCCTTGTGCAGCGCCGGCTTCGCGGGTGGCGTGGCCAGCGGTTTGAGCTGCCTCGCGGCGATCTTGTCGGCTTCGAGCTTGCGTAGCGTCTCGAACGGCGGGCAGTCCTTGAGCCCGGCCGGTGGCGCCGGTTCTACCGCCGTGACGACAGTGGGAGCAGCAGCCAGCGCAAGGGCCAGCAGGGCAGTGCGGATCGGCATCATGTGCTTGGGGCCTCCTCAAGCCCTGGGTGCTGGCCGGGTTCTTCGGTCCGGGCTTGTAGGTTCGTGCCTCCATCGGCCACCTCGTTCCTCGGTGGCGTTCGAAGCCAGGCGGAGCGGTGCTCCGCAAGCATCTGGCTTCTGGCTTCGCCCCCTGCCACCTCGTTCCTCGGTGGCGTTCGAAGCCAGGCGGAGCAGTGCTCCGCAAGCATCTGGCTTCTCACCCCGGTGGCCACTTCAGCGGCCGGCCGGCGACGATGTGCAGATGCAGATGGAACACGCTCTGGCCGGCGGCGGCGCCGTTGTTGACCACCAGCCGATACGCATCGCCATAGCCTTCGGCCTCGGCGATCTTGGTGGCGGTCAGCATCAGGTGGCCGAGCAGGGCCTGATCCTCCGGCACGGCGTCGCAGAGGCGCGGCATCGGCTTTTTCGGGATCAGCAGGATGTGCGTCGGGGCGACCGGGTTGATGTCGCGAATCGCGATGCAAAGGTCGTCCTCGAAGACGATCGTCGCGGGAATTTCGCGAGCGATGATCTTCTCGAACAGGGTTTTCGATGGGCTGGACATGGGGCTCGAGCTTGATGGGACGGGCGGAAGCCGAGAAGCGGGCTCACGCGGAGAACGCAAACGACGCAGAGAACAGCGAACGACATTGTGCGAACCGCCTTTCCCGCTTTGGCTTTTCGCTGCGTCCTCCGCGTTCCCTGCGTGAGATCGCTGTGAGTGGCCGATCTTAGACGACCCAACCCGGCTGCTACCATTTCACGATGATCGCCCCTGACCCGTATCGCCCCGCCGCCGTCTGGCGCCGCCTGCTGGCCTATGGTGCCCCGCACTGGCGGCTGTTCCTGCTGGCGATGTTCGGCATGGTCACGTTCGCGGCGACCGATCTCGCCTTCGTGCGCCTGATCCAGCCGCTGATCGATTCGATCTTCGTCGAGCGCGATCCCAAGGTCATCGCGGTGATGCCGTTCGCGATCCTCGGCATCTTCCTGCTGCGTGGCGTCGCCGGCTTCTGCGCCAGCTGGGGTATCGCGGCAGTCGGCCAGCGCGTGGTGTCGCGGCTGCGCTGCGAAGTTTTCGAGCACTTGCTGTACGTCCCGGTGGCCCATCACGACAAGGCCCGCAATGCCGATCTGCAGACCAAGCTGACCTACCACGCGAACCAGGTCGCCGACAGCGCCACCGGTGTGCTGACCGCGATCATCAAGGACGGTCTTTCTGCCGTCGGCCTGCTTGGCCTGCTGTTCTGGACCAGCTGGAAGCTGGCGCTGTTCACGCTGGCGATTGCGCCGCTAGTGAGTATCTCGATCACCTGGGTCAATCGTCGCTTCCGCAAGCTGTCGCAGCGGGTACAGGGCTCGGTCGCCGGCATCACCCATTCCGCCGATGAAGCGATCACCGGCCGCCGCATCCTCAAGCTATACGGCGGCGAAAGCTACGTGCTCGATGCGTTCCGGCGCATGGACGATTACCTGCGCCGGCAAAGCCTGAAGATGACCGCCAGCGGTGCCGCGTCGAACAGCGCGCTGGAAATGATCGCGGCAGTTGGTGTCGCGATGCTGGTGTTCGTCGCGACGGCACCGGGCATGATCGAAACGGTCAGCGCCGGCACCTTCGCTTCGTTCATCGCCGCGATGCTGAGCCTGCGCGCGCCGATGGCAGCGATGACCTCGATCAGCGAACGGCTGCAGCGCGGGCTGGTCGCCGGGGCCGACCTGTTCCAGTTTCTGGATACGCCGGTCGAAGCCGACATCGGCAGCCGGCCGTTGGCGCGCAGCAGCGGCAGCCTGCGCTTCGATGACGTGCGCTTCGCTTACGACGCCGATGGCCGCGCCGCGCTCGATGGCGTGACGCTCGATGTCGCGCCCGGCGCCACCGTCGCTTTCGTCGGTCGCTCCGGCAGCGGCAAGTCCACGCTGCTGTCGC
>Ga0114983_1000171_pt1 | contig 26489 bp, 23 predicted proteins | sample Shrwel_input2_RT_FD_87182 | JGI IMG/M metagenome (GOLD analysis project Ga0114983, IMG submission 87182) | Subsurface microbial communities from deep shales in Ohio, USA - Utica-3 well 1 S input2 RT | ecosystem: Environmental > Aquatic > Deep subsurface > Shale gas/oil reservoir > Produced... | reverse complement strand
CTTAAGGGCTTCAGCTTTGTACTCAGATGTATAGGTTTGTCGTTTGGTCTTTGATGTCATTGTTCACCTCGTTAAACGATTTTACTCGCTTAGCGTGGTGTCCAAAACTATCGGGGCGGATCAAATAACCTTAAGAAAAGTAAGATTAACAAATCAATCTAATGTCATAATCAAAGAGGCTCGCCAACGACGATAATGATATGGCAAAATAGGTTGAGGTAAAACCCAACGAGACTCACTGTCACTCTTGTAAAGTGGAATATCTTGGCTTCTTAAGAAGCTCTCCAAGCGAAAAGGGTGTAAACGACAAAAAATAATGTCACAACCTGCCAACTGCTCAACGTATAACTCGTCTTTTGAAATATGGAGTCCAGTATCCATCAGCCAGTAGAGTGTCTGATGATAAATTTCATATTTATGTTGTTTCAGAAAAGCTATCCCCCAACCTGGTTCAGCTGTTAATGCCAACTCTCGGTAAGTTCTGAAATCCATTGACAGCCTCCCAAAGATAGTTTAGGCAGACTATAAAGACTTGTTTAAAGAATATCGTTAAGAAAAATCCCTATTAATGTACGAAAATTCTGACATTGGAATTATGTCAAATGGCTATTACAGTTCTCTTTTCCAGGCAACTCTCTTTAATGGCATTGTTGGCTAAAACAAATTAAATATATTTCATAGTAAGCTAATAGCGGGTTTTCTAAACTACTACAAATTCGGTCTCCAGGTATCGCAGAAAAATCATCGTCCAGCTTGAAGGCTTAGAGCACTATACCAAAGGCTTATATTCAACGATTCTCTATCCACTAATAATAGCTTGCTTAAAGTAAAACATTTAGAAACGGACCTGAGGAGGGAAAAGTATTATAGGGTGTACCAAATCTAAATAGGTCAGGTTTATCTATTCAGATTTGGTTGACCGTTATTTTTTCCAGAAAAATCTACATCCGCAATTTAGCGGCTATCACGCTTTTGCTGCAGCGCTTCGGCACCCGTTGCCACCATTCGCAGTTGAGTCACCAGTCGGTCGGCCAGGATCTTACGATCAGCACGTTTCATATCCAGGGCGGCGGCGCCGGCATTGAACACCAGAGTCACCAATGCCTCAGCCTGTGCCCTGGCCAACTCAGGGCTGCGGCCGGCGGTGTCCTCGGTGTAGTGCGCCAGTTCCGAGATAAAGTGTTCAATCTCCCGCGCCACGGCGGCACGAAAGGCTGCCGAGGTGCCTGAGCGTTCATGCAGCAGGATCCTGAATACGTTGGGGTTGGATTCCAGTACTTCCATAAAGGTGTCGACCGAGATGCGGATAACACTGCCACCGGCCTCGGCGCGCTGACGTCCCTTACGCATCATCTGTCTCAGCGTCAAGCCACCTTCATCGACCATGGTCAGCCCCAGCTCATTCATATCCTTGAAATGACGGTAGAAAGAGGTTGGCGCTATATTGGCTTCCCTGGCCACTTCCCTAAGACTCAGGCTGGAAAAGCTGCGCTCGGCACTCAGTTGATTGAATGCTGCATCCACCAAGGCGCGGCGGGTTTTCTCTTTCTGCTGTGCTCTGATACCCATCTTTATTCCATTCACTGGATCTGTTGCGCAAATAATACAGGCTTTACTCAATAATCACATCCTCGGCTGGTGTCACTGTGATTGTGCTCCAATAGCAACTTAGCGTACACTTGTTAGCTTAAAGCGTTTTGGAAGTCATCATAATGAAAAAACCTCCCCTCATCTGGACCAACCTGATCCTCTTCCTGCTGACGTTTGCCGGTGCCTGTATTCTGGTGCCTTGGCGAGGCATCAGCCATGGCTTTGAGCTCAGCGAGTGGCTCACCTTCGTACTGTTGGCCTTCGCCAGTGGCTTGTCTATCACCGCCGGTTACCATAGGCTGTGGTCACATAAGGCTTATAAGGCTCACCCGGCCGTGCGTTTCCTGTTTGCCCTGGGCGGTGCGCTGGCGTTGCAGAACAGTGCCTTGCATTGGGCTTCGGATCACCGTATCCATCACAAGCATGTGGATGACAATGACAAGGATCCCTACTCAGCGAACATGGGTTTCTGGTATAGCCATATTGGTTGGATGCTCAGGGAATATCAGGCACAACGTTATCACGACTATAACAACGTCAGAGACCTGCAAAACGATGCCATAGTCATGTGGCAGCATAAGCATTATCTGCTGCTGGCGCTATTGATGAATGTGGGCCTCCCCGCTCTGCTTGGCTGGTTGAACGGCGATATCCTGTCGATGTTGCTGCTGGCTGGTCTGCTCCGCCTGGTGGTAGTGCATCACTGCACCTTCTTCATTAACTCGCTGGCGCATATCTGGGGCAAACAACCCTATACAGATCGCAACAGTGCCAGAGATAACGGTGTGCTGGCGCTGTTCACTTATGGTGAAGGTTACCATAACTTCCACCATATCTTTGAAAACGATTACCGCAATGGTATCCACTGGTGGCATTACGACCCCACCAAGTGGTTGATCCGTTTCCTGTCCTGGTTTGGCCTAACAAAAGACCTGCGCAAGAGCCCTCAGGAGCGCATCGAAGCCGCCAAACTGCAGATGCAATTCAAGCGCGCCCAGCATAAGGTGGCCCATCTGCCCAATTGCGAGGAGATCCTGGAAAAGCTGCAGGCAGAGTACGAGGAATTGAAGAGCCACTTGCTGGCCTACTTTGAAGCCAAGAAGGCGCTGCTTGAGGCCCGCAAGCAGCAGTTGGCGGATAAGCATCTGCTGTCTCAGGTAACGGAAATGCGTTTACGTTTTCACGCCCAACGAAAACAATGGCGCCAACTACGAGCCAGCATAGCTTAAGACCTTATCGTAGCCTTGCGAGGTTTGGCGATCGGCTTAACAGAATTTACCTGAGTTGTGAAACGGTCGGCTTGTACTGCGACCGTTTCTGTTTATGATCAGGGGTTATTTCAATCACTCAGGGACCCGGCTATGTCAGATCAGTCAGTAAAACTCACGGAATACAGCCACGGCGCAGGTTGCGGTTGCAAGATTTCTCCCAAAGTCCTCAGTACCATTTTGGCGTCTCAACTGCCGGACTTTAAAGATCCCCGCCTGTTGGTCGGCAACCAGAGCCGGGATGATGCGGCCGTGTATCAGTTGGATGATCACACCGGCATTATCAGCACCACAGACTTCTTTATGCCGATAGTCGATGACCCTTTCACTTTCGGCCGTATCGCGGCAACCAACGCCATCAGCGATATCTACGCCATGGGCGGCAAGCCTATTATGGCGATTGCCATTCTTGGCTGGCCGGTGAACAAGCTGTCACCCGAGATAGCCCAGCAGGTAGTGGATGGTGGACGCCAAGCCTGCATGGATGCCGGGATCATGCTGGCCGGAGGCCATAGCATAGACGCGCCTGAGCCTATCTTCGGCCTGGCGGTAACCGGCACAGTGGCGCTGGAGCACCTCAAGCAGAACGATACCGCCAAGGCGGGTGACAAGCTCTATCTCACCAAACCTTTGGGAATTGGCATACTGACCACGGCGCAGAAACAGAAGAAGCTGGCGCCGCAGGATGTCAATATCGCCCCTGAAGCCATGTGCCAACTCAATAAGATAGGTGCCGAAGTCGCCAAGATAAGCGCGGTTCACGCCATGACAGATGTGACGGGCTTTGGTCTGGCAGGCCATCTGCTGGAAATGTGTCAGGGTTCCAACCTCAAGGCCAGCATAGATACCGCCAAACTGCCGTTGCTGGAAAAAGCCTCCGAGTATCTGGCTATGGGCTGTATCCCGGGCGGCACCCACAGAAACTTTGACAGCTACGGAGAGCACCTCCCCGAGGTTTCCGAGCAACAAAAAGCCTTATTGTGCGATCCGCAAACCAGCGGTGGCTTACTTATCGCCGTCAGCGCCGAGGGTGAGGCAGAACTGCAACAACTGCTGACCAGCCAAGGGTTGGAGCTGCACTGCATAGGTGCGCTCGACCATCGCGACGACAGTCAGCAGTGGGTGGAGCTTATATGAGTCGACAGATAATCGCGCCTGCAGAGTACCGGGAGATCTTCCTATCCGATCGTCCCCTGGTCGATCTGCGGGCGCCGGTTGAGTTTGCCAAGGGTGCCTTTCCTGCCAGCACCAACCTGCCATTGATGAATGACAGCGAAAGGCAGAAGGTGGGCACCTGTTATAAAGAGCATGGACAGGCTGCCGCCATAGAGCTCGGTCATTCGCTGGTCAAAGGCAAGCTCAAGGCCGCGCGTATTCAAGCCTGGCTGGATTTCTTCAGCGCCCACCCAGATGCCAACCTCTACTGTTTTCGGGGTGGCCTGAGATCTCAGCTGACCCAGCAATGGATCCGCGAGGCCGGTCTTGAAGTGCCCTATATTCAGGGCGGCTACAAGGCAATGCGCCAATACCTTATCGATACCATAGATAACACCCCGCAGCAGCAACAGCTGTTGATCCTCAGCGGCATTACCGGCTCAGGCAAGACAGAGTTTATTCTCAGTCGCAGCGAGTCAGTGGATCTGGAAGGCACTGCCAATCACAGAGGGTCGAGCTTTGGCAAGAATGTTACTCCGCAGCCCAGTCAGATCAATTTTGAAAACAGTTTGGCTCGGGAGCTGTTGAGGCATCAAGAAAGGCAAGAGTCCTGTCTGCTGCTGGAAGATGAAAGCTTCCTGATTGGCCGCCGCGCCATACCCAAAGTCTTTTTCAGTGCCATGCAACAGGCCCAGGTTTTGGTGTTGGAAGAGCCACTGGAGGCCAGACTCCCTCGTCTTCTGGATGAATATGTGCACAAGATGCAGCGAGGTTTTGAACAGCATTATGGCGCAGAAGAAGGCATGGCGGCGTTCGGCGCCTATCTGCGTCAGAGTGTCGAGGGCATACGTAAGCGTATGGGGCACCAACAAACTGATCAACTGTTGCAGTTGGTCGACTCAAGCTTGCAGACCCAGCTGCAACGCAACACTACAGAGCAACATCTGGAGTGGATCTCGCTACTGCTGGAGAAGTATTACGACCCCATGTATCAGTACCAGCTGGAGAAAAAGGCCGAGCGGATCATCTTCCGCGGTGACCGTCAGGCCATTCACCAGTGGCTGGATGAGAGGCGGTCAAACCGCTCCAAATGAATTCAAAAGCAAGAGAGATTCAATCTGAAGAGCCCGGCAACTGCCGGGCTCTTTCGTTGACATTACCTCAGCTGTCGGGTTTGGCCAGCAGATCGGCTACCCGCTGTTGCAGCGAGTGGCGGCTCTCCTCCGCGCCGTGTACCTGAGCTGCAATATTGACCTTAAGCCTTGACCAGAAACGTCTTGGACGGGTCGTCAGGGCATGGCCATCTTTGTGGCTGAAGAAAGATCCCCACAAACCTTTGAGCGCCATTGGCACCACAGGCACAGGATCCTTTGCCAGTATCTGTTCGATACCGGGCCGAAACTCATGTAACTCACCATCAGGAGACAACCTGCCCTCAGGGAAAATACACACCAACTCCTCATTGGTCAGCGCCTGGTGAATACGCTCGAAGGCTCGGGTGTAGGTATCAGCGCACTTTTTCGGTGAGCAGATAGGGATCACCCCGGCGTGGCGGAACAGATACTTGAGCAAGGGCATTTCACTTATGCTCTTGTCCATCACAAAACGCACCGGACGAGTGGATGCTCCCAGCAACACCAAGGCATCGACGTAACTGACATGGTTACACACCAGCACGGCGGCCCCCTGCTTGGGAATGTTTTCCCGGCCTTCAACCTTGAGACGGTACAAGAGATGGCTCAGCAGGTAGCTGATAAACCTCAGCGTAAATTCAGGCACCCTGCTATACACATACAAAGCTACCACAGCGTTGAATACCGCCAGCAGAGTAAATAGCTGAGGGATCGACAGACCCACCAGCTCCAGCAAGATGATTGACAATATCGCCGAGCACACCATAAACAAGGCATTGATGATATTGTTGGCGGCTATGGCCTGGGCACATTCACCCGGGGCCGAACGCGACTGAATAAAGGCGTACAGAGGCACAATAAACAGGCCGCCACTGACGCCCACCATAAACAGTGCCAACATCAACCTGAAGTGTTCACTGCGGCCGACAAACTCGGCTATGTCGTAGAGATATCCCGCCGGCAGTTGGCTGTAGTCAGGAATGGCCCACAGCAGATCCAGGCCAAAGAAGGTTAACCCTGCTACCCCGAAAGGCAACAATCCCAGCTCTACATGGCCAAAGGAGAAACGCTCACAAACAAAGGAGCCGACCGCAATACCTATGGAAAACAGCGCCAACAGCAGCGACACCACAGTGGCGTCCGAGTGCAGCGAGCCTCTGGCAAAATTGGGGAACTGGGTCAGGTAGGTGGCACCCAAAAACCAGAACCAGCTGATTGCCAGAATCGCCATCCAGATTGACGGCGTTTGCCGTACCCGCTTGATACTGACCAGAGTGCCGGACAAGGGCGCAAAGCGTACCTTGTCTATCGGCAACGGCGCCGGCAGTGATGGAATCGCCCGGCTGGAGAAGAAACCGGCCAAGGCCAGCACAGATACAGTTATCGCCGCCCACATCAGGCCGTTGTCACTGGTTACCAGCAGCCCGGCACTTAGAGTGCCTATCAAAATAGACAGGAAGGTGCCCATCTCTACCCAGGCGTTGCCGGTTACCAACTCGTCCTCTCTAAGCGCCTGCGGCAGCAGCGAGTATTTTACCGGACCAAAGTAGGCCGATTGGGTGCCGGTAAGAAACAGCAGCAGCAACATCAACAGATAACTTTGCGCCATAATCGCCGCGGCGGCGCAGGACATGATGATAAGCTCCAGCAGCTTTAACCTACGGATCATCAGCGCCTTATCCATATTGTCGGCTACCATGCCCGCATGGGCGGAAAACAGAAAGAAAGGCAGGATGAAGATCCCCGCCGCCAGATTGACAAACAAATCCACACTCATCGGCAGGTTATCGACCTGGCTGTAGGTCACCAGCAGCAGCAACACATTCTTGTAGATGTTGTCGTTGAGCGCCCCCAAACATTGAGTGGCGAAATAGGGTAAAAATCGTTTGCTCAGGAACATACGCCCTCCTCCTGTTGCATTGCCGTCCACCACAAGTGCACTTGAAATGTCAGTAACTGCAACCAAGAAGCCTGACTGAAAAGCTTATCGTCCAGCGCCAGGCCGGTTAGCCCATGGATACTGCTCCAGAAGCTACGACTGGCGAGCGCCAGCTTAGATGAGGGCAAGTTTGGCAACAAGTCACCGAGTTGCTGTTCGAGCAAGCCTATCAGCTCGGCAATCAGCTGTTGTTGCGATTTGGGCAGAGGTTCTTCCGGCCCCAGATGTAAGGCAAACACCAAACGAAATGCCTGGGGTTGGCTATGGGCAAACTCGGCATAAGCCTTGGCCAGTGCCAACAGCTTCAGCTCGCCGGTTGCGAATGTTTGTTCACACACCAGCTGTACTTGCTCAAGCAGACGCTCCAAGACCCTGGCGGATACGCTCAGGAGCAGATAGTTGTAGCTACCAAACAGGTTGATTAGGGTACTGGGGGCATAGCCCACTTGGGAGGCGATCCGTCTAAGACTCAGGCTGGTATATTCCTCCTGCGTCAACAACTGCTCGACGGCATCCAGTGCCATGAGCCGGATCTCTTGATGACTGTGTTCCTTGCGTCTTGCCATAGTGTCCATTCCTGAAAAGAGATGGCAGCAGACTAACAGCCTTCAAAATAAAAAACAATGTTCACAATGTGACATTTTTTAACCAAGATTACGGAAGGCAATTGATATCTTCTAAGGTAATCACTACCTACAAAGTACACCAAATAATATGGCTTCAGCGTACTCTCTCTAATAGGGGCAAAACTAAAATAGGCCAGAAGCACTGCTTCTGGCCTATTTTACCTGCGATATGCATCCACTTGTTTAACGCATAGTAACAAACTCTTCTGCGCCCGTTGGATGGATAGCGACTACGGCATCAAAGTCAGCCTTGGTGGCGCCCATCTTGATGGCAACGCCAAAGCCCTGAAGGATTTCATCCATGCCAAAGCCGATACCATGGATCCCGACGACTTTTTCATCGGCGCCGGCACAAACCAGCTTCATCTTACAAGCCTGACGGTGCGCAGTAACCGCTGTGTACATAGAGGTAAAGGAGGAAGTGTAGACCTTCACCTGATCCTCACCGAAGCGCTCTTTGGCCTCAGGCTCTGTCAGCCCCATGGTGCCAATTGGCGGGTGGCTGAAGACCACAGTCGGGATGCAGTCATAGTCCATCTTGGCATCCGGCTGGGCGCCAAAGAGACGCTCTGACAGCAAGCGACCCGCCTTGACGGCAACCGGTGTCAGCTCTACTCCGCCCGCCATGATGTCACCGACACAGTAAACCCCTTTAGCGCTGGTGTTTTGCTGGGCATCAGTTATCACATATCCCTTGGGATCCAACTGCACATCGGTATTTTCAAGGCCGATATTGCCTGTGGCCGGTGCCCGACCAATGGCCCAGATCAGGCAGTCCACTGTGTACTCTTCAGCGTTTTCCAGCACCAGAGTCAGGCTGCCATCGGCATTTTTACGCACTTCCTTGGGAATACTCTGGGTATGCAGCGAAGGCCCTTCGCTGGCCATGGACTCCATCAGTGTTTCATAGAGCATGGGGTCGAAGTTACGCAGCGGCGCATGTTTGCGTACAAACAGATGGGTTTCACTGCCAAGGGCATGCAATACACCGGCAATTTCCACCGCGATATAACCGGCACCCACTACGGCTACCCGCTTGGGCTGTTCACGCAGGGCAAAGAAACCGTCCGAGTCTATGCCATATTCTGCCCCGGGAATGGCGGGAATGCTGGGCGCGCCACCGGTAGCTATCAGAATATGCTCGGCACTATAGTGTTCGCCGTCGACCTCAATGGTGTGGTTATCAACAAAGCGGCCATAGCCGTTAACCACAGTGACTTTGTTGTTGGCCAGACCGCGTTCATAGGAACCATGGATCCGTTCGATATAGGCTTCACGACTGGCCACCAGAGTGTTCCAGTCAAACTGGTTGACGCTGACATCAAAACCATAATCTTTGGCATAGAGATGCATGGCTTCGGCCACTTGGGCGCCATACCACATGACCTTTTTGGGCACACAGCCGACGTTGACGCAGGTACCACCCAGGTGTTTGGCTTCAATCAGCAAGACCTTGGCGCCACGCATAGCGGCTCTATTGGCTGACGCAATACCACCGCTGCCCGCACCCAGGCAGATATAGTCAAAATGTTGTGCCATGTTTATCTCCGTAGATTGATACTGACTAACTCGCCCAACAGGGCGACCTCCCGTCTGACGGGATACTTGTGAGCCATTGTAGGGGGATTCAGATCAAGTGACCAGACCAGAGTCTGCCGGTAAAAATTTCAATGATACAAGCGGCAGCGGGAATAATCCTGAGTCTCAGGCCCTGAACCCGAGCACTTGAGGCAACGAAACTGCTGTTGATGCTCACCGAGTTCAGCCTGCAAATATCTGGCAGTGTGGGAATCTTTCTGCCTGAGGCGCCGCTCCAGCTCTGTCATTCGCCTATCCAACCAGCGACAACTGGGATCATTAGCGATTTGGCGGCGAGGCTTGGATGCCTGCTTTTTTCGGGATTTGGTTGGTTTACTGTCGCGCGAAGCCTTGGGCAAGGGTGCAGACTCATATTCAAGCGCGGCTTCAAACTGCTGTGGAATGGCAATAGGATTACCTTCGCTGTCGAGCACCAATCCCAGAGGGAGCGAACCTGACTCTTTGCCCGGGTCGCTGAGTTGCTTATCTATTGAGGGCTCTGAACCCGACACTGGATTCAGGTCTGGATTCAAGTCTGAGCTTGATTCGGCCTGGGATTCAACCAATGGGGCGACTCCCAACCAAAGGAGCAGGCAGCAAAGCCCGCCGATTCTGTAGGTTAACATTCCCTGTCCCTCCGCATCGATCCGTCGATGCTGTTTGTCTTCACATCAGAGTCTAGAAGCTGCGGTGAATGTTAGCCAATTTAAAACTGCCATTGCAGATGCAAGCCGGCATAAGACTGAGCCAGATCGCCATGCCAACCCTCTGCTTGCGCCTGCTGCTTGATATCGTCCTGCGCTATGCTGTGGCTCAAATGCAAGGAAGCCACCAAAGAAGGGGTTAATGAGTAGCATGCCTCTACACCAAGCTGCAGATGATTGGGGCCATCATGGGTCTGGCTGGCATAGCCAAAGTCGAATCCCTGGGTCACATAGGGGGTCAGAGTCAGTTGCTCGTTCACTTGCCAGTGGCTGTGCAGGCTCAACTCAACAAAATAACCCGATGCTTCAGTAGCATAGGTATAGTTAATCGATGGCGTCAGCCAACTCAGCCCCTGATAGGCGAGATAGGCGTACACCTCATTGTCATGGGCGCGCTCATCACCGTAAAACTCCAACCGCTGCATGCCGACTCCGGCTTCCACTGATTCGAGTGGGTTGAAACAGTATTCCACCCCGGCATTGAGCTCGGCGTAGTTAACACTGTCAGCTCGGCCAAACAACACGAAGGCCCCCAGGCCATCACGGCTATGCTGAATGCCACTCCAGGCAATCCCTCCCGCAGACAAGTTGTCCCGCCCCTCAGAAACATAGTGACTGTCCCACCCCAGCATGAGCCGGGTTTCGGCAGCCTCATCGGCCAATAATGTATTGCAGCACAGGAGTGTCAACAACAAGAACGGATAGCGCATAAAACGTACCAAACTTACAAAGTAAAGCTATTTTATTTCACCAGCCATGCATGTAAATGATAATGAATCGTGTTTTGGATCCAGTTATCATTTATCGCTTTTTTGTGCATTGTTCAACAGACTCTTTCCGGCGACCCGGTAAGCGCATATTTCATGGATGTGTTTCTCACCTATGACAGCAATCGCTTTGATCACCTTGATAATTCAAAGCAGAACCCTTATCTATTAGCCACGCCCCTGAATATTCGCCGCCATGGCGGCAAGACCAGGCATCCAATGCAGGCCCTATGGCCCACGCCCAAAGAGAGGACAGACAATGACCAATCCGCTGCTGACAGCACAGGAGCTGCCACCCTTTTCCAGTATCAAGGCCGAGCATATTCAACCGGCGGTCGAACAGGCCATAGCCAAATGCCGCGATAAAATAGAGGCCGTGCTGGCCGCCGGAGGCCCTTACACTTGGGAGAAGCTGGTGGCACCTCTGGAGCAGGTAGACGATGAGTTGAGCCAGATCTGGTCGCCGATTTCCCATATGAATTCTGTACTCAGCAATGAAGAGTGGCGCGCCGCGCACGATGCCTGTCTGCCATTGTTGTCTGAGTACAGCACCTTTGTCGGCCAACATCAGGGCCTGTATCTGGCCTATAAAGAGCTCAAGGCATCGGCGGAATTTGCCCAGCTCAGTCAGGCGCAACAGACTGTGATAGAACATAGCCTGAGAGACTTCGAACTGTCGGGAATAGGCCTCAATGATGAACAAAAAGCCCGCTATGGAGAGATTGTAAAGCGCCTATCCGAACTCAGCAGCACCTATTCCAACCAACTGCTGGATGCCACACATGCCTGGAGCAAGCTGGTTACCGATGAAGCCGAATTGGCCGGTCTGCCAGAGTCTGCCATTGCCGCCGCCAAGGCGATGGCAGAGGCCAAAGAGCAGCAAGGTTGGCTATTCACCCTGGATTTTCCATCCTATCTGCCGGTCATGACCTACAGCGACAACCGCAGTCTGCGTGAAGAGTGCTACCGCGCCTTTGTTACCCGCGCTTCGGATCAAGGCCCCAATGCCGGTGAGTTCGACAATGGTCCGCTGATGGACGAGATCCTGGGCCTGCGCCATGAGTTGGCACAGTTACTGGGCTTTGATACCTATGCCGATAAGTCCCTGGCCACCAAGATGGCGCAATCGCCCGAGCAGGTTATCGCCTTCCTCAATGAGCTGGCGCTGCGCTCCAAGTCTCAAGCCAAGGCCGAGTTGGCCGAACTCAAGGAGTTTGCCAAGGAGCATTATGGTGTAACCGAGTTGGCGGCCTGGGATCTGGGTTACTACGGCGAAAAGCTCAAGCAGCACAAGTATGAGATATCTCAGGAAGAGCTACGCCCCTTCTTCCCCGAAGACAAGGTGCTCAGCGGCCTGTTCTACACCATCAAGCGCTTGTTCGGCATGGATGTCAAAGAGCAGCAGGATTTCAACAAGTGGCATAAAGATGTGCGCTTTTTCCACATCCTGGATGCCGAGGGCGAACACAGAGGCAGCTTCTATCTGGACCTCTATGCCCGTGAAGGCAAGCGTGGCGGCGCCTGGATGAATGATTGCCGAACCCGGCGGATGACGGCCACAGGCCTGCAAAAGCCGGTAGCCTACCTCACCTGTAACTTCAATCGTCCTGTGGGTGACAAGCCGGCGCTGTTTACCCATGACGAAGTCACTACCCTGTTCCACGAATTTGGTCATGGTATTCACCATATGCTGACCCGCATCGATGTCGGCGGGGTTTCCGGCATCAACGGCGTACCTTGGGATGCCGTGGAGCTGCCAAGCCAGTTTATGGAGAACTGGTGCTGGGCCGAAGAGGCGCTGGCGGAGATCTCCGGCCATTATCAGACCGGGGAGCCGCTGCCCAAGGCGATGCTGGACAAGATGCTGGCCGCCAAGAACTTCCAGTCCGGCATGATGATGCTGCGGCAACTGGAGTTCTCTCTGTTCGACTTCCGCCTGCATCAGGAGTTTGATCCGGCCAAGGGCGCCCATATTCAGCAGATGTTGGATGAGGTTCGACGCCAGGTGGCAGTGGTCACACCGCCTGAGTTCAACCGCTTCCAGAACGGTTTCGCCCATATCTTTGCCGGTGGTTATGCCGCTGGCTACTACAGCTACAAGTGGGCCGAGGTGTTGTCTGCCGATGCCTTCTCCCGTTTCGAGGAGGAAGGTATTTTCAACGAAAGTACCGGACGCGACTTCCTGCACAACATACTTGAGATGGGCGGCAGCGAAGAGCCTATGGTGCTATTTACCCGCTTCCGTGGCCGCGAGCCCAGCATAGACGCACTGCTGCGTCACTCAGGGATCCAAGCCTGAGGCAGAAGCAATTGATTAGGCGCCTGCGGGCGCCTTTTTTGTGAGCCAGTTCTCGCTTGCCGTCTGGTATGACCTTTGATAGCCTTTAATGCCTCTCAACTCTTGGACCCTTTGATGAACCTCTACTTTCGCCTGTTTTGGCTGCTGCTCTGGCGAGTGCGCCGGGCAAACGATATCGGTTTTCTCGGCACCAGCCGCATCCGTTATCGGGCTTTACCGAGTGACTGTGACATCAACCTACACCTGACCAACTCCCGCTATCCGGCATTTATGGATCTGGCCCGCACTTATATGATGGCCGAAATGGGCTTGCTGAAGCGCTTTCTAAAACTGAAATGGATGCCGATAGTCAATGCTGCTGAGTTCACCTATGTAAGGGATATCAGGCCATTACAGCAGTTTGAAATTGCTTCTCGCGTGGTTGGCTGGGATGAAAAGTATTTCTACATAGAACAGCGTTTCCTGTCGGACAGAGGCCTGCATGCCATAGTGCATGTCAGAGGTTTGTTCGTCTGCAAACGCAAGCCTGTACCCACGGAAAACCTGTTGACGGAAGCCGGGTTCGATGAGACCACGCCCGAGTTACCGGCAGAGATCATCAAGTGGAAGTCGTTCCTGGATCTCAAAAAGGCCCGCAACAGCTGAATTCTTGCTCAGGGGATGGGCCTGAGCCCGCTGCTGGCCTCCTCCTGAGCCAGAGTCACTTCATCCTGCACCAACATCCAGGAACCCCGCAATTGCGCCTGCAGCCAGTAGCGCCCCAAATGCTGGTAATCCAGTAAATTGAAACTGCGCTGCAGGTAACCAAGACAAGGGATTAAGGCACAATCGGCCAAAGTGAACCCATCTCCGCAAAGCCAATGATGCTCAACCAGACGTAAGTCCAACGCCCGCAGGCAAAGCCTGAGACGGTTTTCAATTTGACGCTGCACCAGAGAAAGTTGCTGCTCTTCCGGTAAGCTATATTGCTGCTCCAGCTGATAGAGACTGTTGTTGAGGTCGTTATCGGCAATTCTGTCATAGAGACGCACTTGCAGATTGAGCTCGGACTCCTTGGGCAACAGCCTGGTGCCGGCGTCCATTTTATTGTCCAGATACTCTATGATAATGCTGGATTCAGGCAATAAGCTGCCGTCCTGGCACACCAAGAGTGGCAGCTTCCCGGATGGATAGAAATGCAGATAGTGTTGGCGCTCCAAAGGATCCTGCAGATCCGTTACCCGGGGAAAGAAGTTTGCCTGCTTTTCATAAAGTGCCAGCAGCACCTTTTGCGAATAACGCGACAATGGATGGTAGTAAAGCTCCATAGACAGGGATCCCCATGGTTACCAACTTTAACTTTAGTTGCTGGCTACCGCTTAGGGAAGGCGTGACCCGTTACCATGAGTGCCGCGAGGCATTATCCACCATCTGTTTGCCCCCACTTCCGCTTGAAAAGTCCAACGTGGAGAGATGTGATGGGCACCTTTTCAGGTGGTAAACTTATTATCTGAATTCGGGCATCAAACGTCTGTTGGGGCTGAACATTCGCTGAAAAAAGTCCTGCTTGATCAGTCTTGGAACCAAGCCTCAAGTATTGCTGTTAATCCGCTGCCATCTTTATCCCGATTGGTATTACACTGGTGCGGCAGCAACTGAACCAATCAAAAGGGAAAAGCACATGAGCAAGCCGGAAGATTTTGCCACCATCTATGCCAGAGCCTGCGAGCGCAAAGGCGGCGCCGAGCGACTGGAGAGCCTGTTACCCAGGGTCTGTTCCACTGAAGAATTGCTGGAATACACAGATGCCGAGTTGCTTTCAGCACTCAGCAAACAGGTATTTCAGAGTGGTTTTGTCTGGAAAGTAGTGGAACACAAATGGCCGGCCTATGAAGAGGCCTTCTTTGGCTTTGAACCCATGAAAGTGTTGATGCTCTCCCCCGAGCAGTTGCAGGCCAGAGCTGAGGACAGCCGCCTCATTCGCCACCAGAAAAAGACCCAAGCCATTTATGACAACGCGCTCATGGTGCAGGATATCGCCAGAGAACACGGCAGCCTGGCCCGATATATTGCCCTCTGGCCGGTGGAGGAGATCACCTCACTGTGGCAGGAACTCAAACGCCGTGGTGCACGCTTGGGTGGCAATACCGGCCCCTATTTTTTGCGTGGCATAGGTAAAGACAGCTTCCTGCTGACCGCTGATGTTCAAAACTATCTCAAGAGCCACAAACTGGTGGATGCAGGCTTCAGCTCAAAGAGCGGCCTGGCCCAGGTACAAGCGATATTCAATCATTGGCAGCAGAGCAGCGGCAGGAGCATGGCCGCCATCAGCCGCATCCTGGCTTGTAGCACAGGGGACAATCGCATCTGAGGCCTGAGATAAATTTGACTTAGATTCAGACAAAAACAGTTGCAATCGAAAATGAGAACCATTATCATCTGTTTTGCGTTCCAAAACTCATCCTTAACTGAGAGTCAGTTAACCGCTAGTCGACTGAGATTTGCTTGAAGTTATGGTGTTCCTGAGTTTGCAAAGCACGACATTGCTCACACACTCTTTTAGGCCGGGCTAATTACCCGGCCCTTTTTTTGTGTCGAAGCTTTATGCTCCTTCTCTCCATCAGCGCTTCCCCATGCCGTTCGGCTATTTCTGAATTCGATATTCCCTCTCTACGAGCCTGCTTGGGGGATCCGGCACTAAGTAAGGGGCGTTAGTCTGGATTTAACACCCAAATAGCTAATGACTCCCGGCCTGAGAAACTAAGTTTAAAGTAATTAAAAATCATTACCTTAAGGGATTTTCTGTTCAGAAATCTAAGGTAGGAAAAATTAGGCTGGAAAATTTTACCGCGAAAAGCCAAAAAACAGTTGCAAACACAAATGAGAACGATTATCGTTAACTTGCGTTCCAAAACTCATCCTTAGCTTTAGGCCCGCAGTACCCGCTGAGAGTTATGGTGTTCCTGAGTTTGCAAAGCACGACATTGCTCACACACTCTTTGTGGCCGGGTTAATTACCCGGCTCTTTTTTTGTTTGTAAACCAATAGCCTACCCGAATAGCAAACCATCATAGGGGCCAGACTGATCCTCTTTGGCCATATGGTAAATACTGACAGTAAACTGCGTCCCCTTACCCAAAGTCGAGCTGACTTCTATGGTACCGCCAATGCGTTTGATAATACCGTAGCTCAGCGACAAGCCAAGCCCGGTACCATCCTTACGAGTGGTATAGAAGGGATCGAATATCCGGCTCAACTGCTCCTGTGGGATCCCTGACCCCTCATCTTCAATCTCTATCTTGATCCCCACAGGCTCATCCTGCTCCACCCAGTCATAGGTGCGGATCCAGATCCGTCCCTTACCATCCATAGCGTGAGCAGCGTTGACCACCAGATTGATCAACACCTGCAGCAGTTGCGGACGATTCACCTGCACCGGATAACTGGCATTCAGCTCAGGCAACAACACCACTTCCTGTTTACCCAATGAGTGACGTACCAACAGCTGCATCTCTTCGATAATAGGCGTGATTTGATGCATCTCCAGCGGCGCATTGAATTCACCGGGACGGCTGTACTGCAGCAAGCTGCGAATAATTGTACTGATACGGCCTACCTGCTGGATGATGAGGTCTATCTCCTCCTCAACGACCTCAGCATTGTCGCCAAGCTCCACCCGCAGCAGTTCCATATTACCGAGGATTACGGCGGTAGGGTTGTTGATCTCGTGGGCAATCCCTGCGGTCAGTTCCCCGAGGGCAGTCAACTTTTCATTGGTTACCAACTGCTGACGGGTTTCGTTCAATAATTGCACGTTGCGCTGCAGCTCTTCGGTTTTTTCCTGCAGGCTACGGGTACGTTCCTCGACCTTCATCTCCAGTTGCTCGGCCGCCGCTTGAATTTGCGCATTGCGGCGCTGCAATAAATCGAGCATACGGTCGAACTGCTCGGCCAGGTTGGCCAGCTCATTGTCTCTGTCCAGTCCCAGCTCGCCGATACGCAGATTACGCCCGGACTGCACCGCCTTAACCACTTGGTGAATACGCTCTATCGGCTGCAACAAACTGTAAGCGCCGCGATAAACCAAGAGTCCGGAAACCAGCAACACCAACATCAAAATGGTGCCCAATTCTATGATATTAAGCAGATAATTGTGGATAAAAGGCGACTCGGAAAAACCAGAATAGATCATGCCTATCCGCTGGCCACGAATATCGGTCAGCGGCGCATAGGCCGAGATAAACCAGTCGTTGTACACAAAGGCTCTATCGACCCAGAGTTGGCCTTTAACCAACACCTGCTGACGCACCTCTTCAGACACCAGAGTGCCCAATGCCCGGCCGCGATTCTCATCCTCTTTGGGGAAGAAATGCAGAGGCACATTGGTGCTGATGCGGATATTGTCGAGGAAGATAGTCACAGTGCCTATGGAACGTTCCGGCAATGTGCCCTTGTCATAGACCAGATCGCGAATATGATCGACGATACGAGTGTTGCGATTAAACAGGATCCCGCCATCCAGATACCAGCCGACCTTGCCGTTTTCATCGGCTACCGGCAGCAGGCTGCGGCTAAGCATGCCCCGTTCTTCCACTTCTCTGTCGGGATTTTGTGCCCTCAGGGTCATTTTCACCGGGATCTTGGCACGTTCGGCCAACTCGGGATCGATTCGCGCCAGCCGCGAGCTGGACAGCACCATCAGCCCGGAATAGGCGCTTTGTCCCTGAACCAAGGGCAGCATCTGCCGCAAATCGGGATCGGCCGCAGCATCAGCGATTCTAACCAAACGCAGAAAATCGAGATCCAACGCCTTACGTTGCTGATCCAGAAAAACACTGAGCTCTTTCTGCTTCAGTTGCTCCCCTTCGAGTATCGAGCGAAAATGGGTCTGGAAGTCGAAGGACTGCATCACATGTTCCAGCTGCTTTTCCTGGCGCTCCTGCACCGCAGCCAGTGTATTGTTGGCCACAGTCAGGTCGGCTTTGACCTTCATAAACAGCTGTTTGCCTGTGTAGCTGATGTTCCAGTAAATGGTGATAAACACCAGGCTCACCAGCGTCAGCAAGATGGGCAACAGAGTCAGGATCAGAATGCGATAACGCACCTTTGCCTGCAGCTGCTGCCAGCTCAGGCCAAAGAGCCGTTTAAACAGTGACAAGCTCAGACCTCCGACTCGCAGTCAAACCACTCTTTATATTTACGATCCAGAGTCTTGCGAGACACTCCCAGCACCCGGGCTGCCGCCGACTTATTGCCGCCGTGGGAATCAACCACGGCCGTGACATGGTCTTTTTCCACATCCTTGAGCGCCCAGTCGTGGGGATAGCCAGGCTGGGCATTCAGTTCGGCCTTGGGCTGTTCTTTCCAGTATTCCGACGGTGGTTTACCGAGCAGAATGCAGCGCTCTATCATGTTACGCAATTCGCGAATATTCCCAGGCCACTGATGTTGCTGCAGTTTGAGCAGGTCTTCATGGCTCCAGACCACCTCTTTCACCCCGAGCTCTGCGGCCAACTGGCGGGTAAAGTGATGGGTCAATTCCACCACATCATCCGGTCTTTCCCGTAATGGCGGGATAACTATGTCGAGCACATTGAGACGGTAGAAGAGATCGCGGCGAAAATGCCCGGCTTCAACCTCTTCAGCCAGCTTACGGTTGGTTGCCGCTATCACCCGGACATCAATATTAACTTCTTTTTCACTGCCAACCGGACGAATCGCCTTTTGCTCCAACACCCGCAGCAAGGCCGTCTGCATTTTCAGCGGCATTTCCCCGATCTCATCGAGGAAGATGGTGCCTCCGGAGGCAAAGCTGAATAGACCTTCGCGATTGCCCTTGGCACCGGTAAAAGAGCCAGCGGTATGACCAAAGAGTTCACTCTCCAGCAGCTCGGGAGCAATGGCGCCGCAGTTAACCGGCACAAACGGGCCCTGACGACCACTGAGCAGGTGAAGTTGCCTGGCCACCAGCTCCTTACCCGTGCCGGACTCACCTTCGATAAGCACCACCGCATTGGTTGGTGCCACTCGCTCTATCACCCGCTTGACCTCCATCATGGCATCACTGTTGCCTATGATGGTGGAGGAATAGCCACTGGACACTTCCCGGCGCAGCATTAAATTTTCCCGCTTCAGCAAGCGCCGCTCGATGCAGCGGTCGACCGCCTTCATCATCTGCTCTAGATGGAAAGGCTTCATGATGAAGTCGGAAGCGCCGGCCCTGAGTGCCTGAATCGCCACTTCCATATCGGCATAGCCCGTCATAAAGATAATGTCGGAGCGCCGCTCCTGATCATCCAGCGCCTCACGCCACTCAATACCTGAGCGGCCGGGCAGACGTATATCCACAATCAGCAGGTCGAAGTGACAACGACTGCGCAGTTGTTCGGCTTCTTCTATGCTGGCGGCGGTTTCTACCAGGGCAAATTTCTTTGCCAGCGCTTTGTTGAGAAAACTGCGCATACCGGGCTCGTCGTCGACGATCAACACGGACACGGCAGAAGGCATTGGCTTAGACTTTAGTGGCTTTTCTATCTGGCTCATATTGTCGGCTTCAGGACATTTTGACTCAATTGAAATAGATTCTATCATTGATACGGTAAAAATTGGTCACTATGAACCAGCGAAAAAGCCGATTGGGACAATTTGTCTGACACTTATTTACCAAGCTTGGGATCCAGTTCACATATTGGATCCCTCAATATCGGTTTAGAGCAGACATTCATCTTTGGCACCCAAATTGCTTTATTGGGTGCGAGTACAAGGCCGTGGCCCGCTGGCTTATGGGTTCGGCACACTTATAAAATCATGCCAAGGAGCAATAATGTTGAACTTGAAACAACTGCTGGGTCTTGCCATTGCGGCAGGCCTGATGATCTCTGCCCCGGCTTCCGCTCAGGAAACCATCAAGCTGGCCACCACCACCAGTACTGAAAACTCAGGTCTGCTGGGTTACCTGCTGCCAAAATTCGAATCAGAATCAGGTTACAAGGTACAAGTGATTGCCACAGGTACAGGTAAGGCTCTGAAACTGGGCTCTCAAGGTGACGTGGATCTGGTAATGACTCACGCTCCTGGCGCAGAAGCCAAGTTCGTTGCCGACGGTTTCGGTGTTGAACCTCGCGGCATCATGGAAAACGACTTTGTTGTCCTAGGCCCCAAGAACGACCCAGCCAAGGCTCGTGACAGCAAGAATGCCGAAGAAGCCTTCGCCAAAATCGCCAAGTCAGGCGTACCATTCGTTTCCCGTGGTGATGATTCAGGTACTCACAAGAAAGAACTGCTGATCTGGAAAGCTGCCAACGTGACTCCAGACTTCAAAGGCTACACTTCTGTAGGTCAAGGCATGGGTAAAACCCTGCTGATGGCTAACGAACTGCAAGGTTACACTCTGTCTGACCGTGGTACCTTCGTGGCTTACAAAGCCAAATTGGACTTGGGTATCGACTTCGACGGCGGCGCCACTCTGGCCAACCCTTATCAGGTAATCCTGATCAATCCTGCCAAATACCCTGATCTGAATCACAAAGGTGCACGTGCCTTCAGTGATTGGTTGATTAGCAAAGAAGCACAAAGCATGATCAACAGCTATAAAGTTCAAGGTGAACAACTGTTCAAGGCAACTTACGGCAAATGAGTGAAGGCTGGTTAGCCCTTATACAGCAGGCCCTCGGCCTGCTGTTTTCCAGAGACCCCGAAGTCTGGTCTATTATCTCCGTCTCTTTCTCGGTATCTTTCGCGGCACTGCTGATCACCTTGCTGCCGTCAATGATACTGGGGTTCGCCTTGGCGTTTGTTCAGTTTCCCGGCCGCTGGCTGGTGACTAATCTGGTGCAAACCCTGCAATCCATTCCCACTGTGGTGGTGGGCCTGTTGGCTTACCTACTGCTGACCCGTAACGGCGCCCTGGGCGACCTGCGCTGGCTCTTTACCCAAAAGGGGATGATCCTCGGACAGATGATGATCTGCGCCCCGGTACTGATAGCCATGAGCCATGCCGCCTTCACCAGTGTCGACCGCCGCGCCTGGGAAACCAGCCGCACCCTGGGTGCCAGCTGGAGCTCGGCTATCTGGGTGGTTTGCCGCGAACTAAGAGTACCGCTGTTACTGGCGATTATCGCCGCGTTTTCCCGTATCATTACCGAAGTCGGCTGTTCCATGATGGTTGGTGGCAATATAGCCCATGTTACCCGTAACATACCCACCGCGATTTCGCTGGAAACCAGTAAAGGGGACTTCGCCCAGGCCATAGCCCTTGGCTTGGTACTGCTGGTGCTGGCACTGATACTGAATTTTGCTCTGGGTACTCTGCGCGGCAGGGCCAGTCCCAGAAGTCATTAGGACGCTTGATGATAAAGCTGATAGCCCAAGATCTTGAGATGCGTTTTGGTGAACGCCTGTTATTTCGCGCCCGGCAACTGGAGTTTTGTCAGGGTGAAGTCATCTATCTGCAAGGTGACAATGGCTGCGGTAAAACCACTCTGATGAAACTGCTGGCCGGTTTACTCAAACCCAGCGCCGGTACCATCTATACCCAAGGATTTCCAGCGACACCCTGGTGGCGAGGTGATACCTTGCTCGGTAAGGCTATTTACCTGCATCAGCACCCATACTTGTTTGAAGGCAGTGTCAGCTACAATCTGCAACTGGCGCAAAAATACAGCGGCTTGAATAAAGCCGAGCAGCGCACTAGGATGCAAAGCGCGATAGAAAATGCCCAACTGGGGAAACTACTCAAAACCAACGCCTCAACGCTGTCCGGCGGTGAACGGCAACGGCTGGCACTGGCCAGAGCCTGGCTGTTGAAACCCAAGTTACTTATGCTGGATGAACCCATATCCAATATGGACAGAGCATCGCAACAAACCGTTTTTGCTATGATTGCCGAATTGAAGCAACAAGGCACAGGGCTGCTGATCAGTAGCCACCAGCATTCAGAACTGACAGCACTTTGTCACCAACATTGGCATATAGAATCACAACAACTGACAACCTCAGCCAATTTGACCCTGGCCACGGAAGAACTGCAGGAGGAGAACTATGTCGCAGCGCATTGATGCGGTGATACTCGCCGGAGGCATGGCCAGGCGTATGGGCGGAGAAGACAAAGGCCTGGTAGATCTGCTGGGGCGCCCCATGATTGCCTACGTTATCGACAGGGTAAAACCTCAGGTGAATCAGATCCTGATCAACGCCAACCGCAATCAAACACGTTATGCTGAGTTCGGTTTTCCTGTCATTGCCGACCTGGAACAGGGCTACCCTGGGCCATTGGCGGGGATGATTAGCGCCCTGGACAAAACAAACGCCGATCTGCTGTTGGTGGTGCCTTGCGACTGCCCTTTGCTGCCCAAAGACCTGGTCGAGCGTATGGCGCAAAAGCTGCAGGCGTCAGAAGCGGATCTCGCCGTGGCATCCGATGGCGAGCGTGAGCAACCAGTGGTTATGCTGCTCAAACCGACGGTGAGGGATTCGATGCAGGCGTTTCTCGATTCTGGCAGGCGCCGTATCGATCTCTGGTACAGTGAACACCCGGTAGTGGTTGAATCATTCGCCGATCAACCCAGCGCCTTTATTAACGTCAACACCAACGAACAAAAACAACAACTCGCGGCGGAAATATCCCAAGCTTAAGAGGTTTTTATGAGCACTGTCTTTACCAATCCCCTGTCCATTCCCGTGTTGGGCTTCTGCGCCTACAGCGGCACAGGCAAGACCACGCTGCTGAAGCAGTTGATCCCTGAGCTGAATCGTCGTGGTTTAAGACTGGCAGTGATCAAGCACGCCCATCACAACTTTGATATTGATGAGCCGAGTAAAGACAGCTATGAGATGCGCAAGGCCGGCGCCAGACAGATGTTGGTGGCCTCCCATGTGCGTTGGGCCTTGATGACTGAAGATCCGCTGGACAGAGATCCGGACCTGCTGCATCTACTCGGCCAGTTGGAACAGGACAAGGCCGACCTGGTGTTGGTGGAAGGCTTCAAGAAACTGGCGCTGCCCAAGATTGAATTACACAGAGCCGCCCATGGCAAACCCTTTATCCATACCGAGGATCCCAATATCCTCGCAATCGCCTGCTGTGATGAAACCAAGCTGCCGGGGGAGATCCGCCGCCTGGATCTCAACAATGTGGCGCAAATTGCTGATTTTGTGCAGCAGTATGTTCGCGAGTATCGCCCCGAATTCAAGTCCTCTTCAGCAAGAGCCCTGCCCTTAAGTGCCTGTGAGCTCGGCAGCGAACAAAATCTGTCGGTACGTCAGGGCATCGACCATATCCTGGAGCAAGTCAAACCCGTCACAGAGACAGAGCTGTTGACGCTCGATGAGGCCGACAACCGTATTCTGGCCCAGGACGCCATATCACCGGTGAACGTACCGCAGCAGACCAACTCGGCAATGGATGGTTACGCCTTCGCGTTTCAAGACAATATGTCACAATCCTTTGAACTGAAAGGAGAAGTGCTAGCCGGTCATCAATATTCTGGCCAGTTGCAGCCGGGTGAAGCGGTACGAATTATGACAGGTGCGCCGGTTCCTCTTGGCGCAGATACCATTCAACCCAGAGAGCTTGCCACCGAAACCGATGGCAAGGTCAGCTTCAGTGGCAAAATCTATCGCGGCCAGCACGTGCGTCTGGCGGGTGAAGATATAGCCCAAGGTGCCGTGGCCCTTGGCAGTGGCACACGTTTAGGCGCTGCCGAACAAGGCCTGCTGGCTTCACTGGGACTGTTTGAGATGCCCCTCAAACGCCGCCCCAGAATTGCCGTATTTTCCACCGGCGATGAAGTCAGCCAACCCGGCACTGAGCTCAGGGCCAACTGCATCTACGACTCCAACCGCTATACCATCAAGGCGATGGCCAAACGCCTTGGCTGTGAAGTGCTGGACTTGGGGATCATCGAAGACTCGGAAGCCGTTCTGAGCCAAACATTGAGCCAGGCGGCGAATCAGGCCGATGTGATTATCAGCTCGGGCGGGGTGTCCGTCGGCAATGCCGATTATATCAAGACAGTGCTGGCCCAGCTGGGGGAAATTAACTTCTGGCGTATCAATATGCGCCCGGGACGCCCATTGGCGTTCGGTAAGATAGACCAAACATTGTTCTTCGGCTTGCCCGGCAACCCTGTGGCCGTGATGGTCTCTTTCCTGATGTTTGTTCAACCGGCATTGCGTAAACTGGCCGGCGAACCAAGCTGGCAGCCAAGACTATTGCCGGCGATTGCCGATGAAGCCATGCGCAGCCGCAGTGGCCGCACCGAATTCAGCCGTGGCATCATGACCCTGGGAGATGACGGTCAATTGCACGTACGCACGACCGGTGCCCAGGGCTCAGGCATGCTCAGCTCCATGGTCAAGGCCAACTGCTTGGTGATCATCGGCGAGGCCGATGAACGCATAGAGGCGGGTGAAACCGTCTATGTACACCCGTTTGCAGACCTGCTCTGAGGCTGCCCTTGAACAGCCTGAGTGACGGCTTTGGCCGCAAAATAGAGTATCTGCGCCTCTCCATTACCGACAGGTGTGATTTTCGCTGCATCTATTGCATGAGTGAAGATCCCTGTTTTCTGGAGCGGGAACAGGTACTGAGCCTGGAGGAACTGGCCTTTATCGGCCGCGCATTTACCGAGCTTGGCGTCAGCAAGATACGCCTCACCGGCGGCGAACCCTTGGTACGCAGTGATTGCGACCGCTTGGTGGCGCAGCTGGCGGCGCTACCCGGGCTCAAGGATCTTTCCATGACCAGCAACGGCTCCAGGCTGGCCAAGCTGGCTCCGGCGCTGAAAGCCGCCGGCTTGAACCGCCTTAATATCAGCCTGGATACTCTAAAGAGCGAACTCTTCACCACCCTAACCCGTAACGGCAAACTGGAGCGGGTGCTCAAGGGCATAGATGTCGCCAAAGCAGCCGGCTTTGACAGGATCAAGATCAACGCCGTGATCCTCAAGGGACGCAACGAAAACGAAATTATCGATCTGTTGGAATATTGCCGTCAAAAGCAGCTGGACATCGCCTTTATCGAAGAGATGCCTCTGGGTGTGATGGAAGAGCGTTCTCTGCCAAGGCACATGAGCAGCAGTGATGTCAGGGAAATTATCAATCAACGCTGGCCACTGAGCCTGTCATCCAAGCGTACCGGCGGCCCGGCACGTTACTACAGTATGGCCGACAGCCCTATCCATATAGGTTTTATTTCACCCCACAGCCATAACTTTTGCCATGAGTGCAACCGGGTCAGAGTCACGGCCGAAGGTCGTTTGCTGCTGTGCCTGGGGAACGAACACTCACTGGATCTGAAGCAGATCATCCGCAGCCATCCTGGTGATATAGACGTATTGAAGCAGGCTATCTTCGAGGCGATTCAACGCAAACCCAAAGAGCATCACTTCGACGATCCCAATCAAGTGCAGATCCTGAGGTTTATGAACAGCACAGGTGGCTGATACCTGCCACCGTGCTACACTGGCGATTCGACCTCAATCAAACTATTTTTGCCCATGGCACTGACCCGCAAACAGTGGAATAACATCATTATTCTGGCCTCCATCCTGATGGTGTCGGTACTGACCTTGCTGGATAAACGCATGAACTCAGTGCCCGATACCCGCGAACTGTTTGACAGCCATACTGAACTGCAGCAGCTGCAACTGGGCGGGATCTGGTTGGCACAGGCCGCCAATGGCCAATGGCAGTGTGATCCCAAGGTGCTCAATTGCGCCGACTGGAGTCAAGCCTGGCTCAGTATTCGGGTATCACCATTAGCCAGTAAGCCTGAACTCACCCAAGATGAGCGGCCACGAGAGTTGCTGTTGAAAGTCAGCGGCGCTGCCGAGCCACAACTTTGGCTGTTCTACCCCCATCAGGGACTGCTTAAATCTGCCGCCGGGAACTGGTATCTTATTCCCCCTAGCCTCAGAAGTGGTGTTATACCTCTGCTGAGTGTATCCACAAGCTGATAGAGCAGAAAGCCTTATGCCAGAATTGCCGGAAGTGGAAGTGACCCGCCTCGGGGTTGCGCCGTATCTTGTTGATCAGACCGTCAGTAACCTTATCGTTCGTAATCCTTCACTGCGTTGGCCGGTACCCGAAACGGCCCGCAATATCATAGGACAGACCATCAGAGCCGTGCGCCGCCGCGCCAAATACCTACTGCTGGATACAGATGCAGGTACCTGCATAGTGCATCTGGGGATGTCCGGCAGCCTGCGGATTTTGCCCCGTAGCACACCGGCGGAGAAACACGATCATATAGATCTGGAGCTGGAAAACGGCCGGGTGCTGAGGTTCAACGATCCGCGCAGATTCGGTGCCTGGCTCTGGTGCGAGTTGCCGGAAACGGCACATCCGCTGCTGGCCAAACTGGGCCCCGAACCTTTAACGGATGCCTTCAATGTCGAGCAACTGCACGCGGCGCTCAAAGGCAAGAAGAAGGCGATAAAACTCTGTCTGAT